>OKID01000035.1_pt1 | contig 51937 bp, 57 predicted proteins | sample 1610601 | NCBI WGS metagenome assembly OKID01 (sample SAMN04436667, study PRJEB24849) | human gut metagenome | biome: human gut; feature: NICU; material: stool | host: Homo sapiens | place: USA: Saint Louis, MO | collected 2010-06-09 | reverse complement strand
AGCGGTGCGACTTGCCTGACCGGACGTCAGCGACGTCCGCGGATCCGTTCGCTCCGAATTTGTTGTTGACTCCAGAGTTAGCACGTTGTCGGTGCGGATCACCTGGGGCAGGCCGCGACTGAGCGCCAGACGGTCCAGGATCCGCGTCAGCATCAAGCCGGAAATCGCACGCTCCACCTCGATCGCCACCGCCTCGTGGGTGGCGTCGTCGACGATCGTCAGGCACTTGAGCACGCGCCCCTCGGCGGTGCGATCGAACACGAAGTCCATCGACCACACCTGGTTGGCTGCGGACGGCCGCAGCAGCGGCTGTCGCTCGGCAACCGGCACCTTCTTGCGCTTGCGTCGCCGCACCTGCAACTGTGCCTCCTGATACAGCCGCTCCACGCGCTTGTAGTTCACGTGCATCCCCGCTTGACGAAGCTTGAGGTGGATCATCCCGACGCCATAGCGCTTGTGCCGCTGCGCCAATGCCAGGATCCGCGCACGCAGCTCGACATTGCGGTCGGGCCGTGGTGCATAGCGATACGCGCTGGCGCTCATCCGCACCGCCGCCAGCGCCCGCCGTTCGCTCAGTCCCTTCACGGTCATCTGTCGCACCACGTCGCGCCGGACGGGTGGGGTCACGGCTTTTTTCGCAGGACGTCCTTGATCACGTCGTTCTCGAACATCTGTTCGGCCAGCAGCTTCTTCAGCCGGGCGTTCTCCGCCTCCAGCTCCTTCAGCCGCTTCGCGTCCGGCACGCTCATCCCGCCCAATTTGCTGCGCCACAGGTAGTACGAGGCTTCGCTGAATCCGTGCCGTCGGCACAGGTCCTTCACCCCCATGCCGGCATCGGCCTCACGCAGGAAGCCGATGATCTGTTCCTCGGTAAAATGCTTCTTCACGTCCAATCTCCTTGGGTTGCGGGATTGGACTCCAAATCGCCGTGCTACTCAAAACCGGGGGGACGTCGCCAGATCAACGCGAAGTTCGGCAGAGGCACTGTGGGAGTAGGCAACGTGGGCTGGCGGGTTGGTGGAGCCAGACTTGGAGAGCAGTCCAACGTGACTATCAACGCTCAATGGCGACCCATATTGCATTCGTTGTCGCCCAGCTATACAACGAAGTGGGGCGACCTTCTGCAGGTGCGCTGACAAGGATCGGCGACATAGCGATCATCAAATTCTATACACAACCAAAAGGATGGCGGTTGAAAATGGAAAGTAGCAACATCGAACCAGGGAAGTACAAGCCGCGCTTCGACTTCGGGAAAGATCAAGCAACAGACCAATCAACAACTGGAAGCATCAACGATCTTTTGAATGAGCTCAATTACGAGCTTACAGAAACGCCAAGTGGCGGCAAATCAAAACACTCCGATGCCTCCGGAAAAACAATAACCCGCAAGGAGCTAAATGGAGTCATTGGCTTCATCAACTCTACATTGGAACAAGAGATTCCAAACGGGAATTGCACCCTCCCAATCTCTACTCTAAAAACAATCAAGCTCCTTTACCTCAAGAACGACTCCAGCGACACTCAGTTACTCCAAAGAATCTCGAAACCAGGAACCATCAAGGCCACTTTCGAGCACTGGACAGAACGCAACACCCCAAGAAATGAAAAGACCATAAAAGCAGCCTCCTATCTCATGTCCACGCTTGAGCTTGAGATCGACGAGGAGAGACTTAAGCACATCCACATCAACAGACTCACACCATCGAAACTCCTTGAATGCCACGCAAGACACATAAAGGAGCTTATAGAACCTATCTACATGGCTTTCGCCGGCAATGATGAAGCCATTGCAAGCGCCTTTATGTTTGGCGCACATCAAATAGAAAGCTATCAACCCTCAAATGCCTTACTCGGCAAAGAAGGCGCCCCCGTACACGAAAGGCTATACATCTATTTGCTGACTCTCCCATTCCTGCACTTCGTTGGAGAGTATCAGCAGGTTGTCGAATCAGAAAACGAAGAGTTGAGCAAATACAAGATAGAGCCACTCTTCGCTCACGCCATCTCCTCACCGACGGAGTGCGATGCCCTATTGCGACCTGTCACATCACTCGCAGCTATTCACTCCTTCCTGCAAACCCATGCAAATGAGCTGGCACACTTGGTTCACCAAGCCACTGGTTATGAGTTGAGATCCAGCGAGATCAAAAACATAGCCGACGAAACGCAGAAGGTTCTGCATGCCTATGTCTTCCACGAATGGCACAGAATAGATCATGACGTCGTCAACATTTCAATGGCCGACTGCGTTGCAGCCCTTTTAGCCATTACGATACAAAAAAAGATCAAAACGAAGTACACGCCCAACTGGAAAGGACAGAGCTCAAGCGAGAAAACGGTATCTCGCCTACTGAGCCACCTGGACACCTCAAGAGACATCGAAGAGCTATATGAAGAGGACTACATCCCGCAAGGCGCGATGCTCACCCTCTATCATCGATATTGCATCGCCTACGCATTACTTTTCGGCCGCAGCAACCGAATGGAAGCGTTCATGAGATTCCAGATCGCATATCTGAAGCACATGACCGTAGCTCACTCTCATTTCGATCTTGAAGCAGGAAACGAATACGAGAGAAAGATCAACATGTTTTGCGAAGACCTTATTCAATATATCGAAGATCAAGCCACTTCGCATGCGATGTAATTTTTAACTTGCACCACCCTTATACATATGTAGAAACTCACTTGCGTCCTTCGAAGCAACAACACGAAGAACGAAAGGCATCGAAGGGAATAGAAATCAAATAGAACTGACGATGGATTACAGGCAGGGTGTGGTACGCGCACTTACCCTTTCTATCTAATCACAACACTCTTCGATCATGAGTATCTACCTGTGGCCGACAAGAACCACTCTTGTCGGCTTTTTTATTCTCCTTAGAGAAAGGGTGATACAGCAATGGCAAGCTTCCATTACAGCATCAAAAGCGGCAAGAAAGGTAGTGCACGCAGGCACGCCAACTATATCGATCGTAAAGGATCTCATAGTGACAAGGAGGACCTTGTCCAAACAGGACATGGGAACATGCCCGAATGGGCAGGAGATGATCCGAAACGGTTCTGGAGCGTTGCTGACAAGCATGAGCGTGCCAACGGAGCAGTGTACCGAGAACACGAAATCACTCTTCCGAGTGAGCTCAGTACTGAACAGCAGGTCGAACTTGCCGACCGCCTTGCAAAGAATCTCGCAGGGAAAAAACCCTACCAATACGCGCTTCATGCACCTGAAGGAAAACTCGGTGGCGATCCGAACCCGCACATCCATCTGATGTGCTCGGATAGACTGCCTGATGGCATCCCCCGTACACCTGAACAGACCTTCGCCCGCTACAACCCCAAGAACCCTTCCGCAGGCGGATGCCGCAAGGATAGTGGCGGAAAGAGCCCAATGGAGTTGAAGCAGCAAGTGACGGCACAGCGAAAGCTTGTAGCGGACACCCAGAATCAGTTCCTTGCTGAGAACGGATACTCCGCCCGTGTAGACCACCGCAGCTTGCGCGACCAGGGCATTACCAGGTCACCGGAGCGCCACCTCGGCCAACGCTTCGTCAAGGAGATGGCAGATGCAGAGAAGTCACAGTATGCTCAATGCCGTAAAGAAGCGCAGGTAGCTTCAGTCACTTAAAACCGGGCAGAGGCCAGTACCTTACCCAGTGATTCTGCGACAAAGTCGCAGAATCGCAATGGCACCTACTGACCACAGCAAAAAAGCCCCGGACTATCGCCGGGGCTTCCTCGGTGTAAAGACCGCTTACAGCGCCCTCCGATCGAAGTAGTTATTCATCAAGCGCAGATACGTCCTCTTGTCCCGGTACCCACTGCAGATCTGAATTGCTCCCTGGCCTTCAAGAACCGAGATGGCTGCATTCAGCCTTGCTCGGTTACGTACAGGTCCACAGCGCAAAACCTGGTTCTTGGGAACGCACGTATCCGAATAAATCCCTCTCCACCACTTTGCATGCAGATACCGATCCAGAGCTTGAGCATCGGCCTGATCCTGCGATACCACGAACGCAGGTGAGAACAGATGCTTGTACTCATCAACATGCCACCGAACGATCTCGAAGGCACGATTGATCGTATCGAGGGTGATGTCACCTCCCTCTCCACTGAAGTACTGCATCGATGCAGCGAGTCGTGCCACGATCTCCATGATCTTTGCCGCGAAGTCATTGATATCGCTCAAGTACTCCCCGTCGCGCAGCAAAGACTCAGTTTCTGATGCCAACTCTACCCAGCGTGCCCTGGCATCGATGGAGAAGGACACCACTTCACGAACAACGGCGCCCGAGGCTGAAAGCTCCTTGTACTTCAACAACAGCTCCGCGACCCGCTCATGGAATGCGGGCAAATGCTCCCACACCGGTTCCACGTCCTCGATTCGCCGATAGCCCATCATGGAGCGAGGCCACGCGACCAAATAGCGTGCCCAGTGCCCACTCCCCTTTGCGACAGAGCCTCGCCTATTGAGGAACTGCTTGAGCGGTTCGTACTGGGTCATGATGCTCACAGACACGCGCGGATTCATCGCAATCAGATGCTCGTTCTCCGCTCGATCCAACGGCATCATTCCTGGTGAATCCCAGAGACGATTGAGCAAGCCCACATTCGCCATTGCCTCGCTCTTGAACAGCATGTGACCTTCATCAGTCGTGATGGCGATGGACTCACCATCACCCTGAACGGCCTCCATAATGGCCTTGGCCGTGATGTCCTGCCGCAGGAAGCAGCGCAAGCGAGGCTGCAGAGGTTTCTTTTCTGCGTGCTCCTTCAGCTGTGACTCGAGTGCTTCCGCAGACTTACCTGCTGCAACTGCTTTACTGATCGCGCTCCTCAACCCCTTCATCTTGGCCGTCCAGAGTCCGTACTCGATCTCATAAGCCTCAGTCTGCTGCTTGAACGCAGTCATCGCCTTCGTATCTGCATTGCGGAAAGGCGCCTGCAGCAGCTCGAACACCGTCGACTTGCGCTCACCAGACTCAGCAACAAGCATCAAATTCTGTGTTACAGGCCGGGTCTGCCCGGTTGGCAACTTGACATCAATCAGCCCCTGGCAAGCCATCGAGATGGCATTGATGAGACCCATGCCAACCATGGCATCAGGAACCTGCACGTTGCGGAAGAGCTCAAGACCAGCCTCACGCGCAATGTGATGGAAGCTTTCCAGGGGATATTTGGGGGCATAACGCTGCCAATGGGTAGTCATCATGCATCCTCCTCTGCCGCGCCAAACGCGGTCTGCTCTTCAGCCTCGACCAACAGATGGCCACAGCTCTGGCACCGAGCAGCATCGCCCTCCGCATGGCGACGAGCACGCTCCTCATTGAGCAGCTTTCGGAACTGAATCAGGTTCAGCTCATGCTTGTACGCAGCATTGAACTGATCTACCAGGATCTTCTTGCGCATCTTCTTTGCGATGTGCTGTTCCAGGATCGGATAGGCCTGCCTGAAGTCCTGCTCGAGCTTGCTCTTGCCCTTGGACAGCTGCTCATCCAGAGCATGCTTGAGCGCCTCAAGCGGCGAGGTGTGAATTCCGTAATTAATCGCCATCACTTCACCTCCATCGCACGGCGGAACTTGGCTGCACGCCCTTCAGCCCATGCCATGGCCTCATGCGTCCAGTAGAACTTCGGGGACAGTTCGCTGTCATAGAGCGGAATGCCCTTCGGAAAGTTCGGGTCGGACTTCATCAGTTCGTACGCCTTGCTCCTGCTGACACGGAGCAGCTTGATCAGCTCCTTCAAGCGGAGCGTCGGGCTATCCGGCCACCCTGCTTTCCAGCCAGTGTTGTTCTCCTCAGCCAAAGGCATGCTTTTGTCTACGCCCTGGCGCAGACTGGACGTCATGTGCTTCATTTGTTGATTCCTTCGTTGTGTTGAACGTTTCAGGAAGGAATCCGGCCGGTTTCCTATCGAAGGGGATTGGCCTCCGACGTGATCAGTGTCGATATGCTGCTGTTGGGGGTACAGGGAAAAAAAATCCAGGTTTTTTCCAGGGACGCGCACAACCGACCAGATCAAAGAAAAATCAAACACTTACATGCTAGGGAGCTTTCGCCCCCTAGCATGTCTCGCCCTCTGCGCCCACAAATCGGTCCGTTTCATCCTCTGTCTGCTCAGGACCTGAACTGCCTCTCGTCCGAACCTGATACGAGTCCGAACCGGTGCTGCTCTCCTACGACGCCAACCGGGACGCTTGCGCTTCCAGCCTATCCTTGAGACTTTCCTTCGCAGGAGCCTGTGCAACCTCGCCATGCCCTGACGGATAGAACTCCTCGACCACGGCCGGCACGTCTTCGTCCAGATCCTCGAAGGCTCCATTTGCGAAGCCCTGTCTCGCTGCCTCATCCAGTGCAGCTTGGTCGATCCCTGCCGCAGCTCTTGCGGCGTGTCGGTCCACCGCTTCTGCGACCGCCGATTCGAGCGTCAGCCCGCTCCGAACCACCAGATCGACGTAGTAGATCGCTGATCGGTAGCTCATCGTGGTGGACTTACCTCGTAGTTTCAGCTCTAGGGGCAGACAAGACAGCCGACGACCTGACACCGCACTGAGGTAGTGCAGTCGCGCTGCGAGTGTCCGGATGGTGTTGTAGGAGGTAGTGCGCAGAACAAAGCTGCCCATCGCATCCCCCTCCCCGTCCCCAATGACCACGTTTAAACGGGCATAGGCTTTGCAGCCCCCATTGGCAAACTGACACGCATCCGGCCCTGGGCAAGGCAGCGTCTCCATGCCTTCTGGCCCAGCACGTCGACAGGTGTCTCCGTTGCCTACGCACAGCGGCCTTCCGTTCTCTCGATTGAACAGCGAGTAGTCCGCTCGCAGGTTCAGTGTTGGGTCGTCGAAGAGCAGCCGTACCGGGATGGATCGCAGCTTGTTACCCTCCGATGTCTTCCGTAGCTCCTCATCCAGTGGATGCAGTACCCAGCCCTCCCGGTTCTGCACCTGGCTGGTAAGGGTGAACTGATCGTCCTTTTCGGGTAGTCGCTTGCCATTGCGCTCCACTACCCGGCCAATGGAAATACGCCCAATCACGGGCGGTGTTATAGCCAGTCCCTTCAGCATGATTTGACCTCTTTGATCGTGGTGTTGATCCGGAAACGGCGCGAACCCGGACGGACGACCGTGCAGGCTGCACCGATCTCCGGGTACTCGGCTGCAAGCCGCTTGGTGTCCAGGGACGTGCCATCCTTGCTGCGGCGGTAGATCACCTCCCCCAGCGAGCCAAATCTGGCAACGGATGCGTCGCCCATGGCTTGCTGCAGCGTTTGTTTCAGCAGCTCTGCCTGCTGTTCTTGCACTGCTACTGCCTCATTGAGAGACACCAGGTTGGAGAACGTCTCGACCAGCGCCTCGTCCTGACTGAAGTCGACAACCGTGTCTTTGCCCGGATACAGGCTCCGAAGCGCCCGAGCCGCTGATTCCGAGCCATCGGCTGGAGGCTCGATGTCATTGATGACGTGCTCCCAGAAACGGGCTTCCAGCACCACCAATCGACTGATGATTTCTTCGTCTCGCTCGATGCGGTGGATCTGCAGAGCCTGACCGCACAACAGAACAGCCACCTCAGCGGCCTGCTTGCCCGTCACAGCTAGCTGGTGCTGAACCTGGAGCTGTACATACTCGGGCACCCCGTCTTTCCACAGCCGAGAGCCGAACTCCCCAGCTGTCTTGCACTCAAGAATTTGGACCGCCGGGGAACCAATTACCTCTCGATCGAGGTTGGCCAGCATGTGCGGGAAGGTCGGATGCTGCAGAACGGCGTTGACCCGGCGTACCCGGTTCCCCGTGCGCTCCTGGTAGGCCGTGGCCACCATGGGTTCGAGCAGGGTTCCCCAGTAGCGGGGATCCTCTTGTCCAGGGGGGATCTCTTCCATTGGCTTTCGGCCCGTCTTCTCCTGCCACAGCTCCAGCTGGCTCTTGTAGGGGTTCAACCCGACGGCGGTGGCAGCATCCGAACTACCGATGCCGCCATTGCGGACCTCCAGCCACTGCTGGCGATCCAGTGAACGCGTATCAACCAAACGCAACGCGGTGTGCTTGCTCATTGGCAATCTCCGGAATAGAAAAGGCCGCCTTGATGGGCGGCCTTGGTCAGGTCTTTCATTTCAAGCTATCGATGTGGGCAAGATGGATGGGCGAAGCGACAGCACTGATCGCTGCAGCTCTGTCAGACCATGCCTTGAGAGGCCATCGAGACCACCTCATGGCTGGTGACAACGAAATGGTCCAACAGCCTCACGTCCACGGTGTCCAAGGCAGCCTTCAGCCGCGCCGTGACTGCCCGATCTGATGCAGATGGCTGCAAGCTACCGCTTGGATGGTTGTGAGCCATGAGTACCGCCGATGCATTGTGTGCAAGTGCCCTCTGAACCACGATCCGAGGATGGACCTCGGCTCCATCAATCGTCCCTGAGAAAAGCCGCTCAACTGCGATGAGCTGGAACTGCGTGTTGAGAAAGGCGACCTCAAAATGCTCGCGGTCTTCACCCCCCAGACGTAGCCGGAAGAACAATGCGCTCTGGGTTGCTCCTCCCAGCACTTCCCCTGGCAACGATGCCCGTTTCTGCAGGATCTGCAGCGCCCTCGCAATCGTCCTGTCCTCACGTACCCGGATCCTGCTGTCTTCCTCTTTGGATCCGGCCCCTGATGTGGTCAAGTGATAGGCCTGCGCTTCCATCAGGCCACCAACTTCATCACTTCATCCCACGCGCGCTGCTTGAGCTGAGCTCCAGCACCGAACCATGCCGCATCACGGCGGTGATCATCGCTACGAGCTCGTCGGTGGTGGTCAACGTACTCCGTGACGCTGTTGAGTACACCCCAGGCCGTTGCACGGCTGGAAGGCAACAACGCGCCTCGACCGCCGCCCTCATACAGGGCACGGACACTGGCCAGCGCCTGTTCGTTGACGACCTCAGCGGCGCTGCCCTGGCCTTGGTAGGTAAGCACCCGTCGCAACAGACCATCGACCGTATCGGGGTTAACTGGATGGTCGCAGAGGGCTTTCATGCGAGCCACGAAGCTGTCCCAGGTCGAGACGGTGATCCCCAACTGGCGCTTCACAGCATCCGGGTCGAACTGACTACGATGCGGGACCTTGATGGCTCCGCTGCTGTCTCCCAGAGCGATCTGCAGGGTGTTGTTGCACACCACCCGCACCGAGGTGAACTGCGCCGTGGTGGCCAACGTACCGTCACAGGCAGTAGCAAGCAAAAGATAGCCATCCACCCGGTCACGTCCCTTGAGCGAAGTGCTCTGGCCCGTCCGAGCCATGGCCCAGAACTTCTTGCCACCCTTGAGCACCCCCGCCGTCTCCAGTTCAAAGCCACTGTGCTGCGTCAGATCACGGTAGAACTCCAGGATCTCTCCCGGCTGGACAACCTTGAACCGCTTGGAGACGACAGCCAGCGGCTTCCTGGTATCGGAGCGATAAAGCACCTTCTGCTCCGGGAAGGAGTGGATGGCACCGATGGCATTGCTACCCGTGATGAAACGGACCTCGGAGTCCTCGATCTGCCAATCCATGCCTGCCTGACGCTTCCAGACCTCAATGGGCTGGTGCTGTTCAAGCTTATTGCCCAGACCATGCCATGGCTTAGCGCCCGCATAGGCCATTGTTTCAATCAGATGCATCGTATTTTCCTCGCTTCTTACGACACAAACGCACAAGGCCCGGACGATGCCGGGCCTTGTGCGTATGCCAATGCAGTATCAATTAAAGGGTTCGATGTCTTCACTGCCCGAAGACAGAGCACACCGAGCAACCGCAGCGATGATGGAGGCTGCGACAACCAAAACACAGTACAGACAATCGGATCTTTCTTTCATACAGCCATACCCAAGGAAGATGCTTCATTGCGGAGCATCGACACGCGAAGCCAGCAACCACCGGCATCAACTGGGTAATATGTGTTTGAAATTTAATAGAATGATGATTTTCCTAATCAAAGTGAAAAAATCAGAAACTAACATCCCTAAAAAGCTAACTCCAAGCTGTACTCATCAGAGTAGCCAGATCGCGTCTTGATAGAACCTCCGTGAACTCACGCCAATCCTTGTCCGGTGGCATCATCGTGCCGGTGTAGCGTAGATCAAAGCCCGTCGCGGTTTTCTGCGCGTTGATGTAGTCATCCAGCTGCTCACCCAGCGTTTCGATGTCCTCGATCCACTCATCCTTGATGGTGTCTGGCAGCGACCCGAAGAGGTCGTAGCGGTTCTTCATGCGCTCGGAAAGGCGCTCGTAAATCTTTTCGTCCACGGTCTGCTCGAACACGAGGTTCAGCATGTCAACGGTTTCACGCCGCTGTCCGAAGCGTTTGATGCGGCCAATCCGCTGTTCGAGGCGCGTTGGGTTCCACGGCAGATCGACGTTAATTAGCGTTCCCAACGTTTGCAGGTTCAAGCCTTCGCAGGCGGCATCGGTAGCCACCATGATGCGAATCTGGTGCTCGGCGACCATCCGCTTCAGGGTTTCACGCTCGACACTAACGCTGTCACCACGTTGGTACAGACGGCTCCGGCCCGCACCCGCATAAAGGCCGACAGCTTCTTCCGGGTAACGCGACGCCAGCAAGTCCGCCAACCACTTCGCTGTGTCGTAATACTGACTGAAGATGATGACGCCCAATTCCAGCCATTTCTCCTTGTCGAGGAAGTGGACGACGGCCTCCATCTTCGGATCGGCTTCTAACCGCTCGAGTCGGGTAATCAGACGTTGAAGAACCTCGCGCTCCTCACCTGTCTCGACTGTGAGATCAACTTCCAATTCTTCGTCTTCCTCATGCTCGGCATCGCCTTGTAGCAAGCGCTGGGCCGACGCTAAGCCCGCGTGTACGCTGGAGCAGATGCGCTGCTCCATCATGTTCTTCATGAAACCGCTGCCTTTACCGCGTTTGGCCAGTGCCTTGCCGAACGCACGTGCTTCGCCGTACGCCTGCCTGAAGTCTTCGGACGTGCGCAGTGCTTTGCCCTCGAACAAGGCATCGAAAGCGCGCTGCTCCGATATTTGCCCTCGTTCCGGATGCACGTCCACGCCGACGCGAGCCAGTAGCCCAGCGTCTTCAAGCTGCTGGCGTTTGCGAAGAACGACATGGCGTACCAGCGGGTTTTCGCGCTGAAAAAGCGTTGCACCTGATATGCGGCGCTCCAACTCCTCTTCCAGAATCTCCCGTGTTTCCTCCGTCAGATCTGCCAGCGAACGGTTGGTTTGCCACTCGCCGTTCTGCAAACCCAAGTCTTGCCGGATAGCTGAGAACAAGCGACGAGCGCGAGGCTCACTGGTTGATTCCGTGCGTGGAAGCGGCGAGCGCAACAGTTCCCACGCATGGGTGAGCGATTCGACCTCCACGCGGCCCGCGAGAATGTCAAGCACTTCGTCGGGTCGGTGCCACGTCGCCAGGTCGTGGCCGAGCACGAAACGGCCTGGGCCTTGATGCAGGATGCCAAGCAAGTCCCATAGATCAGCAGGGTTGGTCTGTATCGGCGTGGCCGTTCCCAGCAGCACGTGATCTGCCCGGGCGGCGATCTCGCGCATGAAGGCCAGCAGCTCATTTGGTGTTCCAGCTTCCTTTCCGAAGCCCTGGCGGGTTCTGGCTTTGTGCGCTTCGTCGAGAATCACTACGCCGAAGCGCATACCCAGCAGGTACTGCTTTTCCAGCGAGTCGCGCATCATCAAGCCGGTGGAGACAATGCCGATGCGCAACGGGCAATGAGCAATTTGCTCGCGCCCGGCAGGCGACAGCACTCGTTCGTCAGCATCCAGCCAGACTTTGCCAACGGTATCCCAGCGGGCGGTCGGGATGCCCAGCTTGTCCAGCATTTCGGTCTGCCATTGTTCGGTCAGCGTGGCAGGTGCAAAGATCACGACCGGACGACGCGGCCCATTGTCCTTGTCGGACAACAAGCAAAGCGTCAACGCGGCGGTAGCGAGCGACAGCGTCTTACCCAGGCCTACTTCGTCTGCCAACAGCAAGCGCACCGTGCCGTACAGACGCTGGTGGCGTAGGCACTCGGTCAGAAAGCCCTGCTGCCACGGCTGGAGTTGTTGACCTTCTCGGTACAGCGGTGATTCGATCAGGGCTGCAGGAGCAAGACTCTCGTCATCATCGATCTCGATAAACTCGATCTCACGCCGGTAGCCACGCCGATGTACCTCGCGAATCACGGCCTGCGGGAGGGACTTGGCGGCGTTCCAGAGGAAGTCGAATTCTTCCTCGATCCACGCCACGCCCTCTGGCGATTCGTCCTCCCACAGGATTTCGTAGTGGCGCTGCCAGCCGTTTCGAGTCTCATTCATCGACCCGAGGAACCCCAGCCTACGGCTATCAGCCAGGGTAATCACACCTGCCTTGCCATGCACAAAACCGCAGATATCGTCCGGTGCTATGCGCACCGCCTGCCCATGCTTGGCGAGGAAGGCGTCCAGCCGCCGATAGCGTTCGCGGTTCAGCAGTGCCTCGGCCTCCAGGGCGCGCTCGTTCCAGCGGCCGAGCATCTTGCTCTCGCGCAGTTGCGCCACTTTCAGATCGTCCGGGTGGATATCCACGTTGCAGACGATCTTGACCTCAGGAATGTGCTCCAGTGCTTCCCCTGCTACCTCGAACAAAGAACTGGTGAAGTAACCAGCGATGCGCTTGTAGCTTTTGGCACCGGCCAGATGCTGCATCAGGAAGCTAGCATCCAGCCGATGGGTACGCGAAGAGAAACGCCGAATGCTCATAAGTGTTAATTCTTGGGTTTCACGCCGCCGCGGCGACCCAAGCCGAAACCGACGCGGTACAGGTCGGGCATGTCGATGCGACCATCCTTTCTGACTTCCAACAATCCCAGGCGCTGCAGATCCTCACGTACACCGCTCCAGCCACGATCAACGTGCTGTGCGGGCAGCTGGGTAGTGCTAATGCCTTGTGCGCCGTCAGGAAACGCCTCTTGCCACTTAGCTAATACCACATCGAAATCAATTGGCACGTTCATACCGCTCAGAGCGGCGAGGACCTCAGGCACCCACGGGTAGTCTTCGGCCATTTCCTGCACACGGATTTCCGATGCCTTCTGAATGCCGCGCTTGATGCTCTCAAAGTGCAAGGCATGGTCATGCTGCGGATAGCGCTCGCTGGAATCTTCCGCCGCGCGCCTAATGGCTGCGAGGAAGGAGCGTGGCGAGGTCTGGCCGCGCCCATCGGCCAAATGACCCACCGACCATGTGTAGGGCACACCCCGACGCCGGTCACGCCCCATCCACGGCCCGGCCAGGGTTGCAAATGCCTGCTTTTGCGCCTCTGACTCCGATTTCATCGGCTGCGCGACACGCCACACGCCATTTTGCTGTTCGTGCGGACAAACATCGCGCAGACACACGCCACTTGGATCGGGCGCATTGATCAGACGTTGCCAGAGCAGGCCATGCAGGTCATGTCTGGCCCAAGTCAGTTCAGCCTTGGTGGCGGTGAGCTTGGAGGCATCCGGGAAATTGAACACGGTGCGCTCGGCCTGGTCCTCACGCAAGAACACCTTGGCGTACAGACCGGCAAAGGCCTTCAGCCAAAGCGTTGCCCGCAGTAGACCGCGCACGATGCCGTCCATGCGCCGCCAGTCGGTGCTGGTGCGATCCAGCGCATCAAAGAGCACCAAGCCTTTCCAGTTACGTGGACGTTGCATCAATCGCGCCGCGTCTTCCGGCTGTTGCTTCAACCAATTGACCGTTGCTTGCCAGCTGGTAAGCGGAATCTGCTCGCCGGCCTTTTGCGCAACCCTGCGCACAATCACGGCGCGCCACAAATCATAGGGGTCGCCATCCTGGTCAAGAAAAGCGGCAAAAACGTCGGCATTCGGATAGTCGTCAATGGCCTCGGCATTGCTGAAGCCGACGAAAACTTCAATGCCCTGCAACTCAGTGACCGCAGTGCCCAGTTGCTGGAGAAGCGGGTTCGATTGCAGGGCTGCCGTCCAGAATGATTTGCCCACGCCTCGCCCCCCTACAACAACGTGCGCATCCAACCTCAATGCCTTGAGGTGCGAAGGGGGTAGATACAAGGTTCCGGCTTGCGGGGTTTCCGCGAAATTGCTGGTTTCCAGGGGCGCGGCCAGAATGGCTTCGCGCAACTGCTGAGCTGACGTCATGACAAACTCCTTGATTCAATGGCGTCGCGCACACCGCCGATCAGCGGGCCGAAAACGGTCTGCACCTCCTGCGCATCAATGCTGGCGAGCCGACCCTGCAATGAGCGCAGACCGGCAAAACTGCGGTGCCAGTTCACTGCCCACGGGTAGTGGGGCGCGCCTTCATCCGCCTCGTCAAAGTTCCAGCCTTCTACCAGCTCCTCAACCCGCCACTTCCCGTCACCGCTCGCGCTCGGCCCGATGGCGGCTGGATTGGCCGGCGCAATCTCGTCGTAGAGGCTGTCGGCAAAAATGCCATATGCGCTCTCGCGCAAGCCCTCCAGATAAGTCACCCGATCCAGCTCAGGCACGATGGCGCCTACAACCTTCAGGCGCTCACGGATTTCTTCGGCCACCTGGGCACGCTGCCATTGCTCGAACAGCATTCGATAACCGTTCCAAGTCTGCTCACCTTCGAGCGCAAACAGCAGAATCAGATTTGCACCCATATCAGTGATGCAAGCAGAGGCGATTTCGTCGATGCCGGAGCGCGAGTCGATCAGCAGCACATCCGGCTGGATACGCGCCTCCAGCGTATGCAACAAGCGCTCAAGCCGAGCCGACCACGCCTCGCGCCTTCCATCAGCGTGCAATTTGGGCATCCAGACGCGGCCCAACTTTGCGATGTATTCACCGTGTTTCGCACCATGAGCAGGAACAACATGGATTTCACCGTCATGAGAGAGATTGCTGGTAGCAACCATGCTGTCGAGAACGACATCGCCGTTGCCCACCATGTCTTCAACTAGCCAGTCGGTGATGCCGTACATCGGCTGCCGTTCCACCGGCAATAACGCGGAGGACAGTCCGGGCGACTCCAGGTCAAGGTCCAACACCAGCACCCGCTTGCCAGCCTGCGCCAGTTGCCACGCCGTGGCAGCCAGCGCCGTAGAGCGGCCAACGCCGCCCTTGATGGAAAAGAACACAATGCGCGGAGCACCTTGCGTTTCCGGCGCGATACGCGCCCAGTTGGCCTCGGTGGCCAGTCGGTCCACCACCCACACGTTCTCGAATCCGTTCACGTCATAGCTGGATGCGCCCTGCCTAGCCTGCTCTAGATTGGCTTCATACAAAATGCCCATCGCCGGCTGATAAGCGTGCGGCGCCAGGCGCTCGGCCAGTGCTTGGTAAACAGCCTCGATAGTCGCACGCAGGCCCTGGTCCTCGCGGACTTGCTCTGGTGCAATAAAGCGCACTCGCCCGTTAAGGTCGCGATTGATGATCAACCATTCCAGCCGCGACAGTGTGTCGCGATGAGCCGCCAGCACCCCAGTGGTGATCGGCAGAATCTGATCGAAGGTGGTCATAGCAAGCCCTCGTATTGCGCCTTGGTAATCAGGCTGCGTACTGTCTGAGCGCCGGCTTGATGCCCCTGCGCTCGCGCTTGATCGAAGTTGGACTGATGGGCATAGCGATCGGAAACGCCCCAGTCTGCAAATGGATTACCGGGCGACAGCGCATAGCTCGTCCCTTGCGCATGGCCGCTGCGATAGCTCTCGAAACGCGCCCAAGTGCCATCCGCATGCACCCGGTCCTGTTGGCTGGCAGGTCGATCCTTGATTGCATCGTATTGCATTCCAAACGCCAGCATCAGCCGCTTCATTCCACACTCCGCCGCCATGCCGTACAGATGATCGGCATTGGCCCAGCGCTGCGACTGAAACAAGCGTTCCGCATCATCCCAATGGCGTTCATGTGCATCGAGAAAATCCGCCTGCATGTAATTTCCCTCAATCGCCGAAGCGCATGTTCTTCAAACGCGCACCCAACACCTCGGCGGCAGAGCGCACCTCAGATTCGGGCGCTTTGCGCTCGATGAAGCCCAGCATGTCCACAAGCAGGGATCGGGCCTCCAGGAAGTCCGCCATCTCGGATCGCAGTTGTTCGACGATAACTTGCGCCTCCGTGTCCTTGAGCAGCTGTTGCAATGCGATGATGAGCTGACCCAGCCGCGTCACGCCGATCTCGGCGGCATCTGTCAGATCGCGCGAAGCGTATTCGCTGACGCGCTTGAGGCGTGCGTTGTTGGGGCGCATGTCGCCCATCACGCGGCTGTAGTCCGTCACGCGGAACGCCTTGGCGAAGTTCTGATAGTTGTCCAGCTTGGACGTGCCTGCGGTTTCCATGTCCATCATCCGCAGTACAAAGCGTTCGATGCCAGTGAGGCGCCCCCACGCGTCGGCGGTGAGGCCCTCTGGAACGAGCAGGCTGGATGCGGTTTCCGCTGCCTGCTGGACGATTTCGTCCACCACGGTCACTTCACCCCGTGCGCGCGGGCGCAGGGCAAAGGTGGTGACGTCCTCGTCGCCGATGCGTGTGTAGGCGGTCAGCACCTTGAGCGCTGCCGCATAACCGGCCATCTGCAAATCGGAGTCGCCCCACACCGGCTCACCGTGATGGGCGGCCACGGTGTCGTTCAAGTGCATCATGGTTTCGATCTGGCGCGCCACTTCCTGCCGCACAGCGGGTAGCAGGCGCTGTTTGAAGCCAGTTCGCTCGCCAGCCGCTCGCTTCTTGAGCATCAGGATGACGGTGCCTTGGACAAAGCTTCCCTTCTTGATGGCTGCATTGGTTTCCGTTGCGATGTACCACGCCGCCACAACTTGTAGGCCCGCAGCCCAGAAGATGCCGATCAGGTCGCCCCAGACGGCGCTGTCCTGATGGGTAAACATCACGCACTGCATGCCGTTGTCAGGCATGTGATCGGCCATTGCTTTGTAGGCGGCAGCCATGCCACGTCGAAACTCGTCGTGTGACCCCTTGATCGCCAGTGCGCGGCGCGAATCCCACACCCAGTCATCGAAGGGTTTGGGTGGGTTCTTGCGCAACCAGGCAATGAAGTATTCGGTGATCTCGTGGTAATTCACCGCATCCGCATAGGGTGGATCGGTGATCCAGATATCGGCGTCGTCTTCAAGCTTGGCTGCATCACGGCACTTGATCGACCGGCGAGTCTCTGGAAGCGGACTGTTGGCAAAGCCGAACGACCGGCCTGCTTCGTGGCTGAAAAAGCAACGGATGCCGTAGTTGTAGAACGTGTTCAACGCTTGGTTGTAGAAGACGTTGTTGGTCTTCTCCCAATGGTTCATCCAGTTGGCGATCCGGGAGTTCCAATCCAGCGACTTGGCGTTGAAGACGTAGTCTTCCGGCGTGCGATGCTGGAAGTAGCGCGAGATCAGAAGAAGCTGGCGGGCGTTGAACAAATGGTGCCAGTGCGTCCAGCCGCGTTCACGGAATAGACGCGTCGTTTCGTCCCCGTGTTCGATGGCCATATCCGGAACCAGTCCTTCATCCTGCCACTGGCTCAGCTTTTCGGCGACGAGCGTTTCCACGCGGCGCTCACATTCCCAATCGGCGTCGGTCGGGGCGGCAAACCAAGTCTCCTGCCGGGACTTGGTGAGCGAGTCCTTGGCGATCCAGTGAATGGCGTAGAGCCGTTCCTGAAACACATCATCAGGGCGAGGCTTGAAATCGTTCTTCTCCCAACGGCGTAGGCGGTTGCCCGTGCTGCCATCGGCATTCCGATAGTCGCCGCGCAGCGTCTTGATGGGCGTGCGATAGGTCTTTCCGTCCAGCGTATAGACCATGTCGCCGTCTTGTACCGTACCCTGATCAGCAGCCGCTGCTTCCTTGTCCGAAACGCCACTGACAATCTCGATGTCGAATCGCTTGTTGCCGTGATCCGGCTTCAGGCGAGCGATGATGTTCCGGCCCTTAGAGATCACCCACGAGGGAGACAGAGGAACCATCCATCCCGTCTCCGGGCAACGGGCTTCTACGCAATAAAGATATGACTTGGCTCGATTGCCTTGCTTGTCGTGCTCGATGCCCAGCTTCGTAATCTCCGCATCCACCGACTTGGCAACACGTTCCTGTGACTTCTCGATTTCTTCGCGTCGCTCCGGGCTTGAACCAATGATGTTCAATGCGCCCCAAGTCAGCATGCATGCGATGGGATTGAGGTCGGAGGCATACACGTCGCAGCCGATGCGCGCAGCCTCAAAAGGGATGGAGCCGCCGCCGCTAAAAGTGTCGCCCACGCGGGCGCGGTGGCCGTAGCGCAATACGCCCAGCTGTTCCACCAGCTCGGGCAAGGACTGCACGCTCAAACCGAGATGAGCATAGTGACGGTTGACCTCTGCCCACACCGGGGCGAAGAGCCAGTCTTGATCCAGTTCTTCGGGGCGTTTGCTGATGCTGGCCTTTTCTTCGTAACCTGACAGGGTGGCCAGCGCCTGGCGGTACAGCACCAGCTTGTCGTCATCGGTGATGTCGCGTCGCCAACCACGTCCGCCAAAGTAGCGCTCCGGGTCCGAGATGGGGATCATCTCCTGGAGCTTGGACACCGAGAACGCGTTGGCAGCCAATGCCCGCCGGGCCAATCCTTCATCGTCGAAGGCCATAAGCTTTTCGAAGATGGCGAGATCGGCTTCCGCGTCGTCAGTGGGCGGTAGCAGAGTGCCAAGCACGATGGCTCGCACCAAGATCAGTGGCTTGCGACCCTTCCAGTAGGAGCCCAGCCCGGTCAGGGTTTGGCCAAGATTTGCCTTCCGCTCCTTTTGTGCCTCGAACGACACCTTCTGGGCGGGAAAAACCGACTCGATTAGCGCGGGCGCATCTTTCAGGGCCAAGGGCGTGAGAGTGATTGTTGTTTTTTGCATTCCCTGATGAATCCTTAATGGGCCGAAGCCACGTCAGGTGATAGCCAGCCGTGGGAGCGCAGCCGCTCTTCGGCAATGGCAAGCTGGCGCGGGGTGAACTGCTGCTTGCGTACGTTCCAGCTGTAGACCTGACGTTCCACGCTTTCGTGCTGTGTGGCACCCTCGCGGCTCATCACCCAATGCACTGTGGCGAGGAGTTCTAGCCCGTAAGGTGATTCGAAGCCCTCGACCAGCTTGGTGACGCGCTCGAAACGGGCGCGGCTGATGTCGTGCTGATCCAGGTAATCCTTGGCGTCTTCCACCGCACCGGGCACCAGCGTGAGCGGCTTGTCCGGCGCATCGCCGCCGTCGGCATAACCCGCGATCAAATGGCCTTCCACCGCCTTCAGCACATGCCGAAGGTTCTCGGCGTAAGGGCCGTAGTGATGCTTGACGTACTGGAGACGCAGCGGCTCGCCTGCTTCCTGCATGAAGTACATCAGCTTGTGGACTTCCAGCAGGTTGACAAAGGGGTCAAGTAGGCCGCCAAGATAGCGCTGCATCAGTTCCACCAAGGCGGCGCGACCCGCCGTCATCTTGGGTACCTCGCGCACGTGTGCCATCTTGTCGTTGGCAGGGGCTCCCTTGGGCTCAAACACCAGCACGCGTACTTCGGCAAGCTCTGCCAGGGCGCGCTCAATGCGTGGTCGCACCTCGTTCCAGTCCAGCCCGCCCAGGCCTGCGCCCAGGGGCGGAATGGCGATGGAGTGAATGCCCTTGTCGCGTATGACATTGACCAGATCGACAAGGCCCGCATCGATGTCTTCAATACGGCTCTTGCCGCGCCAGTGGCGTTTGGTCGGGAAGTTGATGATGAAGCGCGGCAATGTGAGCTGCCCCGTCTCAAAAACGAACATGCGACCAGTGTGCACGGCTTCGCGTTTGCAGGCGGCCTCGTAAGCCTTGAAGTTTTCGGGGTAGACATTCTTGAACTGCAAGGCGATGCCACGCCCCATCACGCCGACGCAATTGACGGTGTTGACCAGTGCGTCGGCCTCACACTGGAGGATGTCGCCCGAGGTGTACTCGATCATGGCTGTGCTCCTCTCATTCAGTAATACCAGTCCGGGCGCACTTCGACCGGAGGCCGGTGTCCGTGCGCCGGAAGGGCGTTGACGACTTGTCGATAGACCGTGGCCGACTGCACGCCGATGCGTTCGATCAGGTGCCACGGAAAATGTTGCTCCAACAGGAACTCGGCTTGTTTGCCTTCTTTCAGGCCGCCACTCCAGTTGTTCGCCTGCACCGCCGCCCAGTTGATTTCACCAAGACGCGCCAAGTCATTGCGGTCTTCAAAAAAATACGATCCGGCGTTTGATAGCGTGAACGCCCAGCGAGCGGGTTGCGCGTTGGCCCAGGCCACAACTGCGCCCAAATCCGCTTGCAAGTGGATGATGGGTTCCTGACCACCTTTATAGGCCAGTTCTGCATTGCGCCGGTGGATCAAATACAGCATCACGGAGCGCGGACAGAAGTAAAACGGCACGCAGGCACCGACGAACAAGCCGGGGTGGCTGGCAAGTTGAAGCTCGGTCAGTCGGCGCTGTTTGATGTGGTTCATGCCCACCATCGTTCCGCCCAGCGCCTGCGCTTGAACCAGCGCATCCGACAAAAGCCCGCCCGTCGCCACGATGGACGGCAGACGATCCACATGGGCAATGTGATAAATCTTCGGCTGCTGGGGCACGGGCACGGCGTTCATGGCGCGTCTTCCCCGAACAGGCCCAAGGAGATCTGGACAGCGTCTTGTTCCGACTTGACACGTCGCGCACGCGGTGCAAGCAGTTCGCTCTGCGCCACATCGCCCAAGGCGTGTTTGAGCGCTGCGCGCCAGCCCTTGCCCCCATCCATCACCCCGCCGGTGCTCATGGCCGTCATGCCAAACAGCCACCAACGTTCCTCCGGGCGCAGCGCCAACCAGTTGCGCACAGCGACTTGAATCTTCTCCATCTCCATCTGCTCGACGGCCCAGGCCAGTACGCACAATTCCTTGCCGAGCAGGCGATCCACCGGGTTGTCGCCGACCTTCCACGTACCAGGCTTGATGCCGTGCGCGGCCAGACGAGCGTTGAAGGCTCGTTGAACTTCGGCGCGGATGGCGGACCAGCGCGGCCGATCCAGTAGAACGCGGTCGATCACTGCGTTGTCGTTGCTTGCAGACTGCAAGCCAAGGTGTTCGCTGATCTGAACTTTGCCCGTGCTGGCCTTGGGAATAACGACCTTGAAGTGATGAGGATCAGAAGTCGCAGGCACGCCAAAACCCAGCGTGTGCAGCACTTGCGCACGTGCCTTGGGCAATGGTGTGTTACCTGCAACTTTGGACATCCTCATTCCTCCTGATTGATGTCGCCCGGCTTCAGCTCTATACCGGCGAGCTTGGCGAACTCTTTGAGTGCAAAGCCGGTATCGAAGGCGATGCCGTCGGCAATGGCAATGTTGAGCGGGGCGTCGGGCTCCTTGAGCACATCGCGCAGGCTGTTGACCACGCCTTCGATGATGGCGGCGGTGACTTCGCGCTCTTGGAAGCGCACGGTTACGGTGTTCTCGCCCTCACCGATTTCGACGCGCACGCCTTTGAAGCGCGTGCCCGGCTGGTCGCGAAAGCGGTTGATGACGCTGAAGACACGGTCGGTGGAGTCAAGCGCAACGCGCTTGCTTTGTAGGCGTGCAGGCTTGCTGTCGACGATCTGCACGGTTTTGTCGCCGCTGGCCGGGATCTGGAAGTCCGCTGTCTTGTTGGCCTCGCCCGCGCGGGCAAACACCAGCAGGCGGGCACTTGCGGAACCGATCTCGAACGGCGCGTCGTAGCGGGTGCCGTCTTTGGGATTGGAGCCGTCCAGGGTATAGAAGATGTCGGCGTGCGGTGTAGCTGCCAGGGTGACGCGGCGCTTGTCCGCCGCAGGCTCGATCTGATGACGAATCTTGAGATCGGCCAGCCAGCGAGTGGCGGGGCCGCTTTCGTAGCGCCCGGTGGGCTCCTTCACCATGAAGTAGACCGTGCCCTCGCCGGTGGCGAAGTTATCCAGGTCTTCGACTTTGTTGTCCTTGTCGGAAACGTCGGGCTTGCTCGACCAATAGACGATGGGGCTGTCGCCCGCGTGGCGAGGCGTGAGGCTCAGAATCGTTTCGCCGGTGTCTGGCTTGACGTTGATGACCGAGACGTTGACGGTTGCCTTGTCCTTGGGGAACGGGCCCTTCTCGATGTAGCCATCCTCACCCAAACGCCAGCGGCCTTGCTTCAGGGCTTCGGTCTTGAGCGTGTCGAGGCCGCTGGAACCCGGCATCCACGGCCAGATCGGCGAGCACTTGGCGCGGGTGGTGACATCCTTCCAAGGGGTGCGGCGGTTGTCCTTGCCGGACGGCCACAGGTACTCCTCGGCCTGCGCGAAGCATTCGTCGAAGTTGTCCTTGCCTAGCTCGGCTACGAGTTTGTAGTCGGCGCGCGGGCTAGCCAGCAGTTTTTCGATCTGCGCCTCAGCGGACTGATCGCCCTGGCCAAGCTTGAGGCCCTGATCAATAGTGACTCCAGCCAAGACGTCACGCCCATCCACCGGGTCGTTGGCTGGGAAATAAATCCGGTTGTAGGCTGCCGACAGGGCCTTGCTGAAGCGATCCTCGGATTCCTCGAAGCGGTCGCGGGCCTCATCAAACAGAGTGTCACCGGGCTTTAGGCGTTTGTGGATTTGCTCGATGGCATACAACTCGCGCAACCGCTCCTCAACTGCGTCGGCTAACAGGCTGTCCTGGCCGCTCAGCACCAGCAGGTTATTCTTCTCCTGCTGGTAATCGAAGAAGTTTTGCAATTCGCTCGGCGGCACCTTGCCATCCGGCTTGATAACGATCAGCGTGCGCGGGCCACCGAGCTTGAGTTCATCCAGCCGGGGCAGTACCTGCACGGCCTGATAGGCGATTTTGCTGACCGGGGCAAGGATGCCCGAAAGGCGATTGATGAGCGCCTGATCGACCTTGGTTTGCGGAACTTCCTTGGCGTTGCGCTCGATCTGGCGCGAGAGATTCTCGGTTTCCTTGATGAAGAAGCGTTGCTCTTCACGGTGGAGGTACCACGCCGATTCGCGCAGGCGCTGCAATGCCTGCAGGAACTCGTCGGGCTTGCGTTGCGGCGCAGCCAGGAACTCGATCAACTCGCTTTCGGAGAGACCGATACGGCCACCGACAGCACGCGACAGGCTGGATGACAGCAGCAAGGTCATGACCTGCTGCGCGGCATCGTCTGCCAGTTCGATGTCGATATGCTCGGCGATGGCGTTGCCCGCATCTGCGATATCGCGCGTCACAGCCGGCATCAGCTTGGGCGCAATACGCTCGATCTCGTCCTTGACCTGCTCGTCGTTCAAGTTCAGATGCTGTGTGCCGATCAGGAAGACATCGTCGGCTTCGCGCTCACTCACACTCTTGAGCAAGCGTGCGGTGAACTGCATCAGGCCACGGGTCTGGCGGAAGCCTTCGTTCTCTTTGAACAGCGCGACAAGGTGCTTGAAGGACGGGTGGAAGGGATAGGTTTCCCTGACCTGCTCGGCGATTTGCTCGATGCTGCTGGCGACTATATAGCCGCCATCCTCGGCCTTCTTGATCTGCTGCGCGTACTCCTCCGCAATGTCGGAGATGACGCGTTCGTCCGGCAGTTCGTCGATGAGACGCTTCTTCAGGATCTCGTAGATTTCGTTGCCCGCCAGTTGCACAGGCGTGATGGTCATCGCCTGGCGGCGGGTTTCCTGCTGCAGGTTGGAGATGGCATCAGCCAAGGCCTTTGTCTGAGCCTTGTAACTGCCCGAGAGGTTTGCAACCACGATGGCGCAATTAGGCAGTTCTAGCGCAGCACTCATCAGGCTGGAGAGGCTGTAAACCGCCATGTTGGCAAGCGTGCCTTGGCCAAACACCTGAGTGCTGGCGTTGTCCAGATAGGGCGGCAGTTCATCGAGCAAGATCAGCGTCGGCTTGTCGCCGATGATTTCTTTCCACTGACGCTGATCGACGGCCTTGGGGCCGTTCGCCCAATAGGGCTTGATGGCTTCTGCAGCTCCAAGTTGGGTGGCGATCTCGCCCCAGATGAAGTTGTCGGGGTTGTTGCGACCGTTGAACGCAGCAATACGCGCTTGGCCAAACTCGATGCGCGAGGCCAGATCCGCAGGCAGAACATCCTTGCGCAGATGCGAATGGCGGGCGAGCAAGCCCAGCGCGATCATCATGTGCGTTTTACCGCCACCCATCGCTTGGGTCAGCTCGAAGACGGCCTGGTCGGACTTGCCGGACAGTCGCAGCAGAGCTTCGCGGAAGAGCTGATCCATGCCGTGGGTGACGAAGTTACGCGAGAAGAACTCGCTGCCATCGCCAGCGTCATTGATGAGGTCTGCGAGGTTCTCGATGCCCTGAGCCATACGATAGTCACGGATGACGGGATTGAACCTGCAGGCCTGCTTGACAGTCTTGATCATGAACGCACTCCGTTGCTGTTTGGTTTTCCGACCGAGCGCTCTACATCAATGCCATGTCGCTCGCAGTGGCTGCGTATAAGAACTTCGATCATGTTCGCAATCGATCGATGCTCATGCTCAGCCGCAACTCGAAGAGCCTCCTTCAAGTCTGGATCGATCCGAAGTGTCAGTGTGGCAGTCTTGGACGTGGCCATAGCCCCCCAGGGCGGCTGCATATGTACTGCGGTATACAGTACCAAAACATCAGCTAATTTTGTCAGCATCGTCTAGCTACTGCCATTCATTTGAATGGCCAGCGAAGCCTATCGCAAGGCACACAGCGACGTGAGCTGCTCCGTATAGCGATCTATGGCATGCAAACGTCCCTTTCAGCAAGGCACACCATCTGTGCCAATTGCAGACGCGCCCCGTCCAGATGGATCCAGCAGCAGCCAGCCCCCGATGGCATACCAGATGGCATACCAGCCAGGCCACAAATGAAAAAAGCCCTTGAAATTCAAGGGCTTAGTTCAAGTATCTGGCGGAGAGGGGGGGATTCGAACCCCCGAGGCGCTATAAACGCCTGCCTGATTTCGAGTCAGGTACATTCAACCACTCTGCCACCTCTCCGGGTGGTCCCCGGCGGACCGGGGACGCGCATCATACGAGGAAGCGAGGCCGGCGACAAGTCATTCCGGTCAACGAAGTGAAAATTTCCTGAGTGCATGCCTTGCCGGATGCCTGCAGCCCCCCGATGATGCGTGTCTCCCCAGCAATACCCCGCCCCCCGCACCCCATGATCGAATTCGGACACCTCACCCACCCCGGCCTGCGCCGCGAGCTCAACGAAGACACCTACGACGGTGACAGCGAGCTGGCCCTGTGGCTGGTGGCCGATGGCATGGGCGGCCACGCCTGCGGCGAGGTGGCCAGCGCGCTGGCCCGCGAAACCATCGTGCGCGAGATCCGCCGTGGCGCGCCGCTGGTCCACGCCATCCGCACCGCCGACGAAGAGATCATCCGCGCCTCGCGCCGGCGCAACGACACCCTGCCGATGGGCACCACCGTGGTCGCAGCACGCGTGCACGGCAATCGCTATGAAGTGGCATGGGTCGGCGACAGCCGTGCGTATCTGTGGCGCGATGGCCAGCTGGCGCAGCTCAGCCAGGACCACAGCGTGGTGCAGGAGCTGGTCGCGCAGGGCAACCTGACGGCCGAGCAGGCACGCGCGCATCCGCATCGCAACGTGGTCACCCAGGCGCTGGGCGTGACCGATCCTGCACATCTGAACGTGGCCACCACCAGCGGTGAGCTGCGCCCGGGCATGCAGCTGCTGCTGTGCAGTGACGGTCTGACCGAGGAAGTGGACGACCGCAGCATCGCCCGCACCCTCGCCTTCGACGATGCCAGCGCACAGGAATGCGTGGACACGCTGGTCGCGGCCGCGCTCGACGGCGGTGGCCGCGACAACATCAGCGTGATCCTGGTGCGCTGCCATTAAGCGGCAGATCCACGCCATGCGTGGATACGGCACTGCCGGCCAGCGTCCGGCAGTACCCCATGCCAGGCATTACGCGCTGGCGGGCTCTTCCACCTTCGGGCCATCCCACAAGGCGTAGCCGGCCTTCTTGCGCAGTCGTTCCAGACGCGCGCTGTGCGCTTCCAGCTCAGACGGGGTGGCCACCACGCGTGGGCGCGGCAGCAGTTTGCTGGTATCGAACGCCTGCAGCGCGGCACCGGCGCCACCACCGTCATCGTCGCCCAGGCCGAAGCCGATCTCTTCCTGGCCCGAGGTCAGCGCGATATAGACGTCGCCCAGGATCTGCGCGTCGAGCAGGCCGCCATGCAGCGCACGGTGCGAATTGTCCACGCCCAGGCGCTTGCACAGCGCATCCAGCGAATTACGCTGGCCCGGGAAGCGCTCGCGCGCCATCACCAGGGTATCGATCACCGTGCAGCGATCGGTGATCTTTCCATACTGCGGGCCCAGCAACGACAGCTCGTTGTCGAGGAAGCCCAGGTCGAACGCCGCGTTGTGGATGATCAGCTCGGCGCCATCGATGAAGGCCAGGAATTCATCGGCGATCTGCGCGAAATCCGGCTTGTCAGCCAGGAACTCCAGGGTCAGGCCGGTGACTTCCTGCGCGCCCTGTTCGAACTCGCAGTCCGGCTTGATGTACTGGTGGTAGTTGTTGCCGGTCGGGCGGCGCTTGAACAGCTCCACGCAGCCGATTTCGACGATGCGGTTGCCCTTCTTCCACTCCAGGCCGGTGGTTTCGGTATCGAGGATGATCTGACGCATGGGCTCAGTTTACCGGGCTGGCGTCGCGGATCTGGATGGCCGCGTTGCGCGCCAGGGTATCCACCCGCTCATTGTCCGGATCGCCGGAGTGGCCCTTCACCCAGCGCCAGTCGATCTGGTGCCGCAGCGTCGCCGCATGCAGGCGCTCCCACAGCTCGCGGTTCTTCACCGGGTCGCCGCCGGCGGTCTTCCAGTTCTTGCGGATCCAGCCGGGCATCCATTGGGTCAGGCCCTGCCGCACATACTGCGAATCGGTGTAGAGCACGATGTTGCACGGCTCGGTCAGCGTTTCCAGGCCGGAAATGGCCGCCATCAGCTCCATCCGGTTGTTGGTGGTGTGCGCTTCGCCGCCGCTCAGTTCACGCTCGTGGCCCTTGTAGCGCAGCAGTGCAGCCCAGCCGCCGGGGCCAGGATTGCCAAGGCAGGAGCCGTCGGTGTGGATTTCAATGGTTTTCAATACAACTCCAGATCAGGTAGCAACGGTGCCGTGCCAACGCACCGGCAACGGTTTCGGCCCGGGCAGGGCCAGCGTTCGCTTTTCAGCATGGAACAGGCAGGCCGCGCGCAGTGGCGACCAACCGCCCGGGCGACGGCTGCCGGCGCCGCGCCAGAGCGGGCCGAGGAAACGCATATCGTCGCACTCCAGCCCGTGGCGGCCGAGCAGCAGGCGGATCCGCTGCGGCGTGCGCACCACCAGCCCGTGCTGGCGCCAGTGCCTGCGGTAAGGGCTGAACGGGTTGAGGCTGCTCAGCCACAGATGGCCGCCCGGCATCAGCACGCGCTCGCACTCATCGAGCAACCGATCAGCGTCAGCTGCGGTGACATGCTGCAACACGACCGCATTGACGCTTTCATTGGCCAGCGGCAGCGGCAACGCACAGCGGGTGTCGCCGGCATAGCCGTGCCCCTGCCGGTACAGGCGCAGGCCGCGCCCGCCAAGCTGCGCATCGTCCAGCCATGCGGCACTCGGCGCGATCCACAGCCAGGGCTGCACCGGCAGCAACGACAGCTGCGGCAGCAGCAGTTGCCGCTCCAGAACGCGCAGGGCTTCCGCCGGTTCGCTGTCGAACCACGGGGTCTGGCTCGCTTGACGGGTGCTCTGCAGCGCGGGCATGGTCCAATTCTATGCGACTGACTGCCCTGCCCGCATTTGCGGACAACTACATCTGGACCTTGATCGACGACGACGGTAACGCCGTGGTCGTCGATCCCGGCGATGCCGCGCCGGTGCTTGCGCTCGCCGATCAGGGCCTGCGCGTGGACACGATCCTGCTCACCCATCATCACGATGACCACATCGGTGGCGTGCCCGTGCTGCAGGCACGTTTTCCCGGAGTCCGGGTGATCGCGCCCGTCGAGGAGCGCATCCCCACGGCAACCGAACGGGTCGGCGAAGGTGAACGCGTTCAGGCACTGGGCCGGGCGTTCCACGTACTATCCGTGCCCGGGCATACCCGCAGCCACATCGCGTTTCACACTGCTGAACATCTTTTCAGCGGAGATTCGTTGTTCAGCCTGGGCTGTGGACGCCTGTTCGAAGGTACGCCGTCCCAGCTGCTGGCATCGATGCGCAAGCTGGGTACCTTGCCCGCGCAACTGCTGCTTTGTTGCGCTCATGAGTACACCGTGTCAAATGCCGTCTTCGCGCGGCATGTCGACCCCGCCAACGCTGCCTTGCGGCAGCGCCAAGAGGAGGCTTTGGCCATGCGCCGCGATGACCGTTCCACCCTGCCGGTAACCCTGGCCAACGAATTCGACTGCAATCCGTTCCTGCGTGTGCACACGGCGCCGATCCGCGCGTCGGTGTCGGCACACCTGGGCCGTGACGTCGTTGACGACGTCGACGTGATGGCCGGTCTCCGGCACTGGAAAGACGGCTTCCGCGCATGATGCGCCGAAGTCTGCCGCTGGCCCTGGGCCTGGTCCTGGGGCTGGCCGGAACCGCCGGCGCCCAGTCGCTGGGCGCTGGCATCGGCCAGAACCTGACCGCCGCCGCCGCCCTGCCGCTGGATCCGGCCGCGTTGCCGGCCGCGTCGGTCCGCAACGGCCAGGAGATCTTCTCCAGCTTCCGCGATGGCCTGGCCGAGCCCACCTGCAATGCCGAGGCCACCAGCCCGCGCTGGCAGAAGCAGTTCGCCCACGCCCCGTCGCGCCTGGCCAACCAGGATGACGATGCACTGGTGCTGTTCGGCTACGTGGTCGAAGAACTGCGCAAGGCCAACCTGCCCACCGAGTTCGCACTGATTCCCTTCGTGGAAAGCGGCTACCGGCCCAATGCCCGCAACGGCAGCGGCCCAACCGGCCTGTGGCAGTTCATCGCCACCACAGCGCGCAATCACCGTGTGCCCATGGCCAACGGCTACGACGGCCGCCTGTCGGCGGTCGATTCCACCCAGGCCGCAGTGCGCTACCTGAAGACCCTGCACGGCATGTTCGGCGGTGACTGGCGCCTGGCCACCATGGCCTACAACGCCGGCGAGTACCGCGTGCTGCAATCCATGCGCAAGGCCGGCATGAACGCGCAGAACGCCAAGCCCTCGGCGCTGCCCGGCCTGTCGCCGGTCACCCATGCCTACGTCGAGAAGCTGCATGCCCTGGCCTGCGTGCTGGAAGACGTGGAAGACCAGCCAGGTGTCATGGCCTCGCTGGACCGCACCGTACCCGTACTGAAGGACCACACCCTGCCCGCCGGCACCAGCGTCCAGCAGTGGGCCGCACAGCGCGCCCTGGACCCGGCCAGGATCGTCCGTCTCAACCCCGCCCTGGCGGGCGGTGGACGCGTCTCGTCCGGCACCACCCGCGTGCTGGCGCCGGTCTCGGCCGCCAGCGCGACCGTGGCGGACACCGCCACCGCACTGGTGGCCAGTAGCGTACCTGCTGCCGCCGCCTCGCCAACGCCGCAGGTCGCCAAGACCGTGGCCGCGATCGCCGATCGTCCGCGCAGCCGTCGCCACACCGTGCGTGATGGTGAATCGGCCTGGACCATCGCCCGCCGCTATGGCATGCCGGTCAAGGCGCTTCTGTCGCTGAACGGCCTGAGCGGCAGCAGCGTGCTGAAGCCGGGCGCCGTGTTGCGCGTCGAAGACTGACGCGCAGGCCAGGCCCTCCTGTAGAGCTGAGCCCCTGCTCGGCTTTTTTCTTGCCTGCGACTTGTCGGGGTTCATGGCCAGCCGAGCATGGGCTCGGCTCTACAATTCAATTTCCAGCAGCGCCCGCACAAAAAAAAGGCCCGGCAATGCCGGGCCTTCTTCGATCTGCTCGCCGCGAGGCTTACAGGTTCGCTTCGGTGGTCTGGATCATGAACTTCTTGCGCATCGCCTCGATGTAGGCCTTGGCCGCGGCCATGCCGTCGATCTGGCTCAGTTGTTCCTTCAGCTGCTTCTGCTGCTCTGCAGTCACTTCCTTGATGTCGCCCGGATTGACCTTGTTCACCGCGAACAGCAGCGCGTGACCATTGACGTCGACCTTGCCATAGCTCGGCTTGCCTTCAGCCGGCACCGGCGCACTGAAGATCGCGCGGTTGATTTCCGGGGTCGGCACCGGCTGGCTGCGCGGCAGGCCCGGCATCGGGCTCAGCTGCAGCTTCTCGCTGGCAGCCAGCGACTGCAGGGTGGCGCCCGCCTTCAGCTTGGCCAGGATGGCATCGGCCGCCTTGTCGCTGGCCTGGCGCTGGCGATCAGCACGGATCGCAGCGATCACCTTTTCGCGGGCCTTGTCCAGCGGCAGGGCCTGTTCCGGGGTGTGTGCAGCCACACGGATGACCACGCTGTGGTTGGTCGCGCCGCCCAGGGCGATCGGGTCACTGGCGGTACCGTCCTGCACCAGCACGTCGGAGAAGGCGGCACGCAGCACGGCCGGGTCAGCGGCGATGCCGCTGGCGGTCGCGCGGGTGATCGGGCCCAGGGTCTGCAGCGGCAGGTTCACTTCCTTGGCGGCGGCCGCCAGGTCGCTCGGGCTCTTGTTGATGGCATCGACCAGGCGACCGGCCAGTTCGTTGAAGCCGCGCTCGCCGTCGGCCTTCAGCTGCTCGGCAGCCAGCGTGTCACGCACTTCCTCGAACGACTTGCCCTGGCCACCGCGCACAGCGGCCACCTTGATGATGTGGTAACCGAACTCGGTCTTGACCGGGCCGATCACGTCACCGGCCTTGGCCGCAAACAGCGCGTCCTCGAACGGCTTGACCATCGCACCGCGCTCGACCCAACCCAGGTCACCGCCCTGGTCCTTGGAGCCCGGATCTTCCGAATTGGCCTTGGCCAGCGCAGCGAAGTCGGCACCGGCCGCCTTGGCTTCGGCAGCGATCCTGTTCGCCTTGGCTTCGGCGCCGTCACCGGTGATCAGGATGTGCGAGGCCTGGCGCTGCTCCGGCGAGGTGAACTTTGCCTTTTCCTCTTCATAGCGCTTGCGCAGGGTCGCTTCATCGGCCGGGGTCGGTGCCGGCAGGTTCGCACCGTTGATCTCGACGTACTCCAGCGACACGCTCTCGGCCTGGCGGAAATCCTTGCCGTGGCTGTCGTACCACTTCTTGATCTGATCATCGGTGACCGGCGCGGTATCGGCCGGTACGGGCGGCAACGCGGCCAGCTCGACGTCGCGGGTTTCGCCCAGCAGCTTCAACAGGCGCTCGGTCTCGGCCTGGGTGACGAAGCCGGAGCTCTGCAGGCCCGATGGGATCACCGACTGCTGCAGGCTCTCACGCACCAGTTCCTGGAACTGGGTCGGGGTACGCGGCGGATTGCCACCGGCCAATGCCAGGCGGTAGTTGTTCTCGTTGAACTTGCCGTTCGAATCGAGGAACGCCGGCATGGTCGCGATGTACTCGCGCACCGCGCCGTCGCCGATCACCACGCCCGCCTGTTCACCGACCAGACGCACGACCTGTTCGTCGATCAGCTGATCGAGCACGGCCATCTTGTTCTCGGTGCTCTCGAACGCGCGCGGGTCGAAGTTGTCGCCCTGCTGCTGGCGCTCACGCATGCGCTCCTGCTCGAAACGCGTGCGGAAATCCTGCGAGCTGATCTCATGGTGCTGCCACAGCATGCGCACCGGCCACCACGACGGCGCCGAACGCCACCAGGTGGGCGGCGCGGAAACCTTGGCCACGTTCTGTGCGCCAACGCCACCGAGGTAGCTGTTGTCGATCACGAACAGGAACGGAATCATCAGCAGCCCCAGGATCACTGTGACGATCCAGCCTGAGGTCTTGTCGCGGAGTTTCTGCAGCATGGTGAGGAATCACAAGGCCTGATTGGCGAGCCCGGCAGTGTAACCCGCTTCGCCGCAGGGACCAAAAGCAGCACCGACGCGGCCTGCGCCCACTTGCGCAGGCAGGCACCACCAGTGCGTCGGCCAACTCCACATCCTGGCGCAAAGAAAAAGCCCCCGGCTTGCGCCGAGGGCTTTTAGAGTTGGCGGAGCGGACGGGACTCGAACCCGCGACCTCCGGCGTGACAGGCCAGCATTCTAACCAGCTGAACTACCGCTCCACACTCAAACTTTTACCGCGGTGCTGTGGTGGGTGCTGAGGGTTTCGAACCCCCGACCCTCTCCGTGTAAAGGAGACGCTCTACCGCTGAGCTAAGCACCCCAGCGAGCCGCTTAGTTTACAGCATCCTTCAGGGCCTTGCCAGCCTTGAACGACGGATTCTTCGAAGCAGCGATCTTGATGGTGTCGCCGGTCTTCGGGTTGCGGCCGGTGCGGGCAGCACGGTCGCGGACCTGGAAGGTACCGAAGCCAACCAGAGTGACCGCATCGCCGTCCTTCAGCGCCTTGGTGATGGCAGCAACGACGGCATCGACAGCGCGGCTGGACTCTGCCTTGGTCAGGTCGGCAGCTTCAGCAACGGCATCGATCAATTCGGTCTTGTTCATTCTCTACAACTCCTTTGGCGGTGGGTTCCGCTTATTCGACAGGGAAGCAACCGCACGCCATCTGCATGCGGCCGCCATGTGGAAACGGTTCGCCGAATCTAGCGATCACCAGACTGCGACCACTCATTCGCGAGTGCTGCTTTTATACCAGTGGCCCTACCCCCACGCAAGCTGGAAAGCCAGCAACGACGCGGGTTTCGGGCCATTGGACAGCGCGCGTCAATGCTTGACGCGCGCGTTTCCACTCGGTTTGGCCTTGCTGCGCACCGTGACACGCTGCGCACTCTTGCGCGCCTTCTTCGGTGCCAACGGACGCTCCAGCGCCAGGTCCAGGACTTCTTCGATGTACTTCACCGGCACGATCTTCAGATCGCGGGTGACGTTGGCCGGGATGTCGGCCAGGTCCTTGCGGTTCTCTTCCGGGATGATGACCGTGCGGATGCCGCCACGCAGTGCGGCCAGCAGCTTCTCCTTCAGGCCACCGATGGCAGTGACTCGACCACGCAGGGTGATCTCGCCGGTCATCGCCACGTCGGCGCGCACCGGCACCTTGGTCAGCATCGACACCAGCGAGGTGACCATCGCCGCGCCGGCACTCGGGCCATCCTTCGGCGTGGCGCCATCGGGCACGTGCAGGTGCACGTCATGCTTCTGCAGGAAGTCGCTGTCGATGCCAAAGCCCACGGCGCGCGAACGCACCACCGACAGCGCGGCCGACGCCGATTCCTTCATCACGTTGCCGAGCTGGCCGGTAAGGATCAGCTGGCCCTTGCCCGGCACCAGGGTCGATTCGATCTGCAGCAGGTCGCCACCGACTTCGGTCCAGGCCAGGCCGGTGACCAGGCCGATTTCATTCTCTTCCTCGGCACGGCCGAAGTCGAAGCGACGCACGCCCAGGTACTTGTCCAGGTTCTTGCTGGACACATTGACCAGCGCCTTGGGCTTCTTCGCACCCTTCTTCGCCTTCACCGGCTGCGGGCCGGCCAGCGCGATCTCCTTCACCACCTTGCGGCAGATCTTGGCGATCTCGCGTTCCAGGTTGCGCACGCCCGATTCGCGCGTGTAGTAGCGCACGATGTCCTGGATGGCGTCACTGCCGATTTCCAGCTCTTCCGGCTGCAGGCCGTTGGCCTTGACCTGCTTCGGCACCAGGTAGCGGGTCGCGATGTTGAGCTTCTCATCCTCGGTGTAGCCGGGGATGCGGATCACTTCCATGCGGTCCAGCAGCGGGCCGGGAATGTTGAGCGAGTTCGAGGTGGCCACGAACATCACTTCGGACAGGTCCAGGTCCACTTCCAGGTAGTGGTCGTTGAATGCGTTGTTCTGCTCCGGATCGAGCACTTCCAGCAGCGCCGAAGACGGATCGCCACGGAAGTCCATCGACATCTTGTCGATCTCGTCGAGCACGAACAGCGGGTTCTTGCTGCCGACCTTGTTGAGGTTCTGCACGATGCGGCCCGGCATGGAACCGACGTAGGTACGGCGGTGGCCACGGATTTCGGCCTCGTCGCGCACGCCGCCCAGCGACATGCGCACGAACTTGCGGTTGGTGGCCTTGGCAATCGACTGGCCCAGCGAGGTCTTGCCCACGCCCGGCGGCCCGACCAGGCACAGGATCGGGCCCTTCATCTGCTTCACGCGCGACTGCACCGCCAGGTATTCAAGAATGCGCTCCTTGACCTTCTCCAGGCCGTAGTGGTCGGCATCGAGCGTATCCTGCGCGACCTTCAGGTCCTTGCGCACCTTGCTGCGCTTCTTCCACGGCACGCCCAGCAGCCACTCCAGGTAGTTGCGCACGACGGCGGCTTCGGCCGACATCGGCGACATCTGCTTGAGCTTGTTCAGTTCATTGCGCGCCTTGGCTTCAACCGCCTTCGGCATGCCGGCCTCGGCAATCTTGCGGGCCAGTTCTTCCAGCTCGCCCGGCGCGTCGTCCAGGTCACCCAGTTCCTTCTGGATGGCCTTCATCTGTTCGTTGAGGTAATACTCGCGCTGGCTCTTCTCCATCTGCGACTTCACGCGGCCGCGGATGCGCTTCTCCATCTGCTGCACGTCGATCTCGCCGTCGACCAGCCCGACCAGCATCTCCAGGCGGTCACCGACGGCCAGCGTTTCCAGCAGACGCTGCTTATCGGCCAGGCGCACGCTGATGTGCGCAGCGATGGTGTCGGCCAGGCGCGCCGGCTCATCGATGCCCGACAGCGTCTGCAGCAGCTCCGGCGGCAGCTTGCGGTTGGTCTTCACGTACTGCTCGAACAGCGACATCAGCGAGCGGGCAATCGCCTCGACCTCGCGCGCCTCGCGCTCGTCGGTGGCGTCGATCTCCACGGCCTGGCCATGCAGCGAGCCGTCGCGCTCGTCGACGTGGGTGACCTGCACGCGCGACAGGCCTTCAACCAGCACCTTGATGGTGCCGTCGGGCAGCTTCAGCAGCTGCAGCACCTGCGCCAGCGTACCGACCTGGTAGAGGTCGGCCGCATGCGGGTCGTCGGTTTCGGCCGACTTCTGCGCCAGCAGCAGGATGCGCTTGTCCGCCTCCATTGCCTGTTCGAGCGCGTGCATGGACTTGTCACGGCCGACGAACAGCGGGATGACCATGTGCGGGAACACCACTACGTCGCGCAGCGGCAGGACCGGCAGGTCGAGGGTTTCACTTGGGGAACGGGCCATGGGGGCTCCAGGGAAGGGGGAAAACCGCCTCCGGGAGGGCATCTTCCGGAGACAAAAAAAGCCGATGGCCCCGTTATGGGGCCATCGGCTTTCAGATGCAAGGCATTCCTTGAAAATCCTTTCCAATCAACAACCTGGAAGGATCACTCGGCGCCTGCGGCCTTCTGTTCAGGGGCCGCCGGGGTCTGGTAGATCAGGTACGGCTCGGACTTGTGCTCGATCACCGATTCGTCCACGACCACCTTGCTGACGTTCTCCTGCGACGGCAGGTCGTACATGGTGTCCAGCAGGACGGATTCGACGATGGTGCGCAGGCCACGGGCGCCGGTCTTGCGCTTGAGCGCCTTCCTGGCGATGGCCGACAACGCGTCCGGACGGAACTCCAGCTCCACGTTTTCCATCTCGAACAGCTTCTTGAACTGCTTGGTGATGGCGTTCTTCGGCTCGGTCAGGATCTTGATCAGGGCCGGCTCGTCCAGCTCCTCCAGGGTCGCGACCACCGGCAGGCGGCCGACGAACTCGGGAATCAGGCCGAACTTGATCAGGTCTTCCGGCTCGACTTCCGCCAGCACCTTGCCCACTTCCTGCTTGCGCTCGCTGCTCTTCACCTTGGCACCGAAGCCGATGCTGCCGACGTCGGTGGAACGCGCCTGGATCACCTTGTCCAGCCCGGCGAACGCGCCGCCGCAGATGAACAGGATGTTCTTGGTGTCCACCTGCAGGAATTCCTGCTGCGGGTGCTTGCGGCCGCCCTGCGGCGGAACGCTGGCCACGGTGCCTTCGATCAGCTTCAGCAGGGCCTGCTGCACGCCTTCGCCGGACACATCGCGGGTAATCGACGGGTTCTCGCTCTTGCGCGAGATCTTGTCGATTTCATCGATGTAGACGATGCCCTGCTGCGCCTTCTCGACGTCGTAGTCGCACTTCTGCAGCAGCTTCTGGATGATGTTCTCCACGTCCTCGCCCACGTAACCGGCTTCGGTCAGCGTGGTGGCGTCGGCCATGGTGAACGGCACGTTGAGCAGGCGGGCCAGGGTCTCGGCCAGCAGCGTCTTGCCCGAACCGGTCGGGCCGACCAGCAGGATGTTCGACTTCGCCAGTTCGACGTCGTCGTTCTTCTGCCGGCTCTCGATGCGCTTGTAGTGGTTGTACACGGCCACTGCCAGCGTGCGCTTGGCACGGTTCTGGCCGATCACGTACTGGTCGAGGACCTCGAGGATCTCGCGCGGCTTGGGCAGCGAACTGCGCGCCGACTGCGCCTTTTCCTCAAGTTCCTCACGGATGATGTCGTTGCACAGCTCCACGCACTCATCGCAGATGAACACGCTCGGACCCGCAATCAGCTTGCGCACTTCATGCTGGCTCTTGCCGCAGAAAGAGCAGTAGAGGATCTTGCCGGTGTCCGTGGAACGACCTTGGCGGTCTTCGCTCATGCTTCGCTTACCCAGTTACCCCACCCGCTGAACGGGGGTTCGATTCGAGAATAGCACAGGGCCGAGGGGACACCAGTCCCACCCGACCCTGCAGGAACGAGGCCTCCCTGGCCCCGTGAAGGCCGGTCAACCGGCCTGGATCGACTCATCCGGACGACGCTCCAGGACCTGGTCGACCAGACCGTAGGCCTGCGCCTCGAAGGCGCTCTTGAAGTTGTCGCGCTCGGTGTCACGGGCGATCGTCTCCAGCGACTGGCCGGTGTGCTTGGCCAGCACCTCGTTCAGGCGCGAACGCAGGGTCAGGATCTCGCGCGCGTGGATGTCGATGTCGGTGGCCTGGCCCTGGTAGCCACCCAGCGGCTGATGGATCATCACGCGCGAGTTCGGCAGCGCATAGCGCTTGCCGGCTTCGCCCGCGGCCAGCAGCAGAGCGCCCATCGAGGCGGCCTGGCCGATGCAGGTGGTGCTCACATTCGGCTTGATGTACTGCATGGTGTCGTAGATCGCCATGCCGGCGGTGACCACGCCACCCGGCGAGTTGATGTAGATGTTGATGTCCTTTTCCGGGTTTTCCGATTCCAGGAACAGCAACTGCGCCACCACCACGTTGGCCATGTGATCGTCGATCGGGCCCACGAGGAAGATCAGGCGCTCCTTCAACAGGCGCGAATAGATGTCGTAGGCACGCTCGCCGCGGCTGGTCTGCTCGACCACCATCGGAACCAGGTTCAGGGCTTTGGTTCGGTTGTCCATTACGTGAGGTACCTATCTTGGGGGGCAACAACCCCGCGCCGGCAAAGGCGCGGGGCATCCGGTGATCCGCCCGGGCTTACTGGCGGATCGCGTCCTGGAACGACAGCTTCTCTTCGGTGTGCTGGGCACGCTCGGCGATCCAGTCGATCACCTGCTCTTCCATCACACGGTTCTGCAGGCCAGACATCAACTGGGGGTCGTTGCGGTACATCTCAATGACCTGCTCCGGCTCTTCGTAGGTCGAAGCGATCAGACGCATCGTTTCATTCAGGCGCTTGGCTTCCAGGCGCAGGTCGTTGATGCGGGCCACTTCACCGACCAGCAGGCCGACCAGCACGCGCTTGGCGGCAGCGTCCTTGAAGCCTTCGTGGGCATCGGCCGGGATCTCGCCGACGTTCTGGCCGTTGCGGCGCAGCTGCTCGACCTGCTGGGCCAGCATGGCGCGGGCTTCGTTCTCGACCAGGCGCGGCGGCATTTCCACCGACGAGTAGGCCGCGATCAGCTGCTCGCCCACTTCACGGCGCAGGCGGTTCATCAACGCACCCTTCAGCTCGCGCTCCAGGTTGGCGCGGATGTCGCTGCGGAACTGCTCCACATCGCCGCCCTTCACGCCGAAGCTCTTGATGAAGGCTTCGTCGACCGCCGGCACGACCGGCTCGGAGACCTCGGTGACCTTGACGGTGACCTGCACGGTCTTGCCGGCCAGCACCGGCACGCGCCAGTCAGCCGGGAACTCGACGTCGAGGGTCTTCTCTTCGCCCTTGGCCAGGCCGACCAGGCCCTTCTCGATGGTGTCGAACATCATGCCCTGGCCGAGCACGATCGAACCCTTCTCGGTGCCCTCGGCCGGCAGGCGCTCTTCGCCGGCCTGCGACCAGGTTTCCACCGCGACCAGGTCACCGTCCTGCGCGCCACGGCTGACCGGGGCCCAGGTACGACGCTGGTTCTGCAGGTTCTCGATCATCTGGTCGATGTCGGCGTCGGTGATCTCGGCGGTATGGCGCACGACGGTCAGCTTGCTGACGTCGATGTCGCCGAAGTCCGGCACCACTTCCACGGTGGCCACGAAGGAGAACTCACCCTCGTCGCCCTTGTCGATGCGCGGGCTGCCGACGATGCGCAGGTCGTGCTCGCGCACGGCCGCATCGAAGGTTTCGCGCAGCAGGCCGTCCAGCGCCTCGCCACGGACCTGCGCGCCGAAGCGCTGCTCGATCACCTTGGCCGGCACCTTGCCCGGGCGGAAGCCCTTGATGCGGGTGGTACGGGCGATTTCGCCGAGGCGGCCGGCGATGTGGCTCTGCAGACGCTCTTCCGGCAGCGAGAAGCTCAGGCGGCGTTCCAGGTTGCCGGTGGATTCGATCGAAGCTTGCATGTTAACTCCTGCCACCGGTGGCCCAGGCCCCCGGCTCGATGATTGGGATGAAACGGTTGTAAGGACGCGACGTCTGGGACGCGCCTGCTTGCCGCAGCCCTTTAGTTTCGCCCAATTCGGCGTGCACTGCCAGCGCGTGCCGGTCAAGGGGGCGCAGATGGCCCGATCAGGGCGGGGACAGGCCGGCACTGGTGCGAAAGGGGGGACTCGAACCCCCACGCCTTGCGGCACTGGAACCTAAATCCAGGGCGTCTACCAATTCCGCCACTTTCGCGTGGCCGGCGCAGGTGTTCATTGTCGCAGGCGATGGCGGGAAGCGGAAGGCCTGCACAAAACTGAACATGGCAATGGTGCGCAGCCCGCGCGTTGAACCACCCCGGCGAGCGCAAGCTCATCCGGGGTGGCGGGGTTCACTGCTGCGGCCTGGCCTTGGCCGACGCCGTATCGGCACCCTGCCCGGCTGCAGGATCCACCTTGCGGATCTCCACGCCCCCGTCGCCGGTGCGCCGCAGGGCCGCCGGCTCCGGCGTGGCCTTGCGCACATCCACCGAACCATCCGCATTGCGCTGCACGTCCACCGCATCGGGCAGGGCCTCCCGCTCTGCCGGCTGAGCCGGCTGCATCTGCATGGCCTCACCGACCGGGCGCGCAGGAGCACTTTCAGTGCCAGCATCGCGTTCGACGGTCTGCGCGGGATTGTCGGCGGGCGCGCAGGCCGCCAGTGCCAGCAACGCGAAGGAAACCCACAGCGTGCGGTGCAATCGATTGATATGAGCCATCAACATCTTCCTTCGTGCATGCGCCGTCGGCGCGGAAGATCCATTGGGTGCGATGCAGGATGCGATGCGGTGAGATGCAGCGCACAGCATTGATAACACTGATGACGCGTATGACCCTGATTTCAGCATTGCTTCAGTCGATCCACGCCATGCGCGGATGAAATGCCCCCCCCCCCAGCGAACAGGCAAGAAAAAAGCCACTTGGCGAACCAAGTGGGAAGCTGCCGCGCATTCGCGCCGCAGCCCCACGCTTTGCGCGGCAAAGCGCGGGCCCCACTTCATCAGCCGCCACATCCCCGCGGCTTCGCCGCGCCCCCTTGACTCAAGGGGGCTCCACTCCAGCCAGCACCGCTGGCATCTGCAGATGCCCCTCAGCGAACAGGCAAGAAAAAAGCCACTTGGCGAACCAAGTGGCTTTCGTCTGGTGGGCTGTCAAGGATTCGAACCTTGGACCTATTGATTAAGAGTCAACTGCTCTACCAACTGAGCTAACAGCCCGAAATCGGGGCGCGAATTATGACCCGATCCGCTCGGTGGGTGCAAGCACTTTTTTCAACGTGGTTGAAACCAGCACTGCGAGCCCCGCTCCTGCTGCAGATCCACGCCGAACGGGTTCTGCAACGCGTGATCCATCGGAACGATGGGAGTCACACCCATAAGAAAAAAGCCACCTGGCGTACCAGGTGGCTTCTGTCTTGGTGGGCCGTCAAGGATTCGAACCTTGGACCTATTGATTAAGAGTCAACTGCTCTACCAACTGAGCTAACGGCCCGTGAAACTCAGACACACATTGTAGCGTGCTTTCTGTTTATTGCAATACCGTTTCGGCTGCGCCGATGCGGTTGAATCAGTGGGGTGGCTGAGGGGATTCGAACCCCCGACCACCGGAATCACAATCTGATTCCGCTGATCTAGAACCCCAGCAAGTGCAAGCACTTACGAGACGCACATCGTAACAGGTGACATCACGGGTGACAACTAGGTGACGCCTCGTGCCGTCACAGGTGACGCGAGGTGACGCCGAATAAAGTAGTCATCATCGGCGGACCTCCTCCTAGGACAACCATTCAGAACTACTCATTGCTGTTCACCACCGAGGACTACTACAGTTCCACATAGGTCCACCCAGGACCAACAACCGAACCACTCAGGACCGTACCGGGCAGCCCCCGGTGCGGTCCTCCCGTTTTGACTTTTGCATCCCCCGAGGGCAAACGATGACGACTTGGCAAGAGAACGACCTGCACGCCGCCCAGCTCGAACTGGAGAAGGAGAGCACCAGCCTGGGCATTGCCCGCTACGAGAAGATCAGGGAGCAGCGCCAGGAGGCCGAGACCGGCCCCGGCCGCAAGCTGGTCCTGGAGAGCATCGACGCCACCGCCGCCGCAATCGCGGCGTTCGTGGCCGAAGCCGACACCGGCAAGCCGGGCAAGCGCCACGCCGCCCTCAAGTTCATCCGCCACCTGAACCCCCACGCCCTCGCCTATCTGACCAGCTTCACCTGCGTCAACGCGCTCGTCGCCGATCACCGCAAGGCGGTGCCCTGCTGTACCTGTTCCTGCGCCGCAAGAACGACGACGACAACGACGGCCCGAGCGCACCCGCGCCGGTAACGCCGTGCGACTGCAACCACGCTCCCTGCTGCCACACCCAGGGCGGCCAGTCGAACCCCTACGCCCCGGTGTGAGCCAGGCTGTCCAGCTCGCGCGCCCTCTGACGATGAAGTCGGAGGGTCTGCGCCTGGTGGCCTACCTGTGCCCCGCAGACAAGTGGACCATCGGCTACGGCCACACCGGCAGTGACGTGAAGCCTGGCCTCCGCATCACCGAGGAACGCGCTGTGGAGCTGCTGGAGGCTGACCTCTCCAAGGCCGCTACGGTCGTCCGTCGATACGTGCGCGTGCCCCTCAGCGCGCCGCAGGAAGCCGCCCTGATCGACTTCGTGTTCAACCTCGGCGAGGGCAACTTCGCCAGCTCCACCCTGCTCCGCGTGCTCAACGCGGGCGACTACGCGGCGGTGCCCGCACAGCTCCGCCGATGGACCAAGGGTCGCGTCAAGGGCGTGCTGACGGACCTGCCCGGCCTCATCGACCGCCGCGAGGCGGAAGTCAAACTCTGGAACTCCAAGTGACCATCAAGACCATCTACAACCGCGCCAGCGAGCGCCTGGTGCGCGCCTACGAGCGCGCTAAGGGGTACGTAGCGCTGCGCATTGCCCTCGCCTCGCAATGGCTCCTGGAGCGCCTGCGCGAGACCTCCCGTCGCACCTACACCGGCTGGCTGTTCGTCGCCGTGTTCCTGGCGCTTCCCTACGTCGTCCTCGGCGGCCTGTGGGAGCACCTGCGGAATGCCGCGGAGCGCCTGTGGGATGACGTGAACGACATCGAGTGGGCTGCGTTCACCCCGAGCTACTGGCGGGAGCACATCAAGCAGTGACCACGCTGGCCTTTGACGGCCGGCTCGTTGCTATCGACTCGCAGGTCACCGCTGGTGATCTGCGGTACGAGGAGGAGAAGTTCTACCGCACCACCGACACCACCGGGCGCGACCTGGTGGTGTTCGGCGCGGGCACCACTTCCCACATCCAGCGAGCCGTGCGCGAGCTGTCGGAGGGATTCGACGAACTGACCAAGGGCGAGTACACGATCCTCGTGGTCGGCCTGCGGGACAACCCGGTGGCCTTCTACCACGACGGTCTCCCTCTCGACCTCCGGCGCGACTTCCTCGTCGCCGGTAGTGGTGGTGCGATTGCCCTGGCCGCCATGAAGGCAGGCCACAACGCGACCGAAGCAGTCCTCATGGCCTGCTCGACGGACCTCTACAGCGGTCCTCCGGTGCAGACCTACGACACGGTTACAAAGCGTTTCCTAAAACGCCGGACCTGAACTACTGGCGCATGGACGCGCCTAAACAGGAATGCCGATTTGGCGAGTCCTATCAAGGGCGCTCATGAGTTCTTTGATGCGGTACGGCTTCGGGAGAAAGGTCGCCCACTGGTGAGCGTCAGGGAGCTGCGGGTTCGGCACCCCGGACGCGAACATGTAGGGAATTCGGTGCGACAGCAGGTAATCGGCGACGGACATTGATGCTCCGTCCTGCGTCTGGATGTCTAAGATCGCCGCGTGAAATGCTTTCGCCTCTATGCGGTCGAATGCATCGGCAGCGGAGGCGACCACATCGACCTCGTAACCCTGCATCGCCAGGATTTCCTTCAACATCCCTGAGAGGTCAGGATCATCTTCCATGACCAACAACGAGCCGAGCCGACCCTGGCTGTATGCATCCGTAGCCATCGCGCGTTCTCCCACGCCTACGTTCCCCAAACGGTTCGTACCGTACACGACGGCCAGTTAAAAGACAGGAAACGACTCTACCTGAAAGTGAACAGTTCAGCTATCACGCCAATTCTTCATCCTTGAACCACCACATTACAGCCAAGACGACAAACCAAACGATCAGCGGGACGCCAATCGTGAATTCCACGAGTAGGCCTCTCATGTGCTCGTGCTGCGCGGCCTCAGTCAGTGCAGAATCCAGAATTGGCACCGCATCGGCCACCACGCTGTACGCGGTCGTGTCATCGTTTATGACCTCGCGGGTACGTTCGACCAGCTCCCGTGCTGCTCGAAGCTTCGCGTGCTGATATGCGGCGGGCACTCCAGCACAGACCAGCGAGAGGACAGTGACCAGCGCCGCCAAGCGAATGAGGAGGGTATTGAGCGATGCCATAGATGCTCGTTGTAATGTCTATGCCAACCGCTAAGTTTATTCGACCACGGAGCACTGGGAGGGCTTGACAAGGGTGCTATCATAGTAAGACCTAAGTATTACTCTAGCAGGACTATAGAGTTCTATTCATTGGTATTCACCATCAAGTAGAGCTACAGTTCTCCTATGCACTCCTGGGGTGTTCCTCTGTCCTCCTTGGGTGCCACTGCGGCGGACTAGACCTCCGTCCCATCCTTGATGACCCATAGCACCACGCCCGCACCAATCCAAGCGAGCGCCGGGATGCCCAAAGCGAGCTGGAGAAACAGGTTGCGGGAATTGCGGTTGCTGATGAGGTCATTCGTCGCGGCGTCAAACGTCCGCACCGCCTCATCAACCAACACCTGCGGCGAGGCGTCGTTCTCGATGATCTGCTCGTTCCAGGAACGCAACTCCTCAGCGCTCCTTACGCCGGTCTGAAAGTACGCGGCAGGGAGTCCTGCGAGCACTAAGGCCAGGACGGTGATCGCGGTAGCGGTTCTTATCGTGTATCGGCGGGCGTACATAACGTCTCCTCGAAGTGACAGAGGTGGTCGAAAGGTTTGCGGCAAATTTCCGAAGGAGTATCCAACTACTTGGAACGGCGCGATCACCCCCCGTAGGGGGTCGCCCCCTGTAGCGTAAGGCACGATGCGCCCCCTTCGCGTCACCTGCGGCGTCACCACCTCGGCTAACCTACTGATTCCAAAGGTGAACCACCGGATTAGGTATCCAGTGCCTAGGCAATCCCATGCGATACCTGGGCAATCTGCGGACATCGGCCCGCAAACGTTCGCGCCTCTGTCTGTCCCTATCTGTCTTTTTGCCCTGACCGCCACGCTCCCACCTCGGCACCACCTCGGCACACCTGCCGACCACCTCGGCGCAGCCTGCCCCAGCCTATGCCCACCTGCCGCCCACCACGGCCAGCCAATGCGCCGCCACGGCCCACGCGAGGCCCGCCACGGGCATCCCTACCGCCCCGCCTATAGAAGCTCCCCACGCGCGCGCTAGGCGCTCCCTGCGACCATCCGAAAATCGTTGCCATAGGGGTATTGACAGCCATGCGGGGATTGATCTAATCTATACCCGTCGCCAGCAACACGGCGGCAGCGGAAAAGGCGGCGACAGACGTGCGACCGATGGATCGACAGCACCTAGAGCTTATCCCGCCAGCACTGAGGACTAGCCCCAAAGGCCCCTAAGCGCACCGCAGGTAACGTCCGGCTCAACCATCCCACTACCGGGAGTGATTGACAAACCGGGAGCAAACGGGCATAATGCCCACCATCGAACAACGGTCGCAGGGTGCGGTCGGGACAGTAGGAAAGGGGCAGGCAGGAGCGCCGCCCACGGCAGAACGCGGGGAGCTGGGAACACTAGCCGCGCCGGGAAGTGTAAGGGCCGATGAAGGCCGCCACGGATACCGGGTCACCGCCAGAAAGAGCGGGGCCAGCTGTACGGGATTCCTAGGCGAGCTGGAGGCGCTCCCGGAAGCTGGCGACGGTCAGATTCCATGCCTTACAAGCATGAGTCTGACCGCCAAAGCGTCCCTACCGTTGTGATGGGGCGTTTTGGTGGTCCGATTCACTGGAGAGCAACCCATGACGATGATCCCGTTTGATATGACCGCCCGCGACTACTACGTGGCCGGTTGCATCCGCCGCGGCATCCGCGAGCACCGCGCCCGACTCAACGAGCGGGAGCGCCAGGCGAACAAGAACCGCACCCAAGTTGCGCCTTGTCCATCCCCCGTTGTCATCTGATCCCCTTTCGTCAACCAGATTTTCCACACCCCGCCGACGTGTGACGGCGGGTCTTTTTTGGAGCTACCATGAGCACCAATGGACCACTGGAGGACTTGCAAGTGCGCAAGCTCACCGCTGAGATTCGCAAGATCAACCGCGAGATCGACAAGCTGATGATGGAGACCCGGTGGTATCCGCTGGTGGTCGCCACGGCCTTTGTGGCTGGCATCGTCACGCTGACCAAGTTGTTCCTCTAACCGCGCCCTACCCCAATCCCCCGAAGCCGCCGCAAGGCGGCTTTTTTGTTGCCCGGAGAAAGCCATGAATCTCGACAAGTACGCACCGAAGATCGCCGCCGACATAGCGCGGGCGTTGGTGGACCTCGCGCTCGCCAAGGGCTATGCCATTTCCGTCAACGATGGCGAGGAGTGGACGGTGAAGCGTGGACGCGACCGGCAGATGGTGCTGGAAGCGCTGGCGACCACCGACGCCGACACGCTGGTATTCCGCCGCGAGGATGGCAGCCGCGTCGGTTTCGTGTGGCTGATCTGGCAGAACGGGGCCGACGTAGCGAGCGACTGGAGCGCAAACGAGGACACCGACGCGCTGGTGGAGCCGGTGCTGCGCGGGCTGGGGGTGCTGTGATGGAACTGCGCACCTACGGAACCCGCAACGTGTTCCTGGCACAGCCGGGGCGCTATCACGAACAACTGGCGGCGACCGCGATGACGCCGCAGCAAGCCGAGGAGTTCGCCACCGTGGTCAACCGCGCAATCAGGGATACCGACTTCGACCCCATGGGAGCCGCGCGATGAGCTACCGCGAGGAGGACATCATGTTCGAGACCGAAAAGGCGTGGGTGCTGCGCAAGGGACCGAACCATTTTGAGGTCTACAAAATCGGCCTCACCCACTCGACACGCCACGGCATTTTTCACAACATCCCCGGCGCGCTGGATCGCGCCATTGAGCACGCAAAGGGCCTGTCGCAATGAGCAACGACAACGAGCTGGCTGTACCTGCCGGTGACAAGCTGGTCACCCTGGGCGACCGATCGGTCTCCTACGGTCCCCGCCAAGAGTTCGATGGAAGCGTCGAGCCTTGCGCACCGATGGCCGCGCAGTTTTGGGGCGTCTACCGCTGGGCCGGTAAGGACCGCTGGTGGTGGATTGCCGACGTGGCCGACGAGGACACCGCCCGCGCAGTGGCCGCCGCCTACCTGCTGAACGTCAAGCCCGATTGGGCGCACTGACCGACAACCACCGCTGATCCCGAGGCCCGCCTAGTGCGGGCCTTCGCATTTCTGGAGCACTCACATGGCACGCAAGCCTGCCGCACTGCTGACCCGCGAAGAACTGATGGCGATGCTGACCGCTTTCGTCAATCAGCGCCCCGGCTTCGATCCGTGCAACTACGGCACCGCGTCGAGCTACCGTAGCGACCAGCGCACCGCCCAGCGGCAGCGCAGCGACGCACTGGAAATGCTGGCCGCGATTGGTTGGCGCGAGTCGATCACCGCGCACGACATCCGCAAGGCGCTGCAAGGCTCGGGGCGACTGCAACTGCGCGACGACGGCCGATTGGACTACTGCACCGGCCAGTATTGGCCGACCGAGTTCCGCGCTGGCGTCTGCCGCGTGCTCTCGCAACTGCTCTGGGACTACTGGCGCGAGAACTCGCCCGCCGAGCTGCGCGAGCGACACGACGGGAGCTGGGGCAATCACATCCGCGCAACCGCGCGCCGCGAGCTGGGCCGCGGCGTGGCGCAGCGCTGGTTCCGCTGAGGAGACGAGCATGGACACCATCGAGCTGCACGGGCTGACCTTCAAGGTCGAGCACATCCCTGACCCTGACGCGGGTGCGCCCTGGGAGAACAACGACACGCTGGGCACTGTGAGCGGCTGGGAATGCCGCGACCACTACCGGGGCAGCGCGTGGATTGGCGCGCACTGGTCGCCCTACAACCGCCGCTGGTGCATCAACGTCCTGCCTTGCGTGACCTTGTGGGTCGCGCTGTCGGGAGGGCGCGCACCGTGATCCGCCTCCGCGCTCCTAAGCGCCCCCAAGCCATCCGGGTGGCTCGGCCGATGTCTCCGGCCGATGTCGCCGAGTTCCACCGCCTGATGCGTCAGGCCAACTACCACCTCGCCCGTCGCGGCGCTTGATCCACGTCAAAGGAAACCATCATGGAAATCATCATCGTCAGCCTGGCCTTCCGCGCACACCAGATCGGCCCGTTCCTGGTCATCGAACGGGAGGTCTCGGTGCTCCACGAGCGCACCTATGAGGTGCCGGAATGATTCGGACCATCCACTTCGACCACAACGAGAAGCGCGGCGTCCTGCGCGCCGTGCTCGGCCTGCTCAACGAGCGCGTCCAGTTCTCGGTCGTCCCCGAGGACTGTGGCTGGCGGGTGTCCTATCCGGTCCCACCCGCCGCCCCAACTGAGACCCCGCAGCCATGAACTCAATGCACGAGTCGGGATCAATCTCTCCGGTGGTACTTGATTCCTACGGACGCGCCATCATTGTGGCCTGTAGTCTGCCCGACGGTAGCGTGCTGCTGTCGGGCTGCGCATCCGCAGACGACCAGGGGGGGCGTTCTCAGTCTATGAGTACGGTGAGACGGACAATAGCCAGCGCGGTAGTCCGCGTAGGGCAAGGACTTTGCATCCGTGGTCGGGGCCATCGTGACCCTGGCGGTGATGCTTGTACTACCGTTCTTAAAACACTGAAACGTAAGACCTTTTTGTGGAGCGCAGCCGGGGGTGGCGGCGCATTACAACGCCGTGAGCAGGGGACAGGACGGCCCCTTCGCAGGGCAGAAGTACCTGGACCTGTTCGTGAAAGCCTTTGGATATGAGATCGGAATCGACCCCTCCCCCACGCCTTGGCAGCGTGGTTTTTGGATGGACAAAATTGGCAAGAATGCCATCAACATTGGCTTGGGCCTTGTAATCCTTACATTGCGGCTCCAAGATAGACCCTGATGGTTTCCCAAGGGGGAACCATCCCCTTACGGAAAATGAGCGCACCATGAATCTCTCGCAGAAAGAACTGACGGCCATTCTCACAACCGCACTGTCAGCCTTCCGGGAAGAGATCGACGAGGACATCACCGCCACCCGCATCCTCACCCTACTCGCCGTTGTGGACGAGCCGGGCATTCAGCAGGTGGACCTTGAGCGCGTCCTCGGCGGACTCTCTCCCTCCGCAGTGAGCCGCAATGTGCTCGACCTGTCGTCTATCAAGCGTAACCGCGAGCCGGGGCCTGACTTCCTGGAGCAGCGCCCCGATCCCGCCTACCGCAAGCGCAACCTGATCTTTCCGACGACCAAGGCGCTGCACTGGCTGGCTTCGCTCTCAGAACGTGTCAACCGCAAGGTGACGGCGCGCGTCGCAGCCGCCTAACCCCCAACACCCCGTTGTGCCCCGAGGCCCGCCTAGTGCGGGCCTTTTCATTTTTGGAGATACACATGGCCCTTCGCCTCAAAGGGACCGCACCCAAGCCGGGTGCGCCCGACAAGCGCTACTACATGCTCGACGTGCAGGAGGGATACCGCCGCGTGCGCCTGTCCACCGGCACCCGTGACCGCGTGGCCGCCGAGCGCAAGGAGCAGGCGGTCCTCGACGCCCTGCGCGATGACCCCGACGTTTCCGAGGACGTGCTGCGCGAACTCATCCGGGGCAAGTCCCGGTCGGCGCAGATGGCCGTGGCGAAAGCCAAGGCCCGGCAGCGCACCCTCAAGGACGCGATGGATGACGCCCTGGAGGACCGCAACTTTTGGGGCAAGCTCAAGTCCATCGAGACCGTCCGCACCAACTGCAAGATCGTCCAGGGCTTCCTTGGCGAGGACACGCCCATCAACGACATCACCCAGGCCGCCGTGGACGCGATGGTGACCAAGATGGAGGCCGAGCAGGCTGCCCCGGCGACCATCAACCGCAAGATGCACGCCCTGATGGCCGTCCTGCGCCGCGAGGCGAAGGCCGGACGCATGCTGGCCGCCATCCCGGAGTACCGCCCGAGCGACGAGCGCGACAACGCGCGCCAGTTCACCCTGACCATCCAGGACGAGGAGCTGATCCTCTCCCGCGTGCTCGCATGGGACACCCTACCCGACCCCGAGTACGGCGGTCGGCCGCGGACGCGCGACGGTAAGGACTACCACGACCTGTTCGTGTTCCTGGCCGACGTGGGCTGCCGCCTGAGCCAGGCGTTCAACCTGCGCTGGAGCGACCTCGTGGGCACCCCACCCACCGCCGTGCGCTTCTGGCGTCACGGGGAACTCAAAGGCGGCCGGCAGCGCACCATCCCCCTGACCTCCCGCGCTTCGGAGGTGGTCCAGCGGCGGCGCAAGGCGGCAGGCAAGGAGCAGACCGGCCCCTTCTCCACGCTCAACAAGACCCGCGCCAACAAGCTCTGGAATCGTGCGCGAAAGGGGACGCATCTCGCCAAGGAGAAGGAGTGCGTGATCCACTCGCTGCGGCACACCTGCGCAACCCGGCTGCTGCTGGCGACCGGCAACATCAAGCTCGTGCAGGAGTGGCTGGGGCATCGAGACATCCGCACCACGTCAGAGACCTACGCGAAGGTGCTGGCCGAGCAGGCGCTCATCGGCAAGTCTGCGCTGGAGCAATTGCGGGCTGCGCCGCAGGTGACGCCCCCAGGTGACGTTCCGAGACAGGGATTGATTGCCAACGAGGGATTGTAGTACCAAAACTGACCGTCGCCAGCTTACTTTTCAGTAACTTAGCGACGGTAGTAAGAAAAAAGTGGGGTGGCTGAGGGGATTCGAACCCCCGACCACCGGAATCACAATCCGGTACTCTAACCAACTGAGCTACAGCCACCACTGAAACTTTCGCTCCATCGCCGATGAGGCTGGCGCTGGAACTTGATGCTTCGCTACCGGGCGGAACCAGAAGTCCGTCCCCCGAAGCGAGTCCGGCATTTTCCGGTAGTCGCGAAGGAATTGCAAGCACTTCTTCACATTGATGTGCAGGGGCCGGAACAGGACATCAGAGCTGCTCCGCCGAGACCACGCGCGCGATGTCTGCATGCTCATCCAAGAATGACAGCGTCACCTCACCTTTGGGCGTGACCTGCAACTGCAGGTGCAGCTGGCCCGCCCCGTCGATCAGCTGAAGCATCGCATTGCGCGACTGCGGCCTGCCAGGAAGCACACGACGGGTAATCGCTTGCACAGTCTGCGCGTGCAAGCGCTCATCTTCAGCCGAGAACATCGGCCGCAGCTGTCCTTCGGCACCATCGTTTCGATCACGTCGAACGGCGCGTTGCGCTGGGCTGTCGCCCCATCAGCAGGCCAGTCAACACCAGCAAGGCGAGACCACCGCAATACAGAGTGAGCCGCTATTGGTGCCTGCGCAGCCGATGCACTTCGGCCATCACCCGCTCTACCTCTCCCGCGCCTTTCGAAACTGCACCTCATGCCGATCGCCGGAAGGTGCGTGCCACCTGTACCGATGGTCAGGCGCAGGCAACAGCTCGACATCGTCGGGCCCACTCCCGAAAGCGTGAATAATAAGTGAACGAATCATGAATGAATCTCAAACAGAAATGGGGGAGATCCATTCATACAACGTTAGCTGCAGGACATGGAACGCGAGGCGCGCGTTTGCAACCATGCCGGTTCCTGCAATGAAGGTGAGAGCAATAGATGAGCAAGCGGCTAATCGGATTCGTCGCGCTAGCAGCCGTGCTGGCAGTGGCAGCCGTTGCAATGTCCAGCTACCGGCAGCAGGCGGCTGTCGATGTGACGGCAGAGGAATCCTGGAAGAGTGGCAGCCTCGATGAAAGGCCCGACCAGGGAAGGCCGCTTCCTGCGTCAGGTGCGGCGGCCGCGCAGAGGCTTGAGCGGGACAACAAGATCCCGCCAGGCTCGTACAAGGCGGTGGGACCCAAAGCCTACGAGATCGTAAGAGGCAATGAGTTCCGGCCTCCCGGTGACGCGCTCGCCCACGTCAAGCAACTGATGCTGCGCTCCGAATCCGGAGATGCCACAGCAACCTACGAAATCTATCGAACCATCGAGCAGTGCCAGACCTTCATCTCGGATCGCGCTGACAAGCTGGCGGATTCAGCCACCACGGTCGGGTCCGGCAACTGGTTCCTGGAGCGATCGGAACGAATCCTCGGAGAGTGCGAGTCGCTGGCCCTGGATCGGGACATCTATCACGCCGACTGGCTTTCGAAGGCCGCCGCCATGGGCTCGCAGGAAGCGATGCGCGCTTACTCGCGATCGCCGGAGAAAGTCATCGGTTCGCTTGATGACGCAATCCGTGATCCCGCGGCGCTCGAGGCGTGGAAGGACACCGCCACCGGATATCTGCGCGAGCTGGAATCACAAGGGAACGTCAATGTCATCAGCGACATGGCGATGGCCTACACCTATGGCGGCATCGTTCCTGCCGATCCCGTTGCCGCCCTGGCGTACACCCGCGTCCTCAACCGGCTGGACCCACGTTTTGCCACCACCAATGACATTGCCAACCATGAGAAAAACCTGAGCAGTCAGGAGAAAGAGAAAGCCCGCATTTCATCGAATGAAATCTTCAAGAACTGTTGCATCCCACGATAAGGACCTATTGTGAAAGCTAGACTGATTGGGATTATCCTTCGCTTGGTAGAAACTCCATTCCCGCCATTGCAGGCGTGCTGCTGTTCATGGCGAGCGGGAGCGTTCAAGCGAAAAAGCTTCCTGGCGTCATCAACTGCACCGCCGGATGCACGCTGACAACCCCGTATCCCGATCCGGTGACCAACCAGCAGCTTTCCCAAGAGGTCCAGAAGCTCAATGACGGCCGGACCACCGTCTGGACAGCCCAGACGCGAGTTCAGACCGGCGATGTCCTGACCGTCTGCAACGGTATTTCCTGCGTCAACTACACGTGGCGAGGCGCAGGCTTCGACTCCGGCGAAGTGATTTCGACCGTGCTCCCGCCCAACTCC
>OKID01000033.1_pt1 | contig 54223 bp, 65 predicted proteins | sample 1610601 | NCBI WGS metagenome assembly OKID01 (sample SAMN04436667, study PRJEB24849) | human gut metagenome | biome: human gut; feature: NICU; material: stool | host: Homo sapiens | place: USA: Saint Louis, MO | collected 2010-06-09 | reverse complement strand
CCTTCAACCCCGGGCTTTATCAGTAATCACTGGTATGGCCAGTGGGGGCAGGTCAGCCGCGCGAATCCGCGAGATGCACGAGGACAGCCGTGGCACTCTCGGCGCCGGTCGCATGCACGAAGACCTGGTCGATCAGGGCGAGTCGGCCAGCTTGAACCGCGTGGCGCGACTGATGGCGGCCGAGGGTTTGCAGGGCTGGCCGCGCCCGAAGCGGCGCGGTCAGCGCGGACGGCCGGCGCTCACGCCTCCGGGCGTGCGCAACCTGCTGGAGCGGGACTTCACCGCACTGGAGCCGGAGACCAAATGGGTCGGCGCTCAGCCTGTTCCAGGTCAAGAGCTATGCCGACGAATTCCGCGCGGCGGTGGGCGGCAAGTCCGCACCTCCGTTGCCGGTGGACCAGGACCATTCGGTGAGCCTGGTCACCGATGACATGGAAGACACCACCCGCGACTTCGTGCTCAAGCGCCTGGCGCAGGAATTGAAGGGCCTGCCTCTGGAGGATTTCGTGGTGCACCTGCTGCAGTGCATGGGCTACCACGCGCGCAAGACCCGTGTGAACGAGCCCAGCGTGGACGTGATCGCCCACAAGGACCACCTGGGCATCGAGCCGCCCATCATCAAGGTGCAGGTCAAGAGCAGCCCCAACACCGTGGCCGACAAGGACGTGTCGGCGCTGTACGGCAAGCTGTCCCACGGCGAATACGGGCTGTTCGTGACCCTGGGCAGCTACAGCCCGTCCTGCCGCAATTTCGAACAGGGCAAGGGCAACCTGCGCCTGATCGACGGAGATGAACTGGTGGACCTGATCTTCGCCCACTACGAGCAGTTCGATTCACGCCACAAGGGCCTGCTGCCGTTGCGCCGCATCTACGTGCCGCAGGTGCTGGAGGCGGACTAACAATGGCAGGGCTGCGAATTTGATGCATCGCTCCATCTATCTGGTACGCCACGGAGAAAGTGTCTCCAATGCGGGTGGCATCACCATGCCCCATGCCTTGATTCCACTAACAGAAGCGGGGCGCAAGCAGGCAGAGGCGCTATCGGCTCGGTTGCCAGCTCAGCCCCCCAGGATTCTTGCCTCGCCCTTTATCAGGGCGCTGGACACCGCCGAGCCTTACGCCAAGCGAAGGCAGGTCAAGATCGAGCAGGAGCCGTTGCTGCAGGAATTCGACATGATCGACCCGGTGTTGATCGCCGGCATGGACCAAGACCAACGGCGCCCGATCGCCGATGCGTTCTGGAAAGAGGGTGATCCCACAAAGCAGATGGGCGAGCAGGCCGAAAGCTTCGGGCAGTTCGCGAGCCGAGTATCCGCGTTCATGACCGACCGGCTCCCGCTGCTACCCGACGGAACGGTCTGCTTCGGTCACGGCATCTGGATCGGCATGGTGGCGTGGAAGCTGTTGGGGTTCGGCGCAGACACCAGTGATGACATGCGCCGCTTCCGGCGTTTCCAGACTGGCCTGCCGCTGCCCAACGGCGCGGTCTACGCGCTTGAGGAATTGGCGCCCGCTCAGTGGTTACTCCTCAATAGATTCGCGTGAATCACACGCTTCCGCACCGCGGTCGAAGCATCGCCGATTACTTTGGCCTGCGCTGCGGAAGTGACTCCACCGTTGCTTCTGGCAGCGCGCCCAGCTGCGCCAGCTGGTCCCTTGAGCCGCTGTACGATTCATAGAACTGTGCCCACTTGCTGAAGCCGCCCAGTTCGCCTACTGCGCGGATCATCGCGACGTGGGATGCCGTGAGCAGAGCGACCTGCGATTCAAGCTCGGCGATGCGCACATCGCGATCTGCCAGGGCGCTGGCCGCGGCATCACCAGAGAGCTTTCCAGGCCTGCCTCGCCAACGACGGAATTCGGCTTGCCGCTCCTGATACTGCGCAAGCATGCGGCTGCGTTCTTTGCTGCGGGTGATCGATGATGCGGCTTTGATTTGCGGATGCAAGCGTGCAACCGCCCGCGCGGTGATGTCCTCGTCGCGCGATAGCAGGTCGTCCAGCACTCGGCGCATTTCCGGATCGCAATCGCGTGTGGCTTGTTGCAAGCTGTCGTTATCCATCCATGACTCCGCTGCGGCGAGGAAGAGAGAGGTCGGGACCATCAGGGAATGGCTTATCGCCTTCCTTGGTCGCCAGGAGCGTGCGCACGCCGTCAAGTCTGACCTTGGCATGTTGAACCTGGTTCGTGCGGCCGATGCTCTTTGATGGCCTGGCTTCTGCGATCTCGACAGCCGCGGCCAACTTGAGTTCGAGCGTCCGCAGGTGACGGCGGTTCTCCGGCAAGTTGGTTGCCGACAGATGACGGCAGCCGGAGAAGCACTCCAGATGCTTTGGACACGGATCGACAGTGAAGCTGTTCAAGCAATGTCCGTATGGAGTCGCGTGAAAGCCATCGGCTTCGACCTTCAGAAACTCGAACGCTGCGGTGTCACCCTCCGCGCTCTGGATCTTCTTGAACGCATCCACGATTGGACCACTGGCTTTGCCGGATTGGATCATCTTCGCGACAGTGCTGGCTTTCTCGCCGAGTGCCATTTCCACGTCTGGAGGCAGTTCGAGTTGATCCAACTCTTCCGCCAAGCTGCGATGATCGTACTCGTAGCTTTGGGCCACGATGCGGCGATTGAAGCGTTTGGAGATGACGGTGTCGGCTACGCCGAGACGGAAAAGCTCGGTGTTCTGTAGGTGACGCAGGGTATGGGAGGTGAGTACCAGGTCCTTGTCGTCGTCAGATTGCCCATACCGTTTGAAAAGCGTGTCGCGGGACTTCTGCTCGCCGAGGGAAAGATTGACCAAGCTTGTATCGGGCCGACCAACGGAGATGTATCGGGTGACATCGCAGACCCCATTGTTTCGCTCCTCGGCTAGGGACCGTTTCGGATGCAGGAAAAGGAATTCCCAGGAAGCAAAGCTGCGATCGGTCAGACTGAAAAGCTCGGTGTCCGGCAACTTTGAGCTGGCCGCGACACGAAGGTAACTTTCAAGATCTCCGATTCTTACGAAGACCTTGCTCATGTCGCGCTTGCCGTTGGGTGAGACCGCCCTGCCTTCGACGTCTCTCAGCACCAATGCGCCACCATCTTTGCCCTCGAATCCCGCCATCCGGCGAAAGTACATGCGAGCGGTCGCACTCATTTCACCTTGAAGACTGGCATTCAAGCTCTCTTGAACTTTCTGGAGCTCGTCGAAGCAATCAGCGGAATAGTTTTGACGGCACTTCTGCATCCAATACTGTTTCTTGTCCTCGGCCAGGTCTAGCCAGAAGGCGTTTCCGGAAAGGCGAGAGTAGATTTGCGTGGTCGGCACCAGCTCACCGAGCGCAAAGTCTGGCAGAACGCGCCCTGTTTCAGTTTGCTTCCTCAGCGTGCTTCGTAGCGGATTTGTGATTGCCTCAGCACGGGTCAGGGTCTCGCTCACGATCTCCTCGAACATCTGGGGAACGTAGTGAGTCTTGGCGACTAGCACCTTGCTATCTGCATTCTTTGCCTGCTGCTTTTCGGCGAAGTGCCGAATCATGAGCGATTTGGAGTAGCCACCTAGCTCCCCTGCAGGCCGCTGCTTCGAGTCGTAATAGTGCCGGTCCGTCCGCCACTCAGCGGGGAGGAGCGTGGCCTCACCAATTCGGAAGCCCGTCAAGATCATGATGCGAATGGCCGCAAAGCGCAGTTCGTCCATGAAGGTCAGGGGCTGCTCGGTCATAACGATCCGGACCAACTCCCAGAACGCGCGACGTTCTGGTAGGCGCTCAGCGCGCTTGCGATCTTCCAGGTTGTGCCGAATCTCCGCTTGAGAATTGAGAAATTTGGACCGCCGAGTGGCTCTAGGCTGGAGACGTGCGGCGGCGAGGGCAGGGTAGAGCGGCCCCACATCGGCCAAATGGTTGGCATCAAACACCACCTTGGTCAGACCCGCGATCAAGTCGCCAAGCTTGCCCGACGCCTGGATGCTGTTGCCGGTGCGAACCGCGAGAGCCATCTCGTCGACGGTGACACTCCACGGCTCAGCGTCCCCCGCGCATGTAGCGATCACGCGCAAGGGGCGTGCCACATTGTTGGCGATGTGACCGAACGAGTTGCGGCGAACAAACAGCTGTTCCATGACGGCAGCTTTGATGAGGTCTTGCCATGCGAGCGAAAAAGTGCGCGCATGCAGAACCGGTAGCCCGTTCGAAGAGTGGGCTGCGTTGAGCGCATCAAGTGCCGAAGGTTCCGAACTGAAGTGGCGCAAGCGATGCTTAGGTGCAACGCCTCCTGCAAGCGCAGTGAGGTCCCAGTCGTACCCTTTGATCGCCGTGCCGCTCTGGTCCAGAGGAATTCCCCAAGGAACCCCATGCGTCGCGGCCAGTTCCATTCCGAGCTTGATGAAAGCGGCGAAGTGGGGATTCAAGACGGCGTACCTTCGAGCTCAACCACCACTGCCTGAACCTCTGCGATCGTCCGTTCAAGCTGTAGATAGGCCGGCGAAACCGCGTCGCCACGAGACGAGTCGTGGAAAAACCGCGCCACATCCCGAAAGTCGGCTAGAACTCTCGAGTGCATCTGAACGTCGTGAATCGGCATGAACTTCCTGCAGCCGTAGCAGGACAAGATCGGGTTGTAGGGACACGCAGCCTGCCCGGAGGTGCACCCACCGATCCCCGCGATCGGAACACCATGTGGCGCTCCGCCAATCTGCTGGGACTCTTTCAATTGCGCGAGTTCTTCTGGACCGATAAAACGATTGTGGGCAATGCGAGCCACGCGCTGATAGATCTCGGAGATTCCCAGGGCTTTGTTCACCCGCTCAGCCTGGTTGGCCGATGTTTCGTAGTACACGAGCGCAGTCGTCATATCCGAGTGCCCAAGGAACTCGGCCAGTTCCTCTTGGCTTGCGCCGGCGTCAACGAGGCGTTGAGCGGCTGTATGTCGTAGATTGACGGCAGTCGCGCCAAGCTCGAGCAGATCGCGGAGTAGGGAGCTGATGCGACGACTTGCTTCATTTGCGGATGTGGCGCCGAACACCCTAGCGCCCGCGTCATCGCCATCAACCTGAAAGCGCCGTTCGATCTCGACGAAAAGAGGTGTCCACTCGCGTTTTACTCGTCTAAGCAGCGGCTTGGCGGCACTAGAACTCCGCTGTTTCGCCATGCGGAATGTGATGTGGACGGAAGCGAACATGTCGACGGATTCGTGACGAACTTTGACGTCACGAAACGTGAGCATTGCGATCTGAACCGGTCGCATCCCGAACTGGTACGCACACAGCAGCATCGCTGCGTCTTGCACATCTTCGAGGGTCAGCGACGACGCTTTGGCCTGGATTGCCGCTTCGTCCAAAAAACGAACTACCGCCGCTTCATCATCCACCGAGAGAAACGCTTCGCCAGACCGGACGACGGCGTACTTGTCGTTGAAGGGAAGGGGCAGGGCGGATATCACACCGTGATAGGAGTCAGCCCATTGGTTGAGTCGATATTTGCATAGCAGTCGCAGGATAGATTTCGCGCACGCGTACGCTTCCGCCGGCAGGTCGCGTGCAAAAAATGTCGCCCAGAATGATCCTATTCCTGTTGGTGCTACCCCCAACAACCTGACGATTTCTGCCTCGCCGATTGCCTTGCTGCCACGGGCGTACTTGCTTGCCGACGATGGAGCCAGGCCTTCACCCAGGAGGTACAAGAAGACGTGTTTTATCAACAAGGCGAGTTGCTCGGACAGATGATCAAAGCCAACTTTCACAACCCGGCCATCGATATGAACCGCAAAACATCTGGCATTGGCTGGATCTCGAATTGATCGTTGCTTTCCGTCGAAATCGTCGTAGTACCGAATCACCGGAGGCAACGACGGTAGTTGAGCAACTATTTCGCAAGCCCCAGCTTCCAGCTGCCATTGAATATTTTCATTTCTAGCCATGTCGCGCTCCAAGCGAGGCCTAGGAGGGGATCGCTCTTAGAACGGAAACTCTCTCGTCTAACGCGTCGTTCCAGACTGACGAGAGACGATCTTCAAACACTGCCCGGGCATAGCGAACTGGCATCTGTGACTCTCTGGACCAACCAAAAAACGCCCTGAGCTTCTGGAGCGCTTCTTCCATTGGATCACCCTGCTGCAGCAGCTGATTCAGTCTTACCACGGCGCATGTATGACGCAGATCGTGGGGTGTTATGGTCGTCTTCTGATTTCTGTCCGTTAGCTCTTTAAGGGCAGCGCGTGGGAGGCTCACGGAGATCTTTGCGAACATCTTCGTCAAAGACTCCGTTGACAACGGCGTGTTCTGCTGCGTGTTCAACAGGAAGGCGTGACTTGGCTTTCCTCGATAGTTCTCGACGTAGGTTTGCACCAACGCAGCAATCGTGTTGCTCACTGGCAGTTGACGAACGGAATCCGCAGATTTAATGCTGGGTCGCGAATACCGTGGATCAACCTCGTCATCGGAATACTTGCTTTCCGACACGTTCAACCAGTGCCGGGGTCGTTGTTGACGATCATCGAATCCGCTTTTGACAACATCCGCCGTGAGGAGCATCAGCTCACCGCGCCGGAGGCCCTGGTGAAGCATCAACAAGAAGGCCACGAAGGTTAGCCACCTGGTATGCGTTCTGGGGAATGGGTTGGTCGCAGATGCTGGGTCCAACATTTCGTATAACACTTCAACCACGCTGGCCGGCAGTGAACGGATCTGGCTCGCGTGCTTGCTCTTTCGCACATGTAGCTGCCCATAGAGATTGGACAGGCGATGCAGCCGACCCTCGATATGCCGTAATCGATCCGTTGGCAGGGTTGTCTTCGACAGCCAAGTGACTACGGCCGTGACGAAGGACAACCCGGTTCTCCAACGTGTCTCGTCGGCGGACCCTACGTAGGCTTGGTTTCGGATGGATATGAACCAAGACTCAAGAATCTCGGCAAGCCGTACGTCATCCAGGTCGCCCAATGCATCGTCTAGAGAACTGGTTCCAAATAGGCTGTCTGCGTGGGCGTAGAGGTTCTCCACATAGCGTAGCCGCTTGACCTGAGTGGATGCGGCAAGCTCAGAACTCGACATCGATGTCCAGACGCTGGCCCAGTAGCGCGGCAGCCTGTAGCGATCATCGACAATCAATGCGCCTCGGAGTGAGCTCGGGACTTGAGGATCATTCAGCAGTCTAAGCACAAGGAACTCTTGGAGAGAGCAACATGATTTGTACCATTTATCACGTCACTGTTGCGGTCAAGTAGGCCTAGAAGGCCTTCTCAACGCAACACCTCAATAACTACCACTTTTTCGCATAATGTATACACCGTGGGCTTTATCGAAGCCCGCGACTGCCGCCTGAGCCTTGTGGGGTAGCGCGAAACCTACAGCCAGACATAGCGCCATCGCTGTGGCGGCGAGCTTGCGCCATACCGCTTTTTCCTCGCGGCTGACCGCTCGTGCTTCTCCGACGATCCCTAGGACACGGGCCAGCGGAAGGCCGGTCAGGCCCGCCAAAGTTGCGCACATCACGGTATCCGGCAGCGAATAGCCTGATTTCCAGTTCGCAATCGTTCCGCGCGATACGCCGAGCTGCCGCGCAAATTCCGCGTCACTACTGACGTTCAGCGCTTTCCGCGCTGCATCGATGAGGTCTGTAACCGTCTGCATCGTTCAACCCTGTTGACACCCGTGTTCAACCCCTTTATACATTGCTCCGCGTTCAACGGCGTTGAGCGCCCCTCCACCGGCACCCCAAGGCCGGTCGGGGGGTCCCCTTGGGGCTTGGGGAGGGGTAGGGCACATGGACGCACTTGTTCTCGCCGTGCTGCTGGGGTGTATCGCAGCCGTGTCGTTGGGGTTAGCCAAATTCGTGACGTGGTGTGTTGATCGGCGTGCGTTCTCCGCTGGTCGTACTGCACGCGAAAGCCAGTTTGTTGCCCAGGCGGTCGTCGACCTTCGCCGCATGGAAATCGAAGCCACCAAACGCGGCAACCTGCTAGCCGCTGCTGAACTCGCTGAAGAGCAGGAGCGCGCCGCATGAGCAGGTTTCCTTCATTCGCCGAACTGGCGGAGTTCGATATGGGTCTTGCGGGGTGCGCCGCGCTCATCGCCGTTTGGCTGGGAGTGGCATTGCTCTCCATCGTGATCGAGCAGGCATGGCTGGCGCTTCGCTACTGGTTCAAGCGGCGGAAGGGCAATGTCCGATGAACAGTCACTTCCCCAACAGTCCGTGCTACCTGTGCGGGGGCAGCCTACAGACCCTCCGAGCATCGGATGCGACGCTGAACTGCTGCGCCAGCTGCGGCACGTTGATTACCAAGCGCAGGGATACGCCGAGCTACTCCAGCGCGTTCCCTGGCAACAGTTTTGGACGCTCACGTTCAAGCTCAGTAAGACCAGTCGAACAGGCGGCATGCACGAGGAAGCGGCTGATAAAGCGTTCCGCTACTTCGTCAGCTGCCTCAACCGCAGCATCTACGGTCCCAAGTGGGCATCACGCTGGCACGGCGGCATTCAGTGGGCGCGAGGGCAGGAGTTCCATCGCGATGGCCGCTTGCACTTCCACGCCGTTGCAGCTGCACCTACCGATGACCTCAACCGCCTCGCCAGTCGTTACGAGTGGCACGAATGGTGGTACCGGGAGTTCGGCCGCAATCGCATCGAAGCGCCGCGCAGCCAGGCAGACATTACCGGCTACGTAAGCAAGTACGTCACGAAAGGGGGTGTGGTCGATTTCTCGCGGAACTTCGGGGCATGGAACCCGCCGCCCATCGACTACACCCGCCGCCCAGAGCAAGACGCCTTGATCGCAGGCGACAGCAACACGCGATCCGACCGGCCAGGGCGACACCTGGTCACCGGGCGGACTGATGCAAGCATCGCGCAACGGGGCAACAAGCGGTCCACCACGTCTCCCTGCGGGGGGGTAGGGGGGGACTTAGCTTGACCCCACAGTACCGCCCGAAATTTGCCGAAGACGAAACAACGAAACCACACACAGACCCGAACGAGGAAATGAAATGAACGCTCCCAAGATCACGATCAACAGCGCTGTCGAGACCCGCTATGTCACCACGAAGGCCGGCGTGCAAAAGCCTGTGTACTCACAGCGTGCCACGTTGGAAACCGAAGCCATGCGCATCCAGGTGGAAGTCGAGGTTGATGGCCCCGAGAAGGGCTACGCGGTTGGCTCCGTCAAGGAATGGGACGTTGTCACTGACCTGGTGCCCGGTCGTTATGGCATCGAACTCGCTCGCCGCATGACCTTGGTTGACCCGGCAGGCGCGAAGCCGCAGCCGGCTAACAAGGCGGCCTGATCATGTCCGGCCCGGCACCCCTCTACGTGGTCGGTTGCGCTACTGAGAACGTGCAGCAGGACGGCACGTGTTCGGTGCCGGTCTGGATGCCATACCACCAGCCAATTCTGCCTCCCCTGGATTTGGCCGATGGGACCCTCGTTGCAGGAGCGATTGTTTTGTCCTGGGCGATTGGGTTGAAGGCGCGCCTCGTATTCCGCGCTGCGCGCATAGGGGTCTACTGATGACGAGGAAAACCACAATGAAGTACATGAACATCGCCCGCCGTTTCGGTGCCTCCGCGGTCGCCAAGCTCAGTGCCGGTACCACCGCCCTGGTCGTTTCAGGTGCCGCGCTGGCTTCCGGCAGCACCTCGCCTGGTGCGGCCATCGCTGCGGAGGTCTCCAAGGGCAACGCAGACATGGCGATCGTGATCGGCGCCATCGCCCTGCTGCTGGGCATCCTGGTGGTGTGGGCTTTCACCAAACGCGCCGCCAAGGGTTGATCGGGGCGCAAGGTCACTATCGGGGGTGCGCGGAAACGCTCGCCCCCTTTTTCATTTAGGGAGAAGTGTCATGGGGTACTTCGTGATTATCGCCTTCTGTGGTGCCTGCTGGATTGCGTTTGAGGGCGTGTGATGGGCCTCCGTCTACTTAGCACCTTTATCCTGATCCTGTTGATGCTGGTTGTGGGGACTTCGTTTGAGGCCACTGCGCAGGTTCCGGTTTACCCCTGTTCAACGTCGAAGGACGTGTACAGTAGTCAATGCCCTGATGAGGGTAAGGCGTATGCCGCAGCTTGGGCAGTGGCGAGGGCTGTAGCTCAGTCCTCAAACGCGAGTTCGCCGGGTGTTTGGTGTCCTGGCGTGAAGCGTGCGGGTGGGGCAACTGCATATACCGCCTATGTCACACCTTGTGCCAATCAAGGCCCTCAGTGGGAGACTCGCACTCGCACGTGGCCGCAAGGCCAGGAGTGTTCGAGTCAGACAGGCGGAGTGACGCCGTTCTTCCCTCCATCGGGCTCAACCAGGTGCCGCGAGGGGTGCGAGTTCCAGTACCGCGATAACGGCGACGATACGACGACCTATAGTGCTACCGGCAAGGTTTGCGATGGCAAGCCGGATTGCACGGCGGGCGGTCGCAACATGGTTTGGAACGCCATGCTGGGCGTGTGCCAGCCGGTGGAGCCCGAGTGCCCGGAGGGTAAGGTCAAGGTGGGTAACGCTTGTGCCGATGAGAAGCCCTGCCCGGATGGCATGGCGTTGGTCGCAGGCTCGTGTAAGAAGAAGGACGAAGAGTGTCCTTCTGGCATGGTGCGCAGTCCTTTGGGCAGCTGCATACCTGGCGACGGACAGTGCGCCAAGGGAGAGGTGCGCGGCCCCGATGGAACGTGTAAGCGCGATAGTGATAACGACGGCGACCCTGACCCGACCGGGCCGGATGATCCGGAGACGTTCAGCGGTGGGGATGCTTGTAATGCCCCTCCTTCGTGCAGCGGCTCCCCGATCATGTGCGGCCAGGCCCGGATCCAGTGGCGCATCGAATGCAATACACGCAGGAACAACAACATCAGCGGTGGACACTGCTCGCAGTCGGGCATGCCGACTTGCACCGGTGAGAAGTGCAACGCCATGGAGTACGCGGGGTTGTTGATGCAGTGGCGCTCTGCGTGTGCGCTAGAAAAGATGGCGGGAGAGAAGGCGGAGTCGCCCGGCACGAGCAAGACCGACGCGAATGGGAACGGTGTCCCTGATGCCCTGGAGGGCAGGGGAGAGGTCACCGGGATTGGGGACAACGCAGCTGATATCGCCAGTGCCAAAAAGTGGGGCATCGGTCTTTCGACCGACAGTCTTGACACTAGCAACATGTTCGGCGGTGCTGGAACGTGCCCTGAGCCTCCGGCGATCACGATCATGGGCAAAACCGTTAGTTCGGCAGAGTTCCCTTACTTCTGCCGTATTGCCGCAATCCTTCGCGCATTGATCCTGATCTTTGGTGCCTACTCCGCGATTCGAATTCTCATGGGAGGTCTTTTCTGATGGGCATGATTTCTGACTGGATCGTGGATGCAACAACGTCACTGGTCGGCAAGCTGAAGGATGCTGCAGCCGGGCTGGTTGGAAAAGGGCTTGCTACGTTCGGCCTGACTACTGTCACGTTCAATGCGCTGCTGCCCAAGCTCAAAGAGTTCGTCATGCAGTTCATTGGCGGAATCGACGGTCCTGCATGGCAGATGCTCAATTACCTTGGCGTTGGCATTTCTTTCTCAATGATCTTCTCTGCATTGACGGTGCGCATGGCCTGGAAGGTCTTCATCGTGCCCAAGGCTGTCGCTGACCAGTTGGGGGCGGGCTCATGATTTACTGGTATACCGGCCAGCCTGGGCACGGCAAAACGCTCCACGCCATCGAACGCTTGCTTGAGTTCAAGGATCAGGGGCGCATCGTCTACGCGTGCAATATTCGCGAGTTCGACTACGCTAAAACTGGCGTTCTAGAGATGACGCCGGAGCAGTTCCGCGACTGGCCCAACTTCCTTCCTGATGGCGCTGTCGCCCTGGTCGATGAGGCGTATGAGCACGGCATGCTCCCCAAGCGGCCAGCCGGTGCGAAGGTGCCGCATCACGTGGAGCAGCTTGCCAAGCATCGGCATAAGGGCTTGGACTTCATCTTCGTAAGCCAATCCCCCGACAAGCAGTGCGATCAGTTCGTACACGACCTGATTGAGCGCCACGTACATGTTCGTCGCCGCTTCGGAACGAAGTTTGTGCACCTGCGCGAGTTCGACAAGTTCGAGGCACGGGCTGAGAAGGCCACGCCCCTGACGATCAAGCGCAAGACGCTACCGAAGCGCCCGATGGGCATGTACAAGTCCACCGAACTTGATACCACTGAGCGCAAGATTCCTTGGTACTACATCGCGCTGCCGATTCTCATCGTCGCTGCCGTGGTGATGCTATACGTGGCGTTCGGGCGAATGGACAAGCGCATGAGCGGCGGCGAGCTTCCCGCGCCAGGTGGTGCCAGTGGCGTCAGCGCTCCGCGCGACGGAGCGTCAGCGACGGCGGGCGGAGCGGTGGCGACCAATCCTGCGCACCCTCTCAAGGATTACGTCGACAAGTTCTTACCGCGTGTCCCATCCCAGCCATGGAGCGCGCCGGTATACGACGACGCACTCAGTGTTCCCAGCGAGCCGCCGCGTGTGTTCTGCATGTCGTCGTTGGGTGGCGAGAATGGCCTCGGTGGTCATGACGAGCCTAGCTGCAATTGCGTGACGGAGCAGGGCAGTCGTTACGACCTGGACGAGCCAACGTGTCGGTACGTTGCACGGCGTGGGCAGTACGAGCCGTATCTGCCTCGGCGTGAGAACAGGCTTGTGGACGGTCAGACACAGATCAACCGCGCCCTGGATCAGATCGAGCAGCGGGGGCAGGGCGTAGCTATTGAGCGGCAGCCTCGCGCAATGGGGAGCTTTCCCGAATCGCCTCCCATCCCGACCAGCACCTATATGACAACGCCAGCTGGGGAGAATCGGCTATGACCAGCGGTGGACGTGAACTGCTCAAGTGGCTGGCCCTGGTGCTGATGACCGGCGATCACGTTGTGACTGTGTTTGGCTTGGGTCACGTGCCAGTCGTTTCCCAGCTCGGTCGGGTTGCATTCCCTGTGTTCGCCCTGGTCATGGCTTACAACCTGGCGCAACCTGGCGCCGATGCGGGGAAGTCTGCTCGGCGCCTGGCGCTTTGGGGCTTGGTTGCCACTCCCGCGGCTGTGCTGGCATTCGGCCAGGCGTTGCCGCTCAACGTCCTGCTGACGTTCGCCGCCGCAGCCGGCTGCATATGGGCGCTGGAACGCCGTCAGTGGGCGCTGGGCGCACTGCTTTGCATTGTCGCCCCTGTCGCCCTTGACTACGCCTGGCCCGGCGTATGGCTCGTTCTGGCGGCCTGGGCGTGGTTCAAGAATCATGGAAACCGCCCGCACTTCCTGCTGGGCTCTTGGGACTGGCGTCGCCAACGCCTCTACCTGGTGCTGCCGATCTGGGTATGGGCTTGCATGGGTCTGCTCTGCCTCTACAACGGCAACGGCTGGGCGTTGTTGGCCCTGCCTGTCATCGTCCTGGGCGCACTACCGGCACGGATTCCACGATCAGGCCGGGCCTTCTACGCGTATTACGTGGGCCACCTCGCAATCTTGGTCGTGCTTGCGGCTATGGTCGGTGCATGAGCAGATTCTTCGACCTGCATTACTGGTTTGCCTGGTGGATGGACTGGGCGTTCAAGCGACGCTAGCCTTGTCGGAGTGATCAAACCTGACAGGGGTAGGGTATGGATATCCGCGCTGGCTTCCTTTTCGTACTACTGGCATTCGCTCTGCCCGCCACAGCGCAGCTGCAGTCGGCTACCGGCCCCAGGCCGAAGCCTCTCCCGGCGGCCCCGAAGCCTGCTTACAACTCGATGTCAAAGACCACCACGCCGCTCAATTGTCACGAATTGGCCTGGCCGAACCACCCGCATCCTGGCGTAAAGACGTACTGCGAGCACCTCGAAGCCCGTCTGCTTTCAGATGAGGCGCGCCGCGCCGGTCGCCCTGGTCCTTCCGATAGCGTCGTCGCGCTCCCTTCGCTCGGGTCCGAAGCTTCCAAGCGATCTGGACTCGCCTGTATTGGCGGCCAAGCCTTCCGAAAGCTCTCAAACGGATGGGAACAGGTTTCTTCGCCCGCAGGCGGCTGGCAGCGCTGCCGCGAGCAGTGACCGGGGTGTAGGGGCTGCGCCCCTACGGAAACGCCTTACACGCGCTCGCGACGTTTCGGCCCCGATACCGGCAGGATTGCTCCTGGTGGCTCGGCGTCGGGGCCAGCCATCGCCACCGCCGAACGCTCTTTGCGCCGGCTCACAACGTCTCGCAGATTGACGACAGTGGCAGGATGATGGTGAATGCCGGCGTTCCGATTGTGCACAATGCTGGAACTGTCGATCGACGGTGCCGAGCGCGCAGCTTCCATCATCCGGCGCCATTCCTGCGCCTGGCAGGCAGTGAGCGACAGCCAGGCCAGATCCTCGGGCAGCAGCTCGCGGCCTTCGGGCGTAATCAGACGGTCACCCAGGAAAGAAAAACCGGCCCAAGGGCCGGTCAAGTCGATACGGTGGTGCGGGTCGAACTCAATCATGCCGCGATCTCATCCTTGGCCGGGGTCCCAGGGCGCAGGCAAGAGCCGAGCCAGAGGCCCAGCCATTGCCACGCGGAGCCGACGAACGAGGACCAGCGCTGACCGAAGCGCCTGATACCACTTTTTCGCATAATGTATATTATGTTCAAGCTCCTGAGGGGGTGGCTGGCACGGCTCTTGCCTCGCCCCCTGTCCCTGTTGCGGCATGGAGCCTGATTGTGCGTGATCGGAACCTAACCGGCCCTTGGGCCGGTTTTTCGTTTAAGGCTGACCGACTGGTCACCCCCGAAGGCCGCGAGCTGGAACCGCAGGATCTGGCCTGGCTCTCGCTCACAGCTGCGCAGGCGCAGGAATGGCGAAGGTTGATGGAGGATGCTTCGAGCTCGAAGATTCGAGCTCGAGATCGCCGGAAACCGTTGGCGTACAAGGCTGCCGAAATTGTAGATCTCCGAGATGCTGTCCGGCGACGCACCGAAAAGCGGTCATCGGTGGCGATGGCTGGCCCCGACGCCGAGCCACCGCGTGCAGCTCTTCATGAACAAGGGCCTCAGCCTCGCCAGCGCGTGTGAGGCGCTTCCGTAGGGGCGCTGCCCCTACACCCCGGCTAGAATGCGCGCAGGACGCCTTGGGGGCCGTATGGAACGCGAACGACCGGATTACCTGTCCGAACTGCCGAAGCCGCGCTGGGAATTCCCGTGGATGGGCCTGTGGGCGGTGCTACTGCTTGGAATGGCCGGTGCTGGCATCTGGCTACACCTGAAAACCGGGGATGCATGGAATGCGCGCTTCAACGCGCCGCCAGTGCAACCAGCGACGACGGCCGCGATCCCCGCGCCGAAGACGGAGCCAGACCCCACCAAGGAAGCGAAGATTGCCGCGATCCGAATGCACCGCGAACAGGCGGAACGCCGAGAACAGCAACAGCGCGGCGAAATCCGCTGCATTGGAGGTGTGCTGTTCCGCCGAATACCTGGAGGCTGGGAAAACGTCCCCGGCGAGACCTGTCCGTGAAGGCTTAGTTCTTCTGGCGCGCCTGCTGACGCGCGAACGCCCGATCCATCCATCGGGCAACCCAGTAATGCATGTCGAGGTAGCGGCGCAGGTTCATGACCGCAGTATAGGCGCCAGCAGGCCGATGCACGCAAGGTGCGCAACGTAGTAGCCGTAAAAGGCCCACCGCCCCCGCGGCACAGGCCATGACGCCCGAGAAATGCCTGACGCCACCGGAATCGCTACCAGCGCCCACAGATTGCCATTGAACCAGCAGATCGCGGCGAATGCTGGCACCAGCAGCCAGAACCGGCACCACTTGAAGGCGAACCACGCCAGCAACACGAACCCTACCCCGGCCCACTGGTAGTCCACGAATGCCGGCAGCACCACCGCGGCGAATGCCAGGGCAACCCACCTTCGTTGGCCGGCTGCAAGGATGACGGCAGCACACAGGGCGAATGTGAGGAGGATGTTGAGCGGCAACCAGTACCCGAATGCCAAGGCATGTACCGGCTGCGCGATCAGGCCCCATATGCTGAGTCTGCGGACCGACTTGACCACGTCGGCGCCGGGCTGGGCGAGGTTATACGCCATCACCAGTGCGAACAGGGGGAACGCTACCCTGCCCGCCTCGCTGAGACCTGGCACGTAGCCGCCATAGATCACCTTGGCAACGTGGTCGCACGTCATGAGAACGACGGCCAGCCACTTCAATACCTCGCGTGCGCTACTGGTCATAGCTTGTTCGGTCCCGGTGCCGTGGTCATATAGCTGTCGGTTGGGAACGCGGGCGACTCGGGGAAACTGCCCATGGTGCGCTCCACGTGCTGCACTACGCTGCCCGCCAGCCCCACCGATTCGCCCTGACGTGGCTGGCTTGCCGCGTCAAGGCGCTGGTCCCGCCGATCCTCCGACGCTCCCGATATGGGTTGTAGACAGGCCCATTGCGCGCCAGCGTCCGGCACTCGGGCTGACTCAACTCATACGCTGTACCTTGCTCGGTGAGGCAACGGCAGCTTGCGTCCTGACGCACGCCCTGCGCGTCCAAACCTTCCAGTGACGACATGCACACCAGCTGCGGATCAGCTCGCGCCTGTCGGTCGTCAAAGATCGGCGCCGTCCAGGGCATGGTGCTGATGCGCGGCATGTGGTCCTTGGCATAGGCAGCGGCTGACGGCCAGCGAGGAGCGTCTTCCTTGCGCGATCCGCTGCCCGGCGGCGAAGGGGCCGCATCGGCTAACGCCGATTGCGTCCCTTCTTTGCCCGCGCCATCTGTGAGCGCAGATGGGACGAGAGACCGGTAAGCCATGTAGGCGCAGACAGCGCCAACGACGATAACTGCCGGAAGCAGCAACACCCTGAGGGGGATTCGTGCCTTGATCGTGTGGACCTCGGCAGACTTGTACTGACCGAACACCTGCGATGGCAGCAGCCGTGTAGTGCGCTGGGCCATATCCCGCTTTGCGAGTGACTTGATTTCCTCGTTGAGTTCGCCCCAGCGATAGACGTCAAGCATCTTCGTTCCGAAGCGCCGAACCACGTGCGAGTGAGCGCCGATCAGACCACGCACGAACGGATACAGCTGGTTCGGCTGCTGCGTGGTCCACACGAAGTCCAGGCCACGGTGCCGGTGTTCGGCCAGTTCCAGCACATGCCTTGGCGTCTGTTGCCGAGTGGCATCATGGAGATGGCCGAACCATTTCCACGCTTCGTCCACGAAGATCAACGACCCATCCGGAATGATGTAGTTCCCGTCGCCGTCCTTGTCATTCCAGTGGCGCGCATCATCGAGCACAGTGGCAAGGCCGGGATCAAGGCCATCAATGCCGACAGCGAAAATCGGACGACTCGCCGCCTTCGCCTCCGAAACAAGGCGCTCCATCATCAGCGCGGTTTTGCCGTTGCCGGGCTGGCCGGTGAACAGTTCGATAGGCATGTCAGGTCCGCTTCGTTAGGAACGTCTTCGCGGCACCGACAGCGAACTTGGCCGTCACAGCGGAGGCAATCATCGTGCACGCTACGTCGAATTTCATAATGCCCGCATAGGACACAACCAGCGCACCCCACTCCCCGCCCGGCGCACCGGCACGCATTGCGTCTTCCATCTGGCTGATCCATGGATCCACAAGAAACTCATTCGTTGCCCAGGAGATGCCGAGCCAGACCATGGCCTCGGCCACCCATGGACCCCACTTTGAGCGGAACAGCGCAGCGAGCGCGGTCAGCAACGTGCTGATGAGCATTGGCATGGTTAGGCATCCTTACTGGCGATGATTCGGAGGCAGAACAGCGCGGCAAGGCCCACGACGAAGTAGCTGCCAAGGCCGAGCCACCGGCACAACGGCGTGGTGTCAAACGCGATGGTTCTACCCATGACCTCAATGGCAGGCGGCTGCGGACATCCCCTGCCCCAGCCGTAGCCGGAGCTATCGGGGCGCGTCGGTTGCCCACTACCTGGCGTCCACACGTCGGAAGCCGGTCGATCAGCCGGCGTTGTGACAGTCCCACCGGTGCCGGTAAGGGCGTCACGAATCGCCTTAACGTCGCCGCCTTCACTGTCGCCGTTTCCACTGCTCGCCATCTTTTCGAGCGCGCACGTAGACCGCCACTGCATCAGCAGTCCCGCGTACTCCATGGCGTCACATTTGTCACCCGTGCAGATGGGCATCGTGTTGCACGCGCCGCCTGCGATGTTCCGGTTTCGGCGCGTGTTGCAGTCGATGCGCCACTGAATTCGCGCCTGCCCGCACAGGATCGGCGAGCCGCTGCACGACGGCGGCACGCTGCAATCATCGCCACCCGAGAACGTCTCATTTTCGCCGGGATCATCCGGTTGACCGTCGCCGTCGCCGTCTTTCTTGCAGGTGCCGTCGGGGCCACGGACCTCGCCGCTAGCGCACTGACCATCGCCCGGCAGGCACTTCCCATCAGGAGAGCGCACCTGTCCGGACGGGCATTCGTTGTTCTTCTTCTTGCATGTGCCGTCCTGCTGCTGTCCCATACCATCGGGGCAGGGTTCCGGCTCACACTTTCCGAGCGAATTGGCCTTGGCGCCGCCCTTGCATTCTGGCTCTTGGGGCTCACACACGCCGATCTGCCGGTTGTAGTAGTACTCCGGACCGTTGACCTTGCAGTCATCGTCAGAATCGTGATCTTCCGCAGTACAGGTATCACCGATCGGCGAACCATTGACCGTTCCGTCCGCGTTGTGCGTCCACATCACGGTGCACCCGAGGTCGCACGACACCGAGCCACTACGCGGTTTGTACTGACTACCCGGAAAGGCGCCGTTGTAATCAGGACGGTTCTTGCACGACATGTCCTTGTCGTATAGGCGGCTGCGCGTTTCCCACTGCGGCCCCGGCGAACTGCAAGGCGTCACGTAGGCTGTGAATGAAATCTGTCCCACACGCGCGACACCTGGACACCAAACACCCGGAGAACTCTTGTTCGATATGGCCGCCTGAGCTGATGCGGTCGCGTTCGCAGCGGCGAATGCCTTGCCCTCATCGGTGCACCAGCTAGTCAGCACCGTAGGACTATTGGAACAACTACGATCCTGCGCCATCGCGGGCGCGGCGAACAGCAACGCCAGAAGGCAGCACGTCGCGAGAAGAAGTCCGATGCCACGGCGCGAGAACGCATGCACGTGCATCAGCTGAAATCCACAAAGATGATCGCGCAGGCCACCAGCCATGCGCAGAGCCAGATCCACCCTTCCATCCCAAGCCCCCTGCCCTGTCCAGGGCGTTGAAAGACCGGGGGGAGGGAGTCGGCCCTGCCCCCCGGTTGCCGTTACATCGCGCGGCGCACCCACTTGTAGACCTTGACGCCGACCAGCACCATCAGCACAGCGGCGCCGATCTGACCAACGGGGCCGAGGGCGGCGTTGATGGCCGTGACCACCGGACCCACGTCCACGCCACCACCACCCGACGCGAACGCCGGGGCCGAAACCAGCGCGGCGGTGCCGACAGCCGCCAGAGCGGTACCCTTGCCCTTCAGGGCGTTGAACATCTTGTGCATGTGTCCTCCTAGGACTGTTCGATTTTCTTGCGAATGAGCCGGAACACGTACGCGACAGCCCACAGAAGCGCGATCTTTGCGCCAATGGTCTGTGCATCCTCAATCGGCAGTTCCGGCAGTAGTGCCGGCTGAGGAATCCAGATCACAGCCGTGCAGGTCCCCGTGGCCGTGTCCAGGTCGGCTTCGCGGCATGCGGGGATCAGCACGGCCATGGCTTACGGCTTCGCCTGGACGGCTGCGGCCTTCGCCTGCAGCGGAACGAGGTCCACGTAACGCTTCAAGATCAGGTCCCCGTACTGGCTCAATGCGAAGGACTGCGGGTCAATGTCGTACTCGCCCGGCGGGTACGGAGGCCAACACGGAACGGCAGCTCGAAGCCGTTGCCAAAGTCGAGGCCGACCATCTGGGAGCGGATGATGGAGTTGGTCTTGCTGTTGTGCCGTTCTTCGACGGCGGCGGACTTTACGCGGCAGATGGGCATAGTTCTTCCCTCACGAAACGATGGAGTGCGTCACCCTTGGCAATACCGCGAAACCGTCCGGGGTGACCGTCACGGAGGATGCGGCTCTCTGCGAAGTCGGCCCATGAATCGCCGAGCGCTCCGCGAAGGACGTTGAGGAAAGGCCCTACCTGTCGATGAGCCCACTCGATACCGGCTTCGACAGAGGTTTCCACTTGCTTTTGAAGCGTGCGCAGCCGAGTGCACACGCCAGTAATGAGGCTCTGCAATGCGCTATACGAACCGCGCAGGTAAGCGCCGGGGTTCAGCAGCACATCCAGCGGGATTTCCATGTGCTTGCCGTACAGGCGCACTTCCGCGCGCACCCAACGTGAGGACGGCAGGCCCTCGGCCTTGCCCTTCTCGTACACGCACAGTTCCTTGTGGCCTTTGCCACCGACATACAGCGTGCAGCCGGTGTTGTGGCCTTCATCGGAAATGAAACGGTGGCGCGGAGGGCAGCCGCCCTCGGTAAAGCCGCCCTGTGCGGCAACCTCGCGAAGCGCATGCACGTCCAGGCGTTCGCCTTCGTAGTCGTCGTGCGCGCAGTCAATGCGGGTGATCTTGGCATCGAGTATGGAGCACTGCTTGAAGACACGCGGCCAGTCACGAATCCACTTGCAGCCCATGCCGGTGAGGCTCAGGCACACGGTGCTCTTCTTGCCGCCGATGCCGACGCGTCCAACCACCTCGTTTTCCCGGTCGATCAGCACCGCCGACTGCTCGTAGAAGTTCCAGTTCTTCTCACGAATCGCACCGGCAACCACTTCGCCACGGAAGCCGAAGATGCGGAACAGCAAGAGGTCAAGCTTCTTGCAGTTCACTTCTTCAAGGGCGGAGAGCGGGACCACAATGGTCAGGTAGTCGATGATTGCGTCCTGCTGACCCTTTTGGCCCGTGTTACTCCCCGGGCCAATCTCCGCCGCCGCCCGCTGCCCCTTTTCCCCGGGCGAAAGCGGGGAAAAGCCCCCTGCCCCGCCCTGTACGGCCATCCTGAAGCGAGCGCGATCAACGGCCATTGCGCCCCCCTTTGCCGCGCAGGGCGAACACCAGCGACCAATAAAGGCCGGTAAGCAGCACGCCGCCCAGCACGAAAACAACAAGTGGCTCACGCAAGAACTCAGCGAACATCGGCGGCCTCCCGCTGCTCGGCGTAGTTGGCGGCGGCCAGCAGATCGCCGCGCTTTGTGGCGGCGATTTCGGCCTGATACAGCGTTTCGTGATTCGGGGTCCAGCCCGTTGCGGCCAGTTCGGCGCGTGCCTGGGCTACGAAGGCCGCTTCGTGTGCGCTGCGACGGGCGGACTCCCCACGCCGGTCGAGGCACCACGAAACGAGTTTGGCGCTGCCAATGGATACGGCCACGATGGCCGCCAGCAGCACGAAGGAAATCAGCGGATCGATCACAGTGGGCCACCTTCACCATTGGCGAGGGCGAGCGCGTAGGCCTCCTGAGAAAGGGCTTGCCACTGATCGGCGATGCGCTCCCAATCTTCGGCGGATGCCGTCCAGCCCATGCGGCTGCTCGCTTCGGCTTCAACGCGAGCCCGAGCGGAAAGCGCAGCGCAGTGCTCTGAAATGACCATGTGTGACATGTCGCCACTCCCCTACCCCAAGCCCCCAAGGGAACCCGCCAACGGCCTTGGGGTGCCGATGGCGGGGTGTTTAGCCACGCCAAACACGGGGGCATGTATAGTCCGGCTATACACCTCTGTCAAGGCTTGCTAACCATGGACACCGCCAACGATCTGCTCGACAAAGTAAGGGCCGCTTGCAACCTGCCGTCCGACAACGCTTTGGCGCAGAAGATCGGGCTCACGCGAGCGATGGTCAGTTCCTGGCGACATGGCCGCCATCCGATCCCGGATGAGCGAATTGCGCAGATGTGCGCCTTGGCAAAGCTCGACGGACCCACGTGGATTGCGATGCTTCACGCCGAACGTGCGCAGACTGCAACCGAGCGTGCCTTGTGGCGACTCATGCTGGACAGGCTGAGCGCGGCGGCTGCGGTCGTCGCGCTGGTAGCGCTGTCGATGCCGGGTCTCGCAAACGCAAAAACCGCCCAAATTCAGGCGGTTAGCGCTGCCGACAACGGCGGTATGTATATTATGTTCACCTGAGACTGGACCGAACCGGTGGGTTGGCACCCATCCACTTCAGCTTTGCGTCTCCTCAAGACCTCTCTGTGAAGCCTCTGCGTAGGACGACCTTCAGCGCCATCTCTTACCGTCGATATCAAAGTGAACCGTCTTCACCTGCCGCCGGACATGACAAACCAGCAACACGATGAGCAATGCCTTGCCGAAATTCTGGGAATTCTCAACGAGCTGACAAGCGAGAAGCCGCTCTCGTTGCCCAGCACTACAGCGACCTGGCCATACCTCTTAGAACGCAGCCTTCTGATCGCATATGTTGGCGTGCTCGTGATCACTGCCGCCTCGGCAGTTGTGACTGCAGCTACATCTTTGCAGGAGCCGGCGGAGCCCTACCTTCAATCCGGTTTCTTTACAGGATTCGTACTCGTTGTCGCGTACATCCTATCCTCACTCGTCAATGCGGTTATCGCCAACCGAAGAGCGCGCAAGGATCCCACTCCTGCAATGCTCCGGAGAATGCGCCGCGACACGATTCAAGATTGGAAGCAGATCCAGTTGCTCCGCACCTTTCCAAAGCACCTTGTCGAGTACGCACTGACACAGTACAAGTGGCACTGGGACATGCTTGAGCAACGGGTTGGTCTCTTCTCGGGCGATCTCCGCCGGCTGGGTTTGGCCCCCGCATTGGCGGGCAGTGCTTTGGCTGCGGCCAATCTCATTAGGCAGGAAGGCGTGGTGTTGCTATGGGCGCCGATCGCAATGGCTTGTTGCCTCTACATCGTCGCCACTGTGCTCCTCGCATCCCGCGAAAGGCCGAGACAGGTCGTCGAGCTACTTTCATTCTTGATCAAGAGCTGGGAGTCGCTCAGCCCAACTCCAATGCCACAGCTCGCTCCCGAGCGCCTTGATCTGCCTATTGCGTTAGCTGCGGCTGGGCAATCACAGGAACCTGTGCATCACAAAGACATCCACCAAGCCCAGCGTCCCATGCCGGAACGCCTTCGGTAGCGTTCCCACCACATCGAACCCCAGCTTCCGATACAGCGCCACGGCCGGCCCATTGGTACTGACCACGTAATTGAACTGCATGGCCAGGAATCCTTCCGCCCTCGCCCGCTCCAGACTGTGTTCCACCAGGGCCCGGCCCACACCTTGCCCTTGTGCCGGCGCATCCACCACATACGTGGCGCTGGCCACATGCGCCCCAAGGTCGGGGAAATTCGGGCCCATCTTGTACATGCCCACAACTCGGCCCTCCAGCATAGCTACATGAGGTGCCTGGGCCTGGAACCAATGCGCGCGAAACGTTTCGACTCCAAAAGAGCCGGCAAAGGGCAGCGCATCCTGCGCCGCAATGGCCGCCTTGAACATGCCCCACATCGCGTCGAAATCGCCTGCACGGGCGGGCCGGATCTCCATGCGTCTCCTGCAGATCTGTGGTGGTGACCAGGCCGGACACTACCAGAATCCAGCCCCTGCCCCATGGCTGCTTCACGCGCCACCGCCGTCGGCTCCGCAATAGTTGTGGGAATTCCAGCCCTCAGAGCAGTAGATGCCTCCTGTTTCCGTGCACATCTCGCACCGGCTTCGACGGTGGCGCGTTCCCGCCTACGTCCTGCTGGGCATCTACCTGCTGTACCTGCTGGCCGGCAACATCTTCCTCAATACCCCGCTGTTCGATCAGGTCACCAACCGCAAGCCGCACAAGTTCGTGATGACCACCGGCCCGGCCATCACGCTGCTGCCCGGCCATGTCATCGCCTGGAACGTGCACATGCGCGGCCACGTGAACCACACGGTCTACGTGCTGCATGCCGAGCGCGCCAGCGCCCGGTTGGCGGTACTGCCCCTGTTCCAGCGCGAGGTACGGGTTCCGCGCTTGCAGGCGACGGGGGTTTCCGCCGAGATCAGCCGCGTCGAAGAAGCCATCCCGCCACCGCCGCGCAGCGACCGCGGCTGGACGCTCCGTTTCGACGCCATCCACAGCGACAGCATCCGCAGCGCACGCTTTGGCAAGTTGCTGATCATTGGCAAGGGCCGGGGTACGGTGGGCTTCCTCAAGCAGCTGCGCGGCGGGCCGTCGGAGCTCTTCGAATCCGAGGTGGCGTTCAGCGATGCGGACACCAGTTTTGACGGCGTGCAGCTGTTGGGCGACATGGATCTCACCGCGCGCTTCAGCTATCCGCGCCACTATCGGGACCAGGCGCCCGGTCTGGCCAAGTTGAAGCTGCTGCATGCCAAGCTCGAGGTCGACGCCCGCAGCCAGGGCCTGCGCATGGACACGGATGCCACAACGCCGAAGATCTCCAGCGCGCCCGTGCCCGGACGCCTGCAGCTGGCGCTGCACCTGATTGACGGCCAGCTGCAGCCCGGGGACCGCGCAATCTGGCAGGTGCCGCTCTACCTGGGTGACGGCGCCCCCAATCGCGGCGTGCTGGCCCTGCAGCTCAATGTGTCCAACGACCTGCGCCTGCAGGCCCGCCTGCCGCCAAAGCCCGGCTCAGGCAGCGAAGTGGATGCCGATCTGCACATCAGTGGCCGGAACGTTCCCTTCCAGCAGCCCGCCCAGCTGCTGGAACGCAGCTCCGGCACAGTGCGCGGCGAATGGACGTTCACTTCGCTCAACTGGATCCCTGCCCTGTTCGTTCGCAAGCCGTGGCTGCAGCTGGACGGCGGCGGCACGCTGAAGGCGGACCTGCGCGTGCGCAACGGCGAACTGATCGAAGGCAGCACCGTGGACATTCCGGCCGCCGAAGCCGTGGCCGAAGTCGCCGGCGTACGCCTGGCCGGCACGGCCAGCGCCCATGGCGAACTGAAGGCCGGCAGCCCCAGCCAGGCACAGCTGGCTGTCCGGCTGCCACGATTCACTGCTCGGCCAACCGATGCCAAGGACGTGCGCCTGTTCGACGGCCGTGATCTGGCCCTGGACCTGAGCGGCGATGGTCGCCTGCAGGAGCTGCGCAAGGGTGTCCGCGCGCACCTGCGATTCAGCCAGGCAACCATTCCCGACCTGGCCGCCTACAACCGTTACCTGGGCTCGCCGCAGGTGCGGCTGCTCCGTGGCACCGGCAGCCTGAGCGGCGATGCCACGCTCGACACCGATGGACGCGTCGGCCATGGCACTGCCCGGCTGCTGGGGCGCAATGCCAGTGCCAAGGTGGCAGGACTGGATATGGGCGGCGACATCGACGTGAAGGCAACACTGCGCCGCGGTGACTTCAATCAGCGTCATTTCGATCTGTCCGGCACCACCGTCGAACTTCGCAATGTGCAGGTGGCGGGCGCAGAGCGGGCAAGCGCATGGAAAGGCCGCGTGGCCTTCAAGCGTGGCCGCATCGACGCGCAATCGCCCTTCCAGGTCGATGCCACCACGGATCTGGATCTCAGCGATGCCCGGCCGTTGCTTGCACTGTTCGCAGAGCGTACCGACTATCCGCGCTGGACCCTGTCGCTGTTGGATTCCGGCCAGGTGCAGGCACGGGCGACGCTGCGCTGGCGCCCGGGCCATCTGATCATCGATGGACTGCAGGCCGAGAACGATCGGCTTTCGGTACGCGCGCGGCTGGACCTGCTCGACCAGCGCAAGCGCGGTGATCTCTACCTGCGCTGGGGGCTGCTGGGTGCGGGCATCGAGCTGGACGGTGACCAGCGCCAATGGCACCTGGCGAAAGCAAGGGAGTGGTTTGACCAGCGACCTTCCCTGCTGCCAGCGAGCCAGGGAGCGGGTGCCGTCGGTTCTTCAGATTGAAGGCCAGCAACCCGCATCCGTTCGCTGCCCCTGTGCGTAGACAGGCAGCACAAGCATCAGGGAGCTGCACGCTATGAAGCGGAGTTCACAGGTTTCCGGATTTCTGGGATGGGTGGCAATCACTTTCGTCGCGGCCACGCTGGGGGCATGGGCGTCCACGTCCGCGGCAAGCTTCTACGCTACCCTCACGCTTCCGGCATGGGCGCCACCGGCCAGCGTCTTTGGTCCGGTGTGGACGCTGCTCTACGCCATGATGGCGGTTGCCGCGTGGCTGGTCTGGCGCGAACGTGGCTGGCGCGGGGCACGACCCGCGCTGCTGCTCTATCTGGTGCAGCTGGCCGTCAACGCACTGTGGAGCTGGCTGTTCTTCGGCTGGAAGCTGGGCGCGCTTGCCTTCGCCGACATTCTCGTATTGATCGTGTTGGTGTGCGCGACGATCGTCGCGTTTGCGCGTACCCGCCCGGCCGCGGCAGTGCTGCTGCTTCCCTATCTCGCCTGGATCCTGTTCGCCTCGGCGCTCAACTTCGCCGTCTGGCGGGCCAATCCAGGGCTGCTGTGACACGCGGATCCAGCGTTCAGGCCTGGGCCACGGCCTGTGGGCACCAGGTCCGCAGCAGGGCCGGCTTGAACGCCTGCTGCCCGCAACCGGTGGGGCACCGCACCACTCGCGCTGCAGTATGGCTGACCAGGCCCTGCCCTTCTTCTGCCTTGAAGATCGTCTCGCAGGAAAGGCAACGCGCTACCAGCGAGTACAGGTGCAGCAGCCGGCCACTGGCTGGATCCTGCAGTGCATCCACATCCAGCAATTCAAATTGGCAGCTGTCAGGGAGCATACGGTACTGGGGCGCGGGTGCGGTCTGCAGGTTCACGGGCGTGGCATCTGTTGGAATTGCAGTCACCGTAGGGCAGTCGCTGTCTAGCCGGCGTGCAGCGCAGATGTGCTGGCCGCGAAACCTGCACCGGCCTCCGCATCGAAATCTGCTAGGGTGCGCGCCGATGCCTACATCCATATTGCCAGCACAGCCCGATCACCCCATGGCCCTCAGCGCTGCCCTGAAAGCGCACACCCGAGCGGCCCACGATCGCCTCGACCAGCACCTGTTGCAGCAACACATCTTCGCGTCGCGCCAGCGTTACCTCTGCTTCCTGCGCGTGCAATGGCACTTCCATAGCGCCGTTGCGCCGCTGTACCGGATGCAGGATCCGGGCGCGACCCGCTTGCCGCTGATCGAGGAGGATCTTCGCGACCTCGGCGCTTCCATGCCGGTACCCCATGCCTGGCAACCGCAGCCTCAAGCATTCTCGAAAGCGACCGTTCTGGGCTGGCGCTACGTGGCGGAGGGCTCGACGCTGGGAGCGTCCGTGCTGTTGAAGATGGCCGCTGCGTTGCAGCTTCATGCCGGGTACGGCGCGCGCCACCTGCGTCCTTCCGAGCTCGGTGTGGCCGAGTACTGGAGACGCGAGCGGGAGGAGCTGGATGCGCTCGTTTTAAGTGACCAGGAGCGCGCACAGGCATGCAGGGGCGCGACAGACGCCTTCCTGTTCATCCGTCGCTGCGTAGATGAAGAATTCAGGTTTGAATGAAAGGCCCTTCACATTCACGTGGTGGTATGCGGCGGCACGCTTTTGCTTCACCATCCATGCACACCGGATGCAGTGCTGGGCCGTTCCAGCCATCCACGAATCATGAGTCCCGCCCTTGACGCCTCCTACCGAATCCGCGCACGACACTGCCCTGTCCCGTTGCGCGCGCGAACCGATCCACACCCCTGGCGCGATCCAGCCCTACGGTGTGCTTCTGGTCGTTGAACCGCAGTCCCTGCAGGTACGCGAGCGCGCCATCAGCCACCCCGGGCTGCTGAAACAGTTCGGCGAACCGTTGATGCAGCACGTCAGTGAAGTGCTGGGCGGCGTGCTGGCACCGTTCCAGGGCGTGTTGCAACAGGCGACGGTGGGCAGCAGCGCGCATGTCGGTGCCGTGCACCTGGATGGGCACGGCCGCCATCAGTTGCTGGTGCACCGCTCCGCCACGGATCTTCTGGTCGAGCTGGAAGCACCGGTTCCCGGCCAGCCCGGCTCGCTGGAAGAACTGTATCCAGCCATCCGCGAGCTGATGACCGGCATTGAATCGGCAGCGACGGTGGAAGACCTGTGCAGGCTTGCGGCCGCGCACATGCGGCGGCTCACCGGCTTTGACCGCACCCTGGTCTATCAATTCGATGCTGGCTGGAATGGCATCGTGGTGGCCGAAGATGGCAATGGCCTGTTGCCGTCCTACCTGGACCTGCGCTTTCCCGAGTCGGACATTCCCGCACAGGCCCGCGAACTGTACCGCCGGAACCGGGTGCGCCTGATCGCGGACAACAACTATACCCCTACCCCGCTGATGCGGGCCGAAGACCACCGCGAGGCGCCACCGACCGACCTGAGCCTGGCCGTGCTGCGCAGCGTGTCCCCCGTGCATCTTCAGTACATGCGCAACATGGGGACCGGGGCGTCGATGTCGGTGTCACTGGTACATGAGGGGCGGTTATGGGGCCTGGTGTCCTGCCACACCGTGCAGCCACGCCGCCTGCCCTACCACGTGCGTACCGCCTGCGAGTTCATGGGCCAGATCCTGTCGCTGCAGATTGCACTGAAGGAGCGCGCGCTCGCGATTGAAGAACGCGTCGCGCGTCGCTCGATACTGGTCAAGCTGCTGGGCCGCATGGCCGGCGACGAAGAATTCATGGCGGCCCTGCGCCAGGACGAAGGCAGCCTGCTGTCGCTGACCGGCGCGGCCGGGGCTGCCATCGTGCACAAGGGCGACTGCATGCGCGTGGGTGAGTGCCCACCGGCCAGCGACGTGCTGGCCCTGGCCGATTGGCTGGCTACCCGGCAGGCCGGGCAGGAAACCTACTGCACCGACCACCTTGCCGCCGACTGGTCGCCTGCCGCGCACCTGGCCGATGTAGCCAGCGGCCTGCTGGCAGTGTCCATTTCGCAGCTGCATGACAGCTACCTGATGTGGTTCCGGCCGGAGGTGGTGCGAACCGTGCGCTGGGGGGGGAGACCCCCGCAAGACCGCAGCGCCCGGCGTCGCACTCTCCCCGCGGAGCTCCTTCGACGCCTGGAAAGAGACCGTGCGGCAGCGCAGCCTGCCGTGGACCGACGCCGACTGCGATGCGGCACACGAGATGCGCACGGCCATCGTCGATATCGTGCTGCGCAAGGCCGAGGAGATGGCGGAACTGAACGAGCAGCTCCTGCGCAGCAACAAGGAACTGGAAGCCTTTTCCTATTCGGTCAGCCACGACCTGCGCGCCCCCTTCCGCCACATCGTGGGCTATTCGGAGCTGCTTGGCAGCTCGGCGGGCGACCGCCTCAACGAGACCGAGCGCCGCTTCCTGGATACGATCGTCGATTCGGCAAAGTCCGCCGGCACACTGGTGGATGACCTGCTCAGCTTCTCGCAGATGGGACGCTCCACGCTGGGGCGGGTGCGGCTGGACATGGCTGCGCTGGCCGAGGACGTGCGCCGGAGCCTGGCGCTGGATTACGCCGGCCGCGACGTGCAGTGGACGCTCGCGCCGCTGCCGGAGGTGGAAGCCGACCCGACGATGCTTCGCCTGGTCTGGCAGAACCTGCTGGCCAACGCGATCAAGTTCACCCGCGAGCGTGAGCACGCGATGATCGAGATTGGGCACGACCGCAGCGACGACGAAGATCACTTCTTCGTGCGCGACAACGGCTGCGGCTTCGACATGCGTTACGTCGACAAGCTGTTCGGTGTGTTCCAGCGCCTGCACCATGTGGAAGAATTCGAAGGCACCGGCATCGGCCTGGCCAACGTACGCCGCATCATCGGCCGCCATGGCGGCCGTACCTGGGCCGAGGGCGAGCCCGGCAAGGGCGCGACCATTCACTTCACCCTACCCCGCTCCACAGGAGAACACCCATGAGGGACCTGCGGCCGATCCTCCTGGTAGAGGACAGCCCCAAGGATGCAGAGCTGACGATGGCCGCGCTTGAGCGCTGCCAGCTGTTGAACGATGTCATCCATGTACGCGACGGCGCCGAAGCGCTGGATTACCTGCGCTGCGAAGGCAAGTTCGCCGGTGCCATGCACGGCGGCCCGGTGGTCGTGCTGCTGGACCTGAAGCTGCCCAAAGTCAATGGCTTGGAGGTACTGGAGCAGGTCCGTGGCGACCCGTACCTGAGCAGCACCCCGGTTGTGATGCTGACCTCTTCGCGCGAGGAGCAGGATCTGGTGCGCAGTTACGAACTGGGCGTCAACGCATTCGTGGTCAAGCCGGTCGACTTCAAGGAATTCTTCGACGCCATCCAGGGCCTGGGCATGTTCTGGGGCATCACCAACCAGCCGCCACCGCATCGGCCCAACGGTTCGGGGCAGCGCAATGCGTGATGGATCGCGCCGCAGCGAGCGCCTGCGCATCCTCATGCTGGAGGACAGCGCGCTTGATGCGGAGCTGATCAGCGCCCAGCTGCAGCGTGCCGGCCTCGATTTCGAGGCCGAGCGCCTGTGGACCCGCAACGCGTTCATCGAGGCCATCGAAAACCGCCCGTTCGACGTGATCCTCGCCGATCATGTCCTGCCAGGCTTCGATGGTGACGCAGCACTTGCCCTGGCGCGCGAGTGCGTGCCGCAGACGCCTTTCATCTTTGTTTCCGGCACCCTGACCGAGGAACTGGCGGTACAGGCCCTCACGCGCGGTGCCCGCGACTATGTGGTGAAGCAACGCCTGCAACGCTTGCCCGATGCGATCCGCCGCGCCCGCCAGGAGGCGCAGGAGCGTATCCAGCTGGCCAATGCGCAGGCCGCGCTGAACGAAAGCCAGGCCCAGCTGCAGAAGGTGACCGATGCCGTCCCGGCGCTGATCGCCCAGTTGGACAAGGACCATCGCTACCGGTTTGCCAACAAGGCGTTCCTGGACTGGCATGGATTCAGCCTTGCAGAACTGCTGGGTCGGTCGGCTCGGGATGTCAGCGGCATTTCCGCCTTCGAGCACGCCCTGCCCAGCCTGGAACGGGTACTACAGGGCGAGCGCACCCGCTTCCAGGCCGAACTGATCCATCGCAGCGGCGAATCACGATTCGTGCAGATGGACTGCGTGCCTGAGCATGCCGCCGATGGCAGCGTGGCCGGGTATATCTGCCTGGGCAGCGACGTGTCGCTGCTGAAACAGGCCGAGCTGGCCCTGCGCGAAGACAACCAGCTGCTCGAGCAGCAGGTACAGGCACGCACGGCCGAGTTGCGCGCCAGCAAGCGGCGCCTGCAGGCGATCTTCGAATCCAGTTTCCAGCACCAGGTGCTGCTGGATCTGTCCGGACGCGTGGTCGATGCCAATGACGCGTCACTGGCCGCGGTGCTGGCAGACAAGAAGGACGTCGTTGGCCAACGCTTCGCCGAATCGGTCTGGTTCGGCACCACCGAGGGCATCGCAGCGCTGATCGATCGGGCCGTGGCCGCAGCGGTACAGGGCCGCAGTTCACTGCATGCGCTGGAACTGGAACTCCCGACCGGGCGGCGCAGCTTTGATTTCTCGTTCCGTCCACTACTCGATACGGAGGGCGTGGTCACCGCTGTGGTCTCCGAGGCCGTGGAAACCACCGCGCGCGTGCAGGCTGAGCATGCCCTGCGCCAGTCGCAGAAAATCGAGGCGGTCGGCCAGCTCACCGGCGGCATCGCACATGATTTCAACAACATCCTGACGGTCATCTCAGGCAACGTCGAGCACGCCATGCTGCTCAGCGAGCGCGCGGGCGAACCCGGAGCGATGGTGAGCCGTGCGCTGGACAATGCACTGAAGGGTGTCGGCCGTGCCGCCAGCCTGACCCAGCGCCTGCTGGCGTTTGCCCGCCGCCAGCCGCTGCGCAGCCAGGCCGCTGACCTCAATGTCCGCCTGCTGGACATGCACGACATGCTGCAGCGTGCGCTGGGTGAGCTGGTGCAGCTGGAGATCCGCAGCGCCGAGGACATCTGGTGCGTCGAGATCGACGTCAGCCAGCTGGAGGCCTCTGTACTGAACCTGGCGGTGAATGCCCGCGATGCGATGCCGCACGGCGGCCGACTGGTGATCGAGGTCGACAACAGCCACCTCGACCACGACTACGCCGCACTGTTCCCGGATGCAACGCCGGGCGAGTACGTGATGCTGCGGGTGCGCGACAACGGCCACGGCATGGATGCGGCGACGCTCGCCCGGGTCTTCGAACCCTTCTTCACCACCAAGCAGGTTGGCCGTGGCACCGGCCTGGGCCTGTCGATGGTGCACGGGTTCGTCAAGCAGTCAGGCGGCCACGTGCTGATCGATTCGGTGGAAGGCGGCGGCACCAGCATCACCATGATGTTCCCGCGTTCACTGCTGCCGTTGCCCAGCGAGGCGCGCACTCCGCAGACCGGCCTGGCAGGCTATTCGCCGCGCGAGGAAACCATCCTGGTGACCGAGGACAACGACGATGTCCGCGCCCACACGGTGGATGCACTGCGGCTGCTGGGCTACCGGGTATTGGAAGCCCACGACGGCCCTTCCGCACTGCGGCTGCTGGAACGCCCGGATACCAGGGTGGACCTGCTGTTCTCGGACGTGGTGATGCCCGGCATGTCGGGCTGGGAGCTGGTGCGGGAAGTCCGTGAACGCTGGCCGGAGGTCGCCGTGCTGTTCACGTCGGGCTATCCCCGCGACCACGACCAGGTGGGCAGCCAGGGCCGGGCCGTTGCGCTGCTGCCAAAGCCGTTCACCCGAAGTGATCTGGCGACGGCCGTGCGCACCGCGCTGGAAGCAGCGCCACACTGAGGTCAGGACGCCGGATCGCGCCCGCCGGCCGCGATCCGGTTGATGTCCGCGCATTCCACCGTGCCCGGCGGATGCTCCCTGGCGGCCAAGGCAATCATCGCCTGGCCCAGTGCCAGATTGCTCGTCACCAGCGAAGGCGCGACCGCGCCGACCAGTTTCAACAATGGCGCACCGCCCCAGTACAGCGGCTTCAGCACTGCATGACGGGTGCCGGTACCCGGTACCGGACGAACGCCTCCTGGGCGCAGCATCACCGAGCGCACCGGCAGGGCCTGCAATGCCACTTCGGTCTCGCCCTTGACCCTCAGCGGCATTACCCGGCTCTGCGGATCCGCACCCGCACCGGATACATATAGAAAGCGCCCCTCGGGATTCGCCGCCGCCCAGGCGCGTGCAACCGCCAGCGTGATGTCCAGGGTCACGCGTCGATACTCGGCCTCTGCCGTGCCGACCGGTGGCGCACCGGCACAGTAGAAGCATGCGTAGAAGCCGGCCAGTTGCTCATGCCGGCCTTGCATATGCAGAAAATCGGGGACGATCAGTTCGCTGCCAGGCCCGTTCAGGCTGCCCGGCCTGCGGACCAGGGCAGTCAGGTGGGCCACCTGCGGCGAGCGCTGGCAGGCCAACGCCACGCCCTGCCCGACCAGGCCCGAGGCACCGGTCAACAGAATCCTCAACGCACCTTTCCCGGCCATGGTCGCACCCACGCTAGAGTTTCACGAAACGCTGGAACTTCCGCGCCAGCCAGCCACTGAACACCAACGGCGCGTCCAGCGCTGAAACGCAGATGCAGGGAACACCCGGGGCAGTTACCGGTTGATGCTCCACCTCCTCGTCCAGGTCCGCCACGTCGCCCGGCGCGAACAGCCCCAGCGCGTCGTTGTACGAGCCTCGAAGGATGTGGGTCAGTTCGCTGCGGCCATGGCTGTGCATCGGCAGGCACTTGCCCGGGGCAATCTTCAGCATGATCAGCGAGGGCATCTGCTCAGCCCTGATGCAGTGCACGCCGGGCGCCATCCAGCGCCAGCGCAGGGCACTGAGCGAAGCGCCGAAGTAAGGATGCAACGAGGCGGGCAGATGGTCCGGATCGGCCTCGGGCCGCTCCCTCGGCACCGGGCGCCTGGCTCCGGCGATGGCGCTCGGCGCGTCCGAGGCCAGCTGCACCAGCATGGCCTCGCGCAACTGCTCGCGACGCGCGTCGGCCGCGGGCGGTTGGGTCTGCTCCAGCAGCACCGAGCCGATCGCCTCGGCATCGCGCAGGCGCTGGCGGCAGTGGGGGCACTGCTCGAGGTGGGCACCGGCCACGATGCTCAACGGCGCCGGCAGCGCGCCGGCGGCATAGCTCATCAGCGTGGATTCGTGCAGGTGGTGATGCGGATTCACAGCGCACCTCCCACTTTGGCCTGCAGTTGCAGGAACGCACGTCGCAGGTGTGACTTTACCGTTCCAAGCGGCATGCCCAGCGCCTGGGCAATCTCGCTGTGGCTCTTCGCCTCGAAATAGGACATCCGCACCAGCCTCGCCTGCACGGCGGGCAGCTCGTTGATGCGCTGGCGAAGGCGCGCCTGGTCGGCGAACTGCTCGGCGCTGCTGCGCTCGATCATGTCCACCGCCGCGGCGTCTTCCACCGCTGCCTGCACCTGCATCCAGCTGCGCTCTCGACGGATGCGGTCGATATGCAGGTTGCGCGCGATCCGGTACAGCCAGGTACTCAGCGCGCCTTGGGCCGCATCATACTCGGCCGCCCGCAACCACAGGCGCAGCAGGCACTCCTGCGCCATTTCCTCGGCCACGGCGTCGGGTGCGCCCAGGCCACGCAGATACACGCACAGCCGCGGCATGAAGTAGTCATAGATCCGCATGAAACAGTCGCGGTCGCGCAGCCGCGCCACACTGTCCATGTCATCGGCCCAGTTCGTCGGCTCGCTGCTGGGCTGCTGGGAACTGGACACGGTGCGTGCGGTATCGAAGTTGAGGAGGGTGCTGGCAGCGTCAGGGTACATCTGCGTGAGCGGCGGGCAGGTGAAGGTCTGTCCTCTCTACGCGCAGGGGCGGCCATTGGATGCAGCAGGCACTGTGCATCCAAGCAGCCGCGCCCGCCGTATGACCTGAGCCTCCCTACCGGATGAACACCATGCGCACTGCCTGGCTGCTGCTGTGCCTGCCCCATGCCGCGCTGGCGGCGCCCTGGCTGCGCAACGAGGGCGTGGCCACCTCGGCGCAGGGCGATCTGCTCTATCGTGAAGTGCACTGGCGGCGCGGCCCATCGGAGGGTGCCGAGCGCTGGGTGCTCTATCAGTGCCCGGATGGCCGCCCCTTCGCCCGCAAGCATCTGCCGGCCAGCGCCCGCCCGAAGGCCCGGGGTTATTCGCTGCAGGACAGCCGTAGTGGGCAAACCGCTGAAGTCGACGCGAGTGGCGAGTCGGTGTCGATCGCCTGGAAAGAAGATGCCGCCAGCGAGCTGCGTCAGCGTCGGCTTGAGCTGGCACCGGATGCGGTGATCGACACGGGCTTCGACGCCGCGGTGCGCCAGCATTGGCCAGCGCTGCTGCGAGGTGAACGCATCAGCCTGCCCTTCCTGGTGCCGGGGCGGCAGCGCTTCTTCCCGGTGCAGGTGCGGCGTACCGGCCCTGTTCGCTGGCAGGGCATCGACGCCCAGGCCATCGAGGTCAGTCTGGACACGTGGTACGGCGGCATCGCGCCGCGCCTGTCGCTGGTCTATGCCAGCGCCGACCGCCGCCTGCTGGAATTCCGCGGAACCAGCAACCTGCGCGATACCCGCGGCACCTATCCACAGGTCACGGTGCGCTTCAGCTCGCCGGTGGCCGAGCGGACCGCCAGCGAATGGCAACAGGCCTGGGCGCAACCGCTGGTCGAACGCTGCAGCGTGATGCCCAAGTGAAGCCGGAATTTTCCACAGTCGGCCGCATCCATTGCGCGCACTGCTGCGTAGAGGAAGACACGACACCCGCCGAGATCCGCCATGGCCTCTGTAGCGCCCCTCCCCCGCCGACGCTGGCGCCTGCTGCGCACCCTGAAGCGCTGGGTCGACACCGGCAGCGCTGCAGACCACGCCGCTGGCGAGCCCGGACGCATCGACTGGCTGCGCGCCGTACCGTTCGCGTTGATGCACCTGGCCTGCATCGCGGTGATCTGGGTAGGTATCTCGTGGACGGCAGTGATCGTCGCCGCAGCCCTCTACGCAGTGCGCATGTTTGCGATCACCGCCTTTTACCACCGCTACTTCTCGCACCGGACGTTCCAGGCATCGCGAACGGTGCAATTCGTGTTCGCGGTGATCGGCGCGTCCAGCGTGCAACGTGGGCCGCTGTGGTGGGCGGCCCACCATCGCCATCACCATCGGCATGCCGACCAACCGCTGGACCCGCACTCGCCGCGCGAAGGCGGCTTCTGGCGCAGCCACATGGGCTGGTTCCTCACCCGCGAGGCATTCGCCACGGATCTATCGCGCGTGCCTGACCTGGCGCGCTTCCCGGAACTGCGCTGGCTGGACCGCTTTGATACGGCGGTGCCGGTATTGCTGGCTGCCGCGCTGTACGCACTCGGCGCCGGCCTGGAGCGCTGGGCGCCCGGACTGCACACCTCTGGCCCGCAGTTGCTGGTGTGGGGCTTCTTCATTTCCACCGTGGTGTTGTTCCACGCCACCGTTACCATCAACTCGCTGGCCCATCGTTTTGGCCGGCGGCGCTTCGAGACCCGTGACGACAGCCGCAACAACCTCTGGCTGGCTCTGCTTACCTTCGGTGAAGGCTGGCACAACAACCACCATTTCTTCCCTGGGACCGTCCGCCAAGGGTTCCGCTGGTGGGAGATCGACCTGACCTGGTACGGGCTGCGCGCAATGGCGGCCATGGGCCTGGTGAGGGGGCTCAAGCCCATCCCCGAGTGGGTACTGGCCAAGGCGAGGTACTGACATGCGCATCGCGATCATCGGCTCCGGCATTGCCGGCCTGGCCAGTGCCTGGTGGCTGGACGGCGAACACGAAGTGACGCTGTTCGAGGCCAACGATTACCTGGGCGGGCATACCCACACCCATGACGTGCAGGTGGACGGCACGCGCATGGCGGTGGATACCGGTTTCATCGTCTTCAATCCCCTGCACTACCCACTGCTGACGGCACTGTTCGAAGAACTGGGTGTGGCCTCGCAGCCGACCACCATGAGCTTCTCCATGCACAGCGAGCGAAGTGGCGTCGAGTACAACGCCACTTCGCTGGATGGCCTGTTCTGCCAACGTCGCAATCTGGTTTCGCCACGTTTCTGGGGAATGCTGGCCGACCTGCGCCGGTTCTACCGGGATGCGCCGCTGCTGCTGGCGGAAGACGAAGGCCCGACACTGGGCCAGTACCTGCGCGGCCAGCGCTACGGCACCGCTTTCATCGACGAGCACCTGCTGCCGATGGCTTCGGCACTATGGTCGTCACCGACCGCCACGGTCATGCAGTTCCCGGCCCGCTACCTGGCCCAGTTCATGGCCAACCACCAGATGCTGCAGATGACCGGGCGCGCACCCTGGCGGGTGGTCAGCGGTGGCTCGGCACGCTATGTCGATGCCCTTCGCGCCCGCTGGCGGGTGCGTGAGCGGCTGGAATGCCCGGTTCACTCGGTCGAACGCATGCCGTGGGGCGCGCGCGTGCACAGCGCGGCCGGCGTGGAGGGGTTCGACGAGGTCATCCTGGCGTGCCACAGCGACCAGGCGCTTGCCCTGCTGCATGACGCCGATCAGGTCGAACGCGAAGTACTCGGCGCCATCCGCTACCAGCCCAACGAAGCAGTACTGCATACCGATGCATCGTTGCTGCCGCGCAACCGCAAAGCATGGGCTGCATGGAATGCACACGTGCCCAGGGATCCAGGCGCGCCCTGTACGGTCAGCTATTGCATGAACCTCCTGCAGGGCCTGCCCGGTGACACCCCGCTGGTCGTGACCCTCAACCGCAGCGAGGCGATCGATCCGGCCAAGGTGCTGCGCAGGCTGCACTATGCCCACCCGGTGCACGATCATGCCGCTATCCGCGCCCAGCAGCGCTGGGCAGAGCTGCAGGGCCGCCGCCACACCTGGTTCGCCGGCGCATACTGGGGCTGGGGCTTCCACGAAGACGGCATCCGCAGCGCCCGCCGCGTGGTGGACGCGATGCGCGAGTGCACCGCGCACCTTGACAGCGTTGCGCCCGGCGAGGTGGCAGCGTGAGTGCCAGCGCACTCTACTTCGGGCAGGTGATGCACCGACGGCATCATCCGCAGCCCCACGCGTTCCGCTATCCGATCGCGCAGCTGCTGCTCGATCTGGACGAGCTGGAGACCGTGTTCGCCGGGCGCTGGCTGTGGTCGGTCAATCGCCGCAACCTGGCCGAGTTCCGCCGCAGCGACTACTTCGGCAATCCCGCACAACCGCTGGCCGATGCGGTGCGCGATCATGCGGCGGCTACCCTGGGCTATCGGCCTGCCGGCCCGGTACGCCTGCTCACCCACCTTCGCTTCGGCGGGCACGTATTCAACCCGGTCAGCTTCTACTACTGCTACCAGTCCGATGGCAGCACCCTGGACTGCATCGTCGCCGAGATCACCAATACGCCCTGGAAGGAACGGCACGCCTATGTCCTGCCAGTCGCCACGGCCACCCACGAAGGCGGCTCGCTGCGCTGGCGGTTCGACAAGCGCTTCCATGTCTCGCCGTTCATGCCGATGGATTGCCACTACGACTGGCGGTTCAACTGCCCGGATGAGGATCTGCGCGTGCACATGCAGGTCTGGCGCCAAGGCGTTCGCCAGTTTGATGCCACCCAGGCCATGCAGCGACACGCCCTGGACGGCCGCGGGCTGGCCCGGGTCCTGGCCTGCTATCCCTTGATGACCCTGCAGGTGATGGCCGCCATCCACTGGCACGCGCTGCGGCTGTGGCTGAAACGCAACCCCGTGCATGACCACCCTGCCCTTGCCGAGAAACCGCGATGAACTCGACGACTCCCCTGATCGCCCTGCCACGTCCCGGCGCCTTGGATGCCTTCCTGCGCCGCCGCCTGCTGCAACAGCTTGCCCCCATGCGCGACGGCCGCCTGTGCGTGCGTGATGCACTCGGCGAAGTCTGGCTGGGCGATGCCCATGGCGAGCTGCATGTGACCGTCACCATCGATGACCCGGCGTTCTACCGCAAGGTTGCAGCGCAAGGCAGCGTGGGCGCAGGTGAAAGCTACATACAGGGGGAATGGCACTGCGATGACCTGGTGGCGCTGATCCGGCTGCTGGTACGCAATCGCGACCTGCTCGACGGCATGGAGCGCGGCCCGGCCCGCGTGGGTGGCTGGCTGCTGCGCGGCTGGAACCGCCTGCGCCGCAACAGCCGTGAAGGCAGCCGCCGCAACATTGCCGCGCACTACGACCTTGGCAACGACTTCTTTGCCCTGTTCCTGTCGCCGGACCTGATGTATTCCTCAGCCCTGTTCGACACAGAAGACGAGTCGCTGGAATCCGCCTCCCGGCGCAAGCTGGACCGCATCTGCCAGCAGCTCCAGCTCAAGCCGGGCGATCGCGTGGTGGAGATCGGCACCGGCTGGGGTGGTTTTGCGCTGCACGCGGCGCAGCACTACGGCTGCCACGTCACCACCACCACCATCTCCGCCGAGCAGCACGCGCTGGCTGCCCAGCGCGTGCAGGCGGCCGGCCTGCAGGACCAGGTCACGCTGCTGATGCAGGACTACCGCGACCTGCAGGGCCAGTTCGACAAGCTGGTGTCGATCGAGATGATCGAAGCCATCGGCGCAGAATACCTGGACACCTACATGGCCACGCTGCAGCGCCTGCTCAAGCCTGATGGCGTTGCCCTGCTGCAGGCCATCACCATCGAGGACCATCGCTACGAGCAGGCCCGGCGCAGCGTAGACTACATCAAGCGCTATGTGTTCCCCGGCAGCTTCATTCCGTCGATCAACGCGATCATGGCCGCCAAAACGCGGTCCAGCGACCTGCAGCTGATCGCCCAGCAAGACTTCGGTCACTCCTACGCGCTGACCCTGCGCGCCTGGCGCCAGCGCTTCCTCGCCCGGTTGCCCGACGTGCAGGCGCAGGGCTTCGATACGCGCTTCTGCCGCCTGTGGGAGTTCTACCTGGCCTACTGCGAGGGCGGCTTCCTGGAGCGCTCGATCGGGGTCTCCCATCTGCTGATGGCGCGCCCGGGGCATCGCCCGGGCGCCTCATCGGGCCAAGGCAGCTGAGATGCGCAGGTTCTGGCCCAATCTGCTTGGCAACCAGCTGGTCTGGCTGTGCGCCGTAGCCGGCGCCGGGCGCGGCTGGCAGTGGCCGGCGTTGCTGGCAGCCTCTCTCTACATCGGCAGCCAGCTGCTGACGTCGCCGCAACCACGGCTGGACCTTCGGTTGATGGTGTTGGCACTGGCCTGCGCATGGCTGGTCGATGCCAGCGCCGCCGCCAGCGGCACCGTGCGCTACGCCGCCGCCCCGCTGGGCTGGGTGCCACCCCCCTGGATCATGGCGCTGTGGGCCTCGTTCGCGATGACGCTGACCACCTCGATGCGCTTCCTGCTGCGCCACCCGGCCTTGCCGGCTCTGTTCGGCCTGCTGTCGGCACCGCTGGCCTATCTCTCCGCAGCGCGCGGTTTCGATGCGGTCCGTTTCGCCGCACCCACGTGGCAGGGCCTGCTGGTGTTGGGTGCGGGCTGGAGCATCGCGCTTTCGCTGCTGTGCGTCACCGCGCGTCGCGGCTCTCGCACCACCCCGCCCTCCCTGGCCGGAGCATCGTCATGATCAATCTGCTGTGGGTACTGCTGTATGCCGTGCTGGTGATGAGCTGGGGCTGGGCCTGGCAGCGCCGCCACCAGAACATCGGCGTTGTCGACGTGCTCTGGGCCAAGTGCGTGGGTGCCTCGGCCCTGCTGCTGGCGCTGCTCGGCGATGGCGCGATGTTGCCTCGGGTTGCGTTGGGCCTGCTCGGCGGCCTGTGGGGCGGCCGGTTGGCGCTGCACCTGTGGCGCCGGGTCCGTAGTGAACCCGAAGACGGGCGCTACCGTTATCTGCGCGAACACTGGCAGAGCCACCAGGGCAAGATCTTTGGCTTCTTCATGGCGCAGGCGCTGCTGGTCGTGCTGTTCGCTCTGCCCTTCGTTGCGGTGGCAGCCAATTCCCATGCCGGCCTGACACCGTGGACAGTCGCCGCAGCACTGGCCTGGCTGATGAGCGTCGGCGGCGAGAGCCTGGCCGATCGCCAGCTCGCACGTTTCCGTGCCGACCCGGCGAACAAGGGCCGCACTTGCCGCGAGGGGCTCTGGCGTTATTCACGCCACCCCAACTACTTCTTCGAGTGGCTGCACTGGTTCACCTATGTGCTGCTCGCCGTCGGTTCCCCCCTGTGGTGGCTGGCGTGGGCCGGGCCGCTGCTGATGTATCTGTTCCTGCGCTATCTCAGCGGCATCCCCTTCACCGAGAAGCAGGCGTTGCGCAGCCGCGGCGACGACTACCGTGCCTACCAGCGCAGCACGCCGATGTTCTTTCCCTGGTTCCCCCGTTCTTCCAAGGAGCATTCCGCATGAGCGCGATCCCGTCACTGAATCCGGCTGAAGATGCGGAAACCGGGCTGATCGCCTGGGCCGAACGCGGGCTGGTTCCCGATGCGGCGCTGCGTGCCGGCATCCGGCGCCTGTGCGCGCAACGCCTGCACGAGGAATCGGCGGGGGGTATCGAGGCACAGTCCGCGCGCTTCAGCCGTTGCATCGCAGAACTGACCGACAGTCCGCTCGCATTGCATACCGACGCGGCCAACCGCCAGCACTACGAAGTTCCCGCGGCATTCTTCCAGGCCTGCCTGGGAAAGCGGCTGAAGTACAGCAGCTGCTACTACCCTACCGGGCGCGAAACGCTGGACCAGGCTGAGGAAGCGATGCTGGAACTGTATGGCCAGCGCGCCGGACTTGCCGACGGCCAGCAGATTCTCGAACTGGGCTGTGGCTGGGGTTCGCTGACCCTGTGGATGGCCGAACGCTATCGGCAGGCCAACATCACTGCGGTATCCAACTCGCACAGCCAACGCCAGCACATCATGGCGCAGTGCCAGGCCAGGGGCCTGCACAACGTCGAGGTGCTGACCTGCGACGTCAACCAGCTTGAGCTGCCCACGGCACGCTTCGATCGCTGTGTCTCGGTGGAAATGTTCGAACATGTGCGCAACTACCAGCGACTGCTGGCGCACATCGCGCAGTGGCTGAAGCCCGACGGCGCGCTGTTCGTGCACATCTTCGCCCATCGCACGCTGATGTACCCGTTCGAGACCGAGGGCGGCGACAACTGGATGGGGCGCCATTTCTTCACCGGCGGCCTGATGCCGGCCGCCGACACGCTGCTGCATTTCCAGCGCGACCTGCGACTCGATCAGCGCTGGCTGCTGGACGGCACCCACTACCAGCGCACCGCCGACCATTGGCTGGCCAACCAGGATGCGGCCCGCGAGGCGGTGATGCCGGTACTGGTCGCAACCTACGGCCAAGCGGCGGCGAAGATCTGGTGGCAGCGCTGGCGCATGTTCTGGATGGCCTGCGCCGAGCTGTTCGGCTACGACGATGGCCAGCAGTGGCTGGTTGCCCACTATCTGTTCCGTCCCCGTTGAGGTGTGACATGCGCATGCGCTCCCTGCTTCCCCTGCTGGCCTTGAGCCTGTTCGGTTCCGGCTGCAGCTCCAGCGATACCCGTCCCCTGCCCCGCCCGCCCTCGGTGGACGTGCCGCGCTTCATGGGCGACTGGTATGTGATCGCCCACATACCCTCATGGCCGGAGCGCGAGGCCTTCGACGCGGTGGAGAGCTATGCGCTGCGGCCGGACGGGCGCATCCAGACGACCTTCACCTATCGCAAGGGCAGTTTCGACGCCCCGCAGAAGTCCATGCACCCGGTTGGACGGGTCGAGAAGAACGGCAATGGCGCGATCTGGGGCATGCAGTTCATCTGGCCGATCCAGGCCGAGTATGTGATTGCCTGGCTGGACGACGACTATGGCCAGACCATCGTCGCACGCAGCAAGCGCGACTATGTCTGGTACATGGCACGTACCCCGCACGTATCGGACAGCGACTACCAGCACGCCGTGGAGCGCATCGCGGCCATGGGCTACGACACCGGCAGGCTCAGGCGCGTACCTCAGTCGGTGCGATAGATCGCCAACCGCCGACCACTCGGCTCGCGGGTGACCAGGCACTTCGGCGTGACGCGTCACATTAATACCCCCCTCGAAGGGTGCCGGCAGCCCTGCAACCCAGGCCACCTGTACCCAGCGAGAGCGCACCAGGACACTGCGTCCACACGGCTTTCAACCTGACGATACGTCCAGCCCATGGATCAGCTCTTATCGATGGAGCTCATCCATCGATCTTTAGGAATAGTCGTAAAAACGCAACAAATTCGATGTTCGACGCGACAGCGGCGCCAGAATGGCGGCCACGCCCACGGGCGCTGACCACCTCCCGCGCATGAATGGATTTCCTGCACCGCGCCGGCTTCGACTGGCGCTCCTGGACGACCATGAAGTCGTCCGTCGCGGCACCGCCCTGCACCTGTCAGGCGATCTCCGGTTCGACATCGTCGCCAGCCATGGTTGCAGCAGTGCGCTGATCGACAGCCTGCACCGCTTGCCCGTGGATGTGGCCATCATCGATCTCACGCTCGCCCGTGGCGACCTGGGCGGCATCGAGCTGGTTACGCTGCTCTGTCGCGAATTCCCGCGCACACCAATGCTGGCCTTCGCCACGCTCTCTCCCACCACGAATCTCAACAGCCTGATCGATGCCGGACTCGGTGGGTTCGTCAGCAAGGCCGAACCCCTTGCGGCATTGTCCGACGCCATCGTGCGCGTCTTCCAGGGCCTGATCCGGATTCCGCCGGACGTCAGGCTGGCCGGCGATCGTGGCGAGCTCAGCCGCAACGAGCGGGAGGTACTGGAGCTGCTGTTGGAAGGCCTGACCGTATCGGAGATCGCGCTGCGCCGGCACCGCAGCATCAAGACCGTCAGCACACAGAAGGTCGCGGTGCTGCGCAAGCTGGGCTTGCGCAGCGATGTGGAGATCTATGCGCTGCGTGAACGGTTGGAGTCGCCGTGAGGCGCCATGCGCCATTGCGTCCGTGCCTGCTGATCCGGGGGTTGCTGGTACTGCTTCTCCTTCCCGCCGCGTCGGCGGAAGATATCCGGTCACCACGCTGGCTACCGGGCAGCAGCGTGCGGGTCTCCACCGCTCCGTCCCTACGCCCCGTGCCCGCAGCGATAGCCGATCCGTCATCACCGCCGACGCTCGCCCATGGCTACGCCAACCTGGTGGCGCGTCACGCCCAACTCAGCTTCCTGGAACACCCCTATCCGACGACCGCCGCATCAATCCTCGCTGTATGTCATCACGAGGCCGACCTGGTCATGGTGTTTGGCGGCGCGAGACACCAGAAGCTGCCCTGCCCCGACCTCGCCGCGTCCAGCCGCTTCCGGGGTGGCGCCACCCTGCTGGCAGGGCGCGCCGGTGAATGGCTGCCACGGGAGATACGCGAGCTCGACGGCCGGGTGGTGGCCGTCGTTGAAGGCGGGCCCTACGCCGGCTGGCTGCGCGCGCATCATCCTCAGATCCGGCTGCAGCACCTGCCTGATCGGTACGCAGCATTGACGGCAGTTCAATCCGGCCTGGCCGACGTGGCGATTGGCCTGGAATCCACGCTGCGCCCGCTGGTTCGACGCCATTTCAACGGCAGCCTGCGCCTGCAGCCATTCGACAGCGACTTCTCCACCGACCTCTACCTGCTCGTCCGCCAGGAAGACCAGCAGCTGCTTGAACGCATCGGACAGGCGTTGCGGGAGATCACGCTGGAGGAGCATGCGAGCCTGCTCCACCTGTGGGCAGGCCAGACCCTGCCAGCGGCGGCGGGAAACGCACTGGACTGGATGCAGGCCTCGCCCCCGCGCGGCTGGCTGCTGCTGCCCCCTCTGCTGGTCGCGCTGTTGCTGTGGCCCATGACCCGTCACCTGCGGGTACGCGGCGACCGCCGCAGCGCGCAGGCCATCGGGATGATCAGTCACGAGATGCGCAATTCGGCACAGGCCGTACTGGCCTCGATCGAGCTGCTTGGACGATCGACACTGCCGAAAGGCGAGCGCGATCTGCTCGCCGCTGCCAGCAGCGCCGGCCAATCCCTGCGCGGCCTGTTGAATCGCGCACTGGACTTTTCGCGCCTCGCCAGCGGCGCTTTCAGGCCGCATGCACAAGCCTGTGATGCGACCCGGCTTTGCCGGCAGGCACTGGAGGCCATTCGGCCTCAGGCGCAACAGAAAGGCCTGCAACTGCATCTTGATGCCCCGACCGAACCTTCGCCGATCATTCGGGTGGACATTGATGCGCTACGCCAGATTGCCAGCAATCTGCTGGCCAATGCGGTGAAGTTCAGTGATATCGGCGGCATCGAGCTGCGCCTGCGACTGCTTCCAGTAGCGCGGCCGCAAGAGCTGCTGCTGGAGGTGATCGACAGCGGGATCGGGATCGCGCCCGCACAGGTAGCCGAACTGTTCCAGCCTTTCCATCAAGGCAGCGGTGGGCATCAGCGTGGCGGTAGTGGCCTCGGGCTTTCCATTGCACGCGAGCTGGCACGTGCGATGGGGGGCGATCTGACCGTGCACAGCGTCCTCGGTCGCGGCAGCCGCTTCATCCTGCGCCTGCCGGTATGCGCTGCTGACTCTGCCGAGAGTGTCCGGGACATGCCCGTGGAGGGCACGCCACTGGCCGGGCTGCAACTGCTGCTGGTGGAGGACCACGCACTCAATCGCCACGTCATTGCTGAACAGTTGCGGCGCTGGGGCGCCGAGGTATGTGCCCTGGAAGATGCGGCCAGCGCGCTGGCCGAACAGATACGCCACCCCCGCCCTGCCGCGTTGATCGACATCGGGCTGCGTGGCATCGATGGCTACGCATTGGCACGCGAACTGCGCGCCCGTAACGGGCATCCGCTCCGCCTGATCGCCTTGTCCGCCCGCACCGGGCGAGGTCACCACGCACGCTGCCGCCGCTCGGGTTTCGACGCGGTGCTGGCCAAGCCGCTGCGCGCCGCCGAACTGCTCGCTGCGCTGGGCATTCCGGCGCCGGAGAGCGTGGACGCACTTGAGCAGGTGACTGAAATGGACGCGGCCTACAGCGCCGACATCTGCGATGAACTCGGCAGGATCGAGCGGATTGTCGATCATGCAGACGCATCGGCGCTCGGTCATCACGCGCACCGATTGCAGGGCGCGCTACAGATGCTGGGTCAATGCGAGCACGCCGCCATCGCGGCCGAGCTGGTCGATCTGGCGCAGGACGCCACGCCGGACTGGACCGACGCACGTCGCCTGCTGGGCGTACTGCAGGCCGGACAGGGCGCCCGCGTCGCGGGAACCCTGCCCACCCCCTTGATCACGCGGCCAGACGCTCGACCTGGCGACGGGTCAGGTCATTGAAGCGACCCAGCGACATCAGGTGCTGGTGGATCAGTGCCAGCCAGCCACTGCGGTGCCACTCGACCACGGTTGCTTCCGGCAGCGCGACGAACTTCTCGACGTCCACGACCAGGAAACCGTTGAGGTTGAACTCCCGGCCATCCGGGATACGCACGGTGGCGTTGCGCTCCACCAGCAGGCCGTTGTCGACCAGGGCCTTGGAGAAGGCCTGGGTCTGTTCGTGTTCGCGGGTGTACTGGCCGCAGAATTCCAGGGCCTGCTGCACCATCTCGGTGGCCTTGCCATCAACGAACAGCGGTTGGCCTTCCTCGCCACCCTTGACCACGCGTGGGCTCTCTTCGTCGATGCCCAGCAGGAAATCATTCTCCGCACCGGTGTCGATGAAGATGAAGGGGTGGCGGCGCAGGTAGGCGGGAATATAGGCCTCGTCTTCCCACAGGCCATCCTTGATGAACAGGTTCTGGTCGGACACGCCCACGGCAGCCATCGGAACCGCGCTCGGGCCGGCAAACAGGATCGGGAAGTGGTGCAGGGCCAGCGAGAACTCGCCCAGCACCAGCGGAATGGCATTGTTGCCGGCGGCGAACTCGAGCTTGCCCGGCAGGATGCGCAGATCGGCATGCACATCGGCCTGCAGCGGCACCGGGCGGGTATAGAACAGGGGGGCGCCGCTCGGCGCCGCTTCGGTGGTGGTGTCGCTGGTGGTGGTCATGTTGGGAACCGTTCGATCATGCGCGCCTGCCATCCCGGGCACGCCAGCGGGAACAACCTGAATCCCGCATTATCAACAAGCTCGATGACAACGGCCACCCCACCGGCGAACTATTTCAGCTGCAGGGGGTAGCGCTGCCAGAGTACGTGGACCAGGAAACCGGCCAGCTCGGTGTCGCGGGCACTGACCGCCGCACGGATCTTGTCCAGCAGCACCATGTCACTGCAGGAACGCACGTCGGCATGGTTGGCCTGCCCTGCCCTGCGCGCACGATAGCGCGCCGCCCGCTGCGCATCGCTCATCGCGTACCCGAACTTGGGCGGACGACCGCGCTTGCGCGGCAGGGTCAGCTCCAGGGTTCCGGGGTCTTTGTCATCACGCATGAGAGGGGTGCGGGCGGCGGCGAGCAACGGGGGGTGCGCAATTTATCGTGAGGCATCACTTTAATCCAGCTTTTTCTACAGATTTGGTGCGATGCAGCGCCAATGTTGCCGTGTCGGTGCGGATCCATCCACGCATGGCGTGGATCTACTGCAGAGCTCGCGACCCGGTCACCCGGTAGATCCACGCCATGCGCGGATACGGAAACCCGGACAAAAAAAATGGGAGCCCGCGAACGGGCTCCCTTGCCTTCTTCATGCCGCGCGTACTGGCTCATAGCCGTGCAGGTGCGCCTCACTGCTGGCCCGCCCCTGGCTGAGCGAACGCAGCGAGGTGGTGTACCCCACCAGCTGTGCCAGTGGCGCGAAACCACTGACCTCGGCACGACCGTCCTGGTCCTCGATGCGGGCGATGCGGCCATGGCGCCGGTTGAGGTCGCCGACCACATCACCTACCGACGCCGACGGCGAATGCACCGTCACCGCCATCACCGGCTCCAGCAGCTGCGTGCCACCCTCGGCCAGCGCCGCCTTGATCGCCTCGGCGCCTGCGCGATGGAACGCCATCTCCGAAGAGTCCTTGGCATGGGTCTGGCCATCGACAAGACTGACCTCGATGCCGACCACCGGATGTCCCTGCGGACCTTCCGACAGCGCGGCACGCACGCCCTTTTCCACCGCTGCGATGAAGCTGCGCGGCACCACGCCACCGACGATGCGGTCGTTGAACACGACAAGGTCGTCGTCGCGCGGCGCCACATCCAGCACCACGTGCGCGAACTGGCCCTGGCCACCGGTCTGCTTGACCAGCCGCCCGACGACACCGGTCATCGGGCGCATCGGCGTCTCCTGGTAGGCCACGCGCGGCGCACCTACGGCCACGTCGACCTTCCATTCGCTGCGCAGGCGCTCGACCATCACTTCCAGATGCAGCTCACCCATGCCCCAGACCAGGGTTTCACCCGTTTCCCGGTCCGTTTCCACACGGAACGAGGGATCTTCCTGGGCCAGGCTGGCCAGTCCCTGCGCCATCCGGATCAGGTCCGCCGCACGCGCCGGCTCCAACCGCCAGGCCAGCACCGGCGCCTGAGCCTGGATGTTCTCCAGGCGCAACGGCAGCGCACGGCTGCTCAGCGTCTCGCCACTGACCGCATCCTTCCAGCCCAGGACCGCGACGATGTCACCGGCCACGGCCTGCTCGATGTCATGGGTCTGGTCGGCCTGCACCCGCACCAGGCGACTGACACGCCGCCCCTGCGGATGCTGCGAACTGGCCACCGCGTCGCCCACCTTCAAGGTGCCCGAGTACAGCCGCACGAAGCTCAGCGCCCCGTGCTGCTGGTGGGTGATCTTGAACAGCAGGCCTGCCAGTGGACCGTCCGGATCCGGTGGCAGCATCACCTCGCCCTCATCGCTTTCAGCCCTGACAGCAGGGCGGTCCAGCGGCGACGGCAGGTAATCGACCACGGCATCCAGCAGCGTCTCGATGCCCTTGTCCTTGAACGCAGCACCGGCCAGCACAGGCACGCCTGCACCTGCCAGCGTCGCCCGCCGGATCGCCGCGCGCAGCATATCGGCACCAATCACGCGACCTTCCAGCCAGGCATCGGCCAGTTCTTCGTCATGATCGGCCACAGCTTCGACCAGCGCATCGCGCTGGGCCTGCCATTGGGCGCGCGCCGCTTCGTCCCACGGGGTCACCGTGGTTGCGCCGCCCTCCTGCCACTGCAGCACGCGCGCATCGACCAGATCGACCCAGCCACTGAAGCCGCTTTCGCTGCCCAACGGCACGCCCAGCGCCCACGGCCGCGCGCGCAGCTTGTCCTGCAGCTGCTCCAGCACGCGCTCAAACGAAGCGCCTACGCGGTCCATCTTGTTGACGAAAGCGATCAGCGGCACGTGATGGCGACGCGCCTGGCGCCACACCGTCTCGGACTGCGGCTGCACGCCATCCACGGCCGAGAACACCGCCACGGCGCCGTCGAGTACCCGCAGGGATCGCTCGACCTCGATGGCGAAATCGATGTGGCCGGGGGTATCGATCAGGGTCAACCGATGCGGCGGCAGATCACGCGGTGCCCACTGCGCCTGCACGGCGGCCGCGCCAATGGTGATGCCCCGTTCGCGCTCGATCGCCGAGAAGTCGGTGGTCGCATTGCCGTCGTGCACTTCGCCGACGCGATGGATCTCGCCGCTTTTCCACAGCAGGCGTTCGGTCAGCGTGGTCTTGCCGGCGTCGATGTGGGCAATGATGCCAAGGTTGCGACGGCGGGAAAGGACTTGGGTGTTCATGAGATAGGTTCCTGCAAAGCCAACTATGGGGGCCGCGCACCCCGGTTGGCGACAGGGTGCGCGGCTAGCGTTCGGTCTCGGCGATCTGGTGCATGGCACGTTCTCCTTGCGGTACGTCGGGTTAGGGAAATGAAACTGCAGAAACGAAAAGAGCGCCCCGAAGGGCGCTCTGTGGATGATCCAGCGATAGCCGCTTCAGCGGCCCTGTGGAGCTCCAGGCAGACACGCCCATTCCGCGCTTGCGCGGGTCAGGGTGAAAAACTTCAGGAGCGGCATCCGGTTCATGGGGCGCATTCTAGACCTGCCAATCTGGCGCGCAAGTGAATATTGCACGCATAAATGGAACGATGAGGCCGACAACGATCGGGGTCAGATCCCTTTGCCCCTGGCAAAGGAATCTGACCCCTGGCGGCCTTTACTTGCAGCCGTGCAGCGTGCGGGCATCCGCCACGGTCGCTGCCTGGTCATCCCCCATCGAAATCCACCCCTTCAACGACATCGCCGGATCCACATGCGGCTGCCGTGCGCCACCGTGGACCACCACTTCGGTCCAGCTGCCCACCGGCGCCAGTTCGGACAAGCGCGCCGCCTGGTCGTCCTCGGTGCTGAACATGTCGTCCGGACCCGCCGGAGGCGTGGCATTCACGGTTTCCGTCTTGCGGGTCCGGACCCGAAGTGCACCGTCCGGCAGCCGCTGGGTGATCACTTCGTATCGCTCAACACCATATGCCCAGCTATTTTCGCCAACGCTGCGGGTCTCGCTGCCATCATCAGCCACGGTCACCCTCTCCCCTGCCGGCCCGACAACGCCCGCGACAGCCGCCAGGCCGGACATCAATGCCTGATAGACGATCATCTGCCGCTGCCCGGTGGTCAACGCTCCGGCTTTGAGCTTGGCCGCAGGAATCTTCAGATACGCCGTCTCCCTGCACAGCACCAGCACCTGCTGGTCGTCCCAACTCACCGACATTTCCTCGTTGGCGAAGTACTGCGTCTTCATCGACGTCACAGCGGCGCCCTCGCCACTGGAATGCCGGGTTTCTATCAGCGAGGCGTTCTCGGCCGCGTCGGTCAGCGAAACCTGGGAGGTCGAAGCTGCATGGGCTGCGCAAACGGAAGCAACCATCGCGGCAAGCAGCACGCCGCGCGTAACGGTACGGATCATGGCATCAGTCCATTGAAGAAAACGAAGCAACCATGATACCCGGAGCAACCTGACGGCCTTCGCTCAGGTCACCACCACCAGCGGTACCCCGCGCCGCGGATGCTCCAGCACCACCACATCCTGCTGGTAGACCCGCTGCAGGTTACCTTCGGTCAGCACCTGCAGCGGCGTACCATCAGCGGCCACCCTGCCCTGCTCCAGCAGCACGATGCGGTCGGCATAGCCTCAACCACATAGGGGCTATGAATTCCCGTCGCAATTTTCCGCGTGCTGCAGGCAGTCCCAGTTTCCTTGCGCCTGCTCCCTCACACGACCGCTCCTATCCTTGGCGAGCGTCGGATACAACCTCGCGGCAAGCCCCTCCGAGATCCAACGCATGTGGCAAGCCACTCGGAATCTGACTTTGGCCATGGGGTGGGATGCGAGTTCAAACCAGACGCACTCTGTGGTTGGATGCGCTTTATTCAGCTTGCAAAGCCAGCTGCCGGCCGCCTCCCATGTCCCCGAGGCGCCGCCCACAAGACCCTTGCGAATCGCATTCAGTGCGCTCTCGATCGGAACGATGCCATCCTTGAAGTCGTGAATGGCATTGATGATGGCAAGCACCATCTGCAGTTCATCGTCCTTGCGGTGTCTGCGAATCGCGCATTTGATTTCATGCTCGCGGCCGAAGGTGAACATATGGGCTTCCTCGCTCTGGAACGCCCAATGGTCAGTCAACCCGAATCATCAAAGCAATGATCAACTACCACCGTACGCACCTGAAGGAGGGGCTCAGCCAGCGCAACTCCTACGACCCCAAGGCCCAACATCCCAGCCTCACCTGTGGCAGGGGCGGAGAATCACCGGACATCCACTCAGGACGACGTAAAAGACGCGGCTATTTGCGACACGAACCTCGAATCAGGTCACCACAACCAGCGGCACTCCTCGCCTTGGATGCTCCAGCACCACCACCTCCTGCTGGTAGACCCTACGCAGGTTGTCCTCGGTCAACACCTGCAATGGCGTTCCGTCGGCCGCCACGCCACCCTGCTCCAGCAGCACGATACGGTCGGCATAGCCGGCCGCCAGATTCAGGTCATGCAGGACCACGATCACGCACGCACCGGCTTGGGCACAGGCACGCACACTGCGCAGCGTGCGCTCCTGATGGCGCAGATCCAGCGCAGCAGTAGGCTCATCCAGCAGCAGCAATGGCGTGTCCTGTGCCAGCACGCGCGCGAACGTGGTCCGGGCGGACTCACCGCCGGAGAGCTGCTGCACCTCGCGCAGGCGCAGCGCCTGCAGTTCGGCGGCATCGATGGCCGCTTCCACCCGGGCATCGTCCGTGACCGGGTCCGGCGGATGCGGCAACCGTCCCATCGCCACCACTTCTTCCACGCTGAAGGCAAAGCGCACGCCATGCTCCTGCGGCATCACCGCGCGCTCGCGCGCCAGCGGCCCGGCCTTGTAGCTGGCCAGCGGCCTGCCCAGCAGGCTCACCTCGCCCGCATCGGCGCGCAGGTCGCCGGCCGCGACCGCCAACAGCGTCGACTTGCCCGCACCGTTCGGGCCCACCAGCGCGGTCACCGTACCCGGTTCGAACGCCAGGGAAATGCCGTGCAGGATCTCACGTTGCTGGCGGCGCACCACCACCTCGTGCAGCTTCAACAGCACGCTCATGGCACCGCCTTGCGGCGCTGCTGCAGCACCAGCCAGAGGAAGAACGGCGCACCCAGCGCCGCCGAGAACAGGCCCAGCGGAATCTCAGCGGGTGGATCCAGCGTGCGCGCCGCGGTATCCGCCACTACGATCAGCACTGCACCCAGCAGGCCGGACAACGGCAGCAACCAGCGATGGCCGGGACCCACCAGCAGGCGCGCCACGTGCGGCACCACCAGGCCGACGAAGCTGATCGAGCCCGCAAACGCCACCGCCGCCCCCACCAGCAGCGCGCTGAACGCTACCAGTCGGCGCCGCGTGCGGGTCACATCCAGCCCCAGATGCTGGGCCTGGCGCTCGCCCAGCGCCAGCATGTCCAGCGGCGTTGCCAATCGTTGCAACGCGAACACGCCAATCGCAAACAGCGGCACCACCGCCACCACATCGGCCCAGTTGGCACGTGCCAGCGAGCCCATCTGCCAGAACACCAGCGACTGCAGTTCGCTTTCGCTTGCGATATAGGTGAGAAAACCGATCAGCGCCGAACAGAAGGCCGCCATCGCGATACCGACCAGCAGCAGCGTCGCATTGCCACTGCCCTTGCCCGGCCGCGCCAGCGCATAGGTCAGGCCGATCGCCAGCGCGCCGCCGACGAAGGCTGCCACCGGCACCAGCCAGCCGGCCGCACCGGCAGCGCCGAGAACAATGGCAGCCACTGCACCCAGCGCAGCACCCTGGCTGACACCGACGATGCCGGGGTCGGCCAACGGATTGCCGAACAGGCCCTGCAGGCTGGCACCGGCCATCGCCAACGACGCACCGACCATCGCGCCCAACAGGGCACGCGGAATACGTAGCTGCCAGACCACCGCCAGATCGCGGCTGCTGACCGCCTGCGGATCAAGCAGGCCCAGCTTCACCGCCAGCGCCTGCATCACCTCCAGCGGTGGCAACCGCAGCGGGCCCACGGCGAACGACGCCAGCACCGCCCCCAGCAGGGCCAGCAAGGCCACCATCAACATCGCCCGCCCGCGACGGCGGCGCCGATCCGCCGGACTCATGCCTTCGGCAACGCTGCCAGGGCCTTGGCCAGCGCCAGCGCGCCCGCACCAGAACCCACGCTGGTGTACTTCAGCTGCACATCCGGCATCACCCAGACCCGGTTGGCCTGCCCGGCCGGGGTCTGCTTCAGCGTCGGGTACGCCTTCCACAGGCCATCGGCACCGCCGAACAGCTGCAGGTCGTGCTCGGTCACCAGGATCACTTCCGGTGCCGCCGCGACCACGCCCTCGTTGCTCAGCTGCGAGTAGTTCTTCACCCCGGCCTCGGTGCCGATGTTGATGCCGCCGGCCAGGGCGATCAGCTGCGCCGAGGCGCTGTCGGCACCCGCAACGGTGGGCGAGCCGCCAGCGCCGGTCGCCGATACGTGGATCAGTCGTGGCGCATGGCCCAGGCCCTTGCCAATCGCTGCAGCCTCGTCGAGCTGGCGCTGCACCTGCGTGGCCAGTGTTTGCCCCGCTTCGGCCAGCCCTAGTGCCGCAGCGACCTTGCGCACCTTGTCCGGCGCCGGCTGCAGGTCATCGATGACCACCGCCGGCTCGCCCACCTCGCGCAGCTTTTTCGCCAGCTCGGTGTGGCGGCGTAGGCTGTTGCCGAGGAACAGCGAGCCCTGCAGGCTCAGCACGCCTTCCACGCCCGTGGTGCGGTTGAACAGGAACTGGTGCGGGGCACCCAGGCCGGCCTGGGTGGTGGTGTTGGTTGGCGCAGCGAATACCTGCTTGCCCAGTCCCAGCGCCTCGATCACCGCGATGACGTCGTCACCACCGGCAATGATCCGGCTGGTGTCGGACACTTCAATGTCAGCGCCATCGTCGGAATGCACCTTGGCCGGGAGCACCGCCTTCTGGCCGTGCACGGTCGGCATTTCGGCACCTGCCACGCGCTGCCACCCTTCCGGCAACGCCGTTTCCGCAGCGGCCGTTGCGGCGGGCGG
>OKID01000030.1_pt1 | contig 58019 bp, 50 predicted proteins | sample 1610601 | NCBI WGS metagenome assembly OKID01 (sample SAMN04436667, study PRJEB24849) | human gut metagenome | biome: human gut; feature: NICU; material: stool | host: Homo sapiens | place: USA: Saint Louis, MO | collected 2010-06-09 | reverse complement strand
CGTTGGTCGGCGCAATGCTGGGGCACAGGTGTCTGAAGGGTAGTGCGGACCAACGGTCCGCACCCACCAAAGTGGTAGGCGGGCCCCTGAACCAATCACCGCCGGCGCGACACTGCGTCGCATCTACCCCCTGCCACGCGACGCGAAAACAGGGTAAAATGTCGCGCTTCCCCACATCTCGGGTATGCCGATGCTGCGCATCCAGGCTGAAGCACTCACTTACGACGACGTCTCGCTCGTCCCCGCCCACTCGACCATCCTGCCCAAGGACGTCAACCTCGAAACGCGGTTGACCCGAGACCTGAAGCTGAAGCTTCCGATCCTGTCCGCCGCCATGGATACCGTCACCGAAGCCCGCCTGGCCATCGCCATGGCCCAGCTCGGCGGCATGGGCATCATCCACAAGAATCTCAGCCTGGAACAGCAAGCCGCGGAAGTGGCCAAGGTCAAGAAGTTCGAGGCCGGTGTCATCCGCGACCCGATTACCGTCGGCCCGGAAACCACCATCCGCGACGTGCTGGCCCTGACCCAGGCGCACAACATCTCCGGCGTGCCGGTGGTGGGCAGCGACGGCCAGCTGGCCGGCATCGTGACCCACCGCGACATGCGCTTCGAGACCGAGCTGGACGATCCGGTCCGCCACATCATGACCAAGAAGGATCGCCTGATCACGGTCAAGGAAGGCGCCGCGTCTGACGAAGTGCTGCAGCTGCTGCACCGCAACCGCATCGAGAAGGTGCTGGTGGTCAATGACTCGTTCGAACTGCGTGGCCTGATCACCGTCAAGGACATCCAGAAGAACACCGACTTCCCGAACGCCGCCAAGGATCTGTCGACCCGCCTGCTGGTCGGCGCGGCCGTCGGCGTGGGTGGCGATACCGATCGCCGCGTGGAAGCGCTGGTCGCCGCCGGCGTGGACGTGATCGTGGTCGATACCGCACACGGCCACTCGCAGGGCGTGCTGGACCGCGTCAGCTGGGTCAAGAAGAACTTCCCGAACGTGCAGGTCATCGGTGGCAACATCTGCACCGGCGAAGCCGCACTGGCGCTGCTGGACAGCGGCGCGGACGCCGTCAAGGTCGGCATCGGCCCGGGCTCGATCTGCACCACCCGCGTCGTCGCCGGCGTCGGCGTGCCGCAGGTGACCGCCATTGATCTGGTGGCCGAAGCGCTGCAGGACCGCATCCCGCTGATCGCCGACGGTGGCATCCGCTACTCGGGCGACATCGGCAAGGCGCTGGCCGCCGGTGCCTCGACCATCATGGTCGGCGGCCTGCTGGCCGGTACCGAGGAATCGCCGGGCGAGACCGAGCTGTACCAGGGCCGTTCGTACAAGAGCTACCGCGGCATGGGTTCGCTGGCTGCCATGGAGAAGGGGTCGAAGGACCGCTACTTCCAGGACGCCGCCACCGCCGACAAGCTGGTGCCGGAAGGCATCGAAGGCCGCGTGCCGTACCGCGGCCCGGTGGGCGGCATCATCCACCAGCTGATGGGCGGCCTGCGCGCCACCATGGGCTACGTGGGCTGCGCCACCATCGACGAGATGCGCAGCAAGCCCAAGTTCGTGAAGATCAGCGGCGCCGGCCAGCGTGAGAGCCACGTCCACGACGTGACGATCACCAAAGAGCCGCCGAACTACCGCGCCTGATGCGGGCCGAGCAAAGAGGAACGGGGAAGCACTTCCCGTTCCTCTTTCTCCATCTGCCGCCGTAAATCTGATTTCGTTTTCCCTACTGCATTGCCGGGGCGCCATGACCAACATCCATAACGACAAGATCCTCATCCTCGATTTCGGCGCGCAGTACACGCAGCTGATCGCCCGCCGCATCCGCGAGCTGGGCGTCTACTGCGAAATCTGGGCGTGGGACCACAACCCGGCCGAGATCGCCGCGTTTGGCGCCAAGGGCATCATCCTGTCCGGTGGCCCGGAATCGACCACGCTGCCGGGCGCCCCGGCCGCGCCGCAGGAAGTGTTCGACAGCGGCCTGCCGATCTTCGGCATCTGCTACGGCATGCAGACCCTGGCCGCGCAGCTGGGCGGTGCCACCGAAGCGGCTGACCAGCGCGAATTCGGCCACGCCGAAGTGAACGTGATCAACCCCGATGCACTGTTCAAGGGCCTGAGCGACCACGGCGGCGAGCCGAAGCTGAATGTCTGGATGAGCCACGGCGACCACGTCTCCGTTGCACCGCCGGGCTTCACCATCACCGCCACCACCGACCGCATTCCGGTGGCCGCCATGGCCAACGAAGAAAAGCGCTGGTACGGCGTGCAGTTCCACCCGGAAGTGACCCACACCCTGCAAGGCCAGGCGCTGCTGCGCCGCTTCGTGGTGGATGTGTGCGGCTGCCAGACCCTGTGGACCGCCGCCAACATCATCGACGACCAGATCGCCCGCGTGCGCGAACAGGTGGGCGATGACGAAGTGATCCTGGGCCTGTCCGGCGGCGTCGATTCGTCCGTGGTGGCCGCGCTGCTGCACAAGGCCATCGGCGAGAAGCTGACCTGCGTGTTCGTGGATACCGGCCTGCTGCGCTGGCAGGAAGGCGACCAGGTGATGGCGATGTTCGCCGAGCACATGGGAGTGAAGGTCGTGCGCGTGAATGCCGCCGACCGTTACTTCGCCGCGCTGGAAGGCGTGAGCGACCCGGAAGCCAAGCGCAAGATCATCGGCAACCTGTTCGTCGAGATCTTCGACGAAGAGTCGAACAAGCTGAAGAACGCCAAGTGGCTGGCGCAGGGCACCATCTACCCGGACGTGATCGAGTCGGCCGGCAGCAAGACCGGCAAGGCGCATGTGATCAAGAGCCACCACAACGTGGGCGGCCTGCCGGAGCACATGAAGCTGGGCCTGGTGGAGCCGCTGCGCGAACTGTTCAAGGACGAAGTGCGCCGCCTGGGCGTCGAGCTGGGCCTGCCGCGCACCATGGTCTACCGCCATCCGTTCCCGGGCCCGGGCCTGGGCGTGCGTATCCTGGGCGAGGTGAAGCGCGAATACGCCGAACTGCTGGCCAAGGCCGATGCCATCTTCATTGATGAGCTGCGCAAGGCGGATCTGTACGACAAGACCAGCCAAGCCTTTGCCGTCTTCCTGCCGGTGAAGTCGGTGGGTGTGGTGGGTGACGCGCGCGCTTATGAGTGGGTGATTGCGCTGCGTGCGGTGGAGACGATCGACTTCATGACGGCGCATTGGGCCCATCTGCCGTATGAGTTCCTGGGGACGGTGAGCAACCGGATCATCAATGAGTTGCGGGGGGTGTCGCGGGTTGTTTATGACATCTCGGGGAAACCGCCAGCGACCATTGAGTGGGAATGAGTTGAAAGAACGAGGGCGCCGAGAGGCGCCCTTGTTGTTTGTTGAAAGAGTTCGCCTAAATCCGCTGTTCTAGGCGGTTATTCCGTCAAGTTGGTGCTGGTTCGATCTAGCGCTTTTGCCAGCATATTGATGAATGAGATGTACTCAACGGCATTATCAGGGTGATCTTCAACTAGTCCGTGTGCCCGAGGGTTTCGAATGGCAAGCATAGCGCCGGCGAACAAGTACATCATTCCCTGCTGCTCGCTTTTTTCGCTGCTGTTCGTTTGATCGTTGAACTTCAGTATTGGTGATCTGGGGCTGAAAACAAGCTGCATGAGTTCAGTGCCGCTTGGCTCCGAGCGCATGCTTCTTAGCTTCACCAGCGCATCCAAGACTTTGCAGGCGTTTTCGACAGCCTGCGCGTAATGGCCATCTTCAAATAGCTTGAAGCATACTCGAGCGATTTCCGGGTGCAGCGACAGGTCGCCGAACGCTCGACGTCCCCTGATTGCCGGCGAGTCTTCGCCGTCCTCAAGCTTCTCCTCAAATAAATCAATTACGGTCTGAAGATTGGAAATTTCCCGCTGCCTACTTTCCTCAACACTGGCAATCACCTCATGAAATGGAGTTTCATGCATCATGTTGTAGCCGGCATTGTCTAGCGCCCCCGGACTGAATCGGTTGTACTCTAACGTGCCATGTCCGAAAACTTCTGCAAGGGTATCCTGGAGCTTCCTTTCAATTGCGTCGAGCCGCGGGTCGGACCTGTGAGTCAGCGACTTGGGGTCAAGTTGCTCAAGGTCCTTGATTCGGCGCTTTAGCTTGGGGATTGCAGAGCGCATTTGCTCGAGTGTAAGAGCAGCTGCGACGGGCGTCGCAGCGTTGGACTTCCTGGTGGCCATTGTTGTGTCTCCAATTCATACTACTGGATGTTAACGTCTGGCTTGCTGAGATTTGACGTGGGGGGGCGTTGATTGCGATTCTAGCTTTCCTTGATCCTGCTGGCGACGCACTCCAATAAGAATGCGCGGCTCGCTAGTCGCAAGGGCTCGAAGTTCGTAATGGGTCAGTGCGTTATTAGTAGATTGAGTAAAGTAGGCAAATGTCGTGAAAGGGCGCGGGCGGACGCGTTCGTCCGAATTCTCAATCCTGCATGGGACATCGGCGTTACTTGATGTCAGCCAGACCTTGGAGAAAGATCATGGGTGATGTAGATGTCGGACTAGTCAATCAGTATTTGACGCGTGTTAATCAGCTGGCTTGCAAAGCCGAGAGCGGTGCTGAAATCACCGCCGATCTTGGTAGAGTCGTTGGTGAGGCAATTGATCACTTTGCGATTGTCCACAATCCGGCTGCACAGTTGGAGGGATTCATTAGCCAACTGAAGATAAGTGCAGAAGTGCTGCGCGAGAAGTCGCCAGTGCATGCAGAGGTGCTTTCTCGAGCTGTCACCATCGCAGCCCGTGCTTCCGTAGAGCCCCAAACTTAGGGGATCAATCTAAGAGCCGTTGACATGTCCAAGCATCGGTTGCCGTAAGAGCCTGTGCCGTAAGAATAGTGTTAGACAGCTCGCTGATGCGACTAGTGATCTAGAAGGTTTGCTAAGAGTTGCATCAAGTTCTTCAGCCATTCGGGTGGGTATTTCCACGCAATGAGTGCCAATCCTACGCACGGTGGAATCCAAGCCAGCATTCGAAAGGTCAGTACCGTTCGTTTAGCGAACCTGAGTCGATCAAGGAAGGTTTCCTGCAGGCCGTCCAGCTTGCAGGAAACTTCGCCATCTGAGGCGGCTCGCGCGCGTAAGCTCTTCAGAGTGCCCTGAAATGCGCTGTCGATCGAGCCCATCTGATAGCCGATTGCCTTTGCAGTCCCGCTGATTATTAAACTAACTAGAAGGGCTCCGAGGCAAACGACAATGTCGCTCGATGCGGAGTTGCTGGACAAGATGGTCGTTAGGGCTACTAGTGATAGTGGAATGCCAAGAAATTTCGCCGCATTTTCGACAATGGATGAATTAATTTTGCCAATGAATAGTAATTCGGCGTCAAGTATTTCTCTTTTGACTCCCTCAAATGATAGTCGATCTACAAGGCATTCAACATCGTAGCGAAAGCGCGCGAGGATTCGTTCCCAATTATCGACGAGCCACTTAAATCGACTTGATGTGGTGATCTCTTCGGCGCCGATGTTTGCAATGGCTAGCCGAAACACGGCGCGATATTCTTCATTTCTTACCCTGCCAGATTCTTGGTTTCCAAGAAGGTCGGTGAGAATTAATAGGTCTGGTGCGCAGCTGTCAGAGATCATGTCGGCGCTGATTCGAGTTACTACTTCCACGGTGAGCGGCGCCGCGCCAGTTGATGCAGGCTTAACAAAGACCAGGTGCGACGGTTTGCCTGCCTCCGAAACTACGCTGCCTGTAAGGCTGAGTTCTCCAAGTAGACGAATCAATTGGCAAAGTTGGAAAACTCTTACAAGCATCGGTGGGAGAGCTGCCAGTTTGTCTTGATCGGAGACGCAGGAATTTTCGTTCGGAGGAGATTGAGAGGATAGATGGTCGATGTCAGCGATGTAAAAGTTGCCGGGAACCACGCCGCGATGCAATGACTCACACCGCCTGACGAAGTCATCTACTGATAGGTAGAATCGGCCAGACTCATTGCTTGCCAATGACCACGAGAAATCAATCGTGCCGTCATGCCAATACGGGGCGTCGTCAAAGCGCCCGAATCGGGGCTCTAGCGAGCCGCAAACATCGAGCGCCGAACGCAGCCTGTCGCAGCCGCTCCCTTCGAAGGAGAAGCGGTCTTCTATGATGTTAGGGCGCCCTGCTGCCCGATATAGTTCTACGACCGAATGGAAGGCGTTCACATCTGACCACGGGCTCGCAGTGTTTCTTCGATACCCTCGACTGTATCAGTCGGTAGGGAAGTAAGAGTAAGGGTTTTTCTTTCAACGCTATAGAGGAGTTCTGAGTTCTGTGTGCCGACAGCCGATGTCTCGAACCAAAGTCCCCAATTCGATTTCTTGGCATTAATTCGAATGTGCGCCTTCAGGGCCGCTCTGCTGAGGGTGAATTCCGCGTGGATCCCTTGCGCCTCGCTATTGAGGTAGCTCTTTAGGTCATCAAATTCAGAGTGCAACTGAGGGGCGACCTTCGCTCTTGCCGCTTGAACCACTTCGTCGAGTCGGACCAAGGGCATGTCCTCAGGGAGGGATTGCATGTAATCAACCACGCCCTGCTTGATCTCGACCTGCGCATGGGAAATGTTCGGCCTCGAGCGAACGAAGTTCCGAAGACTCCGCAGTAGTCCGGTCGTCATTTGCGAGGAGGAGGTTCCTTTTCGGCATCCAAGCGCATCAATGAAGTAGTCAGCAACCTCTTCTCTTCCTTTTCTGTTCACGAAGCAAAGATAAGTCTTCTCAATCGCTGTGTCGGACGTATTGCTGCCACTCGACTTCCCGCTGGCCGCTGTACCAGTTGGGGAAGACAACTCCGACGAAGTCGAAGTCATAACAGTTTCAGTGGCGAGATGATCGCGGAAGCGGTCCAGATTGATGCGAGCTGCTTGGTGCAGCTTAGACATGTCAATTTCCTTGATGGCAGTTGGCCGCATGTCAGGGGTAAGAGTGATGGCCCCTTTTTGCTTGATCATCGCCACGAGCAAATAGTCTTTGCCCTGTCTCTGGTAGTGACCGAAGAAGATGTGGCCACCCGTGGCGCCAGGCTTGAATCTCGCCTGATCACGAAGCTCGATCATTGCCACCTTGGAAAGTCCCATTAGTGATGTATCGTCATTGGGATCAATCAAGCCAGACACGGCGCCCGGGAAGTCGCCTTGACGAGAGGCGCGCTGAAATTGTCCCCAAAGAACTGAGTTTCCGTCTTTGCCCACCAGGTCGGCAAGCTGTTCGGCCAGCTTCAAGACCATGTCGTCGCACGGATTCAGAGTCTTTTGAGCCCACTTGATCTCTGCGGTGTTTGCGTGGGCCTCCTTCTGAAGGCTATGGATCACAGCTCCTCTCAACAATTCCATCTGGTCCCCTGACTTGGCGATTTCCAATTGCCAACTTTAACCCGTCAGGCACTTCCTTACGAAGTGCTGGGTATGAAGGCTACTCTTCTCGCTTCTCACAGGTTGAGAAGCGCTGGTCGGTAGCCCTTAAGGGGGAATGAGAGGGCCTTCGCGTAGTTTGGCATGGACATTGCTTGTCGTATTTGGATGCCTTCTGGCTTTGTCCGGTGCCGATGCTGGCGGCGGGCTCAGCGAATCGGTAAGTGGGATGGTGAGCAGTCTCTAAGTGTCTTCACTCGCTGGCCGATCACGTTTAAGGACAGAAGCTGCCAGGAGTAGGCTTAAGTCACTCCGGCCGAACCTCCCGACAAGCCCACTCAGCCAATCCCCGGCAAGCCAGAAACAATCCATCCACAATCCCCTCATCCAGATGCCGCTCTGGCTCCGCTGCTACCCGGCAGCGGTCGGCCGAATGCAGAACCTCCAGCACCGTCAGCAGCCCCACCAACGCGCGTTCGGTTCTCGCCAGGCTCACGCGGCGGCCGGGCGAGACATCGGCGTCCGGCCAAGGATGCCCATCTGCACCCTCGCAGCCACGCATGCGCTTGAGGATGCCAAGTAGGGAGTTCAGGTCGGGCAGGGGAGTCTCGTCGTTGATGGGCTCAACAACGTTGTACGAGGAGAAGGTGTCGGGTTCATTCATGGCGTCGGCTTCCGTGGCTGTGCTTAACAGCGCCACCGCGAAGAGGTGGCGGACGGTGCGGGTTCCAAACCGGGACAGACAGTTGTCAATAACCGGCGGGTCCGAAGACCCCCACGCACCGCCCGCCATAAAGGCCGACGGATTGCCCGCCGGCACCGGTTAAGGACGGTGCCGACGGGCAAGCGTAAACAACTATCTGTCTCGGGTTTGGACGCCCGCTGCCACCCGTTGTCGGTGGCGCGCCATGGTGTTTACGCTGCCGCTTCGAATGCCAATAGAAATTCGCGAAGGAATCGCGGAATCCGAGAGCGAAGAACTATTGTTGCACGTGGCATTCGTGCGGCACGCGACACCGCAAGACGCATTCGCGCAGCTGCTCTGTTGATTCCGAATCAAAGTGGCGCAATCGCCCACGCCACAAGCGCATAGCGCGACGGCCTTCTTTGCAAAAGTTCTTAGTCAGCCTCGCCACGCAACGGCGTGCGATCAGCTGCACACCCCGAAAATCGGTTCAAACCCGACACCGCCAGCGAGCCTTGGGGCTTCAACCAGCTCCATCCTCACCCGCATTCTCCACCAGCAACTCAATCATCGCCCGCGCCGCCGCTGACTGCCGCCGATGCGGCGCATAGATCACCGAGAACGGCCGCAATCTCCCGCGCAGCTGCGGCAGCACTTCCACCAACTGCCCACGCTGCAACCGGCCGCGCACGATGAACTCATAGCTCTGGCAGATGCCGATGCCCTGTTCGGCCAGCGAGACCACGCCCAGCACGTCGTCGGAGGTCTCGATGGACGAACGCGGCAGCCAGTCCACATCGCGCCCGTCGTCGTGAAAGATCCACGGGGCCAGCCGCCCGGTGCGCGGCATCACGAAGGGAAGGCACAGGTGCTGCTCCAGATCCTCCAGCGTCTGCGGCGTGCCGCGGCGCTGCAGGTAGTCCGGCGCGGCCACCAGCACCAAAGGCGCATCTTCCAGCTTCCGCCCCACCAGCCCGCTGTCCGGCAGCTGGCCCAGGCGGATGGCCAGGTCGAAGCCTTCGGCCACCAGGTCCACGTTGCGGTTGGTGATGTTCAGTTCCACCTGCACCTGCGGGTACTGCTGCGCAAAGCGCGCCAGCACGGGCGGCAGCCGGTAGTGGCCATAGGTGGTGGGCACGCTCAGGCGCACGCGGCCGGCCAGCGCACCGTCCTGGGCCAGTACGTCGCGCTCGGCGTCGTCCAGCAGGCCGAAGGCGGTGCGCACCTGTTCCAGATAGAGCCGCCCGGCGTCGGTCAGGCCCACGCGGCGGGTGGTCCGCTGCAGCAGCTGCCGGCCCAGCCGCGCTTCCAGGCGGGTGACGGCGCGGCTCAGCACCGAGGGTGTGGTGGACAGCGCCACCGCGCCGGCGGTGAACGAGCCGTGCTCCACCACCGCCAGGAACACCTCCACATCGCCCAGATAGTCGAACTTGCGGCTCATTTGGCTCTCCGGGGAATAGATGTTTTGCGATGGAGCCAATTTATCGCCGTTGTGGCTATGAATAAAGTGGCGGCCATTCCCCGATAGGAGCTACCCCATGAACCTGATGACCCGGCTGGCCGCAGCGCTGGCCCTGACCCTGGCCGCCAGCGGCGCGCAGGCCGCCAACGTGCTGGTGGTGCTGTCCGACGAAAACCACCTGGACCTGAAGGACGGCAAGGTGCTGTCCACCGGCTTCTATCTCAACGAGCTGATGCAGCCGGTGAAGCTGCTGCTGGACGCGGGCCACCAGGTGACCTTCGCCACGCCGCAGGGGCGGGTGCCGACGGTGGATGCGTCCTCGGTGACGCCGGCGTACTTCGGCAACGATGCGGCGCAGCTGACGCTGCACAAGGAGCTGCTGGAGAAGCTGGCGCTGACCTCGCCGACGGCCTCGCCGGTGGTCAGCCTGGCGCGCATCGAGCAGCAGGGTTACGCGCGTTTCGATGCGGTCTACATTCCCGGTGGCCACGCGCCGATGCAGGACCTGCTGAAGAGCCCGGCGCTGGGCCGGTTGCTGGCCGACTTCCACCAGCGCAACAAGACTACCGCGCTGGTCTGCCACGGGCCGATCGCGCTGCTGTCCACGCTGCCGGATGCGGCAGGTTTCGTGGCGAAGCTGGAGGCGGGTGCCACGCCGGCCACGCCGAAGTGGATCTACAGCGGCTACCAGATGACGGTGATCAGCAACCAGGAAGAAGAACAGGCCAAGCCGCTGCTGGGCGGCGGTGAGATGAAGTTCTACCCGCAGACCGCGCTGCAGCGGGCGGGTGCGACGTTCAGCAGTAACACCACGCCGTGGACCGGGCATGTGGTGGTGGACCGCGAGCTGATTACCGGGCAGAACCCGGCTTCGGCGCTGGAGGTGGGGCAGCGGTTGGTGGAGCGGTTGAAGTAGGGCTGCACAGCAGGTTGCCAGCTCTGGGCCGAGGGGCCAGCGCCTCGGCCTGTCCATGGAAGTGCCAACGTGGTCGGCAGAGAGGGCATCAGCCCTTCGCGAGCGCTGCTCCTGACAGATCTTCAATCTGGGAAAGGGAGTGACGCGTCGCGGTCCAATCGCCGGCGTGCCTGATCGCCACGCCTCCGGCCGCTGTCCAGGCATCACAGTTCGCTTCGAAATCGTCGATCAGAACATCGCCCGGCTGGTGCATGAAGAGAGGCTTGTGCCTGCCGCCGAGCACAGGCAACACCAGACAGGTCGCTGACAGGTGTTCGCGAACCCACTGCCGCTTCTGCATGGCAGCGAGTGGATAGTTCGATTTCGGGCAGGCCGTGAGAATCACCGGGTTCAAGTGGTGGATGCTGTGGAAGAACTCCACTGCACCCTGCATCGGCGGAAGGTCGCGGAAGAATGACGGGTGGTTGTTGATGTTCCCCCACATTTCATCGTCGGCAAGCACGCGGTGGTCCAGGCCAAACAGGGCGGGAAATGCCGCGTCGAAGTCGGCCATTACGCCATCAAGATCTACGTAGATGGTGCGTCTGGATGCACTCGATCCACCGGTGTGCTGGTTCGCGAGCGGGTCCATCATCGGTATTGACTTCACATCATCAGCGTTCATTTACGCGCTCTCCTCTCAAGAGTGGGCTTTCTTCTTCATCGGTTCCCCAGTAGCGGGGCAAAGTGTTTGGCGATTGCGACAGACGTGGCGGCAATCGCGATGCCGACTGCGCCGGCACGGCTGAAGGGGGCGGCGACCCACGGATGCCGCAATCGGCATGCTGGAAATGCGGCTTATGTCGCGGCGCTTCTTCAAAGGCCTGCCGGGTGGCTGACCTGGCCCTTGGGCAAGGTGCACGGCCCGCAGCTGCTGGCTCATTCCGCCAACCAAGGAGCAATCTGGCGCGCTGGTGAGTGGATCATCGCCGGGCGCTACAGGCAGGCCGGGTAGTGATATACCTGTGGTGCTCGATCCAGACTCAAAAGGACGTCACTGAAATGGATGCTCAGGCAGATTCAATGTACCACGCCGACCAGCGCGACCACCATGCCGAAGCCGTGCTTGAGGCCTTCTTCGCCAAGCACCGAACCCCGGCCCTGGTGCTGCAGCGTTTCTACCCGCCGGCGGCATTCCCCAGGGTTCGCAGCCGTCTAGGCGGTCTGCCGCAATTGCCCGATGGGATGGATTGGCCGGTTGGCGAGAGTTACGGCGAAGCGGCGCCGATGCACTTCCTGGCGCAGATCGATTGCGCCGAGCTGCCACGCGTGGATCCCGATATGCCCTCGCAAGGCATGCTGTTCTTCTTCGCCATGAACGACGAAGAGCAGATATGGGACACGGACGAACCGCAGCAACGCGTGCGTGTGCTGTACGCGCCCGAGGTCGCGGTCGATCAGCACGTGCGTGCGCTGCCGGACGGCATGCGGCCGATTCTGGATGAAGGTCCCTCGGACCATGCGCACCGCAATCCTGCATGGCTGCTGCCTGAGGAAGATGGGCCGTGCGTGCATGTTCAATGGCCCTTGGTGGCGCGGCACATGGATACCTGGCCGGATGAGCTGGAGCTGCCGCCGGGTGAGGAGGATCGGCCGTATTACGAGATCTACCCCTCGCGCCGGGACGAAATGCGGCTGGGTGCGGTGGTGGCGGCCACGGGCCTGTTTCCGCGCGCGGACGCCGCCACGGAATGGGAGCGCCCGCAGTCACCTGCGTGGACGTTCCCGGTGCAATGGCTGCGTTACCAGACCGATTTTCCCCAGGTAGGCATCATCATTGACCGCCTTTCGCGGGTGATCGGTAATGAACGGCGTGCAGGCAAGCGCGGGAAAATCGATTACGCCGACGTACGCGCGTGGGTGAAGCGCGCCGCCGCCGTTGGTCTGGATGAAGCCCCGGATGATGCAACGCGGGAGGCATTCCGTGAGTGGATTATCGGACAGATCAGCGACGACTTCGAGCGTATGACGCTGACCGACCTGGGCATGGGCCGGGCGTTCACCAAGGGACTGCTGGCGGCAGTTGCCTACGCGGCGGGCTCGCCGGCTGCGGCCGCGCGCATACCTGCACTGATGTACCGCCACCTGCAGGACGAACATCTGCCGTTTGATGAAAGCCTGGGCACGTTGCCTGATGGCCGCAAGCGCTGCGCCGAGACGCGGGTGCACCAGATGCTGGGGCACGTACCGCGCTTGCACGGCACCGTGCCCGACGTGGAAGGCGAGGGCGACGCGGTCTGCCTGCTGCAGTTGGCGTGTGATCCGGCGATTGACCTGGTCTTTGGTGATTGTGGCCAGGCCACGTTCTGGTTGAGTCGTGAGGATCTGCGCAACTGCAGGTTTGACCGTGTCGTGGGTGTGGTGGAGTCGCACTGATTGGGCATGGCAAGCCCGGCATGGCACCATGACGGGCTGGCCTCGTCCCTTCGGGCGGGGCCGTTTTCCCAGGGAAGCCCTCGAACACGACATGCGAACGTCCTTCTTCATCCTCTCCGCCCTGTGCCTTGGCTTGCTGTCCGGCTGTGCCAGTGGCCCGGAGGAGCACGCCTCAAGCCGCGAGATCACCAGTGCGTTCGTGGCCGACGACGGCCAGCTGTACCTGCTGCCGCGCTATGACGAGCCGATGCGTTTCAATGCCGCGCCGTTCCGTGAGTACCGCGCGCTGATGGACAGCCCGCTGCGCGAGGCGGTGGCCTGCGCCCAGATGTACTTCCATGAGGATTGGCGTGACCCGGCCAACAAGGCCAAGGTGCATGGCAGCTATGCGCTGCTGCTGCGGCCGGAGCAGGTGACGGCGGAGCAGGCCGCGCAGTTCAAGCTGGAGCGGATTGAGGTCCCCTCGCGTGAGGCCAAGGCCGTGGAGGAGCGGGCGCGCTACTACCTGCCGATGGACCGGACCCGCTACGCGCTGGCGTTTGACCGCGCCTGCAATCTTTCAAGGAAGGGCGGCAGCTATTACAGCGCGCTGTTCGAGGGCGACGGCGAGCGGGTGAAGTTGCCGGATGCTGCGGCGCTGGCGGAGAAGGGAAAGCTGGCACAGCCGATCAATGCACGGGCGCAGCGGATCCTGCCGGAGAGGGAGGACAAGCCGGGTGTGGGTTCGGCGGCCGGCAAGGTGCTCGGCGCGGCGCTGATCCCTGTGGCGGTTCCGGTGTTCGTGTTGAGCCTGCCGTTCCTGGGGCCGGATCACTGGAAGTGATGGGGCATCGAAGCCAGAGCATCCACGCATGGCGTGGATCTACTTGGGCATCGCTTGAAAGTTCATCCTGGAGATCTGTGTGTCCAGCACGCTGGAAACTGTTTTGAAGACCGTGGGTTTCATTGTGCTCGCGGCGCTTCCGTTGGTGATCCTCTGGTTCACCCTTCGGCGAATGGCAGCAAGTGCTCGCTCGTCCGTGAACTCGGGGCTGCGTTTGCATGCTCCGCGCCGGATTTCCGGCAGGTCCATGACCTTGGTGATGGTGGATGGCAAAGAGGATCGCGAGCACTACTTCTTCGATGCGGCGTCCTTTTACCTGCAGCGTGGGCCGGTGCCTACGGCGGTTCCGCTTTCGCAGATCACCTCAGTCACGCGAACGTCCGACAGGATCTACGGGCGCTATGTCTGGCAGGTGTGCTTCAGCAGAGCATCGGGTAGAAAGTGCGTGACGTTCACCAACAACCTGTCGCTGTTCAACCGCGACTTCCTGCTCTTTCTGGAGGCGGTGCGAAAGGCCAACCCGCTCGCGACCGTTGATCGAGCGAGCGTTCTCTTCTAGAGCGTGTTTGAAGTTCGGTATGAACAGTGTCACTGAAATGGCATCACAGCGCGCAGCCCATGTTCGACCGATGTGATCGATGAGAGATGGGCGTTTGTTGCGCGGTATCTGATGCCGAAGCATTCTCATGCGTGGCAGTGCAAGTATGATCTGCGATGAACACGCAAAGCCCGTAACATGGAACGAGGTCCGCTCGTTTCTGCGTGCGATGCGAAGCGTGGGCCTTGTCACCCGTGACGAAGACGCATTTGAGGCAATTGTCGAGACGATTTACGTTTATGGCATGCGGTCAATCTCTGCGGAGTAGTTCCTGATGATGTGCCGATCCACGCTGGACGTATCCCTGATTCACGCCTATGCGCTTCCTCTCGGCATATGCGTGGCAGCAGCCGTGGTTCTGATCGCAATATGGTTTGCATCCCGCTCTGGCGGGGTGCCAGCCAGGAATATTGCGCTCGGCTCGGCGCTGGCCGTTGTTGTCTTAGTTGCCTTTGGCCTCGTATATCAAGCGCGAACAGCGTACATCGCCGTTACAGATGGCCAGCTGATTGGGTCAGCAGCGTTTGTCCGACTGCAGCTCCCGCTTTCCAGTGTCTCGTGGCAGGACGCTTCCGATGCTTCAAGGATCACGCTGCCTCACCGGCAACTTGGGACCAGCACAGGGGGCGTTGAACTTGGCAAGTTCCGCATGCAGAACGGTCGCAACGTCTTCGTGCTGCGCACGGACCGTAGCTCTGTTCTCGTCACAACCAGAGGGGATACTGACTTGATTCTGGACCGACGTCTTCACGAACAGCTCAAAGCATGCTTGGATCAGGTACGTGAGACCGGCGGCCATCGAGGAAGATTGCAATGATCAGCAGGAAGTACTGGTTTACCAGGAAAAAGTACGGATGGGGTTGGGGGATGCCGTGCGCGTGGCAGGGCTGGCTGGTGTACGCAGTCGCATTCGGCCTGCTGCTGGCGGGTCCGTTTCTGTTCTCTCCATTTCGCGAGCCCATCGCGTTTCAGCTCTACACGTGGGCCGTAGTGTTGGTCCTCGTCCTCATCTGCTGGATGAAAGGCGCCCCCCCCCGGTTGGCGGTGGGGGGAGTAGAACGGCTGCAGAAGCTATTTTCGGACCTGTTCGATTTCGATCCGCCGGGCAAAGCATGGATGCATTGCCCTATGTGGGAGTCGGACAGTATCGCTAGCAGGCCACGACTGCGCCCCCTCTGAGGTGTACCGTTTTGAATGAACGCTGGACACTTCCCTCCGCGGGTACCCAACGCGTTCTAACCGTTGATTGACCAAGGTAGCGTCGCTTAAAGGGGCGCGCCGGTGAAGCTACACTGGCCACCTACGCCCAATGGAAGCTCACCCATGTTCAGTGGAAAGGTTGCGGTGGTCACCGGCTCCACCAGCGGTATCGGTCTTGGCATCGCCACGGCGCTGGCGCGGCAAGGTGCCGATATCGTGCTGAATGGCTTCGGCGATGCGGCGGAGATCGAACGCATCCGTACCCGCCTGGAAGCTGAGTTCGGCGTGCGGGTGGTGCACGATGGCGCGGACCTTTCCCGGGGCGAGGCGGTGCGCGGGATGATCGACCGCGCCGTGGCGACGATGGGCCGCATCGACATCCTGGTGAACAATGCGGGCATCCAGCACACCGCGTCGATCGAGGAATTCCCGGTCGACAAGTGGGATGCGATCCTTGCGCTGAACCTGTCGGCGGTGTTCCATGCAACGGCGGCGGCGCTGCCGCACATGAAGCAGCAGGGCGCCGGCCGCATCATCAACATCGCGTCGGTGCACGGGCTGGTCGGCTCGGTGAACAAGTCGGCCTATGTGGCGGCCAAGCATGGCGTGGTGGGCTTCACCAAGGTGACCGCGCTGGAGAATGCGGGCACCGGCATCACCGCAAACGCGATCTGCCCAGGCTGGGTGCGAACGGCGCTGGTCGAGCAGCAGATCACCGCGTTGGCGGAGAAGGAAGGCACGGATCAGGAGTCCGCCGCTCGCGCGCTGTTGGCCGAGAAGCAGCCTTCGCTGCAGTTCGTGACGCCCGAGCAACTGGGCGGGATGGTGGTGTTCCTGGCCTCGGATGCCGCTGCCCAGATCACCGGCACGGCGCTGCCGGTGGATGGGGGCTGGACGGCGCGCTAGCTGGCCGACACGGGAAGACGCGCCAGCAGGGCATCCCAATCGGCGACAAAGCAGCCGTCGCGGCCGCGGTTGCACTCGGTGATCCATGCATCCAGCGACGGGCTTTGTGCGCGGTAGGCGCTGACGTCGCCCAGTACGGCGAAGTGCAGGCGGTAGTTCACCAGCATCTGCAGCCATTGCCCGGCCATGCCGGAGCGCAGCTCGAAGAAGTCCGCCGAAAGGCGTTGCACCGGCACGGCGATCCACTCGGCCTGGTGCCCGAGGGCATCGCCGACCAGGTTGCGTAGGGCGCCGGCATCGAGCATCGGGCCCTGCGGCTCCACGCGCAGGATGCGGGTGGTGCCGATGTGTTCCAAGTGTGGGTGCATGGCGTTCTGAAGTCCGTATCGTCCTTCCAGTATGGCTATGGCAGAAGGCGACGGCGAGCGGGTGCAGCATGAATCTGGCGAACGAACGCGCTAGGCTGCGCCCGGCGCCTGCGCGACGCGGGTTTACTGTAATGGGGACGGGCATGGCAGGGTGGAAGAGTCGTTCGTTGTTGAGCGCGGTGCTGGTGTGTTCGGGCCTGCCGGTTGCAGCCGCCGAGCTGTGCACGGTCAGTGCCTACGGTGACGGGCAGGGCAACATCGTGGTGCTGGGCGCACCCGCCGCGGCACCGGCCACGGGGCAGCGTTATCTGATGCTGGACGGGCGACGTGGCGCCACCGGCGATGCCAACGCGCCGGTGAGCTGCAGCGGCGATGTGGTCAGCGTCAGCTCGCCTGCGGGGGCCACGCAGCGCTGGCAACGACTGCCCACCCGCGATACCGATGCAACTTTCACCAGTGCCGGAACCAAGCTGGTCGGGCAGTTGATCGAACCCGCCGGTCCGGCCGATCCCAATCGGCCGCTGGTGGTGCTGGTGCATGGCTCGGAACGCACGATGGCGGTGGCGGCGATCTACCAACGCATGCTGGTGGCGCAGGGAATCTCGGTGTTCGCCTACCAGAAGCGTGGCACCGGCGATTCGGAAGGCGAGTACACGCAGAACTTCGAGCTGCTCGCTGACGACGCAGCGGCGGCGCTTGCTAAGGCGCGGGAACTGGCAAAAGGTCGCTTCGGCCGTGCCGGGTACTTCGGTGGCAGCCAGGGCGGTTGGATCGCGCCGCTGGCGGCCACGCGTTCGCAGGCGGATTTCGTGGCGATCGGTTTCGGGCTGGTGGTCTCGCCCATCGAGGAGGACCGCGAGCAGTTGTTCGACGAGGCGCACCGCCTGCAACTGGATCCGGCGGCCATGAAGCAGGTCGGGCAGCTGTCAGAGGCCACCGCGCAGCTGATGCGCACGCATTTCAGTGAAGGTTTCGAGGCGCTGGCCAGGGTGCGTGCGAAGATCGGTGACGCGCCGTGGGCAAAGACGATCAGTGGTGAATACAGCGGTGACATGCTGCGCATGAGCGACGCTGACCTGCGCCGGATCGGTCGCGCGCGCTTCGACAACCTGGAGCTGATCTGGGACTACGACGCCGAGGCTGCGCTGCGCCGCCTGAAGGTGCCGTTGCTATGGGTGCTGGCCGAACAGGACCGGGCCGCACCGATTGCGGCCACGCGCACCATCCTGGGGCGCCTGCGCGCGTCAGGGCGGCCGATCGAGACCTACCTGTTCCCCGACACCGACCATGGAATGGTCGAGTTCCGTACCGATGCCGAGGGCAACCGCGTGTCGACGCGGATCACCGACGGCTATCTGCGCCTGCTGGCGGATTGGATCAAGCAGGATGTGCACGGACAATACGGGCGCGCGCGCACAGTGAGCGATTGAGCGGATGGTGGCGCAGGCGGCGGATGGCGCTCCGCCGCCGATAGCGGCACGACTCAGCTCGGCTTCGCAAACACATCCAATCCCTTGCCGGTCTCCAGCAGCGACTTCAGGCTCGACAGCACGATCGGCCAGCCCTGGCGGATGCCGGTATCCATGCCGCTGCCGGGTTCCAATTCGTCGTGGGTGACGGTAAGCCGCACCATGTCCTGGTAGGGCACGATCTCGAAGGTCACACGGCTGTAGGCGTCCGGGTCGTCGGCCTGCGAGGCGGCGGCCCAGGTGATGACCAGCCGCGAGGGCGGGGTGCTTTCCACCACTTCGCCGACCAGCTCGACCGAGCGCGTTTCGTCGGCGCGCACGTGCTGCCAGCGCGAGCCGGGTTTCCAGTCCGAGACGTTCTCGTGGCCCCAGTAGCGACTGGCGATCTCGGGGCGGGTGATGGCCTCGAACACCTTCTGTGGCGTGGACGCGATGTAGATCACGTGGATGAAGCGGGTGGTCTCTGCGGACATCGTCATTCTCCTTCCAGTTCGCGTTTCAGGTCATGCAGCAGGCTCAGGCGCTGCTGCTCGAACTTGCGTACCCAGCGCTCGTAGACTTCATGCAGCGGCACCGGGTTGATGAAGTGCAGCTTCTCGCGGCCACGGCGCACCGTGCTGATCAGGTTGGCGTCTTCCAGCAGGCCAAGGTGCTGGGTGACCGATTGCCGGGCCATGTCCAGGTGTTCGCAGAGCTGGCCCAGGGTCTGGCCGTTGTCTTCGCAAAGCAGGTCCAGCAGCGTTCTACGCGTGGGGTCGGCCAGTGCCTTGAACACCTTGTCTGCATTCATGCGGGGCGTCTTCAGTTCCAGTTGTCGATCCTGATGTCGTGTGGATTGGGCTGACCCTTGCCGGTTTCCAGCAGGGCCTTGAGGCTCAGCAGGAAGACCGCCCACTTGGTGCTGCAGTGGGAGGTGAACTCGACGCGTTCCTTCCAGCCTTCGTGGGTGAACAGGACGATGCAGTAGTCGCCTTCCTGCTTCAGCGCGAAGCGCACGTGGGTGCCGATCCATTCGGCAGGGCCGGCCAGGGACGCCTGGTGGGGTGGCCAGTGCTTGATACACCTGGCTTGCGGGGACCTTGATGCCGACCCGGTGTGCGATATCCACCATTGCAGGTTCCTCGCATGGGCCGGCAGGCGCCGCCCTTGAGTGGACTATATGCAGGTAAATACCTGCATGTCAAAACCGGCCACGAACGCCCGGATGTGGTAGTGCCGGCCGCTGGCCGGCATCCCGGTGGAGTTGGGTGCGTGCAGTGGCCGGCCAGCGGCCGGCACTACCAGATGCTGCCCACCCGGCTGCGGGGAGTTGACAGCGCTTCAACCTACTAGTAGGTTGGCTGCATGAAAGAGTCGCTCTCGCCCAAAGCCCAGGAGATCCTGGCCCACGCCCGTTCGCTGCTGGAGGCCGGTGGCTACAACGGTTTCAGCTACGCCGACGTGTCGGCGCGGGTGAACATCAGCAAGGCCAGCATCCATCACCATTTCCCCAGCAAGGTGGACCTGGTGCGCACGGTGGTTGAGCTGTACCGGGCCGAGGCGCGCGAAGGCCTGGCGCTGCTGGACCGGCAGCTGGACGACCCGTTGCAGGAGCTCAACGCGTATGTGGACTACTGGTCGAGCTGTATTGCCGGTGGCACGTCTTCGTTCTGCATCTGCGCGATGCTGGCGGCAGAGGCGCCGATGATCCCTGCGGAGATTGCCGAAGAAGTACGCGGGCATTTCGATGATTTGAGTGGCTGGTTGGCGCTCACGTTGGAAAAGGGCGCGGCGCTGGGTCAACTGCGCCTGCAGGGTTCGGTGGCCGATGAGGCCAAGGCGTTCATGTCATCGGTGCATGGCGCGATGCTGGCCGCGCGCGGTTTCGGCGATGCGGCGACGTTTGCTGCGCTGGCACGGCTGGCCATCGCGCGGGTGAGCGCGGCTGCCTGATAGATGTGTGGTGGGCCTGCGGCAACGTAGGCCTTTTCTTTGGTTCAGAAGTCTACCTACTAGTAGGTTCAATCAACCCTTGGAGATGTTCCATGTCGCACTCTCTGTCCACGCTGGGCGTGATCCACACGGCCGTCAGCCTTGTACCGGTGTTCGCCGCCCTGTATGCCTTCATTCGCCATCGCGCGATCGACCCCGCGACACGCTCCGGCAAGCTGTACCTGCTCGGGCTTGTGCTGTCGGTGGCAACGTCGTTCACCGTCTCCAGTACGGGCGGGATCAACCCGGGCCACGCATTCGGAGTGATCGTGCTGCTGATCGCCTTCGGCGGCGTGCTGGCCGGCCGGCTGCGCTGGCTGGGTGGCGCCGCACCCTACGTGTCGACGTTTGCGCTGTCCTTCAGCTTCCTGCTGTCGCTGGTGCCAGGCGTGAATGAAACGCTGACACGGTTGCCGGCAGCGCATCCGATTGCTGCGGCGCCGATGGCGCCGGTGGTGCTGCACACGTTGCTGGGATTGGCGGTGGTGTTTGTGATCGGCTTTGCCGCGCAGTGCTGGCGCATGCGGTTTGAACCGGTTCGCAGGCGCCCTTGAGCAGAGGCGCCTCAGTCCCGCACCGCGAGCGCGGCCAGCAGCGACTGCGGTTCGATCAGCGCAGCCGAACGTGTGGCATCCACCCGAACGTGCCCGCTGCAGAAATTGAACACCCGACCCTCGGCAGGCGCGGATACGTCTGGCGTTGCGTCCGGTGTTTCGATTTCCAGCACTTCATCTACCGCCAGCGCCAGGGTTGCGGTGCCGGCGGTGATCAACAGCATGGCTGGGCTGCCGCCATCGAATGCCGGTTGCCCGCTGAGCCTGCGCAGGTCGGCCACCGGCAACGGCTGCCCCCGTACCTCCAGGCTCCGCCTGCCATGCTGGTCCGCAGGGCCGAAGGTCTCGGGGCCGCGTATTTCCACGGCCAGCTGTACGTCGATCGCGAACAGGGCGGTGCCTGCACGCAGGACGACAACCTCGAACAACTCGGCGGGCGAGGGACGTGTTTCCGTTGAAGGTTGAGCGGGTACAGGCATGCTGTGGATCTGGCAGGAACGATGGGTAACGCGGCTTGAATGATGACGTGTGCAGGGAGTACGCGGCCGCGTGGGACTACGCGCGCAGGGCGGCGGTTCAGCTGGATCCGACGGACGCATGGTGCGCACTGAGCGGGCCGATGCGCGGAAAGTGCGGACGCAGCAGGCCGACGAGCTGATCCATGCCCGGAACGGCATGGCCAAATTCGTCCCATCGCGCATTGACCAGGCCGGACACCACGACCTGCCCGGTGTCGATGCGGGTCATGGCCCAATAGGGAACAGCACGCGCGCTGATGGCCATGTCCAGTACCGGCACGACGGCAGCATGCGAGCGACTGTCATGGATGCGGTGCTTGACCGCCTCCAGGCCGTCGGGCGGACCTTCGACGTACTGGAAAAACCGCTGCCCGTCGACGAGCAGCGCTCCGGTAACGTCCACGCGACGGTTGAACGTGGCAGAGCGGGAGACGATCTGCCGGAGCATTTCATCGGAAAGCCCAGCCGACATGTGGCTGGAGTAGGCAAATGCGTGGAGCATGGAAGGGGCTTCTTGTGACGCCCGTCACTATACGTGGGTCGCCATAGCCTGCCGTGAGCCTTTCCTCACGCATCACCGGGGAGTGATGCGTTGGATCAGCAGCCCACCAACCGATCCGCGCCAATTCCGCCGCGATGCTGGCTGCGGTATTGGGTAGGACTGGCGTCCACCTGGCCGCGGAAGTGCCGGCGGAACGACTCCTGCGAACCAAAGCCGGCCTGCTCGGCAATCCACTGCAGCGGCCGGTCGGTGGTTTCCAGCAGCTCGCGGGCGAATGCCACGCGCTCGCGGATCAGCCAGTCGATGGGTGACAGGCCGGTGGCTTCCAGGAACTGCCGCTGCAGCGTGCGCTGGCTGAGCGCGGCCTGCTCGGCAAGACTGCCCAGCGAGTGCGGCTCGCGCAGGTTGCGGCGCATCCATTCCATCAGTTTTGCCAGACGCGAGGGCTCGCCATTCGGAATGGCGCGGCTGACACGCTGGCTGCGTTCGGCATCACGCCATGGCGCCAGTACCAGCCGCTCGGCCACCAGGTTGGCCACGCGCGCGCCGTAGTCCTTGCGCACCATGTGCAGCATCATGTCCATGCCGGTGGCCGAGCCGGCCGAGGTGATGATGCTGCCGGTATCGACGTACAGCACGTCCTCGCGCACATCGATGCGCGGAAAGTCGCGTGCCAGCGCTTCGGTGAGGCGCCAGTGGGTGGTGGCCGGGCGGCCATCGAGCAGCCCGGCCCAGGCCAGCACGAAGGCGCCAGAGCAGATCGAGGCGATGCGCGCACCACGCGCGTGGGCGCGGACGAGTGCATCGAGCAGCGCCTGTGGCGGACGCTCGCTGGGTTCGCGCCATCCGGGAATGACGATGATGTCGGCGTCATCAACAGTGCTGAGATCGTAGGGCAGCTGCACCTGTGCATTGCCGAGCATGCGCAGTGCACCGGGTTCACCCGCGCACAGCTGGGTGCGGTACCAGGCCACGCCCAGTTCTGGCCGCACCGGTGCGAACAGGCCAACCGCACAACCGAATTCGAACAGCCCCTGGCCGTGGCAGGCAACGATGGCGACGAGCGGTGCGGTGGGATCGGCGGGTGGGCTGGGCATGGCTTGATGCTACGGATGCAGACGCGTGGCGCTGCGTGGTGCGAGGGCATGAGGTGATGCCGGGCAGGCATATGGAGCGGTCGCTCCCTTCCTGTAGGCCCGCGCCCACACTCGGTTCAGTGCCGGCGGGGTGGATGCATCTGACGCCGTCGCGAAGAGCAGCCGAACGTGGGCTCGGCTCTACAGGCAGCAGCGCACCGTTGCGGCCACCTAACGTCATTACCAGCGGTCATGTGGGTGGCCGGATGTTACGGCTGGGTGACGCGATCGCGCCTGTCGCGGTGGGTGAACAGGCCCTTGAATGGAAGCGTGTTTCCGGCCCACCCCCACGAGCCCCCATGCCTGCTGCCCACGCCCCTGTGCTGAACACTCTCGCCGTCCTGATCGCCAGCGTTCTGGCCGCATCGCCTGGCAATGCGGCTGACGCCGATGCGGATCCTGCTGCCACCGCTGCAACGGCCAACGTGGCAGCGTCCACGCTGGATGCGGTGGTCGTTACCGGGTCGCGCACCAGCACGCGCACGGTGAAGAACAGTTCCACCCCGATCGATGTGATTTCCGCAGAGGACCTTGCTGCGACCGGCCAGGCCAACCTGCTGGAAGCGTTGCAGCGCAGCCTGCCGTCGCTGAGCCAGATCGGTGGCTACCAGAGCGACCAGGAGAGCCTGATCCGTGGCTACCAGCTGCGCAATCTCTCGCCGGGTTACACGCTGGTGCTGGTGAACGGCAAGCGCCGCAATGCCAGTGCCTATGTGAGCGGTGCCAACGGCGGCGGTTTCCCCGGCCATGCCTGGGCTGACCTGGCGTTGATTCCAGTCTCGGCGATCGACCATGTGGAAGTGCTGCGCGATGGCGCGTCGGCCATCTATGGTTCGGACGCGATCACCGGCGTGGTCAACGTGATCCTGAAATCGCAGGCACACGGTGGCGAGCTTTCCGTGGAAAGCGGGCAGAGCATTGATGGCGATGGCGCGCGCACCAGCTTGCGTGCCAACGTGGGCCTGCCGTGGGGCGCCGATGGCTTCGTCAACCTGTCGGGCGAAACCACGCGGCAGCACCACGCGATCCGTACCCGCCGCTACATTGATGGCTATCTGAGCTATCCGGCGGTAGATGCCAACGGCAATCTGGTCGCGCTGCGACCGAACAACCGGTTGCCGGCCGGCGCATCGCCGAACCCGGCCGAGGCCAACCGCGATGCCGAGGCCAACACCATCCTCAGTTCGCCATCGTATGCGCTGAAGGCGTTTGCGGTGAACGTGGGCCATGGCCTGGGCGAGAGCGCGCAGTTCTACGCCAATGCCACCGCCAGTGATCGAACCGCGCAGGCGATCCAGAATTTCCGCCTGCCGGCGACCATCTTCACCACCTACAAGGCGCCGGGTGTGCTGAGCGTGTTTCCCGATGGCTTCCTGCCGTTGCTGGAAACCAAGGAGAAGCAGTACACCGGCACCGCAGGTGTGAAAGGCCAGATCGCGGGCTGGGATTACGACGCCAGCCTGACCGGCAACCGCAGCACGGTACGCACCTATACCCGCAACTCGGTGAACTACTCGCTGCCGTACCCTGGTTCGCCCACTGACTTCTATGATGGCAAGCTGGACTACCAGCAGGGCATCGCCAACCTCGACCTGCGCCGTGGCTTCGAGGTGGCGGCATTCGCTTCGCCGCTGGAAGTGAGCGCAGGTGCCGAGTACCAGCACGAACAGTACGAACGCGGCGCCGGGCAGTGGGAGTCGTACACCGGCTTCGGTGCCGCCGCGTTCGTGGGCTATTCCACCGCCGATGCGGTGAAGGCGACGCGCAACAGCAAGGCGGTCTATGTGGGCGCGGCCAGCAACATCACCGCGCGCTGGTATCTGGATGCGGCTGCACGCTGGGAAGATCATTCCGACTTCGGCAGCGTGTCCACCGGCCGCCTGACCACCCGCTTCGATTTCACCGATGCGCTGGGTGTGCGCGCTACGGTCAGCAACGGCTTCCATGCGCCCAGCCTGGGCGCGCAGTTCTACCAGGCCACCGGCAGCTGCCCGTGCGGCACCACGCTGGTGGCACAGGTGTCTTCGCCGGCGGCGATTGCGTTGGGTGCCACACCGCTGAAGCCGGAAAAGGCCACCAACTACAGCCTGGGCGTGACCTGGGACCCGAGCCCTGCGTTCCACCTGGCCGTGGATGCCTACCAGATCGACATCCGCGGCCAGCTCGGCCAGTCCAGCCAGATCGGCTACAACGCGCAGGATCCAGCGCGCATCACCGACAACAGCGGTACGGTGTTGAGTGCGGCGCAGAAGAACACCATCGATGCGCTGCTGGGTTCAGCCGGCATCAGCATCCTGCCGGGTGATGCGTTCTACGCCAGCTACTTCACCAATGTGGGCAATACCCGCACACGCGGTGTCGAGCTGACCCTGGAAGCGAACCAGGAAACGGCGTGGGGCAAGCTGCGCTGGAGCTATGCGGCCAACGTCGGCCGCACCACGATCCGGAAGGTCAGTGATATTCCGGCGGCGCTGCAGGGGCTGCCCAATATCAACCTGCTGACCAAATCCAGCGAGTACGCACTGCGCTTCCGCACGCCCAGCTACACCCAGGTGGCGGGCTTGGGCTGGCAGAACGGGCGCTGGCGCTCGAATGTCGACTTCACCTACTACGGCCCGATCAAGCGCCTGAACAACGGCGTGGAATACAGGCAGCCGCCGGTGCTGGTGACCAACCTTTCAGGTGCGGTGGAGCTGGGTGCGGGCTGGAGCGCGGCGCTGGGCGTCAACAACGTGTTCGACAAGCGCACGCGCAAGGTGCCGGAGTACGCGCGCAGTGCTACCGATGTGGCCAGCATCGAGACGACGTGGGATTCGGGCGATGTGCTGAGCCGGATCGGGACGTTCTGGTACGGGCGGATCAATTACCGGTTCTGAGGTGGAGCAGCCGAGCATGGCTCGGCTCTACAAAGGCAACAGCAGCCGAGCATGGCTCGGCTCTACAGAACGCGAAAGGCGGCCGGACGGGGTTCGGCATCATCGAGGAGCAGTTCATGTCTTCTGCATTGAAGGTGGTTGCAGTGGTAGGGTCACCGACCAGCTCGGCGACGTCGCGCACGTTGCTGCTGGTGCGGCACCTGTTGGCGTCGTTGCAGCAGCGGGTACACGCCAGCGTGGAGGTGGTGGAGCTGGCGCCGATCGCGCGCTCGCTGGGGCAGTCGTTGTCTCGCGATGAGGCGGAGCCTGCGGTGGAGCAGGCGTTGCAGACGATCGAGGCGGCCGAGCTGCTGGTGGTGGCCGCGCCGGTGTATCGGGGGTCGTATCCGGGGCTGTTCAAGCACCTGGTCGACTTCATCGAGCTGGAGGCGCTGGTGGATACACCGGTGCTGCTGGCGGCGACCGGGGGCAGCGAGCGCCATGCACTGGTGATCGACCATCAGTTGCGGCCGTTGTTCAGTTTCCTGCAGGCGCACACGCTGCCGATCGGGGTGTATGCCACGCCTGCCGACTTTGATGGCGAGCACATCAACAGTGCAGCGTTGCAGGCCCGCATCGCGCTGGCGACCGAGCGTGCGGCCGGGCATCTGGCTACGCAGGCGCTGGCGGTAGCGGCGCCACTGCGACGCATCGCCTGATGCCATAACCGGCGGCGCTTTGCATATGGCCAAGGCGCATCTGCGTGGCCGGATCTGACCGCCGATTGTCGCCTGGCACCGCCACCGCAAGCACCGGCATCCCTAGCATCGAAATCGAAGCGGCATCGCATTGCCGGCCCTGATGAGGACACTCCCGTGGCGTTGGACGCAGCAAGCAAACCCATCCTGTTCCTGCTCGACCGCGAGTTCGAGGATGGCCTGATTCCTGGCCAGCGTTTCTTCTGCCGGCACAGCCTGCTGCTGGAAGGGGCGCTGTCGAGTATCGACGGCCTCGACGCGCAGCTGGATGTGCGCCGCATCGGCTTCGCGCGGCCACGCCGCGAGGTGATCGCCGAGATCGGCGAGCAGGACCAGTCGTTGCCCAAGCTGGTGCTGCCGCAGGGTGTGCGCAGCGAGCTGGCCAGTGGCGTGCATCAGGACCGCCAGTACATCTCCGGTGCCGAGCCAATCCTGGCCGCGCTGAACGGCTTGCTTGGCATTCCTGTAGCCCACCCCTGAGCGAGGACGCGACCGTGAGCTATCTCATCAGTGTGCTGGACAAGAGCCCGGTGGCCGAAGGTGCTTCGCCCGAACAGGCGCTGCGCAACAGCCTGCAGCTGGCGCAGCGTGCCGAGCAGCTGGGTTACCACCGGTACTGGTTCGCCGAGCACCATGCTGCCCCGGCGCTTGCCAGCCCGGCGCCGGAAGTGCTGGCAGCCTGGGTGCTGGCGCAGACCCGGCGCATCCGCATCGGCAGTGGCGGGGTGATGCTGCGCCACTATGCGCCGTACAAGGTTGCAGAGAGCTTCAACCTGCTGGCGGCGTTGGCGCCGGGGCGCGTGGATCTGGGGGTGGGCAAGGCGCCCGGTGGCCTGCCAGCGTCGACCGCCGCGCTGGCGGCGGGACGCCCGGCATTCGCCGATTTCGACCAGCAGCTGCGAGACCTGGAGGGCTATCTGTCCGGTGCCGCGACCGAGGCGCTGGCGCGCCCGATTCCACAGCAGGCGCCTGAGCGCTTCCTGCTCGGGGCCAGCCCACAGAGCGCGAAGCAAGCAGCCGAGCTGGGCTGGCGCTTCGTGTACGCCGCGCACTTCGATGGCGACCCGAAACATATCGAGGCTGCGTTCGACGCTTACCGCAGCGTCTCCTCGCAGCCCCCGCTGCTGGCCACGGTGGCCTTCGCCGCACCGACTGCCGAAGCAGCAGCGCGTCATATCGGCGCGCTGCGCGTCTACAAGCTGCACCTCGGTCCGGGGCAGGCGGTGAACCTGCCCAGCCCCGAGGCGGCTGCCGAGTACGCGCGCCAGGTGGGCGTGGCCGACTTCCGCATCGAGGAAACGCGCCCCAGCGTGCTGTCCGGTGATGCGCAGCATGTGCGCGGCGAACTGGACGCGCTGCACCGGCGTTTCGGCGTGGGCGAATTCATCCTCGACGCGCCGGTGGCCGACCTTGACGCACGCCTGACATCCCTCGAACTGCTGTCGCCTGCGCCGCGCGCGGCGGTGGCCTGACCTGCAGGAGCGATTCCCAATGAGCACGACCCCGCGCCACATTCCGTTCGGCATCATGCTGCAGGGCCCCGGCAGCCACATGCATGCCTGGAAGCATCCGTCCAATCCGGCTGATGCCAGCGTCAACCTGCAGTTCTACATCGACATCGCGCGCACGGCCGAGGACAACGGTATCGCCTTCGGCTTCGTGGCCGACGGGTTGTATATCAACGAGAAGTCGATCCCGCATTTCCTCAACCGCTTCGAGCCGATCTCGCTGCTGTCGGCGCTGGCCACGGCAACGAAGAAGATCGGCCTGGCGGGTACGCTGTCGACGTCCTACAGCGATCCGTTCACCGTGGCCCGCCAGTTCGCCTCGCTGGATCTGCTCAGCGGCGGCCGTGCCGGCTGGAACGTGGTGACCTCGCCACTGGAGGGTTCGGGCCGCAACTATGGCCGGCCACACCCGGAACATGCGCTGCGCTACCAGATCGCCGACGAGTATCTGGAGGTGGTGCAGGGGCTGTGGGATTCCTGGGACGACGACGCCTTCGTGCGCGAGCGCGACAGCGGTATCTTCTTCGCGCCGGAAAAGTTCCGCCGCCTCGACCACAAGGGCCGCTTCTTCCAGGTGGAAGGGCCGCTCAACATCCAGCGTTCGCCGCAGGGCCAGCCGGTGATCTTCCAGGCCGGTTCGTCCGACGACGGCATCGCGCTGGCCGGCAAGTACGCCGACGCGGTGTTCACCCACTCGCCGTCGCTGGAGGAAACCCGCGCGGTCACCCGGAAGGTGAAGAATTCGGCGATCGCGCATGGCCGCAGCGGCAATGACGTGAAGATCTTTCCGGGCATCGGCCCCATCGTCGGCCGTACTGCCGAGGAGGCTGAAGCCAAGTACCAGGCGATTGCCGCACTGGCAACGCTGGAGGATGCGCTGGCCTATCTCGGCCGGTTCTTCGACCACCACGATTTCAGCCAGTACAATCCGGACGCGCCCTTCCCGGAGCTGGGTGACATTGGCAGCAATTCGTTCCGCTCCACCACCGACCGCATCAAGCAGGATGCGCGTGAGAAGGGCCTGAGCCTGCGCCAGGTGGCATTGGAGGCAGTGAGCCCGCGACCAAACTTCATCGGTACGCCGGAGCACGTGGCCGATGAGCTGATCCGCTGGTTCGATGCCGGTGCCAGCGATGGCTTCATTCTCGGCTTTGCCGCGCAGCGCGAGGGCCTGGACGATTTCGTGACCCAGGTATTGCCGATCCTGCAGGCGCGGGGCTACCACCAGCGCGCGCTGGAAGGGCAGACGCTGCGCGAGCATCTGGGCCTGCCGTACAAGGCCAGCCGGTATGCGACCGACGCCGAACCGGCGCGGAAGGTGGGGTAGGGCAATGAGCGGAGAAACCGCAGTAGCACCGGGCCAGGCCCGGCGGAGTTCCCCAGCGACTGGCGTGTTGCCCGAAATCGCAGCACATGCCGAGGCCGCCATTGCGATCCGCCATGACCTGCACCGGCACCCGGAGCTGGCCTTCGAGGAGCATCGCACCAGCGCACGTGTGGCCGAACTTCTGCAGCAATGGGGTTATGACGTGACCACTGGCCTCGGCGGTACCGGCGTGGTCGGTACGTTACAGCGCGGGCAGGGCAGTCGTCGGCTGGGGCTGCGTGCCGACATCGATGCGCTGCCGATCCGCGAGGACTCCGGCCTGGCCTACGCCAGCCAGACCGAGGGCCTGATGCATGCCTGTGGTCACGATGGCCATACCGCCATCCTGCTGTCCGCCGCGCATTACCTGGCCCATCACGGCAATATCGACGGCACCCTGCAGCTGGTATTCCAGCCTGCAGAGGAGACGGGTTCGGGCGCGTCGAAGATGATTGCCGATGGCCTGTTCGAACGCTTCCCGGTGGATGCGATCTATGGGCTGCACAACTGGCCGGGCGCGCCGGTGGGGCACTTCGGCTTTGTCGATGGCCCGGCGATGGCGTCGGTGGACTGGGCGCGGCTGAAGGTGATCGGCAAGGGCGGCCACGGTGCCGAGCCGCAGGGCAGCATCGACCCGATCCTGGCGGCAGCGCACATCGTTACCGCGCTGCAGAGCGTGGTGTCGCGCAATGTCGATCCGCGGCAGATGGGCGTGGTCACCGTCGGCTCGATCCACGGCGGCCAGGCCGCCAATGTGATTCCGGACGTGGTCGAGCTGAAGCTGACCGTGCGCGCCTACCTGCCCGAGGTGCGCGACACGCTGCGACGCCGGGTCACGGAACTTGCCGAGCAGACCGCCGCCGCGTTCGGCGCGCGCGCCGAGATTGAGTTCCCGCGCGGCTTCCCCAGCGTGATCAACCACCCGCAGCAGACCGCCTACGTCCGCAAGGTGGCGGTGCAGGGCTTCGGCGCCGAACAGGTGGTGCCCGACTTCGCACCGCGCACCGCCAGTGAGGACTTTGCCTTCCTGCTGCAGGCGCGGCCCGGCAGCTTCGTGTTCGTCGGCAACGGCGACAGCGCACCGTTGCACAGCCCACGCTATGTGTTCAACGACGCCGCCATTGCACCCGCTGCCAGCCTGTGGGCACGGCTGGCCGAAGACTATCTGGTGAAGGACGTGGCATGAGCAGCAACGAACGCTTCCTGTACACCTCGGTGGATGACCCACTGGCGCGGCCGCTGTTCGACGGCCTGGAGCAGGAGTACGACAGCCGCTACGCCGACGTGCGTCGACGCATCGGTGGCAGCGCCCGCGAGGAGCTGCAGCGCTATCCGGCGCAGGCCTTTGCGGCCCCGGTGGGCGCCTTCGTGCTGCTGCTGCGCGACGGGGTGGCGATTTCCGGCGGTGCGTTCATGCCGCACTGTGATCCGGATACCGCCGAATTCAAGCGCATCTGGACGCTGCCCGGGCTGCGTCGCCAGGGCATTGCGCGGCGCGTGCTGCAGGAGCTGGAAGAGCAGGCGGCGCGGCAAGGGTATCGGCGGGTGTTCCTGACGACGGGCTTCCGCCAGCCTGAAGCTGTTGGCCTGTACCTCAGCCATGGTTACACCGCGCTGTTCGATCTGGATGCGGATCCCGAAACCATTGCGCACCTGCCGTTCGAAAAGCACCTGCGGGCACCGGCGCCCCCCATCGTGCCTGCACAGACCCAGCTGCAAGGAGCCCACGCGTGAGCACGCCTTCGACCGCGCTGGATGGCATTGCAACCCGGCCGGCGCCAGCGCCGGCGCTGAAGATCGTGCCGGCCCGGCATCCGCTGCAGGTCTTCGGCACGGTGCTGGCACTGGCGCTGATCCTGATCGGGCTGCAGTCCGTGCTGGGCAATCCGCGCTGGGGCTGGGGCACCTTCGCCGAATGGTTCTTCGCGCGCCCGGTGCTTGAGGGACTGGGCCGCACGCTGCTGCTGACCGCGCTCGGTACTGGCCTCGGCTTCGCCTTGGGCACGTTGCTTGCGCTGGCCCGCGTCTCCGGCTCGCCGCTGCTGTCGGCGGTGTCGTGGGGCTACGTTTGGCTGTTCCGCTCGATCCCGCTGCTGGTGCTGTTGCTGCTGCTGAACAATCTGGGCTACCTGTACAGCACCATCGAACTGAGCGTGCCGTTCACCGGCATCAACCTGTTCTCGTACCCGACCACGCAGCTGATCGGTGTGTTCACTGCCGCGGTGCTGGGCCTGACCCTGAACCAGGCCGCGTTCTCGGCCGAAGTGATCCGCGGCGGCATTCTGTCGGTTGACCACGGCCAGCACGAGGCCGCGGCCGCGCTGGGCCTGCCACGTGGCCGCCAGGTGCGCCGCATCATCCTGCCGCAGGCGATGCGCTCGATCCTGCCGGCCGCGTTCAACGATGTGATCGGCCTGGCCAAGAGCACGTCGGTGGTCTACGTGCTGGCGCTGCCTGAGCTGTTCTACACGGTGCAGGTGATCTACCGCCGCAACCTGGAGGTGGTGCCGCTGCTGATGGTGGCCACGGTCTGGTACCTGGTGATCCTGACCGCACTTTCACTGCTGCAGCGACGGGTGGAGCAGCGCTTCGCGCGCGGCCAGCTGCAGCGCGAGCGCACGGCGTCGCGCGTGTCATCGCCGCTGCGCGTGCAGAGCGATGCTGCGCAGCGCTCGATCCACCGCCCGCGCATCGCCCCCCAGGTCGAAGCGGGCGAGGGCGCGGCGGTATCGCTGCACGGCGTAGGCAAGGTGTTTGGCGACCAGCCGGTGCTGGAGGATGTGAACCTGGACCTGCGCGCCGGCAGCGTGACGGTGCTGATCGGCCCATCGGGCGCCGGCAAGTCCACGCTGCTGCGGCTGATCAACCACCTGGAGCGTGCCGACAGCGGCTATGTGACCGTCGGCGGCCAGCTGATCGGCTACCGCCGTGACGGTGACACCCTGTACGAACTGCCTGAGCGTGAGATCCGCCGTCGGCGTGCCGAGGTGGGCATGGTGTTCCAGGGCTTCAATCTGTTCCCGCACCTGACCGCGCTGGAGAACATCATCGAGGCACCGATCGCGGTGCGTGGCGTGCCCCGTGTGCAGGCCGAACAACAGGCGCGCACGCTGCTGGAGCGGGTCGGCCTGGCCGACAGGGCCGATGCTTTCCCGCGCCAGCTGTCCGGTGGCCAGCAACAGCGCATCGCGATTGCCCGCGCGCTGGCGCTGCAACCGAAGGTGCTGCTGTTCGACGAACCCACCTCTGCGCTGGACCCGGAACTGGTGGCCGAAGTGCTCAGTGTGATCGAAGAGCTGGCCCGCTCCGGCACCACGCTGGTAATTGTCACCCATGAATTGAGCTTCGCCCGCCGCGTGGCCGACCACGTGGTGATGATGGACCAGGGCCGGGTGATCGAGCAGGGCACGCCCGAGGCTCTGTTCGAGCGCCCGCGCCAGCAACGCACCGCCGATTTCCTGGCCAAGACCCTGTAACCCCGGAAGGAACACCATGAGCCCTGCAGCGCCGCGTCGCCCCTCGCGCAGCACCCTGTTGATCGTGGCGGTGCTGGTCATCGGCATCGCCGGCATCGTCTACTCGCGCGTGCGCCAGGCCCCGGAGGCTGCCACTGTGGCCGCGACCAGCCTGGCCGGTACCAACACCGCCGTGCTGAAGGGCACGCTCGACCCGAAGGCGCAGGCCCTGATTCCTGCGGGCTACCGCTTCGTCACGCCGGGCGCATTCACCGTGGCGACCCATCCGGGGCAGCTACCGCTGGCCGACTACGGCGCGGACAGCAAGGACGTGGTCGGCATCGAGCCCGACATCGCGCGGCTGATTGCCGATGCGTTGGGCCTGAAGCTGGTGATCGTGCCGGTCGCGTGGGCGGACTGGCCGCTGGGGCTGGAATCGGGCAAGTACGATGCGGTGCTGTCGAACGTGACGGTGACCGAAGAGCGCAAGAAGAAGTTCGACTTCTCCAGCTACCGCTACGATCTTCTGGGCATCTACACGCGCAGCGATGGGCCCATCCAGAAGATCGAGAAACCCGCTGATGTGGCCGGGCTGAAGGTCGTGGTGGGCGCCAGCACCAACCAGGACCAGATCCTGCGGCAGTGGGACCGGCAGAACATTGCGGCCGGCCTGAAACCGGTGGAGTACCAGTACTTCGATGACGCCGTGGTCGGCCGCTTGGCGGTGATCACTGGCCGCGCCGATGTCTCGTTCGAGCCCAATGCCACCGGCGCCTACTCGGCACGCGATGGCAAGGTGCGGCGCGTGGGCCTGTTCCCCGGTGGCTGGCCGAACGCTGCGGCGATCTCGGTGGCCACGCGCAAGGGCAGCGGCCTGGCCGATGCGGTGACGCAGGCGTTGAACACCCAGATCGGCAGCGGCACCTATGCGCAGGCATTGAAGCGCTGGAACGTGGCCGAGGAGGCGGTGCCGCAATCGCAGACCAATCCGCCGGGGTTGCCGACGCTGCAATGACACCGGGCGTGGCCCGGCGCTACCGCTGCTTCTGTAGAGCCGAGCCATGCTCGGCTGCTCTACCAACGCGCCTCCAGCGTTCTGAATGGTCTTGCCAGGCGCACGCCCTCTGCATCGAACGCGGTAACGTCGCGCCCATCCACACGCACGGTCTTCGGCATCGTCCGCGCCGGCCACCAGACCTTCACCGCCGTCCCACTGCGCAGGCCCTTGCCCAGCGTGATCGATAGCGTGCCGTCGCGTTGCCGTGCCTGCATCTGCAACGTGCCATACGCGGTGGGCAGGCCTTCCACCGCCAATCCATCGCCCGCCACCCACGATGGCGGCGTGCCCGGCAGCAGCGAGAGCGCATCATCGTCTTCGCGCATCAGCATGCCGAACAGCGTGCGGCCGTATTCGGCGCCGATCCAGGTATGCGGCATGTCGCCCAGGTAGCGCGGGAAGCGCAGGCGCGAATGCACGACCTCGGCCAGCACCTGCCACCGAAGCGGGCGCCGGTCATGCAGCAGCCCCTGCAGCAGCTCATCGGCGACCTGCGGCTGGCCCAGGTGCACATAGCTCAGCACGTTGCGGATCTCGTACGGGGTGTAGGCGTACAGCGCACCGGGCTGGCTGCGCTTGCGCACATCGTCCAGATAGCGCGCGAAGGTGGTCCGCAGCGCCTCGGCGGGCAACACGCTCTGTGCGCCGGTCGGGTCCAGTGCGATCGAAACGCCAGTGGGATCGCCATCGCCCAGGTCGGCCGAGGAGGGAATGAAGTCGATGCCCTTCCACGCCATCGTCGCCCGGATCGAGGCATGCAGTGCGTCGTAGAGCAGCTTGTATTGTTCGCGCGCCCAGGCTGCGGTCTGGTGGTCGCCGAGCGATTCGGCCAGCCAGGCGCCGTCGTGCCAGCCCTTCAGGCCCCAGTAGTCATCCCAATAGCTGTGGGTGGGCGAGGGGTAGCCCTCATGGCTGATCGACGGCGCAAGAATGCCCGCGAACCGTTCCGGCGAAGGCTGGTCGGCCTTGTAACCGGGCACCAGCGTGCGCTCGCGCAGCTCCTGCAGGAAGCGCAGCGCGGCCTTCACCTTCGGCAGGTAGTCACGCACCGACTCGGGTCCGCCGTCCAGGCGCGCGACATCGGCCACCAGCGCGACGTACTGGCCCTGACTGTCGTACTCGATGTCCGATCCAAAGCCGGTGTTGACGCTGCCATCGTCGTTGAGGATCGGTGAGACCAGGCCGTTGGCATGCACGCCGTGTTCGCTGTACCAGGCCAGGTAGTCGCGCGCCACGCGGGCTTCGCCCATCCGCAGCAGCACCGCCGAGGTGGCCATGCCGTCGCGGATGAAGGAACGGTTGTAGTTGCGCGGGCCGGGCTGCATGGCTGGACCGGTCTGGTTGATCAGCATGTAGGCGGCCTGCGCGCGCAGCATGTCCACCAGCGACGGATCGGGCAGGCGCAGGCCGACCTGGCCCAGCCGTGCCTGCCAGTCCGCAGACGCCTGCGTGGCCAGTGAATCAAACGCCGCATTGGCATCGCGGGGCAGCGTGGCCAGATCCAGCGCAGGCGCTTCGGGCAGCACGCCATTGGCATCGGCGGCGGCGGTGCCCAACGGGAACGCGACCACGATGGCATCGCTGCTTCCCGGCGCCAACGAGACGCGGTAGTTCAACGCAGCCGAGGCAAGCCCCTGGTCATCACGCGCCTGTTGTGTGGAAGGCAGCTGGCCGGCAGCGAGACTTGCGGTGATCTCCGTTGCGCCATCCTTGCCGAATGGCGCCGCGCCGGATGCGGTCACTGGAGTAAGCGACTGCAGCAGCGTGCGGCCATTGATACGCAGGGCCTGCCCATCGATGGTCACCTCGCGGATCGGGGACAGCCCGCCGTTCTGCCATGGCGGATTCATCTGCATCGGGCGCACGACCAGGCTGAGCGTGCCTTCGATCTTCGTGCTTCCCGTGTTCTGCAGGCGATGCCGCAGGAAGGTCACCGGCTGGCCATCGCGCTCAATGGCGAACACTTCACTGCGCAGCTGCAGGCCGGGTTGCGGTGACCAGGTGGCGGAGGGCATCGGCTTCCAGCCGTCGCGCAGGGCATGCTGCATGGCCTGCCCGGCGGCGCCGGCGGTTTGGCCATCGGCATTGCGCCAGATGGGCTGCACCAGCGGTGCGCCCTTGAAGGCTTCCAGGTTGCCGTACTCGTCGAAGATCGACTTCTGTCGTCCTGCATGCACACCCACGGCCGTCCAGTAGGTCTGCTGCATCTGCAGCGAGGCCGGGAACAATGCGCGCTGGGCGCCGCTGGCGACGATCTGATACTGCTTCATCGGCGTCATCACGGCTTTCGGACCGAGCAGGCGCAGGCGTGCGATCTGCGGCGCAGCGCCGTCCACGCTCAGGCGGAAAGCACGCAATGGTTGTGCTGCAGTGGCGGCCAGCCAGCTTTGCCGGTGACTGGCCGTCTGTGCATCGTATGCGAGGTCCTGCCAACGGCCCCGTGCATCCTGCGCCTGTAGTCGGGCAGCGCCTCGTGCGCCATCGGCCCAGTCGACCACCAGGCCAGCCGTTGATTGGGCCTGCGGCAGCGTGATCTCGAACGTATGGGATCCATTTGCCCCGGCCGGCATCGCGACGGTGCCGCCGCCTTGCCAGAGCGCCGCCGCCTGCGCTGCATCGATACCGCTGACGCGTGCGCTGAGCGTGCTGTCCAGCGGCTCCATCTCGAAGATCGACACGCCCCAGTCGGAAGTGCGCTGCGGGCTGGCCAGCCGCAGGTAGCGCGCCTGCCGTGGCGCGAAGTACAGCGTTTCCACGTCGCCCAGCGAATCGGCCATCGTGTACGCGGTCTGCCACTGCCTGCCGTCCAGTGAGGTCTGCAGTGAATAGCCTTCCGGGTTGGAGACATCCCAGGTGAGCCGCGCGCCGGCCAGCATTGCAGGCGCGCCGAGATCGATCTGGAACCAGTGGCCCGGACTGAATGCACCGCCGGTAACGGTCTTCGGGTTGCCGTCGATCAGGTGGCTGATCGCCATCGCCGGCACCTGCTGCGAGGAACTGCTGGCCTGCCATTGGCTGCGCGGGGGAAGGGTCTGTGCCTGTGCGCTGGAGGCCAGGGCGGCCAACAGCAGGGCAGCGGCAGGGCGCAACGGGAAAGGCGGTGTGGAGACCTTGGAGCGTTCGGCGCGCAACGTCATTACGGACAGCCTCGCAGGTTCGGCCGGAATCGGGCGAGCGCTACGCTAGCAAGGGATGTAACCGGTTACATGACGCACTGCAGCGCCGCTGGACGCTGCCGCTGCCATCACGGGAGGGCTGACGGATGTGGCTCTGGACGTGTAGCGCGAATTGGCTAGGGTCACGTCGAAAGTCCTTTTAAGTGGGTTGTCATCTGACAACCAATGTGAACCGTGTGCAGACTATGGAGAACAAGGAAGGTCTCGAGCGCGTCATCCAGACAAGGACATCGAAGCGGCGTTGCAGTTCGCGGAGGATCGTGGGTGGAGGCTCCGTATGGCGGGCGGCCATGCGTGGGGCCGGATGTATTGCCCTTGCAACGACACCGATTGCCGATGCGGGGAGTTCTGCATCGTGAGCATCTGGAGCACACCGCGTAGCGGCAGCCATCATGCAAGAGCCTTGCGGCGTGTGGTCGAGAACTGCAGTCGTGAGCAATGAGATCACGCTTCGTCAGAAGCGAAGGGGGTCAATCATGGAGTTCGACTTCACCCTGAAGTACCGCTTGCCGGACACAGGTATTGAAATCGGCGTCCTCGAGCAGCGCCTGGCCGAAGGCGGCTGTGACGACGCGCTTGTGGGCCTTGGGCTGCCGGGACGGCTGGCCTTGGCGTTCTGCCGCGAAGCAGATAGCGCAGGGGCTGCCCTGCGTTCGGCGCTGGACGATGTGCAGCGGGCCGTGCCCGGTGCCGAACTGGTTGAAGTGAGCCCCGATCTGGTTGGGCTCACTGACGTCGCAGACCTGCTCGGAATGTCGCGCCAGAACATGCGGAAGCTCATGCTGGCCAACCCGCAGTCGTTTCCGTCCCCCGTGCATGACGGCTCGACCTCGATCTGGCATCTCGTCGACATTCTCGGTTGGCTGCGAGCGCGCGGCAGCGGGAAAGTCACGACGGAAATGACCGAGCTCGCCGCCGCTGCGCTACAGATCAATCTGGCCCGGGAAGGGCGCAGGCTTCACCCGAAGACGTAGCGGCGGCCAGAATCGGAGCCGACCGCATTACAGCTCCACCGTCTCCCACCAGCGCGTACCCGCCTGCGGCGCCTGCATGTCCAGTGCTTCGCCCATCATCGGCGTAGCCACTGGAACACTGTTTGCAGCGGCCAGCGCCGTGATGCGCTCGAACGGCTGCTGCCATGCATGCAGGGCCAGATCGAAGGTGCCGTTGTGGATCGGCAGCAGCCACTTGCCGCGCAGGTCCAGGTGCGCCTGCAGCGTCTGTTCCGGTTGCATGTGCACGAATGCCCAGCGCGGATCATAGGCGCCGGTCTCGATCATGGTCAGGTCGAACGGACCGTATTTCTCGCCGATGGCCTTGAAGCCGTCGAAGTAGCCGGTGTCGCCGCTGAAGAAAATGCGGAAGTCACCGTCCTGGATCACCCACGACGCCCACAGGCTGCGGTCGCTGTCACCCAGCCCGCGGCCGGAGAAGTGCTGGCCCGGGGTCGCGGTCAGGCGCAGGCCGTTGGCTTCGGTGGATTGCCACCAGTCCAGCTGCTCGACCTTGCGCGCATCCACCCCCCACGCGGCCAGCTGGTCGCCGACGCCGAGCGGTGCAATGAAGCGCGCGGTCTTGCCGGCCAGCTGCATGACCGCGGCATGGTCCAGGTGGTCATAGTGGTTGTGCGAGAGGATCACACCGGCGATCGGCGGCAGCGCGTCGATGCTGATCGGCGGTGCATGGAAGCGTGCCGGCCCCATCCACTGCACCGGCGAGGCGCGCTCGGAGAACACTGGATCGGTCAGCCAGTACTGACCACGCAGCTTCAGCAGGATCGTGGAGTGCCCCAGCCGGAACAGGCTGCGATCTGGTGCGGCGTCCAGCGCGGCGCGGTCCAGCGGCTTCACCGGAATCGGGTGCGCGGGCACGGTGCCCTTGGGCTTGTTGAACAGGAACGTCCACCAGATCTCCGCGCCGTCGCGCAGGCCCATCGCCGGACGGGGCAGGGCATTGCGGAACTTGCCATCACGGTACTGCGGCGAATCGGGGAAGTCGGGAAGGGACCAGGACTTGCAGAAGGTGTAGGCGGTCACGGCGAGGATTCCGAGCAGTAGGACAAGGAGCAAGCGCTTCATGGGCGACGTCCGCTGAGTACACTGCACAGTGTAGTTTCGTGTTTTTCAAAAGTACACTGTCGAGTGTAAAATGGAGGCATCCGTTCAGTTATCCGGTTTCCGCCATGTCCCGTGCCCCGCAACGCCTGACCGACCGCAAACGTGACGCCATCGTGCGTGCGGCGGTGGAGGAGTTCCGTGCATCGGGCTACGAGGCGACCAGCATGGACCGCATCGCCGAGGCGGCGGGGGTCTCCAAGCGCACCGTCTACAACCATTTCCCGAGCAAGGAAGCACTGTTCTCGATGATCCTGGAGGAGCTGTGGGAGCGCAGCGTGGCCAGCGACGCACTGCCATACCGCGCCGACCAGCCGCTGCAGACGCAGCTGCTGCAGTTGCTGGGCCAGAAGCTGGACCTGCTCAGCGATGGGAATTTCATCGATCTGGCGCGGGTCGCGATGGCCGAGATCATCCATTCACCGGAGCGCGCGCAGGCCATCGTCTGCCGCATGGGCGAGAAGGAAAGCGGCGAGAGTGCCTGGATCCGCGCGGCAATTGCCGATGGCCGCCTGCGCGAGGTGGATCCGGACTTTGCCGGCCACCAGTTGCATGGGCTGGTGAAGAGCTTCGCGTTCTGGCCGCAGGTCACGATGGGGCAGCCACCGTTGACCGCGCAGGAACGTGCGCGCGTGGCCGAATCGGCGGTGGCGATGTTCCTGGGGTTCTACGCGGTCTAGCCGGCTGCGAAGCGACGGAACTCGTCGGCCGGCAGCGCCGCCGAGTACAGGTAGCCCTGGCCGACATCCACCCCGAGTGCGCGCAGCTTCTGTTCCTGGGCCAAGGTCTCGGTACCCTCGGCCACCACGATCGCGCCGCAGCGGTGCGCGACCTCGACGATGAAGCGCACGATCGACTGCGACTTGGCGTCGGACAGCGTGGCGATCAGCGCCTGCTCGATCTTGACCTCGGCGATGGCCAGCCGCGAGAGCAGGATCAGGGTTGAATAGCCGGCGCCGAAATCATCCAGCGACAGGGTGACCCCGGCTGCAAGCAGCTGTGCGATGTTGGCATCGACCACGTCGCGCTCGACGATTTCGGTCCATTCGACGATCTCCAGGCGCAGCATCGCACCGGGGATGTCATGCAGCTGAAGCAGCTCCTGCAGGCGCAGGCCGAAGTCGGGCAGGCGCAGCGATTCGGCTGAAACATTGACTGCAATGGTCAGCGCCGCGCCGTCCCGCCGGCAGTGCTGCAGGAAGTGCACCGCCGACCGCAGCGTGGCCCATTCCAGGTCTGCCAGCCGCCCCTGGCGGCGCAGCAGCGAGATCACCCGCATCGGGGCAATCGGCCGGCCTTCGCCGTCGCGCATGCGCAGCAGTGCTTCGGCGCCGACCAGTTGGCGATCCTGCAGGCGATGCTTGGGCTGGTAGCACAGCGGCGCATTGCCCTGCTGCAGCCAGTGCTCAAGGGCAACCTCGATCAGGGCGTCGATCTCGCTGTCGCGCTGGATCGGGTCATCGAAGAACACCACGCCCGACTCGATCGCGCTCAGTGCCACGGTGATGGCGCGGAACGGAAGATGTCCTTCATCGGCATCAGCAGGGGGCTTCAATTCAACCACTGCACAGCGGAACAGCGGCCGGAAGCCCGGCCAATCGCGGCCGACCCGATCGGCCAGGTTGCTGGCCAGCTCAGTGATCTGCGGTTGCGTGCGCAGTGTGGACAAGGTCAGGCCGCGCACCAGGATCGCCAGCGCGGCATCGCCGAACTGGTAGATCTCCAGCTGCGCAGCCGGCAGCGACGGCAGCAACCGATGCACTTCCTCGGTGCTGTCGCGCTGCCACAGGCCGTTGTCCTGCAACGGCCCGTAGCGCAGGCGCAGATCGCGCAGGTTGCCCATCTCGGCCACGATCAGGCAGGCCTTGCCGGTGCCGTCGTTATCCCGCCAGTACTGCTGCAGGCGTTCACCGAGCGCACGCATGTTGGGCAGCCCGCTGATCGGATCGATGCGTAGCCAGGCCTGTTCGCGCTGGCGTTGCGCATCGATCTGGGCATCGTTGTAGACCAGCGCGAACACGGCGCCGAGCACGAGCAGCGAGACCGGCAGTGCCAGCGCGCGCTGGATCGCCAGCTCGGCCACCGGCAGTTGATCGGCGCCAATGATCGCCACACCCAGCGCCAAACCCAGAGCGGTTACCCCGATGCGCACGGACCATGCCTGCAGGATCATGCGCGGCGAGAGCTCGTTGAGCATGCGCGGGTACAGGTGCCTGCGCAGCCAGACGCCCGCCACCATCTGCAACACGGCCTCAAGGCTGGCAGGCAGGAAGAACGGGATACCGACGAACTGGTAGCGGACCAGCAGGGCGGCAGCCAGGCAGGCCAAGCCGCCGCGCCAGCCGCCCAGCAGGCCACTGACCAGCAGGATGTCGAAGCCCAGGTGCAGTTTGACGACACCCTGGGAATAACGGGCCACGAACCAGGAATTGAACAGGTAGATCAGGCCCAGCGCTACGCCGACATACAGGCGACGGCCTTCTATGGCGTGCCCGGCGCGACGGGTGGCGATCAGCAGCACGCCGATCATGCCGATCACTGCCGTGGCCTGCAGCAGATACAGCGGCAGGCTGGGCAGGGCGCTGTCCAGGACCTGGGCCGAGACCCGTGAAAGCGCATCCATAGCAGGTTCCCGCCTGTGACCGACGGCCAGTGACGAGCAGGGTAAACCACGACCGCGCGCGCGGCCACTGAGGGTGCTCTGCCGCGGCCGGCAAGGTCAGTAGCGCGGGTCGGCGATGGCGGGCAGCACCAGTTCGCGCACGAAGCCGGAGGATGACAGCTGCAACAGGGCGCTTACCATGGCCATGACATCGTGGACCGGCACCTGCTCACCGTCGCCGCGCGCTGCGGCCTCGGCCACCGGCACCGACAAGGCGTCGTCGGTGTTGAGGTAGCCCAACTGCAGGCTGGTCACCGCCAGCCGGCGATCGCGGAAGCCTTCGCGCAGCGCATCGGCGATGCCGTTGAGGGCGAACTTCGAGGCGCCGAACGCCACTTCCGGGCGGCCACTGCGAGGCAGGGCCGAGGTCGAACCGGTCAGCACCAGCTGCGGGCGCGCTGCGCCCAGTACGCGGGGCAGCAGGCGTTGCAGCAGTAAAAGGGTCGCGGTGATGTTGACGTCGACCAGCTTCGTGAGTGCAGCATCGCTTTCATCGAGGAAGGCGTACTCGTCGCTGAAGGCCTTGTCTTCCCAGATACCCAGGTTGTGGATCAGCACATCGATATCGGCCGGTGCCTGCGCTGCGATGTGGTCGGCAGCCACGGTCGGCCGGGACAGGTCTGCTTCGATCCATTGCAGGGTGACGCCGTCAGCGCAGGCGATGCCGCACGGGCGGTTGCGCGAGACACCAATCACAGTGTCACCCCTAGCACAGAGGCCTTCCACGAACGCGCGTCCCAGGCCCTTGCTGGCGCCGATGACCATCAATTTCATGTTGCTTCCTCGTTGTACTGCGGCAGCCACGATCGGCTGCCAGAACGGTGCCCCACTTGGCGAACGCGCGCAGGCCGCCGCGTTCGGCGGTAAGGGTCGAGGCCGTGTCGTCGAACTGGCACCGGCACCGTGGCAGCAGCCGTCGCTGCTGCAGGCGCTGGGGCGTAGTGGCTGCCGGCCGCCCGCGGGTCGATGTGCGCCAGGATGAGCGAGAATGCACAGGGTCACCGGCAACAGGAATCTCCTGGCATGGACGAGCACAACGCCACCCCTGATGGCATGCCGCTGCCGTTGGCGTGGCAGAAGGCGTTGGCCGATGCGCGCATCGAGCGGCAGTCGATGGGTGTCTCGCGGGCCGACGTTGCCCGCGTGCTGCGGCCGGGCCGCCCCGATGCCTTCCTCAAGTCGGAACTGATCGACGCCTTCAGTGAGCTGGGCGATGAGATCGCGCGCCTGCGCTGGTTGCAGGCACAGGGACAACCGGCGCCAACGGTGATTGCCACGGCCGAAGAAGCGGGCCGGCACTGGTTGCTGATGAGCGCGCTGCCTGGCCGCGATCTGGCTTCGTCGCCGGAACTCGCGCCGCAGCAACGGGTGGAGATACTGGCCGACGCGCTGCGCGGGCTGCATGCGTTGCCGGTAGCAGCCTGTCCGTTCGATCAGCGGCTGGCCTCGCGCCTGCCGGCCGCGCAGGCACGGGTCGAGGCGGGGCGCGTGGATGCCGATGACTTCGATGACGAACGCCTGGGACAGAGTCCACAGCAGGTCTTCGCCCAACTGTGCAGCACCCGTCCCGATCATGAAGATCTGGTGGTCAGTCATGGCGATGCCTGCCTTCCGAATCTGATGGTGTCCGAGGGGCGTTTCAGCGGGTTCATCGACTGTGGGCGGCTGGGCGTGGCCGACCGTTACCAGGACCTGGCGCTGGCCGCGCGCAGCCTGGTCCACAACTTCGGAGATACGCGTTGGGTCACGCCGTTGTTCCAACGCTACGGCGCTGTGGCCGACGAGCGCCGGTTGGCGTTCTACCGGCTGCTCGACGAGTTCTTCTGAGCCCGCGCGCGGCTGGCGATGGCCGCGCAGATCAGGCCACCGACCACGCTCAGGTGTTCCAGTGCGAAGAACAGGGCCAGCTGCTGTTCCGCGCCGTGCTTGGTCCAGAAGGCATGCACGATGGCAATGGTCAGCAGCATGAATACCGCCAGCGCGCCGCTGCCCAGCCAGAGCAGGCGATCAAGCAGCAGGCACAGTGAGCCACCCAGCAGCACCACGGCGCTGGCGAGGTTGAACAGCACAGGCGGTTGCAGCCCGGCCGCCTGCATTTCGGCCACGCTGTTGTCCCACGCCAGCAGCTTGGCCAGACCCGATGACAGGAACACCACCGCCAGCAGCAGTCGGGCCAGGAACCACAGCAGGCGGCTGTCGAGCAGGGCGGTGATCATCCGTGGCATGAAGTCTCTCCGGGTTGGGCTTGGAACGGGCCACGCAGCATCGGGCCTCAACCGCTGTTGAGGTCAAGGGCCGGCTGAACGGAACTCGCTGATGAACGGGTTGCCATCTTCAAGTTGGACGAACGTTCGTTCACTATTGGCGCCATGAACCGAGCCGACCGCAACGCGCAACGCATCGAGCAGATCCTGCAGGCCGCCCTGCAGTGCTTCCTCGCCAAGGGATTCCACCAGACCAGCATGCGTGACATCGCGCAGGCGGCCGGCGTCAGCCTGGGCAATCTCTACAATCACTTCCCCGGCAAGGAAGCGATCATCCTTGCAGTGGCCGTGGCCGAGGGCGAAGAAGTGGCGCCGTTGCTGCAGCGACTGGCCGCGGCCGACGGTGATCGCACGCAGGTGCTGGCGTTCCTGCAGGACTTCCACGCACTGTGCAGCCAGCCGGAATGGGCGACGCTCGCCGTCGAAGTGCTGGCCGAGAGCGCACGCAATCGGGCCGTGGCCGAGGCATTTGCGGCCAATCGCAGGCAATTGCAGGCTGTGCTGGCCGAAGCCCTGCAGCAGGTGGCACAGCGTGAACGTCGGCGTCCCGTACTGGCCCCGGCACTGCAGGCGCAGGTGCTGCTGGATGCCATCGAAAGCGATGCGCTGCGCCGGGGGCTGGGCGAAGCCGGTGGCACCGATGAGGCTCCGTTGGACCCAGGCCTGCTCGCGCTGCTGCTCGGTGCACGCGCATGAGCGCGGTTGAGCGGCGATTGCACGGCCTTGATCTGGCACGGTATCTGGCGCTGGCAGGCATGGTGCTGGTCAATTTCCGCCTGGCGATGGCCGTGCCGGCAGAGGGTGCGAGTTGGCTGGCCGGCTTCTTCCATCTGCTGGAAGGCAAGGCCTCTGCGACCTTCGTCACCCTGGCCGGACTTGGCCTGGTACTGGCCACGCAGCGCCTTGGCTGGATGCGGGCCGGCGCGCAGACCTGGCGGCGCGCGCTGTTCCTGCTGGTGCTGGGCCTGCTCAACCTGACCCTGTTCCCGGCCGACATCCTGCACTACTACGCGGTGTATTTCGCGCTGGCGGTGCTGTGGCTGCGTGCGTCGCCACGGGTGCTGCTGGCCAGCATCGCCGGCCTCGCGGCCGGGTCGTCCTGGGCACTGCTGCACTGGAATTACAGCCAGGGCTGGAACTGGCAGACGCTGGAGTATGCCGGTCTCTGGCAATGGCCGGGTGCCGCGCGCAACCTGTTGTTCAACGGCTTCCATCCCTTGCTGCCCTGGATGTGCTTCTTCCTGCTGGGCATGCTGCTGGCGCGCCTGCCGTTGTCACAACCGCGGGTGCAGCGTGCGTTGCTGCTGGTGGGCCTGCTGCTGATCGGCGCAGGCCAGGCCGTGCAGCACCTTGCGCAGGGAACGCCCTGGCAGCCGTGGCTGGGAACGCAGCCGATGCCGCCGGGACCGGCCTACGTGTTGACCGGTGCGGGGGCAGCTTGCAGCGCGATTGCCGCGTGCCTCTGGATCAGCCGCCGTTATCCGGGGGATTGGCTGGAACCGCTGACTGCAGCAGGGCGAATGACCCTGACCCTCTACGTCGGCCACATCCTGCTGGGCATGGGTACGCTGGAATGGTTGGGGCTGCTCGATGGCAGCGCGTCGCTACCGACCGTGCTGCTGTGGGCGCTGTTGTTCCTGATGCTGGCCACGGGCGCAGCGTGGCTGTGGTCGTGGCGGTTCACGCGGGGGCCATTGGAAGCGGTGATGCGTCGCGTCGCCGGCTAGCACGTTGGTCGCGCGGGCACGATGTTGTGACGGTCATGTCTGTGTCGTGGCGGGCACATCTGCGATAGTTGTCGCAGATAACACTTTCCGCTTGCATCCATGTCATCCGCTTCGGCGCAGCATCTCGGCGAAGTCCTCCAGCAGTCCTATGGCATCACCGCGACCGCTGTGGTGCCACGCCCGGTTGGCGCCGATGCCAACGCCAGCGTGTATCGCATCGATGCACGGCGCGGGCAGTGGTGGTTGAAATGCCGCAGCTACCAGGTGGCCCCAGCCGTCTGGGACACCCTGCATTGGCTGCGCGGCACGCTGGGTGTCGAGGAAATCGTTGCGCCCTGGCCGGCGCTGACCGGCGGGGCATCGGTGCAGCGCTGGGGCCTGCAGTTCACCCTGTTCCCGTATGTGGAAGGCCAGTCCGGTTTCGAGGCGGCATTGAGCCGCACGCAATGGCAACGGTTGGGCGAGGTGCTGCGGCGCCTGCACGAGGCGTGCCCGCCACCGGCGCTGCAGGAAGCGCTGCCAAGCATCCGGATGGAAACCGCAGCGCTTGATACCGTCGGGCAGTGGCTGGCCGGCGAAGGCCTGGCTGCTGCCAAGGATGGGCTGGGCCGTGCCTTCGTCTCCGTCTGGGACCAGCAGCACGCGCGCATCGCGGCGCTGCACGCGCAGGCACTGCAGCTGCACGCGGCGTTGCAGGATGTGCCGGTGCGGCTGCACCTGTGCCACACCGACCTTCATGCCGGCAATCTGCTGATGGGCAATGACGGCGGCCTGCACCTGATCGACTGGGATGGCCTGTCGCTGGCACCGCGCGAGCGCGACCTGATGTTCATCGGTGGCGCTGTCGGCGGGCGCTGGGGCCGCGAGAACCCGGTGGGATTCGAGGAGGGCTATGGCAGTGACCGCGGCGACCCTCGCTGGATCGCCTGGTACCGTCACTGGCGCATCCTGCAGGACCTGATCGAGTTCCAGCAGGTCCTGCTGGGCAGCGATGGAGAGGACCGGTCGCCGCAGCTGCGCCGGCAGTCGCTGCATTTCCTCAGCGAACAGTTCGCCCCGGGCAATGTGTTCGACGCGGCCGAGCGGGTGTATCGCGCGCTGTAGATCCACGCCATGCGTGAATGAACCCTGCGCGCTCAGTCAACGGTGGAGGCGCGAAGAGCAGCCGAGCGTAGGCTCGGCTCTACAGAGGAGTGCAGCGTCATCCACGCGTGGCGCGGATTTACTCGGCGGGCTTCGCCGCTGACGAGGCGGCTGCGCTGGCGGCGCGGCGCGAAAGTACGGCCTCGCGGTGGGCAATGTAGGCGTTGGCGGCGAGGATGATGCCGGCGCCGATGATCGTCCAGCGGTCCACGCTTTCGTTGAAAAGCATCCAGCCGAACAGCGTTACCAGCGGCAGCTGCAGGAAGCTGATCGGGGTCAGCGCCGAGACTTCACCCAGGCGCAGCGCCCGCGTCCACAACAGCTGGCCGATGGTGCCGAGCACGCCGGTGGCCAGCAGCCACAGCCAGGCCATGCCGCTCGGCCAGACCCAGACGAACAGCGCCGGAACCAGCGACAGCGGCACCCAGAACACGTAGGTGTAGAGCACCACGGTATCGGCGCTGTCGACGCGGGTCAGCTGCTTGATCTGGATCGCCACCAGCGAACTGAGCACCGCGGCGGCCACGGCGACCAGGCTGCCCGCGGTGAAGCCGGCGGTACCGGGTCGCACGATCACCAGCACACCGATGAAGCCGACCACGACTGCGGCCCAGCGGCGCACGCGCACGGTTTCACCCAGCCACAGCACGGCGGCAATCGTGACGAACAGCGGCGTGGAGTACGACAGCGACACCGCCTGCGCCAACGGCAGGTGGCCCAGTGCCCAGAACGCGCATAGCATCGAGCCCAGGCCAATCGCACTGCGCACGAAATAGCGCGGCAGCTGTTGCGTCTTCAGCGGAGCACGGCCCGGCCGCAGCAGCATCGGCAGCAACGCCAGCAAGCCGAAGGCATTGCGGAAGAACGCCACTTCCTGGGTTGGCACGTACCGGGTGGCGTAGCGGATCGCGACCGCCATCAGGCCGAATGCCATCGTGCTGCCAAGCATCAGCAGCGCCGCCCGCATCGGGGCGCTTGGGGAAAGGGCGGGGGTGTTCACCACTGTGCGCCGAGCAGGCGGGGCTCCGGTTCGATCGGCACGCCAAACTTCTCCAGCACCGAGGCCGAAATGCGGCGCGCCAGCGCCAGCAGCTCAGCACCGCTGGCATTGCCGTGGTTGACCAGCACCAGCGCGTGGCTTGGCGCCACGCCGGCATCACCTTCGCGGAAGCCCTTCCAGCCGCAGGATTCGATCATCCAGGCAGCGGAGACCTTGCGCTTGTCGTCCTGCTCGGCCGGGAACACCGGCAGGTCGGGGAAGTGCTGCAGCAGCACGTCGACCTGTTCCAGCGGCAGTACCGGGTTCTTGAAGAAGCTGCCGGCGTTGCCCAGTACATCCGGGTCGGGCAGCTTGCGGCGGCGGATCGCGATCACGGCATTGGCCACGTCCACTGCGCTCGGCAGCTCCACGCCCTGTGCCTGCAGTTCCTCGCGGATGCCGGCGTAGTCCATGCGCAGATCATGCAGCAGTGGCAGCTTCAGTTCGATGGCGGAGATCAGATAGCGATCGGGTTGCTGCTTGAACACGCTGTCGCGGTAGGCGAAGCCACACTGTTCGTTGTCCAGCCGCACCCAGGCCTGCTCCTGGCAGTCCCACGCTTCGACCGCCTGGATGAACTCGCCGACCTGCGCGCCATAGGCACCGATGTTCTGGATCGGCGCGGCACCGGCCGTGCCGGGAATCAGGGCCAGGTTTTCGAGGCCAGACAGGCCTTCCTGCAGCGACCACATCACCAGGCCATGCCACGGCACGCCGGCACCGGCACGGATCACCGCATGGTCGGCGCGGTGTTCAAGGAAACTGATGTCACGGTTGCCGAACACCAGCACGGTGCCGGGCAGGTCCTCGGCGATCAGAACGTTGCTGCCGCTGCCCAGCACCAGCATCGGGCCGCTGGCCACCTCGGGCAAGGCCAGCACGTCCGGCAGCAGCGCGGCATCGTGCAGTTCCAGCAGCTGCGCGGCGCTGGCCTGCACATGGAAGGTATTCAGCGCCTGCAGCGGCGCATTGCGGGTGAGCGTCCAGCGCAGCGGGGCGTTGCCGTCGATGGTATCCATGGGCGCGCTCACAGCGGGGCCACCGCGCCGCGGCTCGGCGCTTCACGGCGGCGACGGATCGCCTCCACGCATTCGGAAACCAGCGCCGGTCCACGGAAGATCAGGCCGCTGTAGCACTGCACCAGTGCGGCACCGGCCGCCATCTTGGCTACCGCATCGGCGCCGGACAGGATGCCGCCGACGCCGACCAGCGGCACCGATTCGGGCAGGCGCGCGCGCAGGCGGCGCAGCACCAACGTGGACTGCTCCAGCACCGGTGCACCGGACAGGCCGCCAGCCTCATTGGCCAGCGGGTCGCCGGCCACCTTGCTGTGGTCGATGGTGGTGTTGGTGGCGATCACGCCGTCCACCTGCAGTTCGCCCAGCACGCGGGCGGCGGCGTCGATATCGCGTTCGCTGAGGTCCGGCGCCACCTTCACCAGCATCGGCACGCGTCGGCCGTGGCGGGCAGCAAGGTCTTCCTGGCGGTCGCGCAGCTGGCTGACCAGCTGGCGCAGCGCGGTCTCTTCCTGCAGCTCACGCAGGCCGGCGGTGTTGGGCGAGGAGATGTTGACGGTGATGTAATCGGCCAGCGGGTAGACCTTGTCCAGGCAGGCGATGTAATCGTCCACGGCCTGTTCGTTGGGGGTGTCCTTGTTCTTGCCGATGTTGATGCCGAGCAGGCCGCGGCGGTTGCGCGCGCGCTCGACGTTGCGCACCAGCGCGTCCACGCCCGCATTGTTGAAGCCCATGCGGTTGATGATCGCGTTGTGTTCCGGCAGGCGGAACAGGCGCGGTTGCGGATTGCCGGCCTGCGGGCGCGGGGTGATGGTGCCGATTTCGACGAAGCCGAAGCCGAGCGCGAACAGTGCATCGATGTGCTCGCCGTTCTTGTCCAGGCCGGCGGCCAGGCCGACCGGATTGGGGAAGGTCAGCCCGAACACCGTGCTGGGCATCGGCGCGATGCGTGCGGCCAGCAGCGGCGTGGTGCCGGTGCGATAGGCCAGGTCCAGTGCGGACAGGCCGAGGCCGTGGGCGCGCTCGGCGTCGAGCGAGAACAGGAAGGGGCGGGCAAGCGAATACATGCGTCGGTTCAGTCCAGCGTGCCGAGGAAGGCTCGGGTTCGATATTCAAACGCGACCTGGCCGTCCACCGCATGGGCGGCGAACAGGTCCTGCAGAGCGTCGATCATCGCCGCGTGGCGGGGATGACCGGATTGGGGTGCGTAGGAGGAGGACAGCAGGCGCCCGCGCAGGGCGTCGAAGTCCAGATGCTGCACGTTCGGCAGCTCTACCCTGCCGCGCAGGCCGGGGCCGAACCAGGCCTGCATGGTGGCATCGTCCTGGTAGCGCTCGGCCACAGCGGTGTAGTCGGTGCCGTAGTCCAGCAGCAACTGTTCGTAGCCGATCAGGAACGGGCTGGCATCGAGCAGGCGCGAGTTCCAGTAGATCAGTGCCTGGCCACCGGGGCGCAGGATGCGCTGCCACTCGGCGCGCACCGCCACGGTGTCGAACCAATGGAAGGCCTGCGCGACGCTGACCAGATCGATGCTGGCGTCCTCCAAGCCGGTGGCCTCGGCACGGCCATCGACAGCGGAGAAGTCCGGATACTGCGGCGCCAGCCACTGTTCGGCGGCGGCGCGCATGGCAGCGTTGGGCTCGACCGCCACCAGCGGATGACCGCTGGCCAGAAACAGGCGACTGGAAATACCGGTGCCGGCGCCGATGTCGGCGACCACGGCCTCGCGGCTGACGCCCATCGGGCCATGCAGCCACTCCAACAGGGCGGGCGGATAATCGGGCCGATAGCGGACGTAGTCGGCGACGCGGCTGCTGAAGCGTTCAGTGCTGTCGGAGGCGGTCATGGCGTCAGTTCGACACTGCCGCCAGCCATGCCAGGCCGCCGAAGAACAGGATGAAGACCAGGATGGCGGCAAGCACGGCGCCGACCATGACCCAGCCCAGCACCAGGCCGGTAACGGCCAGGCCGTCGCCTTCCAGTTCATGCGGGCGGCGGCGGATCTCGGCGCGGGCCATGTGGCCGGTGATGATGGCGACGATGCTGGCCACGAAGGGCAGGACGGTCCAGCTGGCGATGCCCATGACCAGGCTGACCACGGCCAGGGCGCTTGTCTGTCGGGGTGCCACGCTCATCGGGTCCTCCTTGGCAGTGTGCACATGATAGTGCCTCTGCCCGGGCAATCCCATGGGCAGTGCCCTGTAGAGCCGAGCCCATGCTCGGCTGCCCCCTTGGGCTGATGCGGGATCGACCGCGTCTTGCGTGCAAGCCGAGCATGGGCTCGGCTTTACAAATTCAGCCCATCAACACCTGACCGCCATCCACGTTGAGCACACTGCCGGTAACCCAGCGCGCCAGTGGCGAGCACAGGAACAGGGCCGCGTCGGCTATCTCGCGCGGATGGCCGAAGCGGCCGAACGGGATCTTCGCCAGGGTGCCGTGGTACAGCGCTGGATCCTCGATGCGGCGACGGTCCCAGAGCCCGTCATCGAACTCGATCGAGCCCGGTGCGATGGCGTTGACCCGGATCCGGTCCTTGGCCAGTGCCAGCGCCTGCGAGGTGGTGTAGTGCGAAAGCGCGGCCTTGGCAGCGGCGTAGGGTGCGCCGCCGGGACGCGGCTGCTGCGCGGCAATCGACGACAGATTGAGGATGCAGGCATCGCCGGACGCACGCAGCCAGGGCAGGGCCAGGCGCGAGGCACGCACGGCCGCCATCAGGTCGATCTGCAGGCTGGCGGCCCAGCCCTCCTCATTGTCGGCCATGCCGTAGCCGGTGGCATTGTTGACGAGCACATCGATGCCGCCGAGGGCATCGGCGGCGGCCTGCAGCCAGGCCTGGATCTGGCCGGGATCGGCCAGATCGGTGGAAAACGCATGCAATGGCGTGCCCTGCGCCTGTGCATCGGCGCGCAGGGCCTCCAGGCCGGCCTGGCCGCGCGCGCAGACCGAGACCTGTGCACCGGCACCAGCAAAGGCCAGTGCCATTTCACGACCAATGCCCTTGCTGCCGCCGGCAATGAGCACGCGGCGGCCGCTGAGATCGAGGATCGGAGCCCCTGCGGGGATCCGACCCTGGGCACGGGTCAGATCCCCGGAGGGACTCTGACCCACAGACGTGTCCGCGTCGTTTGCCATCACAGGTCGAACTTGATGCCCTGCGCCAGCGGCAGCGAATCCGAATAGTTGATGGTGTTGGTCTGGCGGCGCATGTAGACCTTCCAGGCATCCGAACCGGACTCGCGGCCACCGCCGGTGTCCTTCTCGCCACCGAAGGCGCCGCCGATCTCCGCACCGGACGTGCCGATGTTGATGTTGGCGATGCCGCAGTCGCTGCCGGCGGCCGACAGGAACTTCTCGGCGGTCTTCAGGTTCTGGGTGAAGATCGAGGACGACAGGCCCTGCGGCACGCCGTTCTGCATGTCGATGGCTTCGTCGAGGGTGTCGTACGGCATCACGTACAGGATCGGTGCGAAGGTCTCGTGCTGGACCACGGCGTCGCTGTTCTTCAGGCCCGTGACGATTGCAGGCAGCACGAAGTTGCCGGCGCGGTCGATGCGGGTGCCGCCGGTCTCGATGGTGCCGCCGGCCGCCTTGGCCTGGGCGATGGCATCGAGGAACTGCTGCACGGCGCCTTCGCTGTTCAGCGGGCCCATCAGGTTGGCGGCATCGGTCGGGTCGCCGATCTTGCCTTCCACCTGCTTGTAGGCCTTGACCAGGGTGGCCAGCACGTCGGCGTAGATCGAGCGGTGCACGATCAGGCGGCGGGTGGTGGTGCAGCGCTGGCCGGCGGTACCCACGGCGCCGAACACGATGCCCGGCACCGCCAGCTTCAGGTCGGCGGTTTCGTCCAGGATGATCGCGTTGTTGCCGCCCAGTTCCAGCAGGCAGCGGCCGAGGCGGCGTGCGACCTTCTCGTTGACGGTGCGGCCGACCTGGGTCGAGCCGGTGAAGCTGATCAGCGGCACGCGGCGGTCATCGACCATCTTTTCCGACAGCGCGGTGCCGGCATCGTTGATCAGGAAGAAGATGTCCGGGAAGCCCGCTTCGCGCAGGGCATCGTTGCAGATCTTCAGCGAGGCGATGGCGGTCAGCGGCGTCTTGTTGGACGGCTTCCAGATGCACACGTCGCCACAGATCGCCGCCAGGAACGAGTTCCAGCTCCACACCGCGACCGGGAAGTTGAAGGCCGAGATGATGCCGACCAGGCCCAGCGGGTGGTATTGCTCGTACATGCGGTGGCCGCGGCGCTCGGAATGCATGGTGTAGCCGTACAGCATGCGGCTCTGGCCCACGGCGAAATCGGCGATGTCGATCATCTCCTGCACCTCGCCATCGCCTTCCGGCTTGCTCTTGCCCATTTCCAGGGCAACCAGCGAACCCAGGGCGTCCTTGTGCCTGCGCAGTGCTTCACCGCACAGGCGCACGGCTTCACCGCGGCGCGGCGCCGGCGTGGTGCGCCAGACCTTGAAGGCTTCCTGGGCGCGGGCGACGACGGTCTCGTACTCGGCCTCAGTGGTGGCGCGGACCTGCGCAATCGGCTCGCCAGTGGTCGGGTTGACTGGGGTGATCAGCTCACCGCTGGTCGCGCTCGACCACTCCCCGTTGCCCAGGTACGTGCCAGCGTTGATCGCGTCCAGGCCAAGGGACTTGAGCAGCTCGGAAGACATGCAGACTCCTGTGTTTCGTTACGTTGTTTGGCGCCATCGCGGGCAGGTGGGGGACGCGATGAACTGAATCGCCGATGGTAGCAGAGCGCCCCGACCGGCCATGGTGCAACGCGCCAGGGGAACCGGGTGGAACATGAATGCTTGGAGGGCAGGGCACGTTGCCTGTAAACTTCCCGGCTGCATGGCCCCGTAGCTCAGCTGGATAGAGCGTCCCCCTCCTAAGGGGAAGGTCGCCCGTTCGAATCGGGCCGGGGTCACCATGTTCGCGGCGCCACGTCCGCGCGCTGCCCGCGAGGTCACTCGGATATGCTGGCGCCTCACCTCGATCCGGCCGCCATGGACCACCGCCTGCAGCCCGTGCAACCCCACGACTACGCGCTCATCGCCGGGTGGCTGGATTCGGCCGCAGGCACGCTGCGCTGGGCTGGACCGGGCGTACCCTATCCACTGCGACCCGAGCAGTTCGAGCAGGTATTGCAGCTGCGCGAACGCCCAGGATGGCTGCTGCTGGCAGAAAACGGCGTGCGCGTGGGTTTCGGCCAGGCCTGGCGCACCCAGCCGGGTACGATGCATCTGGGCCGTCTGCTGGTTGCCCCGCAGGCGCGGGGCCGCGGTCTCGGGCGTGGGTTGGTGCAGGCGCTGATCGAGCAGGCGTTCCAGTCTGATGCCGTTGAACGGCTGACCTTGCGGGTCTATCGGGACAATGCCGCCGCAGTTGCGTTGTACCGGACCCTCGGCTTCGAGCCGGTGAACACTGCATCCACGCCGGCGCTGCTGTTCATGCAGCGGGCCCGGCGCTGAGCATGGCCACGCAGGCCGGTACGCCTTCAGTCCTGCCTGAGCAGTTCAACCAGCTGGCGCAGGCGATAGGGCTTGGGCAGGAACTCCACCTGCTCCGGAAGCGGCGGCAGCTGCGAACGCGCATAGCCGGAGGACAGGATCATGCGTGCATGCGGCTGCTCACGCGCGACGTGCTCGCTGAGTTCGATGCCGGACATGCCGTTGGGCATGCTGACATCGCTGAACACCACGTCGAAGCGTGCGTCGCCCTTCAGCAACGCAGCCGCTTCATGCCCGTCGGCGGTGGTGGACACCTCGATGCCGAAATCGCGCAGGGCCATGCCGATCATCTCGCGCAGATCGTTCTGGTCCTCCACCATCAGTACGCGGATCGGGTCATCGGTCATGGGTAAATTCCTCGGTTGCGGGTAGCAGCAGGCTGACCGTGGTGCCGACACCGGGCGTGGTGGACACATCGACGAAGCCGCCGCTCTGGGTAGTGAATCCGAACACCTGGCTCAGGCCCAGGCCGCTGCCCTTGCCGATGTCCTTGGTGGTGAAGAAGGGCTCGCTGGCCCGCTCGGCGACGTCGGCGGCCATGCCGTGGCCTTCGTCGCAGACGCTGAGGGTGACATAGCCGCGTTGCAGCATGGTGTCCGCATCCGGATCGAGGCGATGTTCCAACGCGGTGCCGATCAGGATGCGGCCGCCATCGGCGGTGGCCTCCACGGCATTGGCCACCAGGTTCGCCAGGGCGGTCTGGAGCTGCATCGCATCGGTGCTCACCTGCGGCAGGCCCGGGGTGAGATCGGCATCCAGTACCACCGTGGGCGGGCAGGCGCGTTGCAGGTCCGGCAGCCACTGCCGTACGAGTGCATTGATGTCCGCCGATTCCCGGATCAGGGTCTGGCCGGTGCTGAAGGCCAGCAGCTGGCGGGTCAGCAGCGCGCCGCGGTCGGTGGCTGCCTGCGCGGCATCCAGCAGCTCGGCTGCGCGTGCATCGTCACTGCTGACACGCAGCGACAGCAGGTCCAGGGCGTTGCCGATGGTGGTCAGCAGGTTGTTGAACTCATGTGAGAGGCCGCGGCTGAGCCGGCCAACCGTCTCGAACTGCTGGGTATTGCGCAGCGCACGCTGGGCATCGCGCAGCAGCCGCTGCGCTTGCCACTGCTCGGTGATGTCACGGGTGATCTTGACGAAGCCGAGCAGTTCGCCGGCTTCCACGACCGGTTCGATGACCACGCTGGCGCGGAACGACGATCCATCGCGGCGAACGCGCCAGCCCTCACTGGCGACATGCCCCTGCTGCGCTGCGACGCGAAGCAGGCGCTGCGGTTCGCCGGCCTCGCGGTCGGCGGCCAGGTAGAAGCGGCTGAAGTGCGTTCCCACCACTTCATCGGCTGAATAGCCTTTGATACGTTCGGCGCCCGGGTTCCAGCTGCACACGATGCCTTCAGGATCAAGCAGGTACAGCGCATGGTCGCGCACGCTGTCGATCAGCAGTCGCAGTTGTCGGGAAGGGTCCGTCAGCACGGACGTCGTAGAAGCGGCTGCGTCCACGTGTAAATAAGTGTTACCCCTGTGAGGGACGTGAAGCTAGGCACTCAAGTGTGAAGGATGCGTGCACACCTGACACGTGCCATTTGTCCTGTGCGGCTGAATGCGACACGGAGTACCATCTTCCACCCTTTGCCTTCTGGAACCGACCTGCATGCGTCCTGGTGCGACTACGCGTGACCGCTGGATCTGGATGACGTCCGCCGTGCTGCTGGCCGCGACCATCGTGTTGGAACTGGTCGTCCCGCTCGGCTATGCGGTATGGCTGGCCTACTTCCTCGCGGTCGGCGTGACGGTGTTCCAGCGCAGTGCACGCGCGCCGTTCGTGGTCGCGATGATCGCCTGTGTCCTGCTGGTGATCGGCTTCAACGTTGCGCCAGCCAGCAACAATTCGTCGTTCTCGCTAGTCAACCGTACCGTCGGTGGCTGCGCCTTCCTGATGATCGCACTGATCGTCTCGCGCGCGATCCAGGCCCGGCGCCAGGCGATGCGCGCGCTTTGGCTGCAGGAGGCCGAGAACGCGGTGGCGCTGAGCCTGCGCGGTGACCTTGGGCCGGAGCAGATCGCCGAGGCGGCAGCAGCAAGCCTGGCCGGGCAGCTGGATGCAGAGGTCGGTGCGGTCTATCGCCTGGACGGCGGCCGGCTGCAGCTGACCGGTGGCGTGGCGCTGCCCACTGGGACGCCGGCCTCCCTGGCCCTGCACGAAGGACTGGCCGGGCAGGTTGCGCGGGACGAACGCATCCGCCACCTGCACGGCGAAGACGCTGCCGTGCTCGAACTGCAGACCAGCCTGGGCCGGCTGCCGGTGCGCGAGCGCATCCTGGCGCCAATCAGCAGCGATGGTACGGTGGTCGGTGTCATCGAGCTGGGCCGCGCGCGGGCGGGTGAACAGCGTGATCTGGATCGCGAGCTGCTTGAGCGCTGCGCCGACACCATCGGCATGGCACTGCGCGCATCGCTGCTGCGTGCGCAGCTGGTGGTGCTGCTGGAAGAGTCGCAGCGCCAGGGCGAGGAGCTGCAGGCCCAGCAGGAAGAGCTGCGTGTGGCCAACGAGGAACTGGAAGAGCAGAGCCGCAGCCTGTTGCAGTCGCAGAGCCACCTGGAAGAACAGCAGGCTGAGCTGGAACAGAGCAACGTGCAGCTGGAAGAGCGCACCCACGAGCTGGAGGCGCAGAAGCAGGCACTGCTGGTTGCGCAGAGCCAGCTGGTGCGCAACAGCAACGAGCTGGCGGCGACCTCGCGCTACAAGTCCGAATTCCTGGCCAACATGTCGCATGAGCTGCGCACGCCGCTGAACAGCTCGCTGATCCTGGCCAAGCTGCTGGCCGACAACAAGGACGGCACGCTGACCGAGGAACAGGTGAAGTACGCGCGTGCGATCCTGTCGTCCAACAACGACCTGCTGGCGCTGATCAACGACATCCTCGACCTGTCGCGCATCGAGGCCGGTCATGTCGAACTGTCCGATGAAGTGGTGGTGGTCGAGAGCGCGCTGCAGCGCCTGCGCGAGACGTTCGAGCCGATGGCGCGGCAGAAGGGCCTGGCCCTGCAGATCGAAGCCGACGCCCTGGCACCGACCCAGATGGTGGTTGACAGCCAGCGGCTGCAGCAGATCCTGAAGAACCTGCTGGCCAACGCGGTGAAGTTCACCGAGCATGGCAAGGTCAGCCTGCACGTGCGTGCCGGCGGCAACGGTCGCATCCGGTTCGAGGTCTGTGACACCGGCATCGGCATTGCCCGCGAGCAGCTGGACGTCATCTTCGAAGCGTTCCGCCAGGCCGATGGCAGCACCCGCCGTCGCTACGGCGGCACCGGCCTGGGCCTGTCGATCTCGCGCGATCTGGCCGAGCGCATGGGCGGCGGCATCCAGGTCGACAGTGAGCCCGGGCGCGGCAGCTGCTTCATCCTGGAGCTGCCGTTGCAGGGTGCGCCCGCGGCGAGCGCAGCCGACGCTGCCGAGGTTCCCGTGGCTGCGCCGCCGACGGCGCCGGCCGTGCT
>OKID01000025.1_pt1 | contig 67680 bp, 73 predicted proteins | sample 1610601 | NCBI WGS metagenome assembly OKID01 (sample SAMN04436667, study PRJEB24849) | human gut metagenome | biome: human gut; feature: NICU; material: stool | host: Homo sapiens | place: USA: Saint Louis, MO | collected 2010-06-09 | reverse complement strand
GTCGCCCGCCTCTCGTTCCTGCTGCCGTGGTTCAAGCGCTTCAACATCGGCCGCGACCGCATGTTCATGGAAGAACCGCCGTACGGCCTGCGCGACGAGCGCCTGCGTGCGCAGGTCAGCGCCGCCATGCTGTCCGGCGACAGCGCGGCGGCAGGCCTTCCGGGCAATCCCTGGCACGCGCTGGCCGAGATGCGTGCGCTGAGCAACTGGACCCGCCGCCACCTGCACCAGGTCACCGCCCCGTGCCTGGTGATGCACGCGCGCGAAGACGACGTGGCCAGCATGGGCAATGCCGAACTGGTGATGTCGCGGGTCAGTGGCCCGAAGGAACTGGTGGTGCTGGAGGACAGCTACCACATGATCACGATCGACCGCGAACGCCGCGAGGTGATCCGCCGCAGCGCGCGCTTCTTCACCGGGATCGGTGAACGCAGCGGCGTCCTCAAGGCGGTGGCCTGAGATGGGGGCACTTGCCACGCTGCTGTGGCTGGCCAATGTCGTGCTCGATACCGGTGGCCAGCTCGCCTTCAAGGCCGCCGCCAGCGACCCGCAGGAGGGCGAGGGACTGCAGCGCTGGAAGCACATGCTCAGCCGCCCCTGGCTGTGGATCGGCATCGCCTGTTACGTGCTTGAGTTCGTCGCCTGGATCGCCTTCCTGTCACTGGTTCCGCTGTCCAAGGGCGTGCTGCTGGGCTCGATCAACATCGTGGCGCTGATGATCGCCGGCCGCATCCTGTTCCGCGAGAAGCTCACGCCATTGCGGGTGACCGGGATGCTGCTGGTCACAGCCGGCGTGGCGGTGGTGGGGGCCGGCTCATGAGGCGCCTGTATGTGATCGGTTTTCCGCTGCTGATGGCCTTCGACACGCTGGCCCAGCTGTGCTTCAAGTACGCCGGTGAGGCGGCCCTGCCGGTCGAGGCCAACACCGCCTGGCTGCTGCGCGTGCTGTCGCAACCATGGGTGTACGGCGCCATCCTGGGCTACGTGGGTGCGTTCTTCACCTGGATGAGCCTGCTGCGGCATGCGCCGATCGGCCCCGCATTCGCTGCCTCGCACCTGGAAGTGATCAGCGTGCTGCTGCTGTCGGCGTGGCTGTTGAACGAGCCACTGACCCTGCACCACCTGGTAGGTGCGGTCCTGATCGTGGCCGGCATCGTCTGCCTCGGTCGCGCGGAAGCGGACGACCCGCACAGCCCCGCCGAAAGCACCTCGTGAGCGGGCTGCGATGAGCCTGTTCGCGCGCGAACTGCCACCGACCGCCGGCCTGCCGATGCAGGCCACCGACTTCCTTCCCGGTGGTGGTGACCTGCGCGGGATCCTGGCCAACCAGCTGGGCACGCCGCCGCTGCAGCTGACCTGTTCCGGCACGCACGCGCTGCTGATCGCCCTGCGCACCCTGCGCAAGCGCGCGCCCAGGCGCGACACGGTGATCATGCCGGCCTACACCTGTCCGCTGGTGCCGATCGCGGTGCACAGCCTCGGCCTGCGCGTGCAGCTGTGCGATACCCGGCGCGGCCACTTCGACTTCGATCCCGGCCAGCTCGAACGGTTGGCCGATGCGCGTACGTTGGCCATCCTGCCAACCCACCTCGGCGGTCGCATCGCCGATGTCGAACGGGCCTGCGACATCGCCAGCAGCGCCGGCGCCTGGGTCATCGAAGATGCCGCACAGGCGCTGGGCGCACGGGTGGGCAACAGCAGTGTCGGCCTGCGTGGCGACATCGGATTCTTCAGCCTGGCCGCCGGCAAGGGGCTGAGCCTGCACGAAGGCGGCCTGCTGGTCAGCCGCGATGACGAACTGCGCGCCGAACTGGCCGAGCATGCCGCCGAACAGGTGCGCTTCAACCTGCGCTGGGAGCTGCTTCGCAGTGTGCAGCTGCTTGGCCTTGCCGCCTGCTATCGCCCCTCGCTGCTGTCGCTGGTGTACGGCAATCCGCTGCGCAGCGCACTGCAGCGTGGCGATCTGGAAGACGCGGTCGGTGACATTTTCCCGCTGGACATACCGCAGCACCGGGTCAGTCGATGGCGACAGAACATCGGTGCCCATGCCGCGCGGCGATTGCCGGCGTTCCTGCAGGCCGGGCGCCTGCGCGCACTGCAGTTGCGCGTGCAGCTGGCACAACTGCCGGCGGTGGAGGTGGTCGATGGCCTGGCCGGCACCGGCGGCACCTGGCCGATGCTGATGCTGCTGCTGCCCAGCCAGCGCGCGCGCGATGCCGCGCTGGACGACCTGTGGCCGCGGGGCCTCGGTGCCAGCCGCATGTTCATCCATGCCCTGCCCGACTACGCCTACCTGCGTGGCATCGTGCCGCAGGAGGACGTGCCCAATGCACGTGACTTCGCCGCACGCATGCTCACCCTTGGCAACAGCGCCTGGCAGACCCGCGAGGAGACGGCCGAAATACTGCAGGTCCTGGCGCGCGCCTGACCCGCACGTGCATGCGTGGCCTGCGCTCCGCGCATTCATCCATGCATCTTCCTGAACGCTTTCCCAGCCCGTAAAAAAAGCCTTTCAACAGGAAAGGAACGAGAAAGGCGGCCTGCCTACATTGAGCCTGCCCCGGCATCGTGCCGGACGCTTCTTTCATCGACGGACCTGCCCATGCGCTGGAGCATCCTGTGTGACTTCGACGGCACCATCAGCCTCGAAGATGTCATCGACTCGCTGCTGGAAAAGTACGGCCAGCCGGGCTGGCAGGAACTGGAAGACCAGTGGAAGGCGGGAAAGATCGGTTCGCGTGAATGCATGCAGGGCCAGGTGCGGCTGCTGAAGCTGGACCCGGCCACGCTCGATGCCCATCTGGACCAGGTGCAGATCGATCCAGGTTTCGTCGCCTTCGTCGCTCGCACCGAGCAGCTGGGCCTGCCACTGCGCATCGTCAGCGACGGCCTGGACTATGCGATCCATCGCATTCTCGCCAACCACGGCCTGGCGCAGCTGCCGGTGGTGGCCAACCACCTGCGCTGGTGCGATGACCACTGGGAACTGGAATCGCCCTACCAGGCCGAAGGCTGCCGCAGTGGCACCTGCAAATGCGCCTGCGCCGCGCAGGCGCGCGCCAACGAAGCGCCGCGCGTGCTGATGATCGGCGACGGCAGTTCGGATTTCTGCGTATCCGAAGATGCCGACTTCGTGTTCGCCAAGCGCCGCCTGATCACCCATTGCACCCATGCCGGCATCGAGCATGCCGCCATCGACACCTTCCACGACGCAATCGCACTGCTGCCGCGCTTGCTCGATGGCAGCCTGCTGCAGCCATGTCGTCTCGACGCCAGCCCGCAGCCCGCCGCACTGCCCCTGCTGCTGGCCACCGCCTGAGCACTCCCTTGCAGGCGCGCTCCCCTGTTACCCCTTTCGAACGTCCTTCACGGAACCGAACTGCATGAACATTTTTGACAAGAACGCCGCCGCCGCTGCCTCCGATGCGCAGCTGCTGGCCGACGAAGCCCGCTACAGCTCCTTCGGCGATACCGTCCACTACGTCGATCCGCCTAAGATCTTCCAGCGCGGCGAAGGCAGCTACATGTTCGACGGCGCGGGCGTGCCCTACCTCGACCTGCAGATGTGGTACTCGGCGTGCAACTTCGGCTACAGCAACAAGCGCCTGAACGATGCACTGAAGGACCAGATCGACACCCTGCCGCAGGTCGCCAGCCAGTACCTGCACCCGACCCGCGTGCAGCTGGCCAAGACCATTGCCGTGGACATGCACGAGAAGTTCGGCCTCGACGGCCGCGTGCACTTCAACGTTGGCGGTGCGCAGGCCATTGAAGACTCGCTGAAGATCGTGCGCAACGCGCGCGGCGGCAAGAGCCTGATGTTCGCCTTCGAGGGCGGCTACCACGGCCGCACCCTGGGTGCGTCGTCGATCACCTCCAGCTACCGCTACCGCCGCCGCTACGGCCACTTCGGCGAGCGCGCGAGTAGTCGTGCCGCGCTCCCGTACGCTCGTCGACGAGCGAGAGGCCGGCCCGGTAGGCCGCGGCGGCAACGGCCGAATGGCCTTTGGCACGGGAGAAGGTTTTGACGCGGGTGTGGTAGATCGCCATGCGTAGAGCTCCAGTTCTTTGAGCTCTTTATGCCTTTGAATTTGCCGTTGGCAAGTCGCAAAGCGACTTGGGGTTCAAGGGGCGAAGCCCTTTGCGCACGCATCACTTGTGATGCCTAAGTGCGCTTTTCGCTCTTTGCTTTTGCATCTTCCTTTTCTGATTTTCTGAATTGCTTCAAGTGCGAAAGCGGTGTCGCCATCAAAAGTTGACGGATGAGAAATCATTGCTTCACTGAGACAGACTTCACTAGGAGAAGATCATGTCATCCACCAATCACTACCGCGATCAGATCCAACGGGCCACCCATCGTTTGGCCCAGCTTCAAGCCAGGGAGCTTCTGGCGCATCAGCGGCAGGATGCCAAGGAGAAGGCCATCAAGCGCCGCGACGACGCCAAGCGCAGACGACAAGTGGCCGAACTCGTTTTCCTAGCCGGAGCCCAGAACCTGCCAGACAACGAGATCGTCGCAGCCCTGCAGCGGCACATGCTTGCAGTGAAAGAAACACGCCTCTCACCGCCCCACTGATCATCCCAGCTCACTCGTACGGCCATCAGCGTCAAGGCCTGGGGCATGCACTCCAGTGCCCTGAACGCCAATGCTGAATGGGCGAAACCCTGGACATCTCAGAGCCTCGCCCCGTCCTCGCTATGCGCGTCTCACGTGGGGTTGGCGAGCTACAATGCCCCAAAGGAAGCGCCAAAGGCAGGGGGCCACATGGCGAGAAGGAAGCAAACCGCAGGCGGCTGGATCGTCGCAATCCTCGTCGTCATAGCATTGGTACCAAAGGAAGTCTGGATCGGATTGGGGATCGTCCTTGCGGTGGCCACCGCCGTTTGGCTCTGGGCGAAGTGGCAGGCAATGCGCCCGAGAAGGACACCCTCTTCCGCCAAGCCGGTCCCCGCTCCAGAGCCGACCTTGGCCGAGTTGATCAAGGCATCCGCTCTTCCATCTGAACAGGCGGCACAGAGACAGCCCCGCCCAGAAGCTGCCCAGCCCGCGAGACCCGTGAATATTGAATCGGGCACGTCCTCGGGATCGGTCGGCGCTGCCGTGCCAGAAGATGCGCGCCCGGTCGGCTCTGAGGGTCGCTCGGCGCTGCCTGCGGCGCAGGCCCCGAGCAGAGCGCCCCCAGAGACTCTTTCGCCGCCCCGTCCTGGCAATTTGGAAGAGGCCAAAGCCGCGGTGAGCATGCGCCTTGCCATCGAGTCCGCCGCACGGGTGCTGACAGCTGTGGGCTCCGCAAACCCTTCTACCCCCTACCCCTACCAACCTCACGAGGAACGCATTGAGCGCGCGCGCCCGGGCAACCTCTCTGCGGCGAAACTTGCCGTGACCCAGCGCTTGACCGCGACTTCGCAAGATGAGCTGGTCGAGCCTCTGATCCAGTCCGCCACAAACGCGGATACAGCCTCGGGAGAAACCTTGACGGGCACCACAGATGGGCGAGCGCACTCGGACTCAAGAGCCGCGGAGCAGACTAACCCTCCCCACACGAACGGAACCCGCGACGCAGGTGCAATGACGCCGCCGCCCCCGCTTCCATCGCGGGCTTCGCCTCCCTCCCTGCCCGATGAGCTCCGGCAGGTGACCATGGACTCCGAAAAGCCGGCAAAGCAGTACACAGTGCCCCGACCGCCCGAGGGCTGGGACAAAACCCGCTGGCTCGGCGCTCAGGACGAGATCGAGATCGGGGGCATCGTTATCCGGGGCGGCCTGTTCTACACAGGCCCGCGGCTGACCACCCCTGGCACGCGTGAGAACGAGCCCAGCTTGGTCAATGGCGTTCTTGCCGTTGGGCGATACGGGGATTACCGGTCCACGACGCGCTACTGGGGAGGCTACGCAGACTTTGAACCCGCTGAACGCCACGCCTATCTGAAGTGGCTCGCTTCGGACCGTACCGATCCCGGCTGCGCAATCCAGTATGTTCGATTGTTCCTGTTTGGATTGGAGCGTCGCATCTTGCTGGATTCGGTGAACGATCCGGATTCCAAGCAAGACTGGCCCGCTATCAAGGCGATGCTCCGCCGTTTGTCGTCTGCTTATGCTGCCGTGCTTCCGAACGTCCACGGTCATGTCAACAGCCTGCTCGACTGGATGGCTCTGACCGAAGCAGGCGAACAGCTTTACAACGCGCCTCTTCCAGCGTTCGAGCGAACTTACGAACTGCCTTTCTACATCCGCTTGGCCCTGGGGCAATGCTCCTTGGATCGAGTCCCCGTGCCCGCCGCGCTGGCCACGGCGTGGGTGCGCCTCAATCCAGAGATTCCGCTGCGAACCGCCGCAACGCGTTGCGCGGAAGAGTTCGATCGCCTTTTCGCTCTGCGGTATCAAGAGACGTTCGGCCCTGGAATGGTGCTGCCAAAAAACCGCACCAAGCTGAAGTTCACACGCCGCCCCTTTAACCCGGCCCTGGACCGAATCGACGCTGGCACCAAGACTTTCGGTGATATTCCCGATGTCACCGCATTGCGAGCGCCCCTAAAGGCGCTGCAGGAACTTGTTTCTCAGTGCTCGGAGGACCTCGGAGCCTTCAGCCGGCTCGTGGGCAAGAACCCCGAGGCCCGCCAATCCATTGAGGGCACCTTGCTGCTTCCGTCAGAGATTTGGCCGCTGGCCACGCGGACAGCATTGGCCGAAGTCGCTTCGGATGTTCAAACCGCCAATTTGTCGATCAAGCTGACTGACCTATTGGGAAGGCTTGGGGCAGTCGGAACCACCTTGGGCAAGGACAAAATTCGGGAACTCGCACGAGCACTGGAGCAGTCTAAGGTCGGCATCGAACCCAATGTGCTCGAAGGCGCGCGGGTGCCTGGCGATAACGACCCGATCGTTCTCTTCCCCCTGCTTCCCGACCAAACCCATCGAACCGACGCTCAGGCCTATCAAACGGCCCAGTTGACCCTGCAACTCGCCTCGACGGTCGCTCAGTCTGATGGCACGTTCAGCGCCCACGAACTTGAGCACCTTTCACGCGAAATCGAAAGCTGGACCCATCTGAGCGAGGGTGACCGACGGCGTCTGCGCGCGCACCTTGATCTCTTGGCAAGGGCACCGCTTTCCTTGCCTACGTTGCGCAAGAAGCTGGATCCGCTCAGCGGGGACATAAAGGACGCCATCGCCGGGTCCATGGCCACGCTCGCCCAAGTCGACGGGATGGTCTCCCCAGAGGAGGTCCGGTTCTTGGAGCGCGTCTACAAAGCGCTGGGCGTGGATCCCGCTCGTGTGTTCAGCGACGTCCATGCCCCACGCCCGTCCAAAGCCCCCAGCGCATTGCCCAAGGCTGCGTCTGGCGCATTCCAACTCGATCCCGACCGGATCGCTGCTCTTCAGCGGGACACGGCCCAAGTCTCCGCGTTGCTCGCCAACATTTTCACCGACGAGGAAGCGACTCCCCCTGATCTTGCGCCGGCGGAAGCGGTGAGTGCCGAGGTGGAGAGTGCTGGTCAGTTGCTCGGGCTTGATCAGGCACACAGCGCGTTGCTGAGGCTAATGCTGTCGCGCCCCGTCTGGACCCGTGCGGAACTGGAAGATGGCGCGGCAGACATGGAGCTGATGCTCGACGGCGCGCTTGAACAAATCAACGATGCGTCGTTCGACGCTTACGACATCCCATTTTCCGACGGCGACGACCCGTTGGAGATCAACCCCGAATTCATTGAGAAGATCGAGCAATGAGCAGCCCAATCCGTTCCAGGGACCGCGACGCGGTGATCCAGTCGCTGCGCGCCGGCGTCGTTCCACGCGCAGGTCAGCATTTGATCCAGGTCGGGCGCGCCCGTGAAGTGCAAACCCTGGTCAGTGACATCGATCGGCTCGCCGATGGCGGCTCGTCCTTCCGCTTGGTGGTGGGTGAGTACGGGGCAGGCAAGACCTTTTTCTTGAACCTCGTTCGCGCCATTGCAATGGAGCGGAAGCTCGTCGTGGCCAGCGCGGATCTGAATCCCGACAGGCGGTTGCATGCCTCAGGGGGGCAGGCCCGGTCGCTCTACGCGGAGCTCATGCGGAACTTGGCCACACGGACCAAGCCCGACGGAGGGGCCCTGCCCGGCGTGGTCGAGAAGTTCATTTCGACCGCAGTGACCGAGTCCAAGTCGCAAGGCGTATCCACGGAGCAGGTCATTCACGCGAAGCTCGAGCAGCTGAGCGAACTGGTGAACGGCTATGACTTCGCCGACGTGATCACTGCTTATTGGAGAGGGTTCGAGCAAGGCAACGAGCAGCTCAAGTCCGATGCCATTCGTTGGTTGCGTGGCGAATTTGCCACCCGGACAGACGCGCGTGCAGCGCTGGGCGTCCGAACCATCGTGGACGACGCATCGGTCTACGACCAGCTCAAGCTCATGGGCCGCTTTGTTCGGCTGGCGGGCTACAGCGGCCTGCTGGTGTGCCTGGACGAACTGGTCAACCTCTACAAGTTGGCCAACGCCCAGGCCCGGAATGCAAACTACGAGCAGCTCCTGCGCATGCTCAACGACTCCCTGCAGGGCACTGCGGTTGGCCTTGGTTTTGTTCTGGGCGGCACCCCGGATTTCCTGATGGATACCCGCCGCGGCGTCTACAGCTACGAGGCCCTGCAGAGCCGCCTGGCTCAGAATACCTTTGCCACCAACGGACTGGTGGATTTCAGTGGCCCTGTGGTTCGACTGTCGAGCCTGACAGCCGAAGATTTTTACGTCCTGCTCACCAAGATTCGCCATGTCTATGCTGCCGGCGACACGGGCAAGTATCTCTTGCCCGACGATGCCATTCACCAGTTCATGACCCACTGCGCCAATCGAATCGGCGATAGCTTCTTCCGCACCCCGCGCACGACGATCACCGCCTTTATCAACCTCTTGGCCGTCTTGGAGCAGAACCGGGGCGTGGGCTGGCAGGATCTGATTGGATCGGTCGAAGTGGCAACTGACCACGGGGGTGACGGCGAATTGGTCGTTCAAGAGGACGACGAGCTGGCGTCGTTCAGGCTCTAACGATGACTGCCTCCAGCGCCTTCCAATCGCTGCACCCTCGAATCCAGCGCTACCTCTGGACCAAACAATGGGAGGCGCTGCGTGAGGTCCAGGAATTGGCGATCCCCCTCGTCCTGAGCGCCGACCGGGACGTGATCATCGCCGCCAGCACCGCCTCGGGAAAAACCGAGGCCGCTTTTCTTCCTGCGCTCACGCACCTTCTGAGCACCGACGAAGAGGGCCTGATTGTCTACATCAGCCCTCTAAAGGCGCTCATCAACGACCAGTTTGAACGGCTGCAGCGGCTTTGCGAGGACCTTGAAGTCCCCGTGTGGCCTTGGCACGGAGACATATCGGGCTCGACGAAGCAGCGATTCTTTAAGCACCCCCGTGGCGTGCTCCTGATCACGCCGGAGTCCTTGGAGGCGATGCTCTGCAACCGCGGGACATCCGTTGCGGCAGCGTTCTCAAAGCTCCTGTACGTTGTCGTGGACGAACTCCATGCGTTCATTGGAAGCGAGCGCGGGAAGCAGCTTCAATCGTTGATGCACCGGATCGACGTGCTATTACGGCGGCGAACTCCCCGCCTGGGCCTGTCGGCAACCTTGGGTGACTTTTCGAGCGCCGGGGCCTTCCTACGCCCGGGTGTTGGGGCTGCCCCTGCGTTGGTCAACGCCTCATCAGCCGGAAATGATCTCCAACTGATCATCAAGGGCTACGAACAACCCGCACCTGACGCCGGGTCCGACGAGAATCCGGCTGCTCCCGCTGCGCTGGCCGAGCACCTCTACCGGGTCCTTTCAGGGACGAACAATCTGATCTTCCCCAATAGCCGAAGGGAGGTTGAACGCTACACCCACCTCCTCAACCTGCTGAGCGAACAGGACGGCCGGCCGAGAGAGTTCTGGCCACACCATGGGAGTCTGTCCAAGGAAATACGCACGGACACGGAAGCGGCTCTGAAGCAAAAGGGTCGTCCAGCAAGCGCAGTTTGCACGAACACCCTGGAACTGGGCATCGATATCGGAGCGGTGAAAAGCATCGCGCAGATTGGCCCACCACCTTCCGTGGCCAGCCTTCGCCAACGCCTTGGTCGCTCCGGGCGCCGCCCTGGAGAGCCAGCAGTGTTGCGCGGCTACGTTATCGAGGATGCAATCGACGCTGAGTCGACGTTGAAGACAAGGCTTCGACTGGACACAGTTCAGTCCACTGCGAGCGTCATGCTGCTGCTGGAGAGGTGGTTTGAACCGCCTTCGGTCAACGGGCTACACCTCTCGACGCTGATTCAGCAGTTGCTCTCCTCCATTGCCCAGTACGGCGGACTCAAGGCAGCCCAAGCCTATCAGCTGCTCTGCGCAAATCAGGGACCGTTCCACGGGCTGTCCCAAGACGCGTTTGCAGAGCTGCTTCGCCACCTTGGCCAAGAACAGGTTCTGATTCAAGACGGCTCCGGCTTGCTGCTCCACGGCCCGGTCGGCGACAAGTTGGTCAACCATTACACCTTCTACGCCGCTTTCAACGTCGACGAAGAGTTCCGGATCGTGGCCGCCGGCAAGGCACTAGGCACGCTCCCCGTGTCCCAACTGGTGACCGTCGGCCAGCGTATCTTGTTTGGCGGTCGCACTTGGCTCGTCGAGCAGATCGATGACGCCCAAAAAACGATCTACGTGGCCGCGGCGAAAGGCGGCACCCCGCCTCTTTTCAATGGAACGGGCGGGCAGGTCCACACCCAGGTCCGTCAAAAGATGCGTGGACTGTATCAGCAGGAGATAAAGCCAGACTTCCTGGACCCCACTGCTTCTCGCTTCCTGCAGGAGGCGCAAAGCGCCTACCGTCAATTGCGCCTGGACGGCAAGGTTCTCCTCGACCAAGGCAGCGATGCCTTGCTGCTGACATGGCTGGGAGACTCCGCAAATGAAGCCATCGCCTGCCTCCTGAACGCCCAGGGATTCACTTCTCAGGCCGGTAGGCTGGGCGTGGAAATTTCCAAGGGAGCAAGGAGTCTCGATGATGTGATAAAGGTACTCGGGCGGGTGGCGAAGATGCCATTGCCCTCCCCGGAGACCCTTCTCCAATCTGCGAACAACTTGATCACACAAAAATGGGATAGCTTCCTTCCCTCGCACCTTCTCAGACGCTCCTACGCGTCAATGAAGCTAGACTTGGAAGGGGCTACCGATTGGCTCGTGGGCGCGTTCGGGTAGTCCACCATGTTGTGACCAGTCCAGGGCTGATGCCATCTCCGAGTGAGGCTGTAGCCTCGTTGTCTCATTCGAATTAACCGGATTACTGAAGATGGCCGGCATCGGCTATCGCCCCTTGCTTTGTATATTATTTATTGAACCCCACACACCAATACAGAGTTTCCTTTAAAAGGACGAGCAAAATGGCGAAAGAAGGCCAAAATAGATCTTCGAGCAACAAGACCTCCGCGAAGAAGCAGACTAAGAAGCCAGCCGAAGCAACCGGCAGCGAGTCCCCAGCCAATGCAGCTCAGACACGAAAAGCCTGGGCAAAGAAAGTTCTGGAGAAAGCTATAATCGACGTCGTCGGAGGCCTTCTGGCGACGGGCGCAGTCGCTGGAGGGGGATGGCTCATTGACCACATCAGCAAAGTCATCAATGGCGGTGGCCTCTTCTGGGGCGAGGCGACCACGCCGAAGTCCGCCATTAAGGCAGCAGCAACGCAAGACCGATTGATCTATCTGCAACAGCTATACCTTGATATAGCAGTGTTGCTCGCTACTCATCAAAAACAGCTCAGCAAGCATGCGTCACGGCTGCCTGAGCTGGAACAGCAACTTAGCGCCAACCTAGACATCAGCGTCAAGGTTCGCTCCCCCGGCGAATCCGAGAGGCTTAACCATAAAGTTCTTGCTGCGCTCATTTTCGACAGGTGGGTTGAAGGACTCAAGCCTATGACACCATCTCGTCTGCGCAGGATGTAAGTAGTCGTTTACGCAGGCTGCTCAACCCCGTCGGCAAGACCTCTTTTCCGCCAATGGGGTTGAGCGTTCGCTGAGCGCGCAGTATGCCGCCCTTCACTTTCCAACAGACTCCCCACACACCAGGGCACGCCGCCCTGGTGTCTGGAACTCCGGGATCGTCTTGGCTATCCAATACGCCGAGCATTCCAACCAGAAACCAGCAGTCTTTTGTCAGGATTTCGGCGATTTCATCCTCACCGTAACAGTCGGCTGTGCACTCTCAGGGCAGGTGAAGACATCGCCCCTCCGCTTGCCGCCACACGACAAGAGTGCCAATTGCTTCCGCGCATATCCAAACCGATTACTTCAGCAACAGGCAACAGCGACGAAGGCCGGCGCCATAGTGGTGTCGGCCAGTGTCGCACTTCTGCTCTTTTGATCCCTGCCGCCGACAACCAATCCGCTTTAAGTCACTTGCCGGGCTTATGCTTGTGAGGCTTCAAGCCAGGGGTATTCCCGGGGGTATCCTTGTTATCCCGCCGACGCTTATCCGGCTCGCCGGTGGATGGAGCTATAGGCTTCGGTCCAGGCTTAATCGACATAACTTGACTCCTTCATTGAGAAGGAACGGCCATACAAAGCTGCAACATCGCGCCACGACTGTCAATACAGCCTAACGAGATAAAATAATTCGCTCGCGATTGCCGTTGCCTGCCCTCTCCCATTCTGCCCAGGGAGGCCCGACAGCCTCAGTTCTGTTTCGCAAGTGAGATGAGGTGGCGCAGCGCACGCGCCCGATCCTGGCACGTGTCTACGTTCCACGATGGATGGTAGACCCAAGTCATCAGGGCGGATCCTCCCGCGAAGTCCAGGGACCAGACTTCTCGGGGTTCGATGAATAGTCGCTTGCCCTCTCCTCGATTCACCTGTTGGGAGATGAAGAGCTTTAGCCCTCTACCACCTCACCATGCCCGAAGAGCCGCCAAGCAGTACCCCCAATGCCCCATATCCGCACAACGCCCCTGCGTTCCATAGCGTTGGGGGTCGTTGGTGTGGTCCCAAAGGTAGGCGTAACTGGACGCTTTGACCTGCCCGGTCGCTACCAAGGGCTCCATGGCTTCCGCAAGAGAGCGCTGGAGCGCCGGGGCCTTGTCGGAATGCTGGGCCAGCAGACAGGCCGCGTCCGCCCCGTCTTGGCCCACTTGCGCCCCGGTCGGCCAGCCACGGGCCGCAACGGTGGACTTCAGCCGAGCGGTGTGCACCGCATCGACGGCACTGTGCCCCCTCTCCTCGCCCTCGGCAGTCAGTGAGAGGTCCCGCACCGCCTGACCGGCATCCTTCATCCGCAGGAGCTCACCGCGCAGCTCGGGCTCAGTGGGCGTCGCACCGCTGGCTCCCAGCGGCGCGAAGAGGATCGCAATTACTAACAATGGACAGACCCGTTGCGCCACAGCTCCGCCTCCAAAGTGAGTTCTCAGCCCTCAATTCTCCGCAACGTTTATCAGCCGTACAGAACTAACATAACAACCCAAAGGGCGCTGTTAGCTTATAGAAATTAAACAGTACCGTAATGACTGCGATTCGACATAATTCTTATCTAGGCAAGCCATTGATTTTCAAGGATTGAATCCCTCCAATTCCTGCGTAATTTTTTTCCCTGAAGAAGCAGCAATGGGCACTCACAATAGATGCCTACGGTCGGTACACGGATGACCCAATCCTATTGACGATTACTGAGGCTGGTTTATCCGTACTTCCATCGAAAACGATGGAAGCTCGCAATGCCCCTGACTCACCCCTCAAGTCCGCTCCAATCTTACCTGGACGACCCCAACGGCTCGCTGGAGATGTCCGATATCCGGATCGGCAGGCTCAGCATCGGAAAATTGGTGATCACCAGCCGAGAGGCCGCGATCCAGGCCCAAGAGATTCTCAATGCCGCCTATGAGCGCAGCCGGCGCGCACGCTCGACGAAGAACGGCACACGGTATCCCGAGCCGCTGCCCGTGGGCACACCGGGGCGATCGCTCTCCGTAGAGATTGACGACTACATCCGCAATCGCGGCGACTACAGCTGCCTGGCCAGAGAGACAGTCGAGGCAACTTCTCGCACCCTACGGCTGCTTCTAATGACCTGCGGGGACATACCAGTCACCCGCATCGACCACGCTCATATCTACAAGCTGTGGGACCTCATTCGCTGGGCCCCAGACCGTCTGCTGTCCGATCCTGAGTACTGCAGGTTTACCTACGATCAGGCGGTCGCGCGCGGAAAGCAACTCAACGTGACCCCACCGGCCCCCGCCACACTTGAGAAACACCGGCGCTTCCTATCGACCTTCTTCAAGAAGCTTGAGAAATCCAAGGCCATCGGTGCCTCACCGATGGTCGCCTTCGACGAGATCAAGAAGGACTTGGTCGTAGATCCGAACAAGCCCGAGCGCCTGTTTGACGATGCAGAACTCAAGCGCATCTTCGACCATGGGACATATGTCCCATGGGCTAGCAAGTACCCCCACCGCTGGTGGCTCCCCATCCTCGGTCTCTGCACAGGCGCGCGCATCAACGAGATCGCCCAGCTCAAACTGGCGGACGTGGTGCAAGAGTCCGGCGTATGGTGCATCCGGATCCAGAAGACCGTCGATCCCGACCTGGCGCACAAGACCCGCAACCGAAGCCGTCAGCGCCTGAAAGGGAAGTCAGCCATTCGAACCCTCCCCATACCTTCCCAAGTGCTTGATGCGGGCTTTCTGGATTTCGTGGAGGATATCCGCGCGTGTGGCCATCCTCGATTGTTCCCCCACCTGACCGCCGGCGTGAATCGCAAGACAGGCGAATCCAACCAGCGCTACAGCCAAGCGGTGCTCAACCAGTTCAGCACCTACTTGAAGAGCCTGGGCTTTGGGAAGGGTATTGGCCTGCATGCCTTCCGGCACACCATCGCCACGGAGCTCCATCACGAGGGTGTGCCCGACGAAGACATTGCCTTGCTGACCGGCCACAGCATCAGCAAGAAGGTCCCGGTGCTGCATGAGGCTTACTTCCACAAGAAGCCCCAGCTCGCGCGAAGGAAACAGATCGACCTTCTGAACCGCTACGCGCCACCAGTGCAGTTGCCGATCTACCAGCGGGGACAGTTTGCGAAACAACTAAGCGACCCAGGCAAGTTCTACCCGTAAGATCGACAGCTGTTGCCTGGGCCTTACCGAATTTTGAAGGAGGGCTTGGGCTCACCAGCGAGCGTTCGCATCGCATTCCATTTGGAATTACCCTAAAGCCCTCACCGCTCGGACCTAACAGATGACCATCGATGTCAGCGGCCTGTCGGCCGAAGAACTCAAAGCCCTAATCGCTCAGGCAGAAACGCAACAAACCAAGGTGCTGACACGGCCCAAGGCTGCCGCCATGCGAGCCAAGATCAATCAATACGTCAAAGACCACGGTTACACGATTGAGGAGCTCTACGGAGCCGTTTCAACGGCCTCTTCCGAGGGCTCCAAGAAGCGCACCGGCCGCAAACCCGTGAAGTCCGCCGGCAGCAAGGTCGCCCCTAAGTACCGCAATCCGGCCAACCCCAGCGAAACGTGGTCCGGCCGTGGCCGCCAACCAAGGTGGCTGGCTGCGCTGGTCCAGAAGGGGAAAGAGCCCAGCGAGTTCTTGATCAAGTAGTCCAAAGTGCAGGTCGAAGGTCGAAGGCGAATCAACGCCCAAGACCTTTGTCGGCACGTACGCGGGCGCATGGGAAGGTCTGAGACCGGTTGCCATGAACGGCGGATACGCTCGAGCGAAGGCACCGATCGGTTCCACCCAACATTTCAGGACAGGACATGCGCCCATTCGCAGGCGTGCTCAAGGTAGAGTTCCTCGATAGGGTGGGCCAACGGTGGACCAAGCCTCCGCTGCGGCGACGCTTGGAAGTGCTTCAGACGCTGTCAAAACTGTTTGACCAGTTTCACCAGATGGGGTTGGCCGACCCTCATTTCTCCAGACTTCTGGCTCGGGGTTCTCACGCGGAACACCACCAAAGGCTCGCGGAGATGCTCTTGGCAAAGTACCTTTGGGATGATGGCTTCTCGTTGACCAGCGCCCCTGCTGGACCGGACTTCAACGCAGCGAAGAACGGTCATTCGGTGTGGATCGAGCTGGTTACTCCCGAGCCCAAGGGGATCGACCCTCACTGGCTGAACGTCTCCCACCAAGAAGGCGTGTGGACCTATCCCCACGAAGCGATCGCACTGCGCTATACCAGCGCGCTGAAGGAAAAGCACCAGAAACTTGTGGGAGATCCAGGGAAGAGCGCCGGCTATTTGGCCAAAGGCATCGTGTTGCCGGGCGAGAGCTACGTTGTCGCAATTAACCAGCATCTCCTGCAGGGCGCCTTTCGTTCGCTAAGCGGCATCAGCCAAGCGCCTGTGGCTGGTGAAGTGGTCTATGCGATTGGACCGCAGCAGCTGCATCTAAGCCGCTCCACCGGACAGGCGCTCCATTCAGACCATGCCCACCGACCTTCGCTGAGCAAAGCCGGCCAAGCCGGCGGAAGGGTGGGCGTGCCTGCGGACAGCTTTCTCAATTCGGCATACGATCCCGTTTCAGCAGTTTGGGCGCTTGACCTTCAGGAGGCAGCCCTGATCTCCAGCACCGCGCCGCACTTTCCCGCTGTTCATTTGTCCGCAATGATCCACAACGAAAGGGCCACCTCGAGAGTGCCGCCCCACTTGCTGCCTGCGCAGGAGGACTGGATCGGAAGGACGACGGCCTCTTCCATAGAGTTGTGTCGACTCTAGCAATCGAGAACCGGCTTGTTGTGCTCGGAAATGAAAAGAATGGCTCGGCGAAACGAATCACTCTCTGCTTGCTGAAGGAACCAGGATGTTCGACATCCCGCGCAACATGAAACTGCTTCATCAAGGCGAAGAGGAACTTCATGAGCGCTCCGTTGCTCTGATCGCATCCCATCGAGATCTTTCAGATCACTTGGCCTTGGTAGAGCGGGCCATGGACGTTCTGGACGTGCTCCGCCAGCACCACCAAGCCAATGATGACGAGCGTACCGTGAGCCACCTCGCGATACGCTGTTTCAATCACTTTGCTGGGTCATGGAAGTTGACGGCCTCGGGCTACTACCAAGCGGCTGCGCTCCTTCTCCGAGACGTTGTTGAAACCACCTACTTGATCAACGCCTTCCACATCGACCCTCCCCACATTGCCATGTGGCGTACGGCTGACCGCAAGACGAAGAAGGCACTCTTCGCTCCCGCAGCGGTTAGGAAGCGTTTGGACGCGGACATGGGAGTCGCACGCAGTCGGCGGGAACAGATCTATGCCACGTTTTCCAGCCTGGCTGGACACCCCTCGGTCGAAGGGTTTGCGATGCTTCGGCCCATGGGCATGGACGCGCACAACGGCCCATTTCTCGACCCGACGGCGCTGCGCGCACTTTTGGAAGAGCTAGGTAAGCTAGCGGCCCAAACCGGACATGCATTTTGTGCCTTCCTTGACTTGTCTAAACCGGCCGCCGCGCAAGTTGCACACCGATTCATCGCACTTGCCATGGACTATTCAGGACTCTATCTAGGCCACTCTTACACTGACGAAGAACGCGCAGAGGTCGATCGACTGTACTCAGAAATCGATCAGAGCTGACCACGCCGCTCAAACCTGCCCGGACACGAAGTCCCCGACCATTAGGTCCCGCCGTGCCCTCCAGCGGCCTGGTCCGGCCGACCCACGAATCCTTGGCTTTTCCAGCCAAGAAACGATGATCCAGTTTTAAAGAGCGCCGAGGTCTTTCACGACAGCTTGGCCCGGCTGAAGGAACCCCAGTAACAACCGCCCTCCGGCCACTCGCCTGCCCGCCCTTTCGTTGAGCCACTGCGCCTGCCGCCGGCCCGCCTCGAACAGGGCCGGCGTTGCCATTGAGGGCGGCCAATCCTGCAAGGGCTCACCAGGCGACGAGAGCTGCCCCGTGATCGGCTGGACCACCGCAGGCACCTCCGCGTCGTGTTTGGCATAGGCGGTGGCCATCATGCGTCCGCTTCTGGGGGACCATCCGCCCAGCACCAGCTCCGTGGTGCAGTATTCTGCCGGCAAGCCCGCTTCAGCCACCGCTTTAGCGTAGTTCGGCCAAAGCTGGTCAATGACCCGCCCCAACTCCGCCGTCAGCTGCTCCAGGGTGAAGTCCGCTCGAAAACTGGCTTCCAACGAGAGCTGGTAGATGCGCAGGAAGAACTGGGCCGACCCTCGGGTCGCCAGCAAGATCTGGTGCTGAGGAATGAGCAGCACCTTCGCACCTGCCGAAGCTTGGCCGCTTAGGGCGTCTTCCGCCCAGGTATCTACCGTCACGACCAACTGGTCAGCGCTCAGCAAAACGGTAAGGATGCTCATGGGAAAAGTCTGGCGGCCTATGCCCCACTATCCAACCTTCCCCCCGCACCTGTCGAGCCCTCCTATGGAGCACCATGGGTAATTTCCTAACCCCTCGGTAGAGATGGTGATGCTGGGAAGCGGCGGGGGCTATATTGATGAAGCGATGAAGGCCGGTGCCTACATTCGACGCAAGGAACTGGGTACCACCCTTTACATCAACTGCGACTCCGCGTGCCCCTTGGTCTTCATGGCAGGGGTTGAACGGCTGAACTGGTCGCCCTACCCCAAGTTGGGATTCCATCAGATCTACACACCCGATGGCCAAGCCGCACGCTTGGCAGCCAACCCTACTGCCAAGTGTTTAGCTACCTGACCCGCATGGGCATTGAACCTCGTTACGTGCTGCAGAACATGTGGTCGGCGCCACCGGCGGGCAGGATCAGCGTGGATGAACATGACGAGGATCCCTGCCAGGTCAACATCACGACCTGGATTCAGCGGCGTTGCTCCAACCGAGACTACGAGCATCCGTGAGTGCCAGCCCCTTGTTCCGGCCCGTGGCACGTCATATAAAGCACCTGCCGGTCGCTAAAGCGTCGGTGTTGTGCCCGCATAGCCAATAGGCTCCGGGTGCCCGAGGTCCACCCAATAGGGGGCGCGGGAATCCTTTTCGATTCCGGAGCCCGCCGTTGAGCACGAAGACCCTCAAAGCCCTGCGCACCCGTTCTTTCCACGCCCAGCAAGGCCGTTGCTACTACTGCAGCAGTCCAATGTGGCTGTGCTCGCCCGAGGAGTTGGGCCTGCGCCCCCGTTCTGCCGCCCCTTTCCGATGCACGGCAGAACACCTACTGGCCCGCCGGGACGGTGGGAGGGACGTGGCGGGCAATGTCGTAGCCTCGTGCCACCTGTGTAACCTCCGGCGCCACAAGCGCCCCACTCCGGCTCCCTCGCCAGAGGTGTATCGCGACCGGGTCCAACGGCGCGTGGCCCAAGGAAAGTGGCACGTGCCCTGCCCCAGATTGGCCGTCTCCAGCCATGCGCAACCGATTACCATGGAACCGTCGGTGCGGTGACGCCTCCTCACCGGCGTTTCCAGGGGACATATGGGACAGGGAATGGCAAAGGAATGGGCCCCGTCATGGGTGGGCCAGCACGTAACGGGATCGTCGGACTGGCGCTTGCGCTTGGAGGGCCTGGAGCTCGCCTTGGCGCTGAACGGGCGCACCCACCGGGTCAATGTCGAAGACGAGGCCACTTACCGCGTCAATGCCGGCACCTTCTGGACCGATATCACGTTCCATCCGGAGCGGCACGGGGAAGTGAAGGCCGACGGTTTGCCCAACGCCCAGGGCGCCGCCTTGGTTCAAGCGTTGAACTTGGCGTTGAGGGAGAAGCGCCTGCGGGATGACGTGACGTTCCTCCAAGGCGCGCAGCGCGCAATCGACGCGTGGCTGGATCACAAGGCAGAACAAGAGCGGGCCTGCTTCGAGCAGCGCCGCTGGTTCACCCACGAGCAGCAGGAGGACGTTCTCGCTGCCCGCCCCACGGTTGACCCAGCCGCCCTCCGATCGCGCCTGAAGAAACCGGGCGTGGCGGTCCGGCTGGGACCAGCTGCCCAGGCGATCCAACGCTCGCTGGTGGCGTGGGAAGCCGACCACCGCCCGGCTTGGGCCGCGCTCAACGCCGCCCACGTGGAACGCGAATTGGTGGCCTGCAAAGACTTGCTGGGCCGGGTGGAAAGCAAACCGCTCACCCCGGAACAGGCAAGGGCCGTCGTGTGCTTCGACAACCGCGTGCAGGTGGTGGCCTCGGCCGGCTCGGGCAAGACTTCGACCATGGTGGCCAAGGCGGCCTACGCCACCCACCGCGGGTTCGTGGATCCCAAGCGAATCGTCCTGCTGGCGTTCAACACGGACGCCGCCGAAGAGCTCAAGAAGCGCGCGGTCTTGGCGTTTGAGCGCTTGGGCATGGGGGACGTAACTGTAGAGGCGTCCACCTTCCATGCTCTGGGCTTGCGCCTCATCGGCAAGGCCACCAGGGAGAAGCCCGACGTTTCCGACTGGGCCACCGACGCGGCTGGTGCCGTGCGAAAACTCACCGACCTCGTGGACCAGCTCAAAGACCGGTCGCCCACGTTCCGCCGCCAGTGGGACCTGTTTCGCTTCGTCTTTGGAAAGGACCTTCCAGCGTTTGGTGCACCGGAGCCGTCAGATGCGTGGGACGCCCAGGGCAAGGGCGCGCTGGTCACCAACCGCGGCGAGCGGGTGAAGAGCGTGGAAGAGGTGATGATCGCCAACCTGCTCTTCTTGAACGGAGTCGATTACCGCTACGAGTCCCCCTACCCCCACCGCACCGCCGACGAAACGCATCGGCAGTACAAGCCCGATTTCTACTACCCCGACTTGAACCTGTTCCACGAGCACTTCGCGCTCGACGCCGACGGCGTGCCGCCAGCGCACTTCGAAGGATACCTGGAAGGAGTGATCTGGAAGCGACAGCTTCACGCTGAGAAAGGCACGGAGCTGTTTGAAACCACCAGCCACGGGTTGCGCCACGGCGACGATTTTGATCGGCTGGAGCGCGAACTGACCGCCCGTGGGTTGGTGCTCGATCCCAATCCAGACCGGGAGATTCCCAAGGAGGGCCAGCAGCCCATGGCATCGGTCGAGCTCATTAAGTTGCTGCGCCCGTTCATGAGCCATGCCAAGAGCAACGGTCTGAGCGCCTCGGATCTGCGGCAGCGGCTGGCCGTGATGCCCGCCGACACCTTCAAGCTGCGCTACCAGATGTTCCTGGACATTGCCATTCCGGTGATGGCGGCGTGGGACGAAGCCTTGGCAGCAGAGGATGGCATCGACTTTGAGGACATGCTCAACCTCGCCGCCGGCCATTTGGAAGGCGGGCGCGTGGAATCGCCTTACGACCTGGTGATGGCCGACGAGTTCCAAGACGCCTCGCGCGCCCGGGCCCGGTTGTGCCGTGCACTGGTCCAAGGCAAAGGCCGCTTCCTCTTCGCTGTGGGCGACGATTGGCAGTCGATCAACCGCTTTGCCGGCGCGGACGTGTCGGTGATGACCGGCTTTCGCCAGTGGTTTGGGCATGGCCAAGTGCTCAAGCTGGAGCAAACGTTCCGGTGCCCCCAGGCGCTGTGCGACGTCTCCAGCGCGTTTGTCTCCAAGAACCCGGGGCAGATCGCCAAGCGCGTGCATTCGGCCACCCCTGCCCATGGCCCAGTGCTCCAAGCGTTCCAGGTGGAAACCAAGGACCAGCTGGCCGATGCAATCGACCGCTTCGTGGTGAACTTGGCCGAGGGGGTGCGCAATGGCACGATCCCGCCGGGGCGTAACGGCAAGGTGTCGGTTTACATCTTGGGCCGCTACAACGCTGATCGGCAGTATGTGCCCACGAAGCAGAGCCGGTTCAACCGCTGGGTGGAGGTTTCGTTCCTGACCATCCACCGCTCTAAAGGTAGCGAAGCAGACTACGTGATTTTACCGGAGATGCTCAGTCTGTTGAGGGGGCGCAGCTTCCCGAACACCCGCACCGATGATCCAGTGTTAGCCTTGGCTATGCCCGAAGGAGACACGTTCCCGCTGGGCGAAGAGCGCAGGCTGTTCTACGTGGCCCTGACCCGGGCCCGGCGCACCGTAGCGATGTTTACCTCCCGGGGCCAACGCTCCAAGTTCATCGATGAACTCATCGAGGAGGGTGTCCTCTCCCTCACGAGCGTGGACGGCGAAGAGATTCAAGAACGCTCATGCCCCGCCTGCAAACAAGGCGTCATCCTCGTCAAGAGTAGCAAGAACGGTTTGTTCGAGGCTTGCTCCAACTTTCCGATTTGCCGATTCAAGCCCGTCAAACAACGAAGTGGCCCAGCCCGCGCCACAAGAACAAGCGCAGGTCGTTCTGTAGCTCAAGTGCTAAGGCAAAACGCGAATGTGGATCCTACAGTCCTTCAATCGCTTATGAACATGCGCGGCGAGATAGCACGAAGAGCCAACGTTCCCCCTTACATCATTTTTCACGACTCGACTCTTCGAACCATCGCTGTGCACCGCCCGACTTCGCTGAATCAATTGCGGCTGCTGCCCGGCTTGACGAGCGCAAAGGTCGATCGCTACGGCGCGGAGCTGCTTCGGGCTGTTCGTCAACCACACAACAACAACCAAAAGAATTCTCCAACGTGAAACTCTTTGACCTCCTGAAGCTGCAAGAGCCGGCCTTCGACCCTCAACAGGCGAAAGTCCATTTGGCGCGCTACAACCGACGGGAGCAACCTATCGACGTGTACCGACATGGTGGATTCGAAGAGTGGCAGCGCTGGCAAAACGGCAACAACTTCACGCTGCCCCAGGTCGTCAGCCTGATCGACGATTGCCAAGGGCGGTGGATGTTTGCCGGATTGTTTCTGCAACAGGGGTTCATCATCGATCCTGACCCCACGCCCCATCACTACTACTCACTTAAGCGCATGCCAGGCACGGAAGACCTAGAGGGGCGCCTGTTCTGTGTGAGCAGCTACAAATCCAGGCAATCCTACGTTCACTGCGCCACCGTGGCAGACATGGCCGTGGTGGAACTGCTACCCGAAAAAATCACTGTGGGTCCCTTCCCCGGCTACAAGCAGGTCAACCTCAGCAAGGACGAACTGGATCTGCTAGTTAGGCACAGCACCCAATCATGGCGCACAGCCTTGTCGAGCGTGAAAGGGATCTACCTCATCACCGACAAGGCCACCGGCAAACTCTACGTGGGCAAGGCCGATGGGGAGAATGGAATTTGGGGCCGCTGGTGCCAGTATTCGAGCACCGGCCACGGCCACAACAGAGGCTTGGTGCAGGAGCTGGGACTGACCGCAAGCGAGCGGCAACGGGATTTGCATTTCTCTCTCTTGGAAATTGCCGATCTTCAATCCACCCGCCAGGAGATATTGGACCGGGAGGGGCACTGGAAAGACATCCTGATGAGCCGTTCGCTGGATCGCGGCTACAACCGCAACTGAGGCCCTCAGAAAACTAGGACCGAACGAGCGACTTGAAGGAACGAACTGAACCAGTGACGATGGACGCCCCGCATACTCATGGACACCTGTCACGATGCAAGGAATGTCAGATCCCAGCGATGCATTGAAGATATTTCAGAAAGCCATTCTTGAAGGTCCGGTCGATCTAGAAAAGGGTCAAGTGGATCCGACGGTATACGTTCACCTTCACCGGGGACAGGCTATACCACAATACACATACGTCCTGCTGGAAGGGAAAACGGTGCGATCGTTTGCAACGTTTGCCCTGAACGGCACCTACAAGGGCTGTCCCAACCTTGCGGTGGGCTACGCAGTGCCCAAGGCCTACCGCAACAAGGGACTGGCCAAGGCCATCCTTCGCGCTGGCATCGCCGAAATGCGGAACGGCTTTAAGGGCATGTCGCCGTTCTACGTCGAGGCTGTTGTGAGCGAAAAGAACACGTCATCTCTGAAAGTAGCCGAGGCCGTGCTCGGTAAAGCGCTTGAACGATTCAACGATGGTCACTCGGGTGAGCCCGCGGTTCGATTCGCGTGCAAGTTCGAAACCGCCCCTTCCCACACTCGGGATTTCAACAATGGATCTCAAAAGCCTGGCCACGCTGGGTGACCTGTCCGGCCCACTGGAACTCCTGTCGAAGGGACCGAAGGCCCTAGCGGCGTGGATGGAGAAGCGCACAGAGCAGCGATACGAGGAATTCATCCGAGCAGCCCTTGAGAGCGATGTGTTCCCTGAAAACGCGGAGGCCATGACTTCGGAAGATTTCCTCGCCATGCTCAGGGCGCTGGAAGTGGACATCGAGGCCGAGAAGGCCACCGTCTATGGTCGCCTTGCCTGTTCAATCGCCACCGGCAAAACAGCAGGCCATCTCAAACGCCAGTTCATCAAAGCGCTGAGCGATCTATCGTTTGGCCAGGTCGATCTTCTGCGCCGCGCTTGGATCGCCGAGCGCCACCACGTGTTTCCCGGCGCCGGCGGGGGTGACCTGGACCCAAAGGAATTCCTTGGGCTGCGATCGAAAAGCAGCATCAACCGTCAGACCTTTGAACGCTGGGGGCTGATCGAAGAGAAAGGACTGAGCCTCGCCGGCCGCCGGTTCGTGGAAGCTTGTTTTACTAGCGAGGAGCTAGTGCCGTCCTCAGTGGGCTTTCAAGAATGGGCCAAGGGTCACATCCACATCGTTTGCAACGAAATGGATACGCCAAGTTGCCACGACTTCCTGCTGAAGTTGGAGGCGGAAGGCCATAGAGAGGCTATCCATGTCCACAACAGCGCCGCATTTCGGGGACGTCCCAACCGTCTGCTGGCATCCGGATCCGTCATGGTAGTCCTCCTCACAGACAAACCCCTGCGTCTCTCAGACGAATGGGCCACGGTGGAAGACGCCATCCGAGGACAGGCACTCGTTGTGGTGGTCACTACCGATCCGACTGCGTCGCTGCCCGCCGTCTTGGAGGATCTGGAATGCATAGAGGCGTCACCGGAGCGTGCTGGAGAAGCTGTGAAAACGATCCTGGAACGCTTTGAAGAAAAAGGGTTCCGGGGCACCTAAGCCAATGGTTCCAGAACGTGACCTCGCCAACCATTGGCCGCTTGAGAGCTTCCATCGGAACGGCGACGATGAGATAGCGGCCGGCTTCACTGTTCCCGAGGGTTACCGAAACCGGATTCGCACCAAGGCCATTCTTGCCGCGGGCATTGCAGAGCTCCAAAACGGCTTTCGCGGACATCCGCCCTTCTACATCGAAGCGCTGGTGAGCGTGGACAATCCCGCTTCACAGAACGTGGCCCAGGAGGTTCTGGACGACGAACCTGCGCCAATCGTCGATGACCACTCGCACAAGCCCGCCCTTCGATACGCAAAACTGTTCCCAACCGGCAGCTAAAGCCCTACTTTGGGCCCTACAGACAGCAAGGAAAGCACATGAGCACCTTCTCAGAACGCCACAACTACAGCGTTACTCCTGCAGAAGTAACGATCCGTGAGAGTGCTCCAAGAGAGCTTAGAGAACATGTAGTTCTTGGCGCATTGCTGAACGGCATGAGCGAAGATCACTTGCAGCGAATCGTGTGCGAAACCCTTGGCGAGCTACCCAAGGGCTCGGAAGACGGGCTCGCAGAGGTGAGTAGACTGCTCGAGGCAGCTGAGTGGTTTGAGATCTATGACATGATCGAGCGCATTGCATCGTCGCTTCCTGAGCGCTCCATCGCGTTCATGAAGCCCATCAGGCCACGCGACAATTTCTCGTCCTACATCAACAAGGTCTTTCGCAAGAATGGTATCGGGTGGCAGCTGCTGGACAACCGTATTGAATTCCGGGGTGCAGAGGCCTTTGAAGTCGCCACAAAGAAGGGCGCCAGCGAGTTGCGAAGCGCCGGAAAGAACACGACGGCCAACGAACTCCATGAAGCATTGCGCGACCTGTCTCGCCGCCCCAACCCGGAGCTCACCGGTGCCATTCAACATGGGATGGCAGCATTGGAATGCTTGGCTAAAGATTTGACGGGTGGTGACAAGGAGACGCTGGGGGCTTTGGTGAAGAACAATCCTGGCCTGTTCCCCTCACCTCTTGGCGAAGCAATCTCAAAGGTATACGGTTTTGCTTCAAACAACGGTCGGCACCTTAAGGAAGGCGGCGATCCGTCGTTGGATGAGGCCGAACTGATCGTGGGCTTGTCCGGCGTGCTTTGCCGCTACTTGGCGCACAAAATTCCCCGACCTTAAGTCAACCCATCCGCTGCCTTGGGGCGTCCTTGGGAGCCTCTAGGGGAATCGCAACAACGTCGTCTGCTGCACGCCACACTCTCCCGCCGCGCACCATGGAAGGGCCACTGGAACGTGGGTTGCGCTCACCCAATGACGCTCTTTTCGTTCGCCTATAACGTCCGGCGGGTGTTTGCAAGCCTAGGGATGTGGTGAAGCTCAATATCTGCAGCAGAAGGTGGCGATCCGCTACGCTGATCATGCGCGTCCAGGCAGCGCTCTTTCCAAGGGCTACGATCCAGGTGCCATCGACGGGTCCCTTACTTCTGAGAGCCAATCGGCGCTGCGAATGTTCCAATTGGCCCACGGCATCCGGGCAACCGGAACGATGACGACTCCCACCCTGGACGCGCTTGGCGTGCGCATCTAGCGCTCAACACCTTTAATCCCGCGGCTCCGAGAGGCCAAAAAGCGACCGGCCTCCAGAAGAGTGAGACACCCGTGGCACTTAAGGACCGAATCGCAAACAGCTCGACACATCTGCAGATCCGCTCCTATGTAGACCTTGCGCAGCTTTGCGCACATGGTTAGATGCCTCCATCTTTAAAGGGAGCAGAGACGATGAACCACAATTGCAAAAACAAGGACTACAGTGGCTTGGGGCACGACTGGCAACAAGCAATGGACGCCCTTCCAACCTTGATCATCGAACGGAACGAAGCTTCCGTCATGGGCACCGATGCGTTAATCGCTGCGGCTAAAACGGGCCTCAGGGACGCCTGCGAGAACTACCGGACGGCATTGATCGAGCATCGAAGGGCGTAGGCGGCCATCGTCGCCGGCATCTTTCGCGAACCGCTGAAAGGGGGCATTTGCCCCCTTTGATGGTTGTCAGAAGCCCCCGGCCCGCCCTACAGACTGGTGGCGCGCCACGCGCGCCCGATCAACCCGCCCACCAGTGGCGCAATCGGGAAGACGGTGTAGAGGGCGGCCAACGCCAGCGGCGGGACGGAAACAAAGAAATTGCGTTCCGATTCAATCAGACCGGGGTAGAAGATCCCCACCCCGATGCTTCCGATCTGCACGGCCACCACAACCAACGTGCCCATCAATGCCCCCTTCCAAAAGCCCCCGCGCTTCAGTTCCAGGAAGTGGTTGGCCGCCCTGGCTGCCCGAACGCGCGCCGCCCGCCAGTTCAGCACGTAAAGCAGCAGGAGGAGCGTCAGCACGCCGACACCGGCCGAGAACGCCGCCACAGCCTGCCAGGCAAGCCCCAGCTCTCCACAAATTTCTGCACCGCCTGCGAAGGCGAGCAGGCCAGCACCGCCCAGGAGGACCGTTGCGGGTGCGAGCAGGCCCCACTGCATATGGGATGCGGTCGAGTGAGAGCGGACATGGGCGTTCATGGATCCTCCAAATGAGCGGGATAAAGGACGAGTTACTGGCGCCGGTCAGGGCTTCTTCTGTGCGTCGATGAGCACCCACTGCCCCGCCCGCTTTTCAAACACCAGGTCTGCCCTCGCCGGCACGGGCGCAGGATCCTCCTTGAGCTGACGCCCACCCTGGAAACCGATCACATCGAGGGTGCCGCCCGTGACGCACGTCGTTCGTTCGGGCCCGCTCGGATTGCAGTCGGCGTTCAAATCCTCCCAGCCACGCACTTCCACGCGCTGCCCCAGTTCGGCCACCAGGTTCGCGTTCAAATACTGCTCGTACCCCTTTGCAACCTGCTCTACCGACGGTCCCTGTTCCGCCTTACCGCAGGCGATCAAGGCAACAGCTGCTACCGCGACCACCACCATTCCACGCTTCATGCACCTTCTCCTTGGTTCGTGGTGACGTCCACTTCGATCGTTTCGTTCCGATAGCCCAGGCTCACCTTCTCGACGGTCACGTCCATCTTGGGCTCCGTGCCGTCGATCCAAACGCGATTGACTGAGAAGACCACGCGGTCTTCTTGAAACGAGCGGCCTTGCCGCGCGAGGTTGGCCGCCTCAGCGGGGTCCATCCGGATCAGCAACCGATAGCGCCCCGCGTTCGGAGGGCTGGACACGCCCGTCGGCGTCTTGCGGATCCAAGGGACGAAGTTCTTTCCCGTGACACTCAAGCCAGCAACCGAGATCTGCGGCATCGGCACGAACACTTCCATGACGCCCCGATCCGGGTTGTAGCTGACCCCACCCAGCGCTTTGAAGTTCGGGCGAACGGCATACCGCCGAATCCCTTTGAACCGCTCCAGCCGGGCGTCGAAAGCAGGCCCGAAGCGCTGCTCGATCGCCGCCGCAGACGGCTCCGGCTCTCGGCTGTCCGTCGTCCTCTTGGCAGCCACCCACGCCTGCCGCAAGCACCACTGCCGTTTGTCAGGCCGCAACTGGTAGGCGGAATGGGCCATGGCCAACAGGCCCATGTCGCACATGTCGGTCCCTTGCGCGCCGGTGGAGGAGAGCCCTTCGCGCAGGTGCTGAGCACCCTCAAGGATGTCCTCGTCCAGGTCCCAGTACATCCCTGCAGGTTCGGCGTATAGGGGGTGGGACACCTTGGCCTGCGAGCCGGACTTCCCAGAAATGGCCCCACCGATCTGCCGAAGCAGGCCTGAAGCGGTAGTGGATTGGGCGCTGGCACCCGTCGATACGGCCAGCGCAAGCGCGCCGGCCAGAACTGCCCCGTTCTTCATACAGCCCCTCGTTCCTTTGGACGGACTTGCCACGGACTTACGTGACACGTAGCGTCTACCCCTGACGTAGGGCTTGGGTCATCATCGGTGCATGCCTGCACTGCATCCGTTCAGCCTGTGACTACGCCGACAACTCCGCGAGCGATCGTGGCCGCGCGCTTGCGTCAAGCCCGCGAATGGCGGGGCCTGAGCCAACGGGAAGTGGGGATGCGAATGGGGCTGGACAAAGACACGGCGTCGGCACGAATCTCCCGCTACGAGTCGGGGGCGATGTCTATCAGCCTCGAAGCACTGTTTGAGCTCGCGCAGGCACTGGACGTGCCGCCGGCCTACCTGCTGGCGACGACGCCGGCGATGGCCGACGCGATTTTGGCGTTGGGCGTTCAAAGCGAGGCCCAGCAGGTCAAGCTGTCTCAAGCCCTAGAAGAGCTGACCGCACTTCCCCCAGGAAAGCGAAAGCAAGCCATTGACCGCCTCTTGGCGGACTCTGAAAAGGCCTGACCGCCGCCTTGATGCATCAGTAGTCTCATCCACTGCGACGGCAGCACGAGACCATCTCCTTTCATTCGAGAGGGCGGGGAATGTGGATGTCCGATGCTGCGGAACGCCTTAATTGTTATCAGCGTTTTTCTGCTTGGTGGGAGAACCAATCGCTAGCAATCAAAGTCTACTTGGTAGGTTTAGCGCTTCTGCTGATGGCCATCGCCTCCTTTCACGCCTCCCCGCGCGGACTGCCAACCAGCTGCCTGGCCTACGCCTCTAGCGGCCTTCTCGCTTTTGGTTTTCTGCGCGAGACATACCTGTGGGTCACACCCAAGCTCCAGCTTCCTCTCGTGAAGCTGTTGGTGACCGGCGCGAGCGTGATGGCACTGGCAGCTGCAACGGGCATCAGCAAAATGGCAGTGAACGAGGCGACCGGCCAAGACCCGACGCACTTTCCGACCACAATTGCGCTACTGCTACCGCTGTCCGTGCTTCGGGTCGTGTCAGTGGTGGCGATTGTCGTCAGCACACTTTCCACCGCAGGACTAATGCTCTGGGCTGGAGCGAGAATATTCCTGACTTGGGGCCCGCTGGAGGACAAAGACGTCTTGCTCCTCGTGGCACGAGTCCTTGCAGGTCTTTCGATCGCACTCATCATCTCGAATACGAGCGGCCCCGCGATCGTGCCTTCTTGGATGCAAGCTCTGGCCCGGAAGTCAGCACTCTTCTTGGACCTCCACGATGACGCCGCCTGCACCACAAAACCTGACGAAAGAACGCATCGCATCAACGACAATGTAGTCATAGTCGGCGCCACTTCTGGCACCTATCCCACGTACGTTCGACGCTTGTGTGCCATCGCACCCGAATGAGCGCGATGGAATCCGTGAGCAATCTCAGCACCATGGGCAAATCAATCTTTTAACCTGGATCGAATGCTGCGGGGCTGCCGTCCATGGCCATGTGCCCCTGCCATGACTCGAACAAACTACTTCATGGATTCTTCGCTTGTATGAGTTGCGTCGCTGCCGCTCGACGAGCCTTTTTCCTGAGTAACGAAGATATGTACGTTCATGAACTGATGCGCGACTCGGCGGGGTTGATCCATTCCCTCAGCAGGGTATTCCTCAGGACTATCCAATTCAGCCCCATACCGCTCCTTGAGCTTGGCAGCAATGTAGTCCGCGCCAACAAGCTTGGAAACAGAGTCGTATTGGCGCCTATCAAAGTCCCCCGGCCTGGGGATCCCACTCTCAACTCCCCAAGACTCTCCCACGAAACACGCCAAAAATGCATCCACTCGGTCCGTCGACGTATCCAACTGCGCACGGAGCGCGTGTTGCACATGTGCATCCGATGTCTCTTGGCACCATAGCCAATAGAGCGTGGGGGCGTCCTTGGGTTCGGTAAGGAAGAATGGCGCTTCGGCGCTTTCAGCCTCGATTCGTTCTACGGCCAACTTTGCGAGAGCCTTATCACCCTCGTCGGAAAGCACTCGGCGGTCTTCGGGCTTGTCGTCGTAATGATGGATCCAACGCAAGCAATCGGAGACAAACCCAACCGACGATGCCTCCCGAATGACCTGTTCAGCCACTCCTTGCCTTTCGCTGCCCGCGGGCAGCCTTCTTAGCAGGTCCGCGATGAGAATGGCCGCCGAACCGCGCGTATCCAGTGGCATTAGCATGCCCCGCTCCCGCGGCAGGAGATCTCCGTTCCTTGCAAAGGCGAGTGCTATCGCCCTAGCTTCCGTAGCGTTGATAGCCTCTTTTCTCTGGCGAAGCCTTGTAACCAAGCGAGGCATGCCCTGCCTCTCTGCAAACCGTTCCAGCGCTTCCCTTGCTTCGGGGGGTGACAGCGCCTGCGCGCTTTCTATGAACTCTGCAATCAGGCGATCAGGCACGTCGCCCAATGGCACTCCGTAGGCAAAGTATCGCTGGAAGTACTCCCCCGCGCAGATCTTTTGCTCCGCAGCCCAAGTCGAATCCCACTCCCCGCCATACATCGAATTTCCCAGCCTGGGGAACAGCGGCTCCAGCAGCCGACGACGGATCCAGCCGCGCTCTTCGACCGAGATGTGAGGAAGCGATTTCTCCAGCAAAGCGGAGATTTCATCTTCTTTCTTCTGATTATCGTCGCGCCCGCCTGCGCGCCCGCCCTTAAGAAAAAGGTCGCGGTTGGATCGGATTGCAGCGTACAGGCCTGGATAAATCACCCGAACCCCCTCGATGAGCATCAGATCGACGGTGTTCACCTCACCCTTAAGAATCGGGAGGGCAAACAGGAGAGCGTTTGATAGAAGCTTTGCTTTTCGCGGCGTGCCGAGTGCCGGTGCAATAACGTCATCAAAGTGCCGAATGAACGCGTCCACCTGACTCTGGGTGAGCACAATCCCTGTTTGATCCACCGCCCTCTGAACCCCCTCCAAAGCGATCAATCGCAAGCTGTTGGTATCTGCCGGGGGAAGGTTGAGCGGCACTTGGACGATCTTCTCAAGAAACGCCCGGCCTCCCTTGGCCCCGCCCTCTCCGTAGCGTTCACCCAACGCCGCCGCAACCACGTCATCGTCGAAGGCCAGAACGTACGACGTGTGCTTGAAGCTAGCGGACAGCTTGACCAGCTTAAAGATGGCGTGGGTTTCCTCGCGATCCAGCCTATCGATGTCGTCAACGAGAACCACCAAGCGGCGATTCGATTGGCCCAGCATTCGATCTATTCGCGAACGCAACTCTTCCAGACTCACAGTGGACAACGACTCGCCCACACTCTTTGCGGCCTCCCCAGGGGAAATCTGAACCGCACCTGCGAAGGTCACGCTCGCAAGAGACAAGAGCCCTCCGTACTGCTTCAGAAGCTCACCCACCCTCTCCATTTTATTGGGCAAGGATTCGTCCATCGCCTCAGCAAGTGTCGCGAAGAACCCTCGCAGCAGGGCGTCTTGGCTTTGGAAATGCCACGGATTGAAGCGCACAAGAATGACCCGCGGATACTCCTTCAATGCCTCCCCCATCATTTCAAGGACAGATGTTTTCCCATCTCCCCAAGGGCCATATAGGCCAACGACGATGCTGGACGGATCGGCGCGCTGGGCTAGCGTATGAGCCAACCGGGACGCGAACGGCGCCCGATTGAATCGATCAGACAATCGACCGGTGATGGGCTGATCATCCAGGAACTGATCACCGGAAGGTGCTCCCTCTTCCTCCGTGTCCGAACCGGTGTCCAGTTCTGAATGAAACGGCTCCTCGGCTTTGGTCTTCGATCCGGCGGAACCATCATTGTTTGGACCCCACCACTTCCTTAGCCATGCCAGCATTTCTTGATCCCCTGTAACCGTATTCAACTGCAATAGTGAACTGGGCCAATCGGGCACCCAACTGATCGATTCCCATGTGCACTGCTGGCCCGCTCCGCTGGTAGATGGCCACTCCAGCGCATCTGCCATTCTTCCTGATAAAAAGACCTACAACGCCGCCTTTGAAGCCAAATAGGCCGCGAACTGGCGATCATCCTTCACACGTTTCCAGAAGCGTTGAAGTGGGGCTTACCGGCCTCCCCGTCAACCCAAATCGCCTGTAGTGCCAATTCGCCCCTGACATCACACACGTCGCCACGTTCTAACGCCCCCGAGCACCTGCTCGCTCACTAGCGAGACATGGTCGGCTAGAAAGGCGGCTGGAGAGCAGGAAAGAGACACACTGACACCCCAGCAGCTGCTTGTCAGCTCGCCACGGAAGGACAGAATCGAACGGTGCTCTTGGGGATCGGGGGATCGTCCTCGAACAGTTGCTCCAGAAGCTCATTCCACTCCGCTCTGTCTTCCACATAGCTTGGCACGCCGTGATCGTGATACCACTTGATGGGCCTGGGGAAATTCACCAAGCGCACGCGCGAAGCTTCGCCCGGCTGATCAAACACTTTTCGAAGCTCCCGACATGTCTTTTGCTGGCGAAGCGGCATACACGTATTGCCGGTCCGCCAAGTGCCACAGTGCAGAATAAATTTTGACGTGGCGATATCCCCCTCACTGGTTCCAACTACGATACGGGAAGGGATCACGCCCTGCTGCATCCCCTCCGTAACCAATGAAAAGTCATTGAATGCAGTCGGAGGCTGAGCCGGAACCAACATGGCCACCCTCAGGTCCGTCAGGTTCCGGGGGATGCGCCATTCCCCATCCATCGCTCCAGCTCTTTCTTTAACAACCGCATTCCAGCTCTGACTGAATCCGTTGTAGGCCCCGCCCCCGTTGCCCAATGCATTGGCGACCACGGAGCCACCCAGACTGTGCGTAAAGATGCGCAGTTTCGTTCCTGAATCCACCTGATTGAGGATGCGGCGAAGACTCTGTCCCACCCGCGGCGAATTGAACTGAGCCTCGCCCCAAATGCCTATGCCCATTGCATTCCCACGAAGTCCATCCCAATACATGCGCACCACTTGCGCACCTGGCCGGCGCCTCTTCACCTCGGAATCGAACCCACTCATCCAGGTGTTTGCTGTTCCGTGATCATTGTTGAACCCGTGGATAACGAGCACCACCTCCTGGCCGACGGGAACCTTGAAGCAATCAATAACACGCTTCCTTAGGGCGACCTGGATGCGATCCCAGTCCTGATCAAAGACGCCACTGGGATCGACTCCTGTTGCGTCGAGCAACGCCGTCCAGGATTCATCCCCTTTTTCGAAGTGCCGTTGGTAGTAGGCCCGAAGCGTGGCCTTTGTCGAACTACGCCCTCTCACCCCATCGCTGCTGCTAATAAACTCATTGCGATCGACATCGACTTTGATATCAAAGGGTGGGTAGAGGTCCCCTTGGCGATCCATGAAGAAGGCCGGAGCGGTCAAAACCGCCTTGCGTTCGCCCTTGAGATAGACAATGTTACTTTTAGAGCTGCCACATCCGGAACAAACCATCAAAGCAAAAACCAGCACAACAAGCATTGGCAATCGCATGACATACCCCCCCTGGTATATTTATCGGATAACAGCCAGAACATCCCCCAGCAGCCACCGAGCAGGCGGCCGTCTTTCGAATAGTCACACATACGAAGGCAATATCAACCGTTTCGCCAAGAACCGACAACATCAAGGCCGACGGTGCATGCCCCCCCCACCTCAGCTTGACCACCTCGATTCAACGCCGGCAAGAGGACCGCAACCAATGGTCAATCGTCGCCAGCATCCACCACTACCTCAACCACCAAGCGACAGGCATGCGCTGCTCGGTTCCGGTGGATACGCAGCAATTGACGGCGTCTCGCCAGCGTTGCTTGCTCGAGCGCCTCCCGAACGAAATCGTCCCCATGCAGATCCGATTTGCGCGAGTTGCAACTCACACATGCCAACACGATGTTGGAGATGAAGTGGCTCCCCCCGTGATGCAGGGACACGTAGTGATCCTCGTGGCAACTGGTGGGCTCGCCTGGGCCGTTTACAGCACCACCCGGTCCCTCGAGGGATCTGTAGCAGTAGTAGCAGCGACGCTCCTGGAGTGCCAGCAGCGTCCTAATCTGCTCAGCGGTGCGCGAGCCCGGCGCCGCCTTCGACTTCAGGGCCCGGTGAAACGACGTTCGTCGACGTGTCTCTCGGACGCGGACTTGCCAATGTACATGAAAGGTATCCAAGGGCAAGAGCACCTCCAGATCGGAGGACTGGAAGAAACGGCGAGCACCTGCCTTGCACGCCTCGTGAATGCTCCAATCCTCCAGCGTTCCGTTGCAGCGTGCGCATCGCCCATGTTGGGTAAAAAACTGCCTCAGCTCGTCGCTGATCCCAAAACGTGCATTGAGGTCCACACGCTGAAACCGGCAACCGATCATGCCGTCGGAAAAGACCTGATCTCCCAGGCGTTCATAGGGATAACGACGGACCATGCCCCACCCCGCCTTTGTCAGACACCCGAGAATGGTGCCCGCTTTCCCTACCCGCTGCCAGCAGAGGTCGCCCGTGGCTGGTCCAGACCTTCTCGCAGCAACAGCCGCACCAACTCGCTGGCATGCAGCCCCTCCCGGGCTGCCGCCTGTTCCAGCCGGTCTTTCAGCTCCCGAGGCACGCGAACCGCCATCTGCACGTAAGGTGGCCGGCTCACGTGGACAGCCTCGCCAGGGTGAGCACCCACGCCAACGCCGAACCGGCCAGGATTTGGGCACGCAAGCGGTAATGCATCGGTAAGCCCGGCGTCGCCGCTGGAAGACGCTACGGCACATTGCGATACTTGCGTCACATAAGGGGGAGCACATGGGTATCGAACGGGAGTTTCAGAGCTACGGCGCCCAGCTGGTCAATCGTGCGTGGGCGGTTTCCGCGGTCACCGCTGATCCACGGGAGGTGGTGGTGAGCCTCTGGCAACACAAAATCGCCACGCGCGACGGACGGTGGTTCTACGATGATTCGCTCGCGCGGTGGAATGGCGCGGGCAAGAACTTGCTCAAGGAGCACCTGGGCGTGGCCTACCGCGAAGGGTTGCGCTTGCGGGCCGTGGTCGCGACCCAACACAACCGCGCCGAGCGCGAACGGAATCCAGACAAGGCCCCGCGCAACACGTTCAAGGCGCGCCCCGAGTGGGTGGGCCATGTGGAGCTGCTGGACGGTGACCATTTCGTGCTAGCGTTCGACCACGTCGACGAGACGGCCACTCCCCCCGCAGGAGCGAAGTATTGGCGGGTTGCCGAAGCGGTGGAAGCGATGGGGGGCGGAACGCTGGCTGAGGTGGGCGAATGGATCGAGACTCACTTCCCCTCGGACCCCCTCGCCGACTTGCGGGCCAACCTGGAGCACCTGACGGTCAACTCCCCGAGCCGCCCCCACTACAACCGCGACCGATCCGACTGGCGCACCGACTCGGGCCACCCCCACGACCGGTTGTTCAAGATCGTGGACGCCGGTCCTCCCGAGCGGGCCCGCTATGTGCGGTTCAACCCAGCCGTCCACGGCCATCTGGATCTCCGGAAAGGCGACGATGGGAAATGGGTGGCCGTGCCCTTGCTCCAGGACGAGCAAACGCGTGCGGAAGCGCAAGGCCAGGCCGACGCGTTCGAGCATGCACCTCCGATCGACAATGAGCGCGACGCCCGGGTGTGGTCCATGCGCGGCGTTGCGCAACGCCGCGGCCAACCCTTGTTTCGCGCCCGCCTGCTTGACGCCTACGATCGCCAGTGCGCCATCACGGGGTGCTCTGCCTTGGAGGTGCTGGAAGCGGCGCACGTGCTGCCCTACAGGGGCGAACACACCAACCGCATGGACAACGGCCTACTCCTTCGTGCCGATCTCCACACCCTGTTCGATTGCCAACTGCTTTGGATCACGGCCGAGAACACGGTGGCTCTCGCTCCGGCTCTCCTGGCCACCGACTACGCTTCTCTTCAAGGCCTGCAGCTTCGTCTGCCGGTGTCCAAAGGAGATCACCCCAACCCGGCTCACCTGGCCGAGCACGCGACGGCATGCAAGACCCGCCACTCGCTGCAATAGGTCCAGGGCTCAGCGAAGCATGATCCGAAGACGCCGACGCGACCTGGGCACTGCAGTACCTCCCAAACGAACCGGCCGACACACCGGTGAAACAAAGCCCCTTGTGGGGGCTCCGGTGGTCGGCGCTTGAGTGGGGATCCTCGCCCCCGTCTCCCGTTTCCGGCTGAGATAGCCTAGACGGCACCCCATGGTTACGAAAGCCTTACGGACCGCCATCAGAGGCCATGAGTGTCGGATGTCAGACTTCTTCCCGGACCGCGTCGGATTTCTCAGCCAGCCACTGCTCAACGGTTTTGCCTTTGAGCTCGTGAGCAAAGTCACTGGCGCACAGCATTCTCTCGTCTTGCCTTATGTTTGCGACGGCATGGGCGGCCAGGATGGAAGCGGCTTGGAGGTGCTGCTTGGTGCGACCGCGCTCCGACCAATCGTTGGGCAGCGCCTTTAGCGCGCCAAGGGCTTCCTTTCCAGAGAGGTATTGAAGGCAGGTCAGCATGGACCACTGAAGCCCGACTTCTTCTCGCAACCAGCGCCCAGCCGCCTTCTCGTCAAGGCGGCCCTCCATGGTGTCCAGGAGTGCGTGGGCCGCTGCAATGGCCTTGCCTTGGGGCGAGAGCCGGCTCTTCTTCTTGGGGAACAGGCCGCGCATGATCAGACCTTCTTGCTGGCCTTCTTGGCGACGGCTTTCTTCGCAAGTTTCTTGACGGCCTTCTGGGCGGCCTTCTTCACCGGCTTGCCCGCCTTCTTGGCAACCTTAGCGCGCGCCTTCTTCACCGTACCTCCGGCCGGGGGGAACTTCGCTCCGGGGTTGGCCTGAGCCCACGCCTTGCCCTCGGCGGACTTGGCCCACGCGGTGAAGGCCTTGGGGGCCAACCCCCGACCAGCCCACGTCTCACCGCTTGGGAGGCGATACTTCGGCGCCACCTTGCCCAGCTTGCGGCCCTTGAGGGGACCCGCGGCAGCCTTGGCGGGACGCGCCGGCTTGGCGTCGATCGTTTCCCCGATGAGCTTGGCCACCTGCCGCCGCTGGGCCGGACTGAGGACCTTCGCATACTTCTGGAGGACCGCCAGGGCTTTGGGCACCTCACCGTCGCGCTTCTCGACCAGCTTCTTCTGGGCTTCGAGCTGTTTGATTTCGGCGTTGAGGGATTTCAGGGTGGTTAGGGCCAAGGGGCACCTCCGTTCAAGGGGGCCATGGGTTATAGCCCATAGGCTGGGTAGAGGCCAAATAGTGGCCGGAAGTTAGATTACGGGCGCATAGCCGCCACGCGACTCATCTGCTCGATACGGGACAGGACGAAGTGACGCTTGGCTTGCCTCAGATGGCAGTAGGCCAATACGCACCGGGACGCATGGCTGGCGCGGTGCAGGTGCGTCAACTCCAAGGGAGTCACGGTGCGCCACTGCGGCACCTGCCCTTCCTTCGTGTAGAGGAAGCGAACATCGCTGCCTTCCTCCATCACTTGGCGAATCTCCATCGACACCGGATCGATGAACGCGGCCATGGGGTCATGCCTCTGGCGCCGAAACGCCCCGTTGCGCCAAGCCGGCACCAGGAAAATCGCCAAGCCAGCCGCGATGGGAAGCGCGCGTTTCCACCATGGGGTGGGGTCGCGCCCAGGCAAAACGCCACCGTGGTGTGAACACGCACCGGTTTCCCCGATAGAGGGCGAGTGCCAACCGTCGGCACACCGCGACGGTAAGTTGGGTTCGTCAAGCAATGCGAACAGCAGACCGCCCACTGCGAGGGCCAACACCAACGCGCCGATCTCACGCTCGCTGAAACGCATCAGGCTGTGGCCTTGACGAGCTCGTAATACGGCGCGCGCCTATCGTGAAAAGCCCTCGCTTCGTCTTCGTCAGAGTGGCACATGTCAAAGCCCTCTCGCCGCAATACGGGCGCTCAGGTCATCTGCGAAGGCCAGCACGGCGTCCGCCAGGGCCTCCACCTCGGCGGTGGTCGCATAGACGGCCTCGGTGCGATCCTTGTTCTGCCCGAACCGATGAACGATGTCATGTCGTTTCGACGCGGCTGCAGTGAAGCCATACGTGTCATGGCTAGGCATCTCTACGTCCAGCAGAGCCGCGAGGAACGGCCAGTTGCTGCGCCAGCGATGCCAGACCATGTCTTTCATGCCGTTGTGGATCCGCTGTCGTCGCCCTTCCATTTCCATCTGTTCTCCGCCCACCATGTCTTTCAACCGACGATCACTCGAGAAGGATGCCCGTGCGGCCACCAGACGGTCGACGCTGCCAGCTTCGTTGGCCAGCCACCACACAGCCGTTTCCCACAGGAAAGTTTCCAGTGCGGTGATCAGAGCGGCGTAAACCAAGTTCCTTGCCTGAAACTTGCCGGGCTCGGGCCCTTCCATCTGCAGCACCAAAATCAGATCGCCCGACCGTTTCCGGAGATCTTGGATGGGGCTGTCGGCGGTTTCGACCTCAACATCCCAGTCTTCCTCGGCGGTGAGCGCTGTCGGTGCCAACTCATCACCTATCTCGGTGAAGATGTCGGCCACCAGCTGCTCGATCGTGTCGAAGTCGGCAACCCCTTCAAAGCGCTCCATGAGCACGTCGCGGGGATGCCAGGGACCACCGCGGGTGTAGATGTAGCCCACTTCGGAGTTATAGGGGGTTTCGTTAGCCGGATCGCAGTAACGGGCCATCAGCCAGTGCCGCATCGCGACCGATTGCTGCTCGGGATCGGCTGCGCGCAACCAGTCGTCATCGATCTCGCAGGTGTCCAGGTCGCTGAAAGCCTCCGAATCAACCTCCGGCAATTCGTCGTCCAACCCCATCATTCGCTTAGAAAGACTCACTGCCCCTCCTCAATGCCACCAAGTTGCACCCGTGCCGGCGCAACATAATGTTGATCCAACGGTTCACGGGATCGATGTGGTCACCCGCCTCGTTTTCAATCACATCGGCGTCTCCGACCAACGCCATCCAAAATTATCCGTCCGTAAGAAAACGAAGTTAGCAGCTCCTGAAACCGGGCTTCCAAGGAGTAGAGCTGGCCATCAATTGGTCAAGGGCAGTCCAAGGGCACTTATGGCACATCTTGACACCCACCGCCTTGGAGAGCGATAACTCCGTTGCCGCGAGGGGAAATACCCCCGGCGTATTGCCTGCTTAGCTCAAGGCAACAGGTTCCCGAACCGATCGCACAAGCGACGACGGGATGGTTTTTCCTGTCTTTTGAGATCTAAGCATGCCCAAACTCCAACGCTTGAGAACCGCCGCTTTCCACACCCAGAAGGGCCGCTGCTGCTATTGCAGCTTGCCAATGTGGAACGTCTCTCCCGATGAACTAAAGCCGTTCGGCCTGCGCGCTAAAACGGCCACGCCGCTCCGTTGCACCGCCGAACACCTGCTGGCCCAGCAAGAGGGCGGCAAGGACGTGGCCGGCAACATCGCTGCCGCCTGCTGGCTTTGCAACACACGCCGGCACAAACGCAAATCGCCGCCCTCCCCCGAGGCTTACCGCGCCTTCGTGCAGAAACGTCTAGCTAAGGGCAAGTGGCACCCGCCGGTGGTGGCCAGACTACGTGTCAAAGCACCTGGAACGCCACCACCCGCCGGATGAGCTCCGCTACGCTCACGCTCTGGCGCTGCGCCTCGCGGCGGACGCGGTCGTGCAGGTCTCGGGAAGCCCGGATGGGCGGCAAGCGGTCGTCCCTAGGGCCGGCGAGTGGAGAGTGCAACAGCTGGGGATGCGCCAGGTAGGCGGTGAGCCATTGGCGCACGACGCCCGTGGCTACACGCCGGTCCACGTCGCCCTGCTCACCGCCGACACACCGACCGTTCGCGCGTTGCTGGACAACGGTGCTGATCCGTTGGTGACCACGAAGCTGGCCCAGGCCCGGAACATGGGCGCCAAGACTCTGGTTGCATATCGCCACGGTCGGGCGCACGCGCAGCCACCGGGCAGCCGAGAGCGTGACGCCGAGTTCGCCGTGTGCAAAGCAGTGGACCGCCTGCGGGATGAGCGCGGCGCGCCGGCTACCGAGGACGACACCCACTGGTGGATGAAAGGGGTCGAGGACGCGGCGGACATAGCTGCCCTACAGGGGCGTCCGTGGAAGGCTGCGGGGTAGCAGAGGCTGGTCTACGATATGGCCATGCCCGTCTCCGACCACCTCGCCATCCCTCTGTTTCGAGCATTTGCCCTGCTCGAATACCAGCTCAAGCGCCGCCAGGCATTTCTGAGGGCGGATCGGCATGGCAATGCAATGGTGGACTGGTCCGAAGTGAAGGCAGCAGTGGACGGTTTTCCAGCCGCTGACTTCGTCTTGCAGCTCGACGCCTTCACCCGACAGAAGGTGCTCGAGAGGGCACGTGAGCGACCAAGAGTTCAAGTGGTCGTCAATGCGGGGGGCCGGCGGCAGGCAACCTTCGAACCACGCCCACTGCAGCCACCGAACGAAGCTCGATCCGACGCTCGCGCCTTAGTGGAAGCGGCCAAGCGCGTGCGCAACAACCTATTCCACGGCGGCAAAGAAGATCCGGGCGAGCAACCTTTCGACGGCGACGACGATGAGTGGGGCGACGCCGCACTCGACGTCGCACGGACGCTGCTCACGCTCGTGGACCGAGGAGCGTTCGGGCCACCCGATCCCTAAACGTTTGCGCGTGGAACCGTCCCGACCAGCGCCCCATCGGTTTCACGGCCCACGCCTCCCATAATGGGGCAAGGGGTTGGGCGGCTGTCCAGCCAGCAGTTACATGAGGGGCCGCCCACGGGTAGGCGCGGCCTTCAGCTCGTCAGCCACTTCCCTTTGCAGCGCTTTCCGCTCCCTCCTTGCCTTGCGACGCATGTTCCGTTGCTCCTCGGCTTCCTGTTTCGCTTTTTGTTGCTCAAGGCAGTTTTTCAATCGTTCTGCGCGATGATTTTTTACCCACGGGTCGTTTTGGTGCTCGATCAGCCACTCGCATGACTCCATGTCCAAGTTCGCCATACCACCTACTCCCATATTTGGCCTCGTTGACGGAAACAATTTCTACGCCAGTTGCGAGCGGGTTTTCAACCCGTCGCTGCGCGGCCAGCCGGTGTGCATGTTGTCTAACAACGACGGATGCGCGATCGCCCGCAGCAAGGAGTGCAAGAACCTGGGCGTGAAGATTGGCCAGCCCATCCACGAAGTGCCGTCTCACATCCGCCGACAGCTTCGAATCTTCTCGGCGAACTTCGGCCTCTACGGGGACCTGTCAAGCCGAGGCGTGTCGGTGCTGCGGGAGTGGTTCCCGCGCGTGGAGGTCTACTCCATTGACGAATCGTTCGTGACCTTCGACGGCGTGCCGGCGGAGCAATGCGAGGCGATGGCCCGCCAGGCCCGTGCCCAAATCCTCCAGTGGGTGGGCATTCCGTGTTGGGTGGGCATCGGTCCCACGAAGACCTTGGCCAAGCTGGCCAACAAGCTGGCCAAGAAGACACCACACGGGGTGGTCACGGCTCTGCCCGGTTCGCCCGAGCTGGAAACCTATCCGGTCGAGGACGTGTGGGGCGTGGGGCGCAAGCTCACGGCCAAGCTGGGCGCTGAAGGCATCTTCACCGCGGCAGACCTGGCCCGTGCCGATCCCGACAAGGCCATGTGGAAGACCGGCTACCGCTACAAGAAAGCCGGGGTGGGGTTGCTCGACCTCACCCACGACGACGTCCACCAAGGCGATCTGTTCGCCGGCATAGATCCCCGATCGCAAGCGCTCATGAAGGTGATGGACCAAGCCAACGCTAAGTTCGGCCGAGGCACCATGGGCATGGCGTCCTCGGCCTGGCGACCAAAGGGACCGGCGCTGGCCAAGCCGGTGTGGGCGTTGAACCAGAAAAACTTGTCGCCGGCTTATACGACCGGTGAGATCAGCTGATCAAGGTGCGTTGAGCCGTGCCGATAAGGTAGATTTCCTAGGATTGAAACAGGGGGAAGGATGGACGCACAGACGATTTTCAGCATGCTCGCGGCAGCCGCCGCCGGCGCCGCCGTTGCATGGGTAATCAGCAGCAGGCGCCGCCCGCCCACCACCGCATCGGCAGTCGTCAATCCTGAGGCAGGCACGTCCGAATCAACCCGCCCCACTGGAGCGACTGGGCTGCCGTTGCCAGCGCCAATGGCATCCTCCTTGATCGTTCAGAACCTCGCCGGCGAGAACGCCCTTGCGGTGACGGAGGTTCCGACGGACTTGTTCGAAAAGGTGTCGGGAAAGGGCCGCAAACCGCCCAAGGCCGTGGGTCGGCTGAACGCGTTGCTCCAAGCAGCCCCCACTGCCGCATTGGCAGCCCAAGGCGTGCCCGAGAACGTGTTCGAAGTGGCGATCAACGGTCCCCTGCTGAACGCCAAAGACGCAGCGGGCAATGTCATCGAAGGAACCTATCGGGCGATGACAAACGGCGGAAGCGGTGGCATCAAGGAGCACGGGCTGCTGACCAAGCCCGAGAACCTGAGCAACGCCATGAACGCAGCCGCGGTCTGGCAGGTTGCCTCAGTTGTGGTTGCCCAAAAGCACCTGGCTGACATCAGCGAGAAGCTGGATGGGATCGTGACCACGATCAATCGCGTGGAGGGGAAACTGGACGCTCAGCGTCGCGGCGCCTTAATGGGGGCAATGGACACGCTCAAAGAGGTTTCCGTGCCCATTCTTCAAGGCGAGCACACCACTCACAATCGGCAGACGCTCGAAGATCAGTATCAGAAGATGATGGATAAAAAGCACGAGATCCATCAGCTTCTCAGAGACCGCATCGATGCCCTATCCGACCTTCAGGACACCCAAACGTTTGGTGCCTCGGGATTTCCAGACAAGATCCGAGAGGAAATTGGCAAGATCGAAACCTTGTTCCAGGAGACTTTGCTCTGCTCACGAGTGCGATTCCAAGCGTGGTCCCTTCTTACCGTTTTGCAAGGAGAGCCACTGCTGAAAAAGCAGCGCTATCGGACCATCCAACACGATTTCGATCAGATCTTTTCTCCGGATGGACTGCGCTCGGTGTTCGAACAGAATGTCACCGATCTGATCCTGCGCGTTGATTCCAAGATGGTTCTCAAGTCAACGCTTGCTAACCACCGAACTGAGCTGACAAAAGAGCTGCGCTCGACCCTGTCCGCACTTGATCAAGACATTCGGGCAGAGCGCTCTATCATTGCTCATGGAGAAGCGCTCTTGAGCGACGCCACACAACCCACCCGAGTCCTCGTCAGAACCAAGGGCAATCAGGTGATTGAATTCAAGCATCTTCCCGCCAACGTCACACCCGAGCTGCTGGAGCACGACATGCAGCCGACGGTGTTCCCGGCACATCTACTCCAGGCAGTCTCCGAACCAGCATTGGCTCGAAGGCATTGATCACCGCCCGCTAGGGTCAGGCTTCGCTTTTAGCTGCCGAGCACGGTAGGTTTCGGTGACGAAATCAACAAAAGCCACGGCGGAGGCGAAGGGCTTCTTCTTGACCTGGACGATCGTGGTGGCTGCCCATCTGACTTCTTTTCTGGGCCTGGGCTTCGCTGACCTGCTGCCGCATCCTGAGCAAGTCCGGGCGATCTTCAGCTTGCTCGTCCTAGCGCTCGTGCCGGCGCACGTGGTGGTGCCCGGTCTGGTGGCAATTGTCTACAGCATGATGCGCCGGACCTCATCCAGGTAGGCGCTTCCTGATGTTCCCATCAAGAGGCCCCGCTTCGGCGGGGCCTTTGCGTTGCGTCCGTCCATTAAATCTGGCACAAGGATTTTAGGACGTATATCAGCGAGGAAAGGGAATGGCGGACACTGGAGCGGACGGGGAGCAGACGAAGAAGGAGGCAAGCAATCCGGGCGCGAAGTCGCCTTCGCACATCGCTTCTGCGCTAACAACGATGGCGGGCGGCATCTTGGCCGTGGCCACCCTGATCGGGTTCTTCCTTCATTTGGCCGGTGATGTCGCGCATTCGACCTACTTGACGGAGATGGGTGTTCCTGCGGGCCTCTTCCCCCAGGCCACCGATGCAAAAATCATCCATGGTTACTACGTGGTCATCATCCAAGGCATTCGGCTGATCAGCGACATTCCTTGGGGCATCGTGTTTACCATGATCGGAATGTCCACGCTGTCCATTGTCATCGCCCGTGCGCCCGTCAAGGAGAACACAGCGATGCGAGGGTGGCTTGAGCGGCGATCCTATTGGATCAGACAACCTATCGTTGCGCTCCTGGGATCAGCGGTGTTCCTCTCTGCCGCAGCGAGCGTCGGTTGCTTTGTCCTGCTGCTGGCCATCGTGCCGGGCCTTGTAGGGGAGAAGTTTGGCAAAAGCAAAGCCGACGAAACAAAGGAGCTGCTTCTTGAGGAAGCCTCGGCAAAGGCCTCAGAACTCTGGAAGGATTCTGAGCGCCTCGCCGGAGGCCGCGTTGTTGAGGCGAGCGACAGCTGGATCGCAATCTACGACAGCGAGCTAAAGATGGTGCGAATTCTCAAAAACGATGGCGTTGAAATAAGAACTCACCTATCAACTGCAAAGGCGTCTTATCAGGCTAGTCCACCCATGCAATCGCAATAACTCCACCTGCTCAGGAGAACGTTGTGCCCACTGTGTTCTTTTCCTACTCCTACGCCGACGATGGCTTTCGGGAACAGCTCGAGAAGCAGTTGACCATGCACAAGCAAGAAAGCGGGCCGCGAACGGCCCGCTTTCATTCTTTCAAGTAATGACTGATCACCATTTCTTAACCCGGAAGGAAGAAAATAGCTTCCCAAACCTGCTCGGCTGGCCAACTTTGCCTGACTCAGGAGGGTTGCTTTTCACAGTAACCGGATTGAAGTTCCACTGGTGTACAGTTTTGGCCAAAGAGCGTTCATCAGCAGACTGTGGCCTGACCTTTACGACCACGGTCTTTTTTTTCTCGGGCTTCGCGACCGAGACGGGGCCGATAGTTGTGCCGTTGGAATCAAGTTTTATTTCCATAGCTGCGCACCTCTGACGCTATCGATCAGCTTCGAATCCTTATCCACAGCTAACAAAATCTGCTTGACGGAATCGATCACTGAGGTGAACGAACTTTTCAAATCACCCGCCCCGTATATAGCGCAAATTCTATCCAGAGTCAATGACGATGACTCAATCACCAGTACAGGCGGATCCGGCTGTGTGGTATCCCCTGCCAGCACAAGAGGCATGGCCAGGCACCAGAGGCTGTCAGCCAGTGGCCAAACTGAAGTATCTGTGAACAGATCATCATCCGCCTGCTCGCCCAGTCTCTCAGCCTGCCGGACGAACACCTTGTCCTGTCGCAGCACAGTCCTAGCAATAGGACGCCGACGCTCCGCCGCTTCTTCTGGGCCGTATCCCACCTCAAACCTAGGCCAAAGCTTGAGGATTTCGTCACCTCGCCTCGTGGCAATTGCCGCCTTCAGCGTAAAGTCATGCGGCAAGTCCGCCTCAATCAAAGCGCTACGTATTGTGTCTTCAAGTGAGCCTACAAAACGCTGCACTACTAACTCAATAAATGGGGTTGCAACTGCCTTGTAAAGCTCAATAGTCGATTCATTTACAACATTAACCGCCTCATCAACATAGCACTTCTGGCTTTTGTCGAAATCCAATAGATGCAGCCTTGTCTTCGCGGGGACAATCACCAGCCCTGGGATATTCCGAGCATGAATCTCCGGAGGACCGGACACAACGGCATCGATGATCGCCCCTAACCAATGCCCGGAAGCAGCACTGGATGAATCCGCAGACCGTAGTGAAATCCCAACCGTCCAACAATCTGGCTGGAACATTCGCTCATCATCAAAAGCCCACAGAGGCAGATTGGAGACAACCCCGCCATCCGCAAACTCATTTATGCTCCCATCCGGCATCCTTATAGGATACGGTTTAAATATTAAAGGAAGACAAATGGAAGCACACACTGCGCTGGCAACTGAAATCCCCGGAGTAGTATCCACAGAGAACAACTGCAACGTCTTCTTTGTCAAATTTGTGGCGACAATCCGGAGGGGCTTACCACCAGCATTTTTAAGCTCTTCGAACGTAATATCCTTCCCACCGGAAATACCGTCCTTTATTGGTGAATTTGCCAACACCTCATCAATGACATCACGAACTTGATCAAGGGGAGCAAGCCCCTCTCTCAGCAACTTGCACAACTTAAAAAATGAAACCAACCCAGCAACTAAGAGCACAACAATCACACTAAATACAACCAGAAACCCAGTAGCCCTCAATGAAAGCGCGAATAGTGTAGGGGCCGCAAATAAGGCAAAGACCAATCCAGCCAGCAAGTCCACCGCCATAAACTTAAGAATGGCGGTATTTTCTGCAATCCACCTAGCCTTCTTTATCCTAGCCCATCCACGCTCCGTGAAGAGCCCGGCAAGTGAGCCAGAAGAAAATCCTTCCAGCCCTTTCAAGACGTGATGATCACTCTTTCCGCTCAAATCTAGGATCTGATCAGATTCATAGCCCGCAGACACTAATGCGGCCATAATTGATCCGGCCGAGGTACCAGCCACTCCTACTATCTCAGGTCTCGTTGCTGGCTTTGATAGATCTTTCGGCGGAAATTCTGCTAGCTCTAGTGCTTTCAAGGCACCAACGTGGACTGCCCCGCGGGCGCCTCCGCCTTGGAACACAACGTAAACCTTTCTCGCCTCCATGCCCTTCCTCTCGGTACTCATAACGCAGCTCACTCCATCTAAATACACCCACCTCACCGCGCCGGTGACAATATCTCGCTTTACATCCCAAAGATTGAGCTATGACTTTACATTTTGCGCCCGGCAAGTACTCTTTAATTTGCGATATCCAATGCCAGCAAGGGGAGCCCGCTCTACTCGCCAGCCCAACTGACAGAGCGATTGAGCGTCTGTAACTGAGAGATACAAGATAGGACACACACATCCGGCCTCAACACTGAAGCAAAACAATGAATTGGCCGTGGGCCGCTCGACCATTATCTCTTCTCCGCTAGGGTTTCAGTGACCTTGAATGGCACAAGTGGAAATGCGGGTGACTATGTATCAGCACACCGCGCCAGAGCGACTCTTGGCATGCAAAAAATTGGCGAAATCGTCGTCCCCAACGTCCTTAGCCTCCTCTTCTGGATCCCCCTCTTCCACGCTTGCTCCCGCCGCAAGCAGTGCCTCGGCGATCTGACGCTTCACCTCGAAACCGAGCTCGATGTCACGGGCGAGCCAGACCAAGGGAGGCAGATCGTCATCGTCGTCTGTGTAGGTATACGCATCTGGGTCCAAGCCGGTGGCTAAGAGCGCTGTCACCAGTTCGACATCTCCCATCACGCAAGCGTTGTGCAGCTGGGGATACATCAGTGACCGCCCACGCTCGTGAAGGCCTTCTGGCAGCGCCTTCACTGCGTCTAGCATCTCATCGAAGCGTTCGCGGAAAGCCTCACTGCCCCCGTAGAGGTCGTCGAAGCCCATGGCGGCTGCAATGCTTGCGTTCATATCTTTTCCTCTCTGAAGTTGAGGGACCATCACCTATACAAGTGGGTGCCACGCGCTACGGCATCGGCCTTGGCCAATTGCGCGCTGTCTATAAAACATGCCCTTAGTCGCCTCCCCCGGGCCCGTCTGCCGCGTCACGACACTTCTTTGCCTCGGGCGAAAGGCCGCACGGACACACCAGACACTGCCCCCGGCGCCCAACGCGCCTCCAAATCGCTTGCCTGCTGCGCAGCCTTGGCTTCGCGGAGTTCTTGCATCACCGTCTGAAGCACGTTTGCGCAAGCGCAGTGGTAGGGCTCACGCGTCTCACCGTCGACCCAAAGCGCCTGCAGGGCCACCTCGACTGTGGCATCCCACACGTCGCCACGTTCTAGCGCACCGCTGAGCACTTGGTCGTCCACCACCAAGACATGCCCAGCCACCTGGCCATCCACCAATGCCCACTCATGGGGAACCACGGCAATGTCATCGAGCGTGGCCAGCGATGCGATGCGGCCCAACTTCTTCTGCAGCCGGCTTGCGTCGTCCCGCGCCTGCCGCAGGGCCAACTCGATTTCGAGCTCGCGGACCCGTTGCTGAGCTGCGTCCAGTTCGTCGATCAGGCGACGCTCTTTGACACTGCGCCCCACGCGCGAGGCCTGCCAAGCAACGAGTTCGATGTAAGGGTAACGAACGTGCTCGTTGGCCCCTCCAGCAGCGCGGCCGGCACCTTTGACGAAAGGCGGCCCTGCAGGAGGCGTTCGGCGGCGCCACTCGCCAAGCGTGTCGAAGTGGACCCCGAGGTAACGCGCCGCTGCTTTGGTGCTGATCGTAGGAGGCGGCAAGCCTGCGGCGGCTTTGGTAAGCTCAGCATCCAGTGCCGCAGAGCGCTGCTCCAGGTAGTCCTCTTCTTTACGCTGGCATTCCATTGGGTCGCTCCTTACTTATCGTCGCGCCGGTTTCTTGCTGAGAATATGGAGACTGGGGCATCGCCGGACTCGTCCAGCCGGGGCTTGTCGGTTCCCTTCAAGCGGTTCCAAACACGGGGACTCGTGGCCACCATGTGCTCTTCCACCCGTCCCATTGCCTCGCGGAGCTTGGACCACTCCTGCTCGGTGTAGCGCTCCGAGACAGCGGCCATGCGATCTTCGCCGCGGCCCAACGTGCGATGGTGGAGCAGCTGGGACACGATTCGACTCTCGCCAAACAGGAGGGCCGCGTAGCGACCAAGCGTCCGGCGCAGATCGTGCAGGGTCAGACCAATGTCCACCTCTGCCCGCAGATCGAGCAACCCCGCGTCCCGCCGCACGTTTGCCACGATGCTCTTACTGTCCGAGTAATGCCCCGTCGTACTTCGGTCCGATCGGGCGGGAAACACAAACATCGTTTTGGCCAGCGCGCGGCGTGCCCTCTCCACCTCTTTTTCCAGCCGGTCCAGCAGATCCCGACGTGCACGCCTGGCTCGAGCGGCGTCCAACACTTCTTGCGCGTCCGCCAAGTCTTGCTTGAGCTTGGTTTCGTCCGTGCGTTCGTCGTAACGCCGCTGCAAAATCTTTTCAGCAAAGTAGGCCACCGGCAGGTAGCGCTCCTCGCCATTCTTGGTGTCAAACAGGTAGACCTGAGAGCCTGCCCGCCTCGTGTAAGGGTTGACCTCATCCGGTGCTGCCAACCAGACCCAGGACACCTCCGACTGGCGCAGCTCGCCCGGGGAGCACCGGTCAAACCAGCGCAGGGGAGCGGCCTCGCCGCGGCGGGTGCCCCAGAGCAAGGTCAGCAGCAAGTAGTCCGCGCCGGTGGCGTTCAAGCCGCCTTGCTCGTCCCGCCTGGCCAAGATCACCTTGAGGACCGTGGGAAGCGTCTCGTCCCCCAACGGGTTGCGCACCTCGGCACGCTCGTAGTGGCGGCGCAGCGTTTGCGAGTCCCGCAACATGTCGTCGTCGTGGATGACCTGGAACGGGTTGTAACGCAGCACCGGCTCCCGCTGCTGCTGAGCCGCCGCTTTGCGTTCCCGCTTCAGCATCAGGTCGACCGCCCTCTTCGCGTCTGTGAACGCGTGCTCGGTCGACGCCAAACCGGCCGCTTTGACTCGCTGGATGTACTTCCCGGTCACGCCCAACGCTTCGAGCTGTTGCGTGGAAAGCGCGGCCCAATCCGGCTGATCAGCCAGCGCTTGGCGCATCGGGGTGGGGATCCGGTTGGAGCGCACCATGGACGATCGCCGCAGGCCGTCGAACGCACGGTGGATGTCCTTGTCCAAAAGCTGAAGAATCGGCTTGTCCGCCAGCCCGACTTCCGGGCGAGCAAACCGCGCCAAGCTGTCTTGGATGGCCCGGATGCTGGCGGGCTTGGCTTTCTTGTTGCGAACGCGCTTCTGCAGGTCTTCAACGTAAGCCGTGAAGCAGTCCGCCAGCGTGAGCCCCTTCAGCTCCACCAGCTGCTCGGCTCGGGCCTCTTCCTTCGAAGGATGCTCGCCCGTTTCTCGAACCACCGCCAACTTCCGTCGCGCCAGTTCGTAAGCTTGCTCCGGTCCGATGTCGGTGACGCTGCCCAGGGAGAACCGACGAACCCCCGCAGGGCCTCGGACCACAACTTCATAGGTGGTGCGGGTGGTGCCCACGTAGAAGCCAAAGCCCGTTGGCGCCCCCTGATTGCCGTCCAAGACGCGGTAAGGCTTCCCGGCGTCTGCCGACGGACGTTGGGCGATGACCACCCTGCCCTGCTTGCCTTCGACCGGGCCCTTAGCCACGCTCAGTTCGCAGATTTGCCGGTAGGTCAGCTTAAACTTGGTGCCTCGGCGGCGCGGGGCCTCTGCCTGCGCCGCAACAACCGTATCCATGGTCGATCCGCTGTCTGTCCGTCGCAACATCGATTTGATCCTCTTTGATTGATCAGCGCAACAGCGGCGCAACGAAGAACCCCGTTACTCGCCGTCAGCTGCCGGGATCGACCGCTACAAACCGTAGGAAGTTCTCTTGCAAACCACTGATTCAAAAGCGAAACCGTCTGCATCGAAGGCCAGTGCAGAGCACACGCCCCTCATGAAGCAATTCTTCGCAGCCAAGTCCGAGTACCCGGACCTGCTGCTGTTCTTCCGCATGGGCGACTTCTACGAGCTGTTCTACGACGATGCGCGCAAGGCCGCGCGCCTGCTCGACATCACCCTGACCCAGCGTGGCAGCTCCGGCGGCGCACCGATTCCGATGGCCGGCGTGCCGGTGCATGCCTACGAGGGCTACCTGGCAAGGCTGGTGGCGCTGGGCGAGTCAGTGGCGATCTGCGAGCAGATCGGTGACCCGGCGCTGGCCAAGGGCCTGGTCGAACGCAAGGTGGTGCGCATCGTCACCCCCGGAACCGTCACCGACGAAGCGCTGCTGGACGAGCGCCGTGACACCCTGCTGATGGCGCTGTCGCGCACGAAGCAGGGCTACGGCCTGGCCTGGGCCGACCTGGCCGGTGGCCGCTTCCTGGTCAACGAAGTGGAAACCGACGACGCCCTGGAAGCCGAACTGGCCCGACTGGAGCCGGCCGAGCTGCTGGTGCCCGACGAAGAAAACTGGCCGGAATTCCTGCGCCAGCGCACCGGCGTGCGCCGTCGCGCCCCCTGGTTGTTCGACGCCGACAGCGGCCGCCGCCAGCTGCTGAACTTCTTCAAGCTGCATGACCTGAGCGGCTTCGGCATCGATGACAAGCCGCGCGCGACCGCTGCCGCAGGTGCCCTGCTCGGCTATGTCGAGGAGACCCAGAAGCAGCGCCTGCCGCACCTGACCTCGATCGCGATGGAAACCGCTGGCGAGGCGATCGCGATGAACGCCGCCACCCGTCGCCACCTGGAACTGGACACGCGCGTCGACGGTGATACCCGTAATACCCTGCTGGGCGTGCTCGACAGCACGGTGACGCCGATGGGCGGCCGCCTGCTGCGGCGCTGGCTGCACCGCCCGCTGCGCCTGCGCGAGGTCCTGGTACAGCGTCACCATGCGGTGGAAACCCTGATCGACCGCGGCAGCGACGCCGATATCCGCGAACAGTTCCGCCGCCTGGGCGACCTGGAACGCATCCTCACCCGCGTCGCGCTGCGCTCGGCGCGCCCGCGCGATTTCTCCACCCTGCGCGATGGCCTGGGCTTGCTGCCCGCCGTGCGCGAGGTGCTGGCGCCGCTGGATTCGCCGCGCCTGCAGGCCCTGCACGCCGCGCTGGGCGAGCATGACGCGTGCGCGCAGCTGCTGGCCAGCGCCATTGCCGAAATGCCGCCACTGAAGCTGAGCGACGGCGGCGTGCTGGCCGACGGCTTCGATGAAGAGCTGGACGAGCTGCGCCGCCTGTCCACCCATGCCGACCAGTTCCTGGTGGACCTGGAACAGCGCGAACGCGAAAGCAGCGGCATTCCCACCCTGAAGGTGGGCTACAACCGCGTGCACGGCTACTACATCGAGATCAGCAAGGGCCAGTCCGACCGTGCGCCGGTGCACTACACCCGCCGCCAGACGCTGACCAATGCCGAGCGCTACATCACCGAAGAACTGAAGGCGTTCGAAGACAAGGTGCTGTCCGCGCGCGACCGTTCGTTGTCGCGCGAGAAATACCTGTACGAGCAGCTGCTGGACACCCTCGGCGAACAGCTGGAACCGTTGAAGCAGTGCGCCGCTGCGCTGAGCGAACTGGACGTGCTGGCCGCCTTCGCCGAGCGCGCGCAGGCGCTGGACTGGTCGCGGCCGGAACTGGAAACGGCACCGTGCCTGAAGATCGAGCGTGGCCGCCACCCGGTGGTCGAAGCGGTGCGTGAGCAGCCGTTCGAACCGAACGACCTGGACCTGCATCCCGACCGTCGCATGCTGGTCATCACCGGCCCGAACATGGGCGGTAAATCGACCTACATGCGGCAGAACGCGCTGATCGTGCTGCTGGCCCATATCGGCAGTTTCGTGCCGGCCAGCCGCGCTGTGATCGGCCCGATCGACCGCATCCTGACCCGCATCGGCGCCGGCGACGACCTGGCGCGCGGGCAATCCACCTTCATGGTCGAGATGGCCGAGACCAGCTACATCCTGCATCACGCCACCGCCCATTCGCTGGTGCTGATGGATGAGATCGGCCGCGGCACCTCCACCTACGACGGCCTGGCGCTGGCCGACGCGGTCGCACGTCACCTGGCCTACCAGAACCGCTGCTATACGCTGTTCGCGACCCACTACTTCGAGCTGACCGCGCTGGCCGACGAACAACACGAGGGCGGCCGCAGCGGCATTGCCAACGTGCACCTGGATGCAGTCGAGCACGGTGAAGCGCTGGTGTTCATGCACGCGGTGAAGGATGGCCCGGCCAACCGCAGCTTCGGCCTGCAGGTGGCGGCACTGGCCGGCCTGCCGCGGGCTACTGTGGCGCAGGCGCGTCGCCGCCTGGCCGAGCTGGAACAGCGCGGCGGTGAAAGCCACGCGGCCGAACTGGCACCGCAGGCACTGGATGCACCGCAGCAGTTCGGCCTGTTCAGCGCGCCGTCCAGCAAGGCGCAGGAAGCGCTGGCGGCGATCGATCCGGACGAGTTGACGCCGAAGCAGGCGCTTGAGGCGCTGTACCGGTTGAAGACGCTGCTGTAACCGCGCCCGCTGGCAGGCCTGGGCCGAGCGCGGGCAGGGCTCTACAACTCACGCCCTGCCTGTAGAGCCGAGCCCATGCTCGGCTCCACAACGACCCCGTCGCGCTCTGTCTGTAGAGCCGGGCCCATGCTCGGCTGCCTTCGCATTCCCGTAGTGCACGCAGCGTTATGCTCGGGCCGTCCTTCCTTCACAGAACAGAGACTGCCATGAACACCGAATCGCTCGCTGCATCCCTCTTCCAGCAGCTGCAGCAGGGCCAGGGCCTGCAGCAGGTGTCCCAGCAACTCGGCCTGGACAGCAGCCAGACCGCCCAGGCCGTCGGCAGCGCCCTGCCTCTGCTGCTCGGCGCGATGGGGCAGAACGCCAGTGAGCCTCAGGGCGCGCAGTCGCTGCTCAACGCGTTGCAGCGCGACCACAGCGGTGGCGGCGGTTTCGACCTGGGCGGGATCCTGGGCGCGGTGATGGGCGGGGGCGGCAGCGGCGCCACCGATGGCGCCGGCATCCTCGGCCACGTATTCGGTGGCCAGCAACCGCAGGCGGCACAACTGCTCGGGCAGAAGACCGGTCTCGACAGCGGCACTTCGGGCAAGCTGCTGGCAATCCTCGCCCCCATCGTCATGTCCTTCCTGGCCCAGCGCTTCGCCCAGGGTGGCAACGCAGGCCAGCTGAGCCAGGCATTGGGCCAGGAAACGCAGCAGTCCGGCGGCATCGGCAACCTGCTCGGCGGCGTCCTGGACCAGGACGGCGACGGCCAGTTCGGAGCCAGTGACTTGATGAAGCTGGGCGCGGGTCTGCTGAAGCGTTGATCGGACACGACCGTCCTAGTCAGACGGCTCCATAGTTCGCCACTATCGCATCGGTTGAATCAATCGAATTTACCCATTGGTAGGCGCCACCTATCGTGGTCAGGCCTCCCCCGATTCCACCTTTCGCCAGTCCACAGGTAGAGACCCATGAAAAGCGAAGCGAAGTGCCCGTTCAACCATGCCGTCGTCGGCGACGCGACGACCAACCGCGACTGGTGGCCGAACCAGTTGCGCGTGGACCTGCTCAACCAGCATTCGGCGCGCTCCAATCCGCTCGATGCCGGCTTCGATTACGCCAAGGCCTTCAAGGGGCTGGACTACGCCGCGCTGAAGGCGGACCTGAAGGCGCTGATGACCGATTCGCAGGACTGGTGGCCGGCCGACTTCGGGCACTACGGTGGCCTGTTCATCCGCATGGCCTGGCACAGTGCCGGCACCTATCGCATCGGCGACGGCCGCGGCGGCGGCGGTCGTGGCCAGCAGCGCTTCGCACCGCTCAACAGCTGGCCGGACAATGTCAGCCTGGACAAGGCCCGGCGCCTGCTGTGGCCGATCAAGCAGAAGTACGGCCAGGCCATTTCCTGGGCCGACCTGCTCATCCTCACCGGTAACGTCGCGCTGGAATCGATGGGGTTCAAGACCCTGGGCTTTGCCGGCGGCCGCCCCGATACCTGGGAGCCGGACCAGGATGTGTACTGGGGCCGCGAGACCACCTGGCTGGGCGGTGACGTGCGCTACAAGCATGGCTCGGAAGGCGTTGAAGAGAACCATGGCGTGCTCGTATCCGATGACGATGCCGACGGCGACGTGCACTCGCGCACGCTGGAAAACCCGCTGGCCGCAGTGCAGATGGGCCTGATCTACGTCAATCCGGAGGGGCCGGATGGCAACCCGGATCCGGTGCTGGCCGCGCATGACATCCGCGATACGTTCGGCCGCATGGCCATGGACGACGAGGAAACCGTCGCGCTTATCGCCGGCGGCCACAGCTTCGGCAAAACCCACGGTGCCGGCCCGGCCGACAACGTCGGCAAGGAACCGGAAGCCGCCGGGCTGGAAAACCAGGGCCTGGGCTGGGCCAGCAGCTTCCGCAGCGGCAAGGGCGGCGACGCCATCACCAGCGGCCTGGAAGTGACCTGGACGCGCACCCCGGCGCAGTGGAGCCACGATTTCTTCGAAATCCTGTTCGGCAACGAATGGGAGCTGAGCAAGAGCCCGGCCGGTGCCCACCAGTGGGTGGCCAAGAACGCCGAAGCGGTGATTCCCGACGCGCACGACCCGTCGAAGAAGCACCGCCCCACCATGCTCACCACCGACCTGTCGCTGCGCATGGATCCGGCCTACGAAAAGATCTCGCGCCGGTTCCTCGCCGAGCCGCAGGCCTTCGCCGATGCCTTCGCCCGCGCCTGGTTCAAGCTGACCCACCGCGACATGGGCCCGCGCGCACGTTACCTCGGCCCGGAAATTCCGGCCGAACAGTTCATCTGGCAGGACCCGCTGCCGGAAGCACAGCACCCGCTGATCGACGCCAAGGACATCGCCGCGCTGAAGCAGCAGATCGCCGCAGCGGGCCTGAGCGTCGCCGAGCTGGTGTCCACCGCATGGGCGTCGGCTTCGACCTTCCGTGGTTCGGACAAGCGCGGCGGCGCCAACGGTGCGCGCATCCGCCTGGCGCCGCAGAAGGACTGGGAGGTGAACCAGCCGCAGCAGCTGGCCAAGGTGCTGGCCGCGCTGGAAAAGGTGCAGGCCAGCTTCAATGCCGGCGGCAAGCACGTGTCACTGGCCGACCTGATCGTGCTGGCCGGTGGCGTAGGTGTCGAACAGGCGGCCAAGGCCGGTGGCCATGAGGTCAGCGTGCCGTTCACCCCGGGCCGCACCGACGCCAGCCAGGAACAGACCGACGTCGAATCGTTCGCGGTGCTCGAGCCGGTCGCCGATGGCTTCCGCAATTACCTGAAGGGCGCCTACAGCGTGCCCGGGGAGGCGCTGCTGATCGACAAGGCGCAGCTGCTTACGCTGACCGCGCCGGAGATGACCGTGCTGGTCGGCGGCCTGCGCGTGCTCGGTGCCAATGCCGATGGTGGCAAGCACGGCGTGTTCACCACGCGCCCAGGCACGCTCAGCAACGACTTCTTCGTCAACCTGCTGGACATGGGTACGCAGTGGAAGGCCACCGGCCGCGAAAGCTACGAAGGCCGTGGCCGCACCGACGGCGCTGTGCGCTGGACCGGTACCCGCACCGACCTGGTGTTCGGCTCAAACGCGGTGCTGCGCGCATTGGCCGAGGTCTATGCCAGCGCCGATGGCGAGAAGAAGTTCGTGCAGGATTTCATCGCCGCCTGGACGCGGGTGATGGAACTGGACCGCTACGACCTGCACGGTTGAGGCGTTCGGGGTAGTCGCCGGGCATGGCCCGGCGCTACCGGCGCGCTCAACCGGGTGCGAAGCGTCGGTTCGCATGCTCTCCGCAGCAGTACGCCATTTCGGCTGGCGTCCCGCAGCGCCTGGACGCAGGCACGGTCCGGCGAGCTCTCGTTGAAGCCGCTGCCACCGCGCTGCGGCGTATCCCGGAAGGTGATGTCGCCGGCGAACGCCGGGGCTGCGTCACAGCGCGTCGATGTCCCCCAGCGCGCGGATCAACCGGCGTGCGCGCTTGTCCGGCTTGTGCTCCGGCGGCTGGAACCCGTCACGCGCGGCGATGCGCAGCGCACGCTGTTCGGCACGACGTGCCTTGGAGGCCTCGCTCTCGGCATACAGCTGCTGCGCCGTCGCTGCGGGCCCGCGCTGATCGCTCAGGCCGAGCACCTGGACCTCGAAATGCTCTTCACCACGGTCGACCTGAAGCTGCTCGCCCACGCGCACCGCGCGTGAGGATTTCGGACGCTGCCCGGCAACGCTGACCTTGCCGGTCTCGATCGCCTGCTTGGCCAGGCTGCGGGTCTTGAAGAAACGGGCCGCCCACAACCAGATGTCCAGGCGGACACTGGGTGACAGCGGGGAAAGCTCGGGCATGGGGGCAGGCTACTCCAGTGGCTTGTTGAGGGGACGCGGGTTGTCCGGGTCGGCCCGGCAGCCGGTGCCGCCGATCAATGGCCGCACCCCGGAGGCCAGGTCCTGGCGCTGGCTGCCGACCAGGCACTCGGGACGGTCGGTTGGCCGGATCTGGGTATCACCCAGCCGGTCGTCCATCGAACATGCGGCCAATACAGCGCTGATCAAGGCCAGCGCCAACCTCCGCTCCACCTGCAGTCGTTGATGCATTGCCACATCCCGCAAACCGGCTTGGTGCTAGTGTGCGCCTCCCGGGATTCGATCACCACTCCATGGCCAAGGCACCGCTTGACCTGACCTCCGGCCCGATCGGGCGCAATCTCCTGTTGTTCTCCCTGCCGATCCTGGCGGGCAACATCGCGCAGTCGCTGAACGGCTCGGTGAACGCGGTCTGGGTCGGGCGCTTCCTCGGCGAGGCGGCGCTGACCGCCACCGCGAACGCCAACAACATCATGTTCTTCCTGATCGGCTCGGTGTTCGGTTTCGGCATGGCCTCCACCATCCTGATCGGCCAGGCGATCGGCGCGCGCGACATCGCGCAGGCGCGGCGCGTGGTCGGCACCAGCGCCACCTTCTTCATCGGCCTGTCGGTGATCATCGCCCTCGCCGGCTGGTTCATGGCCCATCCGCTGCTGGCGGCGATGGGCACGCCGGCTGCTTCGCTGCCATTGGCGGAGGCCTACCTGCAGATCATCTTCCTGGCGATGCCGACGCTGTACGCGTTCGCCTTCCTCACCGCCGCGCTGCGCGGTGCCGGTGATTCGCGCACGCCATTCCGTTTCCTGATGGTGTCGGTGGCGCTGGACATCGTGCTGAACCCGGTACTGATCTTCGGCATGGGGCCGTTCCCTGCGCTGGGTATCGCCGGCTCGGCGTGGGCCACGCTGGTCGCGCAGACGCTGTCGCTGGCCGGCCTGCTGCTGTACATGCGGCACAAGCGCCACACCCTGTGGCTGGGCCGCGCCGACATGCGCCTGTTCAAGCTCGACATGACCATCCTCAAGGCGCTGGTGGTCAAGGGCGTGCCGATGGGCCTGCAGATGGTGCTGATCTCGCTGTCGGTGATCCTGCTGATGACCATGGTCAACCAGTACGGGACCGACACCGGCGCGGGCTACGGCGCTGCCCTGCAACTGTGGAACTACCTGCAGATGCCAGCGATGGCGATCGGTGCAGCGTGCTCTTCGATGGCCGCACAGAACGTGGGGGCGCAGCGCTGGGACCGCGTGCGCGGCACCGCGCGCCAAGGCGTGCTGTTCAACTTCCTGCTGACCGGCGCGTTGATCCTGCCGCTGGTGGTGTTCGATCGCCAGCTGCTGGCGCTGTTCCTGCCACCGGCCAGCCAGGCGCTGGAGATCGCGCGCCACCTCAACCACGTAGTGATCGGCTCGTTCCTGTTCTTCGGCGTCAGCTTCGTGATCTCCGGCGTGGTGCGCTCCACCGGCGCGGTGATTCCGCCGCTGCTGATCCTGGCCGGCTCGCTGTGGGGCGTGCGCGTGCCGTTCGCCGACCTGCTGCAGCCTTACTGGGGCGCCGATGCGATCTGGTGGAGCTTCCCGGTCAGCTCGCTGGTGTCGATGCTGCTGTCGCTGGCGTATTACCGCTGGGGTGGCTGGCGCAAGGCGAAGATGATGGGCAAGCCCTCGCATGCCGAAGCGCTGGCCACGCCCTCGGAGATTCCCGCCTGCCCACCCTCGCCGGTGGCCGACCCGGATGCGGCACTGGAGCCAGCGCCGCCACGTTGAGGTGGGTGCGGACCGTTGGTCCGCACAGGCCTGTCAGCCGAGCATGGGCTCGGCTCTACAGAAGACGGTCAGCGCTTCTTCTTCGCCGCGTTGAACGTCGCCGCCGCGCGCAGCAGCGCCTTGAACGTAGCGGCATCCGGCATCGCGCCTTGATGGATATCGATCGCACGCCGCGTGTTGCCGTCCAGGCTGGCATTGAACAGGCCCTTCGGGTCCGGCAGCGCCGCGCCGTGGGCGAAGGTCAGTTTCACCGCCTGCCTGTAGGTTTCGCCGGTGCACAGGATGCCGTCCTGCTCCCACACCGGCGTGCCGCGCCACTTCCAGGTTTCCTGCACGTCGGGCAGGGCTTCATGGATCAAGGCGCGCACGCGTGCCAGCGTTTCGCCGCGCCAGTCACCCAGTTCGGCGATGCGCGCGTCGATCAGTTCAGCGGCCGGTGTTCCGGCATCGGCAGGGTTCGGTGCATGCGTGACCATCAGCGGCTCTCGTCGGGAAGGGAATCGGAACGTCGGGGTTACATGCGCTCGCCGGGCAACGCGGCGACCTGGCGCACCCAGTCGCGGAACTGCGTTTCATCCAACGGGGCATCTTCGAAGATGTGCAGGTAACGCGTATTGGCGCTCCTGGACGGCTCGGGCGGCACTGGCGCCAGTGCCGCGCCGCGGGAGAACGCCACCTTGATGTAGCGGGTGAAGCAATGGAAGCTGAGAAACCACCCTTCGCCCGGCGCAACCGCATACATCGGCGAGTTCCACTTCACCGCCTTGTGCACGCCAGGTACGGCCTGCTCGATCAATGCATCCAGTCGCGCGCCGATCGCACGTTTCCAGTCCGGCATGGCGGCGATGTATGCCTGCACCGGCGCATCGCCCTCGCCCTTGGCGATCTGCGGGTTGCCACCGGACAGCAGCGTGGGCGCAGTGGAAGGTGCGGTTCGCTTGGCAGGCATCGCACGGCACGGGCATCGGGATGAAGCTGCAGCCTAGCGCGGGCCCGCCGTGTGGTCACGGCGCAGTGCGCCATCGGCTCAGTCTGCCTGCCGTGCGCGGAACCGTCGCCAGTCCGGCAGCTTGCGGTGGCGGCGCAGCGAGCGCATCAGCGCCGCCATCACCATGCCGAACAGCACGCCAGCCGACAGGCCGGCCACCAGCAACAGCGCCAGCGGGCGCTCGCTGCCCTGCCACAGCATCAGCCACATCAGCGCGGTCCAGAACAGCCCGAACAGCAGGCCCTGCACCAACGCGTTGGTAGCAAATCCGGCCAGGATCGGCGGCGGCAGTGCAATGCCCAGGCGCCACAGCAGGCGATGCAGCAGCGGTGCCGACTGCACGCGCGCCAGCCCCTGGCCGTCCAGGAAGCGCAGCGCCGACTGGATCACGGCAGGATAGCGCGGGTTGATGTCGCTCATCACCTGATCGTGGCCGATGCGATGCCGGAAACGCAAACGGCCACCCGAAGGTGGCCGTCGCGGCAACAACCGAAGTTGTTTATCAGGCCTTGTCGGCCAGACGGGCAGCCTTGGCGGCAGCAGCGGCAGCCAGGTCTTCCTTGATGCGGGCAGCCTTGCCTTCCAGGCCACGCAGGTAGTACAGCTTGCCGGCGCGGACCTTACCACGACGCTTCACTTCGACCGAGTCGATGATGGCGCTGTGGGTCTGGAAAACGCGCTCGACGCCGTAGCCGTGCGAGATCTTGCGGACGGTGAACGAGGAGTTCAGGCCGGCATTCTTGGTGGCGATGACGACGCCTTCGTAGGCCTGCACGCGCTCGCGGCTGCCTTCCTTCACCTTCACGTTGACGACAACGGTGTCGCCCTGGCTGAACTTCGGCAGTTCACGGGTGATCTGGGCGGATTCGAATTCCGCGACGATGGACTTGTTCAGCTTGCTCATGGGTTACACCGATTCTTGTTCGGGTGGGCGTGTCATATCGACAACGTGGGCTCATGCAGTCACCGGACTGTGCTGCACGTTTGTTTTGGGTACTGCGCGCGCCAACCGGGGCTGGCGGGAATTGGCCATGATAGCCGATAAAGCCAGCCCTGCGCTAGGGGCTGGCCTTCTGGTTCCGGGCCTGGCGGCCCTGCTCCAGCAGTTTGCGGTCGGCCTTGCCCAGTGCCTGTTCATCCAGCAGGTCCGGGCGCCGCTGGGCGGTCCGGAGCAGCGACTGCTGGCGGCGCCAGGCGGCGATGGCAGCGTGGTTGCCCGAGCGCAGCACCTCCGGCACGTCCCCCAGCGGGTGCTGGGCCGGCTGGCTGTAATGCGGGCAGTCGAGCAGACCGAGGTCGCCCTCGAAGCTGTCCTGCGCCGCCGACTCCGCATCGTTCAGGGCACCGTCCTGCAGGCGGGCCACGGCGTCGATGATCACCGCCGCGCCCAGCTCGCCCCCGGACAGCACGTAGTCGCCGAGGGAGATTTCCTCGTCGACATTGGCCTCCAGGAAACGCTCGTCGATGCCCTCGTAGCGGCCACAGAGCAGGACCATGCGCGGCAGCGCCGCCAGTTCCCGCACCTTGGCCTGGGTCAACGGCGCGCCCTGCGGGCTGAGGTAGATCACCCGCGCCGGGGTTGGATCGGCCTCGCGGATCGCCTGCAGGCAGGCCTGCAGCGGCTCGATCAGCATCACCATGCCCGGGCCACCGCCGAACGGACGGTCGTCCACCCGGCGGTAGTTGCCTTCGGCGTAATCACGGGGGTTCCAGCCATGCAGGCTGAACAGTCCCTTCTCCTGCGCGCGCCCGACCACGCCCAGTCCAGCGGACTGGGCGAGGAACTCGGGAAACAGGGTGATGACGTCGAAACGCATGCTCGCACTCAGAACTCGGGGTCCCAGTCGACCACGATCAGGTTGGCCTCGAAATCGACCGATTTGACGAAGTCCGGCTGCACGAATGGAATCATCCGCTCGCGGTCACCCCGGACCACCACCACGTCATTGGCGCCGGTGCTGAACAGGTGCGAGACCTGGCCCAGGGCGACGCCCTCGGTGGTCTTCACATCCAGGCCTTCCAGGTCCACCCAGTAATACTCATCGGGCTTCGGCGGCGGCAGGGCACTGCGGGCCACGTAGATCTCGGTGCCGCGCATCGCTTCGACCACATCGCGATCCTCGACCCCGGGAAAACGGGCCACCAGGTGCTTGCCGCTGTCGCGGCCGCGTACACCCTCAACCGTGGTTTCCACGCCGGACGGGCTGCGCACGATCCACGGCTGGTAACGGAAAATGGCGGAACGAGGCTCGGTCCAGGACTCGAGCTTGATTTCGCCGCGCACACCAAAAGCGCCGACAACCCTGCCCAGCAGGATGCGGCGCTCGATATCTTTCATCTGCTTCAACCAAGAGGGCCACGCCGAAGCGTGGCCCGTCAGGATCAGGCCGCAGCGGCCTGGGACTTGGTCGCTTCCTTGATCAGGTTGCGGACCTTGTCGGTCGGCTGGGCGCCGTTCTTGACCCAATGGTCAACGCGGGCCAGGTCCAGCTCGATGCGCTTCTCGGCGCCCTGGGCGACCGGATTGTAGAAGCCAACGCGCTCGATGTTGCGGCCGTCGCGCGCGCTGCGCACGTCGGTGACGATGATGTGGTAGAACGGACGCTTCTTGGCGCCGCCGCGGGTCAGTCGGATCTTGACCATGGTGTTTTTCCTATTGCCCAGTCGCCAGGATGGCGAGGTAAGCGGGCGATTATAGCGGCAGATCGCGGCCGGGCCAACCCCGGGGGGTCAGATCGCTTTTGTGCCGCAAAAGCGGGCTGACCCCAAACCCTGCCAGGCCACCGCCGCCAGCACCACCCTGCCCTGTTCAGCCAGCGCCTGCGAGCCGGGCAGGACATGCCCGTCAATGGCCTCCAGCGCCCACAGGCCGCTGGCGTTGCAGGCAAAAGCCGCCTTCACGCCGGCCAGATCGGCCAGCGGCAGCGGCTGAGTGACCTGAGGTCCCGGCCAATGCTGCTTCAGCAGTGCCTCGGCAGTCCCGCGCAGGGCCGGCGCCTGTGGCCAGAGCAGCCGCTCACCATCGTGCACGGCCAGGTTCCAGGTGCTGCCTTCACTCACGTCGCCATCGGCGGTGACAAACAGCGCATCGTCGAATCCGGCCGCCAGCGCCGCGCGGCGTTCGGCGAACAAACCAAACGTGCCGACGTGCTTGATCTGCGGCAGTTCACGCTGCCAGGCCACGCTGCGCACGCGCTTGGCGACGGTCAGCGTCACCGGCGCTGACACCGCCACCAGCACGTCCACCGGCACCGCCGCCAGCGGATTGCGGAAATCGAAGCGGCGCGAGTACACCGTCACCCGCAGCGAGGCATCGACCTGCCCTGACTGCTGCAATGCCTGCGCCATCCATGCCTGTACCTGCACCGTGTCCAGTTCGCTGCCGAACAGTTCGCGCGTAGCCTGTGACAGCCGCGCCAGATGCAGGTCCAGCCCCTGCACTGCACCACCACGCACCTGCAGCGAGGTGAAGTGGCCGTAATTCACCAGCGCCGGCAGGAGATCCTTCACCTGCGCCGCCCGGCCGTTGCAGCTCACCATCATGGCAGCAGTGCCTGCGCCTGTTCCCACATGCCGCGCAGCACGTCGGCGGCCGGCTGCGCCGGTGCCATCCACGCCGACTGCCCGGCCCAGGCCTGCATCGCTGCGAGACGATTGTCCTGCGCCGCCTGCCTGCGCATCGGGGCGGTCAGGCCGCGCTGCACCGGGTATGGACGCGGCGCGGGGGCGCCTTCTGCGGCAGCGGCGCGCACATAGGGCGTCGCCAGGCCACGGCCCAGGCGACCACTGAAGGCGCGGGTCGGCCAGGTATCTTCCGGTTCGCTGGCGGCCAGCCCATCGGCCCACGCCGAAGCGATCGCCGCTTCCGGCGTGCGCAGGAAGGCGGTGCCGATCTGCACCGCACTGGCACCCAAGGTGAGTGCGGCAGCGATGCCACGGCCATCGGCGATGCCGCCGGCGGCAATCACCGGAATCTGCAGCTGATCGGCCAGGCGCGGCAGCAGCGCAAACAGTCCCACCAGCTGGCGCTCGGCCATCGCCGGATCAAAGGAACCACGATGGCCGCCGGCCTCCGCGCCCTGCGCCACCACCGCGTCGGCGCCGGCGTCCTGTGCCGCGCGCGCTTCGGACAAGGTGGTGGCACAGGCGATCCAGGCGATGCCGGCGTCCTTCAACTGCTGCACGTGGCGCGGCAGCAGCACGCCCATGATGGTCGAGGCCACCGCAGGACGCGCCGCCAGCAGTGCGGCGAACTGTTCTTCGAAGTCGGCCGGCGTGGCGTCGGCGGCGCTGGCCGGCACCTCCGGGCCCCATTGCGCGAGGAAGGCGCGGCTGGCGGCCTCGGCGGCAACGTCACGGGCAGGTACAGGGTCCGGCATCCACAGGTTCACCTGCGCCGGACCGCTGGAGGCTGCGCGGAAGTCATCCATCCAGCGACCGATATCGGCCGAAGAGGACAACACCGCGCCCATTGCGCCCATGCTGCCGGCGTTGGCCAGCGCAGCCGACAACGGTACCGGGCAGGCACCGGCCATCGGTGCCAGCAGGATCGGAACGGAAACGCCAAAGCGCCGGCAGAACGCCTCGGCGCGGGAAGCTACAGCGGAACTCTGCATGACGGCCCATCGTTTCGGACAGGCCCCCATGGTGCGCGCAGGACAGGGGAAGAGTCGAGCCTGCTGCCCGACGGCCTGCTGCGGCGCTTGTGCGCCGCCGCCCGAGCGTGGGCCCGGGCGCTACATCAGATTGCGGACGGGGCCGTCATCAACGGAACGGCATGCCGCGGCCGCCCATGGCGCCCATCATGCCCTTCATGCTGCGCAACATGCCCTTCATGCCACCGCCGGCCATCTTGCTCATCATCTTTTCCATCTGCATGTACTGCTTCATCAGCTTGTTGACGTCGGCCGGCGTCACGCCCGAGCCCTTGGCGATGCGCGCGCGGCGCGAGCCGTTGAGCAGGTTCGGATTGCGCCGTTCCTTCTTGGTCATCGAGCTGATGATGGCGATCATGCGCGGCACTTCCTTGCCCTGGCTGACCTGCTGCTTCAGATGGTCGGGGATGTTGCCCAGGCCCGGCAGCTTGTCCATCAGGCCGCCGATGCCGCCCATGTTCTGCATCTGCTCCAGCTGGTCACGCATGTCGTTCAGGTCGAATTTCTTGCCCTTGGCGACCTTCTCGGCCAGCTTGGCGGCCTTGTCCTTGTCGACCTGCTGCTCGACCTGCTCGACCAGCGACAGCACGTCGCCCATGTCGAGGATGCGGCTGGCGATACGGTCCGGGTGGAACACGTCCAGGCCTTCCGGCTTTTCACTGACACCGACGAACTTGATCGGCTTGCCGGTGATGTAGCGCACGCTCAGCGCGGCGCCGCCGCGGGCGTCACCGTCGGTCTTGGTCAGCACCACGCCGGTCAGCGGCAGGGCATCGCCGAAGGCCTTGGCGGTATTGGCCGCGTCCTGGCCGGTCATGGCGTCGACCACGAACAGCGTTTCGGCCGGATTCACCGCAGCGTGCAGGGCCTTGATCTCGGCCATCATCGCTTCGTCGATGGCCAGGCGGCCGGCGGTATCGACCAGCAGCACGTCGACGAACGACTTGCGTGCATCGTCGATGGCGGCGCGGACAATGGCTTCCGGCTTCTGGTCGGCACTGGACGGGAAGAACAGCACGCCGACCTGCTCGGCCAGGGTCTTCAGCTGTTCGATCGCGGCCGGACGGTAGACGTCGGCCGAGACCACCATCACCTTCTTCTTGCGCTTTTCCTTCAGGTGCTTGGCCAGCTTGCCCACGGTGGTGGTCTTGCCGGCGCCCTGCAGGCCCGCCATCAGGATGATGGCCGGAGCGGGCACATTGAGGTTCAGGTCGCTGGCTTCGGCGCCCATCACCGCTGTCAGCTCGTCGCGCACGACCTTGATCAGCGCCTGGCCCGGGGTCAGCGACTTCAGCACTTCCTGGCCGACCGCGCGCACCTTGATTCGCTCGATCAGGGCCTGCACCACCGGCAGCGCAACGTCGGCCTCGAGCAGCGCGATGCGCACTTCGCGGGTCGCCTCGCGGATGTTCTCCTCGGTCAGGCGGCCACGGCCACGCAGGCGCTCGATGGTGCCGGAAAGGCGCTGGGTCAGGGACTCGAACATGCGGCGCAACCTGTCTGAAAGCGGGGGACAATAAGGCAGACAGTATAACGGGTCCGGCTGTCTCCCCGGACTGCGGCCACGGGGCCGTCGCCAGCATCACGGGGGTATGCGAAACTGCAACGATGACAATCGTTCTCATCGCCGTCCTGCTCTACCTGGTTGCCAGTGCCCTGCTGGTGCGCGCGCTTGGCCGCGATGAGACGACCGGCTCCCCCATCTGGCTGTGGCCGGCCCTGCCCGCCATGCTGCTGCACGGCGGCTACCACGTGATGGTGGCGATGCGCACCAACGGCGGGCCGGACATGCACTTCTTCGCCGCACTGTCGCTGGTCGGCCTGGGCATGGCCTGGCTGACGTCGCTGGTCGGCGCGCGCGGGCGGATGTCGGCGCTGGGCGTGGTGGTGTTCCCGCTGGCCGCCGTGCTGCTGCTGGCCTACCACGGTTACGGCCACGAACCGAGCAAGGTACTGGGCTGGCGCCTGGCCAGCCACGCCTGGCTGGCCCTGCTGGCCTACGCCACGCTGAGCATCGCCGCGCTGCTGGCGATCATGCTGTGGCTGCAGGAACGCGCGCTGCGCCGCCGCGAGTTCCGGCCTTGGCTGCGGGCGCTGCCGCCGCTGGCCGACCTGGAATCACTGCTGTTCCGGGTGATCACCGTCGGCTTCGCGCTGCTGACCCTGACCCTGGTCACCGGGGTGCTGTTCGTCGACGACCTGCTGGCGCAGAAGCTGGTGCACAAGACCGTGCTGAGCGTGCTGTCGTGGATCGTGTTCGGCGTGCTGCTGATCGGCCGCCGGCGCTACGGCTGGCGCGGCATGAAGGCGGTGCACTGGACGCTGGCGGCGATGCTGTTGCTGCTGCTGGCCTTCTTCGGCAGCCAGTTCGTGATCGAACTGGTGTTCGGGCATTCGCGATAGGCGGTGTGCCGACCAACGGTCGGCACCCACCGGCGCTACCGTCAAGGCTGGGCCAGGATCTTCCGCACCGAACGACCACTGTTGGTGACGATGTCATCAACCTGCCAGCACCCCTGCCCGCGGCGCACCATCGGCAGGCGGGTCAGGTAGGCCTTCTTCCACACCGAATAGCGCATCTCGACCTGGCCGGCGGAGGCCGAAGCCTCCTTCCAGCTGTAGCGCACCGGGGTTTCGATGTCACCGTCCTGCGCATCCAGCCACGGATCCGAATCGATGGTGCAGATGCCCTCTTCGCGCTGCTGGCAGGCGCGCTCTCCACGCAGTGCCTTGCCGAAGGCAGGGCTGACCAGCGCCGGGGGTGGCTCCAGCAGATCACCATCGCCCGTCGTT
>OKID01000024.1_pt1 | contig 68581 bp, 79 predicted proteins | sample 1610601 | NCBI WGS metagenome assembly OKID01 (sample SAMN04436667, study PRJEB24849) | human gut metagenome | biome: human gut; feature: NICU; material: stool | host: Homo sapiens | place: USA: Saint Louis, MO | collected 2010-06-09 | reverse complement strand
GTAGGTCGGCATCAACAGCGCAGTACGGCTGTGCACGGCCGGCAACGGCTTGTCCGGGTCGATGCCGAGCCGATAGCCCCGGTCGAACACAGCGGTCAGGAAGCCGGCCAGGGCGCTGGCAAACGAGAGCGCGATCCAGGCAAACAGGCCGACGAACAGCACCAGCAGGCAGGCTTCGAGCACGCTGATGCCATTGGCCGACAGCACCCGCCACATCATCCGCGTAGCCACGGCGGTCATGCCGAGCGTGCCACCAAACAGGTACAGCCGGCGCAGGCCGATCAAGCGCGGCGAGGTGCGATGCCGCCGGACCTTCAGCGCGCCTTCGCGCAGGGTCTGTTCGGGCATCGGCAACGGCGATTCAGCGGGCAGCAGCGCCCAGCCGGCATCGAGCCGGGGCGTTCCTGCTTCCGCTTGGATGGTCTGCACCCCCATCGTCGCTTACTCCGCGCCGTCGGCACGGCCGGCCATCCCGGCCGGGCTGCATGCACCAAGGTTCCCGGCGCGCTTTCCCGGCGCCCGCACTTGTCCTGGCTGTGTCGGCCTCACGCCGCACAGTCGATGTCTGTCACTACCGGAACCCACACGATCTCCAACGGGGCGGAATCGAAAATGCGGCCCAGTCTAGGGCCCAGAATGTAAGCCGGGTGCGAAGGTCTACACCGGGATTTGTCCCCATTCAGCAAATAGCAGGCGATCACGCCAGGGCATGGCCAGATGTCACTGCATCGCCCCCGGTACTGGATCGTAACAAACGCGAACGGTTATCATTTAATTAACCAGGCAGGTCACCGTCCTCCGCACGGCCGCGACCCACCCAGCTGCGCCGGTCCAGACCGCGCACCCGACGACCCACGGAAGGGGGGGCTGCCTGCTGTCTGCCTGCGCCTGCTGCTTCCACCGGGTCACCCCACCTCCCATGGAAGCCGTCATGTCCCTGTCGTCCCGTTCCCGTTCCGCGCGCCTGCCGCGCACCCGCCTGGCCACCGCCTGCCTGCTGGCCCTGCCCGGCCTGGCCGCCGCAGAGGCCGCCGCAGAGGCCGCCGCCGATGCCTCCACCAAGGACCTGGATACCGTGGTGGTCACGGCTTCAGGCAGCCAGCAGTGGATCAAGGATGCCCCGGCCAGCATCAACGTGATCAGTCGTGAGGACATCGAGCGCCAGCCGGTACCGGACCTGGCCGCCCTGCTCAGCCGCGTACCGGGCGTGACCGGCGGCCTCAGCGCCGTCGGCGAGCAGTCCAAGATCAAGCTGCGTGGCATGCCGTCCAACTACACGCTGGTGCTGGTGGACGGCAAGCGCATGGGCAGCTCGGCCTCGACCAACTATCGCCCCGACCTCGGCCGCCAGGACCTGAACTGGATCTCGCCGGACCAGATCGAGCGCATCGAAGTGGTGCGCGGGCCGATGTCGTCGCTGTATGGCTCCGATGCGATGGGCGGGGTGATCAACATCATCACCCGGCGCATCGGCGACGAATGGAACGGCAGCGCCACCCACAGCTACACCCGCCCGGCTGACGGCAAGCGCGGCGATACCCAGCAGATCGGCGCCACGTTCTCCGGACCGCTGGGCGAACGCTTCGGCCTGCGCATCGGTGCCAACAGCATGCGCCGTGATTCGGACCGCTCCAACGGCGGTGTCTACGGCAACGCCTATGCCGGCGAGAAGGACCGCAACGCCGATGCGCTGCTGCAGTGGAAGCTGAGCGACGCACAGGAACTGTCGCTGGAAGCCGGGCACGGCGTGCAGCAGGCCTTCATCGATGCGTCGCTGGAAAAGCAGGACGAAGGTGCCTGGGGTGCCAGTGAGCTCAAGCGCAGCTCGCTGGCGCTCAACCACGATGGCAAGTGGCGCTTCGGCAATTCGAAGATCAGTGCGTACTGGACCGAGTACAGGAACGACATCGGTGCTGCCGGCCGTTCCGAAGCGACCGATACGATCATTGAGGGCAGCCTGACCACGCCGTTCACCCTCGGCGTTGAACACCAGTTCGCCGTAGGCGGCCAATGGAAGCGGCAGGAGCTGACCAACACCGACACCATCGGCCGCGCGCCGATCGACTATGCCGGCAACGCGGTCAGCGGCTCCACTCTGGACGTGGACACCTGGGCGCTGTTTGCCGAGGACGAGCTGAAACTGCACCGCACCCTGGCCCTGACCGTGGGCGCGCGCCTGGACCATCACGAGCAGTTCGGCGGCCACGTCAGCCCGCGTGCGTACCTGGTCTGGCACCCGGCCGAACAATGGACGATCCGCGGTGGCGTCTCCAAGGGCTTCCGTGCGCCCAGCCTGACCGAGAACTCGGCCAGTGCCGCTACCCAGTCCGGGGGCCGCGGCTGCACCTCGCTGATTCCGCTGGGCTATACCCGCGGCGGGTGCTACATGGCCGGCAACCCGGACCTCGATCCGGAGACCAGCACCAATCGCGAGATCGGCATCAGCTTCGACAATGACCTGATCGATGTCGGCGTGACCTATTTCCACACCGACTTCCGGAACAAGATCGAGTACGCACCGCTGGGCCGGTTCAACGGCATCTGGTGGACGCGCATGAGCAACGTACAGCGCGCGCGCACCCGCGGCATGGAAGGCAACCTCAACGTCCGCTTCGGCGAGCAGTGGCGCTGGCGCACCTCGGCGACCTGGATGAAGGAAGCCAGGAACCTGACCACCGGCCGCAACCTGATCGATACGCCGGAGTTCTCCGGCTATTCGTCGCTGGACTGGGCGCCCAGCACGGTGTTTTCCGGCAGCCTGTCGGCGCAGTACACCGGCAGGCAGACGGGCACCGCCACGACCTTCCTCAAGGCCTATACGCTGTATGACCTGACCGCGGCATGGAACGTCAACGAAGTGCTGACCCTGCGCGGTGGCGTCAGCAACCTGGCCGACAAGAAGCTGTATGCGGAAGGCTCCACCGACTACTTCGTCGCCGGGCGCAGCTACTTCCTGAGCATGACCGCGCGGTTCTGACCGGCGGCACGCACCGTGATCGCGCTGGCGACATGCCAGCGCGATCGACGGTGTTGCGGGTTACTCGCTTTCCAGCGCGGTCGGTGCCGCATCCCGCGTGGCGGCCGTGCGCGCACGGTCCATCGCCACCGCCAGTTGCTGGCGTGCGAGCAGTTGTTGTGCCTGCACCACTTCAGGTGTCGGCAGGAGCACCGGTCCCGGTGCGTTTTCCGGTGTAGCAGCTGTGGTCATGCAACCTCCATGGACTTCCCGCCGCCGCACGGGCTCAGCCGGGGCGGCAGCGGAACTGCGCACCCTATCCTAAAAACAAGGCGGGTGGGTGACGGCGCGGCGCTTGGCCGCAGGCGCGGGAACAAGGCAGGCGTCACATTCTTGACGCTAGCGCTTGGATCCTGAATAGGACTTGTCCTATCATGAAAACGTTTTCTCACAGGGATGTTTCCCAATGAATACCACTGACCTGTCCCAGTTCAGCCCGAAGTGGCAGTTCCGCTTCAACTTCTTCCGCCAGCACGGCGCCCCCAAGAACCCCGGCTTCAAGCAGGCCTGGAAGGCACTGTCCTTTGGTGACCGCCTGAAGATCAACCTGAACTTCTTCGCGTTGTTCTTCGGTGCCATCTACCTGCTGATTCTCGGCATGTGGCGCAAGGCACTGGTGGTGATCGGCATCAACATCGCGCTGGCCATCGTCAGCATGTTCCTGCCGGATGTCGTCGGGCGCATGCTGTTCATCGCCATGAACCTGCTGGTCGCCTCCAGCACCAACTACAGCTACTACCTGGAAAAGGTGGAAGGACGCGCCAGCTGGAATCCGTTTGAAGGAATGTTCTGAGCCATCAGACCTGCGCAGGATGCGCGGCAAGGATGCATGCGACGCCCGGCAGCCGCCGGGCGTCTTCGTTTCCGGCATCAGGCCGCGCGGCGGGCCATGCCCTCCGGCTCGGCCTGCAGGCGGAAGCGCGACACCGCCACTGCCAGCTGCTCGGCCTGCTCCTCCATCGCACGGGCGGCGGCACTGGCTTCCTCCACCAGCGCGGCGTTCTGCTGGGTGGTTTCGTCCATCTGCACTACGGTCTGGTTGACCTGCTCGATGCCGGCAGACTGTTCGCGCGACGCGGCCGAGATCTCGGCCATGATCTCGTTGACCCGGCCGACCTGACCGACGATGTCCTGCATGGTGCGCCCCGCACCGTGCACCAGCTGCGCGCCGGCACCGACCTCGGCCACCGAGGCGTCGATCAGCTCCTTGATCTCCTTGGCAGCACCCGCCGAGCGCTGCGCCAGCGCCCGCACTTCACTGGCCACCACTGCGAAGCCACGGCCCTGTTCACCGGCGCGCGCCGCTTCCACTGCGGCGTTCAACGCCAGGATGTTGGTCTGGAACGCAATGCCATCGATCACCGAGATGATCTCGGCGATGCGCTGCGAAGACGCCTCGATCTGCTCCATGGTGTGCACCACCTGGCTGACCACCTGGCCGCCTTCGCTGGCCACGCCCGCTGCGGAACCGGCCAGCGTATTTGCCTGCAGCGCATGGTCGGCGTTCTGGCGCACGGTGGAGGTCAGTTCTTCCATCGACGCGGCGGTTTCCTCCAGGTTGGCGGCCTGCTGCTCGGTGCGGCGCGACAGGTCGCTGTTGCCGGCGGCGATTTCACCGGCGGCCAGGCGGATGCTGGCCGCCGACTGCTGGATCTGGCCGACGATCTGGGTCAGCTGCTGCACGGTGCTGTTGGCATCGTCGCGCATCACCGCAAACACGCCGTGGAAGTCGCCCTGCATGCGGGCACTGAGGTCACCGGCGGCGATCGCGCGCAGCAGCGTCGACAGTGCCGCCAGGTTGTGGTCGCTGACCTGCATCATTGTGTTCAGGGTCTCCACCATGCGGCGGAAATCATGTTCGAAGCGCAGTGCATCACCGCGCACGGCGAAGTCACCGGCGGCGGCGGCGGCGGCCAGTTGCTGGATCTGCTCGTTGATCGCGGCCAGGTTGCGCTTGGTGGTCGCCATTGCGGCAGTGAACACCGCCTTCTCGCCCGGCAGCACTTCCATGTCCACGCTGAGGTCGCCCACGGCATAGCGCTGCATCACTTCAACCAGGCGCTGGGTGACCGCATTGCTGGAGGCCACCAGCTGGTTGCTGTCGGCCACCATGCGGCCGTACTCGCCCGGGAAGGCCGCAGCATCCATGCGATAGCTGAGTTCACCGGCATCGTGCCGGCGCGCCATTTCGGCCTGCGCAAACATCACCGACTGCAACTGCCCACGCATGCCCTGCATTGCGTCCAGCAGGCGCCCCACTTCGTCGTTGCTGCGCGCCGGCAGCGTGCTGTCCAGCTTGCCGGCGGCGACATCACCGGCCACGCGTACCGCTTCGGCCAACGGGCGGATCGCCAGGCGGCGCAGCAGCACGTAGACGCCGGCGCTGAGGGTCAGCGCGGCGATCACGCCGACCAGCAGGGTCAGCCACAGCAGCTGGCGTGCCTCAGACACGATCACCGCATGCGGCATCACCACGCCCAGCGCGAAGCGTTGCGGGGCGTCGCCCACGCGCAGCGGCACATACACGCGTACGTTGCCGGCCGCGTCGGGGCTGAAGGCCTCGAACGGACGGTCGGCGGCGATGTCGGCCAGCATGCTGCGGGTCAGGGCATCGTTGCGCGGCTTGCCGATCTCGGCGGCATTGGCCGAGGCCAGCACCACGCCCTTGGGCGACAGCAGTTCGACGCGGCCAGCCCCCATCGGCTTCAGCGTTGACAGGTGCTTCTGCAACGCTGCCAGCGAGAAGTCGACGGTGAACACGCCCAGGAATCTGCCGTTCTCGATGATCGGCGTGCTCAGGGTGCTCATGAGCACCTTCTGGCCGGCGATGTCATAGGCGTAAGGTTCGCTGACCTTGGGCAGCTTGTCGCGGCTGGGCACCATGTACCAGTCACCGGAACCGCTGGCAGTCTCGGTGTAGTCGGTCATCACCGACTGCTGCGGTTTGCCGTCTTGCCAGGCCCAGTAGCTCATGTAGCGGCCGGTGGCATCGTGTGCTTCGGAATTGACGAACTCCGCATCCTTGCCGTCGAAGGCATCGGCCTCCCACATGGTGCTCTTGCCCAGCCATTGAGGATGAGCACGCAGCTGTTCGCCGAGCACCGCCGCCAGGCTGGCGCGGTCGGGTATGTCACCACGGGCACGCTGGGCCAGCACGGCCTCGACCATGGCGTCATTGCTGGCGAAAGCCGTGCCCAGATCAGCCGCCACCTGGCGCGCCTCAGCGTTGGCCTCGCTGGTCATGGTCTGGCGCGAGGCGCTGATCAGACTGGCGCTGGCCTGCCGGTAGATCAGGAAGGCGGTCAGGCCGAAGCACAGCAGCGCGATCACGGCGGTGCCCAGCATCAACTTGTGGGCGATGCTGCCCGGGCGTTGGGCAGCGGCAGAGCGGGAAGAAGACATGGGAGGGTCCGCAAGGAAGTTCAGGACGACCGGCACCACGAGGGCACCGCGCAGGCGCGCGATCCGTCGCGCAGGCCACCGGCCGCCGGGGCGCGCCCGGCGCTGGAAGCGCACTGGGTTAGCGGCCGCCCGCCAACGAGGTTGAGGCGGTCGGCCTGCACATTCCTGAATCCGCTCAGGGTCGGCTCAACGCTCCCCCTCTGCGATGCCCTCACTCGGCCACGCGGTCCTTGATCCACTGTGCCCGCGGCAGTACCTCGATGCTGCCGACGGCATACTGCTGAAGCACGTCGTCGGGCCCGAAGCACGGTTTCCAGCCCAGCGCGCCGCGCAGGCGGGCACTGTCGTAGACACGGTCGATGCTCAATGGCAGCGGCCAGCCACGGCGTTCGAATTCGGCCAGCAGCTGTGGCGCGCGACGGGCCAGCACGCTACGCGGGTGGGTGGCCAGCTCCAGGCAGTCCTCGCGCCGGAACGGCGTCGGGGCACAGGCGAGGTAGCGCGCGAACCGGGCGCCTTCGTCGAGCAGCAGTGCAGCATGTGCGCTGGCCACATCGCGGGCGTCGATGCCGCGATGCAGGCGGAACATCGCCATCCGTTCGGGCGGTTCCGGGAAACACCGGCCCATGCGCAGCACGCGAACGCTGAAGCCCGGCGTGGCGGCGGCTTCGGCCAGGGTCTCTGCCTGCAGCTTGGTACGGTGGTAGATCGTGCGCGGCAGCGGCTCGGTGTCTTCGTCGATCCAACGGCAGCCACCGGCCACCACGGCATGGCCATACAACGCAGTGGTGCTGGTCAGCACGAAGCGCCGTGCACCGGCTTCGCGTGCCGCCTGCAGCAGGTGTGCGGTGGCCTCCACGTTGATCTGCTGGAACACCGCATCCGGCACCAGGCCGACATGCGGGGCATGCAGGGCCGCGGTATGGATGACCGCATCCACGCCCTGCACCGCGCGCGCGACGGCCTGCCGATCGCTGACATCGGCAATGATGCGCGTGGTGGCAAACGGACTGCGGTCCAGCCCCACCACTTCGTGGGCAGCCGCCAACGCACCGAAGATCGCGCGCCCGATGCGGCCGGAACTGCCGGTCAACAGAATCTTCATTGAGTCCATTCACTCGAAGCGCCCGGGAACTACCGGGATGCTTCGATTCTAGGCATGCAATCGCGCATCCGCGATAGGACAGCCATGCAATCGTGCGTTCATCTTGACGACTTCGCAGGCGCCAGCAGTTGCCGCGCGATGAACAGCGGATCGTCGCCGCCGGCCACATCAGGCCTCACGCCAGTACGTTCCCAGTTTCCACCGGTGCGCAGATTGATGGGTTGCCGGTCGGGAATACTGACCTGATAGCCATCGGGCAGCAGCACAGGATCACCAAACATATGCGCGGCACCGCCACTGCGCGTACCGACAATCCGCGCACGGCCCAGTGCCTGCAGCGAATAGGCGACGAACTCGGCCGCCGAACCGGTGCGGCGGTCGATCAGCACCACCAGCGGTTTCAGGTACGCAGGCAGGCTGGCAGGCGGCAGCGGGACCGGCGTGCGCCGGCCGCGCTGGTCCAGCTGCTGCACCGCGTCGATCTTCGCGTCCAGCAGCGTGCGTACCAGCAGGTCGGCACTTGCATCGTCGCCGCCCCCGTTCTGGCGCAGATCCAGCACCAGGCCATCGGTGTCGGCCAGCAGGGCAAGGGCCGCAGCGAACTTCGGGCGCGCCAGATCCAGCGGATAGAAGGTACTCAGGCGCAGGTAGCCAATGTTGCCCTCCATCACCCGCACCTCGCGCACGCCGGCACCATTGCCGCGGGCATCGGCGCGCCAGGCCATCAACCAATCGTCCTGGCCGGCCGCTGCGTCCACGCGTTCAACATGGAAGTGGCCATCGAACATGTCCAGGTCCTGGTTCAGGCGTGCGCTGAACGCAACCGGATCCGAACAGCTGTCCGCATAGCGCTGCTGCACCGACCAGGTGCGCAGGGCATCGGCGATACGGGCGCCCTCCGCCTCGTCAAGGTACTGCGCCTGCACGGCGGTGGCCGCCGCGCGCAGCACTCCGTCCTGCGCCGGGCAGGCCCCTGCCAGCAACGCAGCGAGCATCCAGGACACGGCCATCAACCACCTCCGCGTTGAAGATATATAAGCGCTTATATATCATCCTGGTCATGGATCTCCAACACGCCACGCTCGGCACGTTGCTGCGCGCCCTGCTCGACCAGCTGGACCCGGCGGTCGAGCAGGCCTACCGGGACCTGCAACTGGACTACCGGCCCCGCTACACACCGGTGCTGCGCACGCTGATGGCGCAGGGCCCCTGCCGGATCAAGGACCTGGCATCGGCCTGCGGGCTCAGCCATTCGGCGCTCAGCCAGACCGTGGCGGCGATGGTGCGCGATGGCTGGCTGCACGCGTCCAGCGGCGACGATGGTCGTGAACGCATCCTGCAGTTGAGCCCCCGCGCACAGCGCGCGATGCCTGCGCTGCAGGCGCAATGGCAGGCCACTGCCGTAGCGGCGCGCAGCCTCGATGCCGATCTGGGCCAGCCGCTGGAGCAGGTACTGCGCGACGCCCTTGCAGCGCTCGCACAGCGGCCCTTCGCGCAGCGCCTGCAGGACGCCCGCCGGCGCTGAAGCCTTACTGCTCTGCGGCCATTTCGATTTCGCTGGGGAAGGTCCAGCCGCCGTTGCCCAGGCGCAGCTCCATCGTGCGGCACTGCGCGGCCAAAGGGGCTGTATTGCCGAGCACGTACTCCTCTTCGGTCGAGCCCATCACGCCGGCCTGGGTGAAGGGTGCAGTTCGTCCTAGCCACTCAGGGCGATGCGCGCAGCGGCGTACCTGCGCCGTGAAAAGCAGTACGGTGCGGCGTGAAGGCAGCCGCACCGGTGCGGACACTCCGTTAGCCGGGCACCGGCAAGGATGAGCTTCCCTTCCATGCAACGGGAGCCTTCCCATGGCCGACCAGCACCACGGCACTTCCCATCGTGGCTTCGCCTCGATGGACCAGGACAAGCAGCGCGCGATCGCCGCAAAGGGAGGACGCGCCGCGCATGCGTCCGGCAATGCACACGAGTTCAGCCCGGCCGAGGCACGCGTGGCCGGCCGCAAGGGCGGCGAGGCGATCAGCCGCAACCGACAGCACATGGCAGCGATCGGCCGCGAAGGCGGGCACGCTCGCCACGCCAATGCACGGCAGCAGCGGCAAGCGGCCGAAGCGACGCCAACGAGGGACGGTTCACAACGCCAGCAGGGCTGACCGCGGCGCGTTCAGGCGCGCCTGGGCTGCCGGAGCAGCCCGGATGCCGCGAGCAGGGCCAGCACGCCGGTAGACGGTCATCGTCCCGCGCGCACCGTCAGGCGTGGCGAGGCACCATCCACCGCTCAGGCGTGGGCGAGGATGTTCAACAGCCGACCGAACGGATCGCGGACGAAGAAGCGCCGCACGCCCCAGGGTTCGTCGGCCGGGCCATATTCCAGCGCGATGCCGGCCGCGCGCATGCGCTGCAGCACGTCCTGCAGATTGTCCACTTCGATCGACAGGTCCGGCACCGGCGTGCCCGAGCCCCCTTCGCTGGCGAAGCTGACCTGCGCTTGCGCACTGCCCTGCCCGCCGTGGGTGACGATCCAACCATGGTCCATCACCACCGGCATGCCGAGCAGCTCGCCATAGAACGCAGCGGCACGTGAGGGATCGGGCGTGGCGATGTTGGCGACGACACGCTTGACGGCCATGTTCCACTCCACCAGGAAGAATGTGTCGAGACTGCCCGACCTTGCGCATGAACAGAAGAGCCCCGTCACGGACGGGGCCCGTCTTCAGCCGAGCATGGCTGGGCTTACACCGCGCCGCAGCGCTCCATGACACATCGATCGTATTCGTACTGGCATTCCATGGCATCACCACCACCGGACACACATGCCTGGTAAGCCTTCCAGCAGGGTAGATCGCAGGGCTGGACCGGTCCGGCCAGGGCCACCGAGCCGCTGCAGGCCAACGCGAACACAACACCGGCGATCACTTTCCCGAAAGTACGCATCGACATCGCTCCTTGATAAGCCCGGTGATCCCAGGCCGGGCCACCTTAGCGCTGCACACGGGACGCTGGGTGAAGGCCGATGCCGCTCGACTCAGCGGTGCAGCAACCCCAGCACACGCAGCTGCCCGGCCAGCTCATCAATGTTGCGCCACGGCAGGATCGGCGAATTGCCGCGCTCGTCCGGCGGGTTGTCCGGCAGCGCATCGGACCAGCCACCGGCCCCGACAAGCGGCAGCAGCGGCCGCTTGTGCAGCCAGGCCAGGCAAACCTCCGAGATCGTACCGGCGCGCCCGCCGATCACGATGCAGGCATCACCGGCCAGGGCCATGATCAGGTTGCGCGCATCGCCCATGCCACAGGGCACCACCACCGTGGCGGGCCAATCGGCTGCCGGCATGCCGCTTTCCGGGATCACGCTGAGCACTTGGCCACCGGCGGCTACCGCCTGCTCGGCAGCTACCCGCGTAGCGGCACTGCCACAGCCGCTGACCAGCGTGATGCCCTGCACGGCCAGGAAACGCCCTGCTTCAGCTGCGCGCTCGAACGCGTCGCTGCCAGGATCGGAACTACCCAATATCGCCAACTGTGGTTTACGCAATGCGTTACGCATGGACGGCTCCAAGGCCTCGGAAAGAAAGGTCGCGGTGCCCGGCCCGGCGGAACCACGTCATGCACCGATCACAAATCATTAACGCGTTCATAAAATTCCTTTCACATTGCTGGGGGATATCGCCACGCCTTGACGTTAACGGCCTTGATGTCCGTCAACCAAGGAAGTTGTCCGATGAATCACCCGCTGTACGGCCGTTCGTCCCGCTCCCTGTCGCACCGCCCGCTGGCGCTTGCCGTCGCCAGCTCGCTGCTGCTGGCCACCGCACTGCCAGCCATAGCCAGCGAATCACTCGAGGCCTGGCAGCAGCAGCGCCAGCTGCAGGCCGCGTGGGCGCAGCCCGCTGCCAGCACGGCACCCGCAGCGACAACCGCTGCGCCTGCCGCCAGCAGCACCGCCGTTCTTGGCAACCCGGGCGATCCCGCCAGCTGGCGCAGCGATGAATTCAACGCCGATTGGGGCCTGGCTGCGATGGGCGCGGATTACGCCTATGCACGCGGCCTGACCGGCAAGGGCGTACGCCTGGCGCTTTTCGATTCGGGCTCCGCGCTGGCGCATCCGGAGTTTGCAGGACGCAATACCTCCAGCATCACTATCGGTGCCCACTGCGCGACGCCGGGTGTGGTCGCGGGGACCGGTGCCTGCGGGCAGACCCGCGGCGAACAGCCCGGCTACAACTACTACGGCCTCGGTGCCGGCGTTCCGGCCGCACTCGCGGCACGCCTCATCGCGGCCGGCCAGCCCTATGGCTTCAGCTACGCCGACCACGGAACGCATGTACTTGGCACCATCGGCGCCAACCGCAATGGCACCGGCATGCATGGCGTGGCCTTTGGTGCGGATCTCACCGCCGCCCGCGTGTTCGGCGACACCTACTATGAGTGGCGCCTGGATCCGGACAAGTACTATCGCCCGCGCGCGGTGTACCGCACCGATCCGGATGACGCCGCCACGCTGGACATGTATGCACAGATCCAGGCGCAGGGCGTGCGTGCCATCAACCACAGCTGGGGCATCTCCACGCGCAACATGACCGCCGCCGCGCTGGACCAGCAGTACGCCAACATCGGGGCCGACTACGGCGTGTACGGCAGCATCTACGCCAGCAATGGCGATACCCCGGGCTCCACCCTCATCCAGGTGTGGTCGGCTGGCAACGGCAGCGGCGCGGTCGCCGGAATCACGGCCGCCATGCCGCGCTGGAAGCCCGAACTGGAACCGTACTGGCTTGCCGTGGCCAACGTCCGCCGGCCCAACGCCGCTGCGGGCGAAACCGACTATGTGATCGATGGCAGTTCTAGCATCTGCGGCGTTGCCGCCAACTGGTGCATCTCGGCACCCGGCACCGACATCGTCAGCACCATCGTGTCCGGCGATATCCAGGGCCGCGTCGAGAACACCTCCGCCTATGTGCGGCTGATCATCGACAGCGAGAACACTCAGTACGTCTATGGCACCAAGACCGGCACGTCGATGGCGGCGCCGCACATCACCGGCGCGCTCGGCCTGCTGATGGAGCGCTTCCCCTATCTGGACAACGCGCAGGTGCGCGACGTGCTGCTGACCACCGCACGCGACCTGGGTGCAGCAGGCATCGATCCGATCTACGGCTGGGGCATGGTGGACCTGAAGAAGGCCATCGAGGGCTACGGCTCGCTGCGCGTGGACACCAACGTGGTGATGAACCAGAAGGCCGGCGGCCTGAAAGTCTGGGAAGGCGATGCCTGGGACAACTGGACCAACGACATCGGTGGCCCTGGCAAGCTGACCAAATCCGGTATCGGCTGGCTGCGCCTGAGCGGCAACAACAGCTTCAACGGCGCGGTACTGCAGGACGGTACGCTGGAATTGAACGGCGCCAACACGCTTGCATCGGCGGTCGAAGTACAGGGCGGCCAGTTGCTGCTCAACGGCAGCCTGGTCTCCACCGCACTGACCACTACCGGTGGCGTGAGCACGGTCAGCGCCAGCGGCGTGCTGAACAACAGCAACCTGGTGATCAACGGCGGCGTGGTGTCCTTCAACGGCACGCAGACCGGCGGCACCACCACGGTCGGCGCCAATGGCCTGCTGAAGGGCGTCGGCACGCTCGGCAATACCCGCGTGGACGGCCTCATCGCGCCGGGCAACTCGATCGGCACGCTGACCATCAACGGCAACTACGTGCAGGGCGCCACCGGCGTCTATGCCGCCGAGCTGGCCCCGGGTGGCCGCAGTGACCAGTTGCACGTGACCGGCACCGCCACCCTTGGCGGCACGCTGGTCGCGCTGCCGGAGCCGGGTGTGTACTACCTCGGCGAGCAGTTCAACTTCCTGCGTGCCGACGGAGGCATCAACGGCCAGTTCGCCAAGACCGACTTCAGCGCGTTCTCCCCATTCCTGCAGTTCAGCCTGGCCTACGGCACCAACGGCACGCGCATCGACGTCGCCCGTGGCGCTTCACTGACCACCGCCGCGCACACGCCCAACCAGCGTGCCGTGGCGGCCGCCGCCGACCTGCTGCCGATCGCCCAGGGCCTGCCCAAACCACTGACCCAGCTGTTCCCGCAGCAGGTTGGAGGCGTGCTCGATGGCCTCAGCGGCGAGCTGCATCCGGCCACGGCCATCGCCTTGGTCGAGGGCAGCCGCTACGTGCGCGATGCCGCGTTGTCACGCCGTGCCGGCGCCGCCGCACCCGGTAGCGACGTGGGTGACGCGACGGGTGCATGGGTGCAGGCCATCGGTGGCAACAGCAAGCTGGACGGTGACGTCAACACTGCCCGCACCGAAGCCAACAGCAACGGCCTGCTGGTCGGCATCGACCGCGAGTTCTCCGGCTGGCAGGTCGGCGTGCTGGCCGGTACGGGCCGAACCGACGTGAAGCAGCAGGACCGTCGCGCCAAGTCGAAGATCGACAACACGCACTTCGGTGCCTACGCCAGCCACAACTGGGGCGGTTTCGGCCTGCGCGGTGGTGTGGCGTGGAGCAAGCACGAGGTGAAGAGCACGCGTGATGTCGCCTTCGCAGGCTTCAGCGACAGCCTGAGCGCACGCTACGACGCCCGCACCCGCCAAGCCTTCATCGAAGCCGGCTACCGCTTCGGTGGCCCGGAAGCCGGGCTGGAGCCCTACCTGCAGGTCGCACGTGTCGAAGTGGACCTCAAGCGCGTCAACGAACGCGGTGGAGCAGCGGCACTGCAGGGCAAGGTGGACGATACCGGAACCACGATTGCCACTGCCGGTCTGCGCTTCGACAAGGGACTGAAGGCTTCGTTCCAGCAGGAGAGCTGGCTGCACCTGCGTGGTGGCGTCGGCTATCGCCGCGCTTCCGGTGATCGCAGCCAGGTCGCCAACCTGGCCTTCGCCAACGGAAGCGCGACGTTCGCGGTCAACGGCGCACCGATCGCCGACAACGCGGTGGTGGCCGAACTGGGCCTGTCGGCCTGGCTGACCGAGCGCCAGCAGCTGGAACTGGGCTACAACGGCCAGTACGGCAGTGAAAGCCGCGACCACAGTGCGAATGTGCGCTGGTCGGTGCGCTTCTAGTTCCCGTCACGTGTTCTCATGAAGGATTGGGCGGCCTGATGGCCGCCCTTTTTTTATCACCGGCCGAGGCTAGCGGCAGCCGCGCAACATCGCCGCGGCGACCAGGCTGGCCACTGGCAGCAACAGCCCATAGGCCACCAGCGGCCATACCGTATCGCCCGGCAGCAGCACCGTAGCCAGTGTTCCGAAGCAGGCCACGATCAGGCTCTGCATCGCGTAGTAGAGCGCCACCGCCATACCCGACGCATCGGCAAACTCACTCAACGCGCCGTTGGCAGCCACCGAAACCACCATCACCAGCCCCGCCGCGATGCCCCACATGGGCAGCACGACGCTGGCGAATGACAGTGGCAACTCCGCAGCGAGCGCCATCAACAACACACCCCCCACCATCACGCACAGGCCACGCACGAATGTGCCAGGCACCGCCCAGCGCGCGATGAACGTCTTCGCCATGCGCGACGTGAGGATCATCATCAGTGCCACCGTCGCGAACGCCAGGCTGAACGTGATCTGGGAGTACTGCATGCGCTCGACCAGCACGCGCGGTGCGATCGAGAAGAACACGAAGAACGCGCCCATCGCGGCACTGAATCCCAGCGTGTAGACCCAGAAGGCACCACTGCGAAGAATTCTCTGCAGTGCCGGTCCAGCGTCTCTGCGCCCTGCGGGTCGGGTTTCCTGCCACAGGCGTTGCGCGCGCAGGACGGCGACCAGGCCAAGCACACCCAGCAGCACGAAGATCGCACGCCAGCCTGCTGCCGCAGCCACCAGTGCACCCAGCATCGGCCCCAGCGCCGGTACGAAGGCCAGCATCGAAGCGAACAGTCCATACAAGGACGCCCCCTGCGGTGTATCCGCGTATACGTCGCGGACCGTGGCAAATGTCGCTACCAGCGCTGCCGACGCGCCAATCGCCTGCACTGTGCGCCAGGCCAGGAAGAACCCGCTATTGCTGGACAGCGCCAGCGCGAACGAGGCAACGGTGAACAGCAGCGCCCCCAGCAACAGCACGGGGCGGCGCCCGATCCGGTCGGACAACGGGCCGAACAACAGTTGGCCGACGCCGAGCACCAGCAGGTAGATGCTCAGCGTCAATTGCACCCGCGCAGGCGATGTTCCCAACGCGCCGGGCATCAAGGGCACTACAGGCAGATAGATATCCATGGCCAGCGAGGCCAAGAGGTCGAACGGCGCCATCAGCGCAATGGCCGATGGCAGAGTATGGGCCCAACGCGGGGCCTGTCGATTGAACATGGGGAGTCTCCGCCCAGAGTGAGTCCGGCGGTGATCCATCCACTTCGCATGCATCGCAGGGATGTTCACCGCAACAACGTCTGCGTCGTTGTTGCGGCTCAGCGAACTGTCTGCGGACCGTTCCCGTAGTTCATGGTGCTCATTGTTGGCAGTGCGGAACCGGCAAGAGTGTAGCAGCGACCGATTCAGGGTGGCCGGGGCAGCGGTGCCGCCCCGGCCGCGGCGTCCCTGGGGAGTGGGACGCCGCTGATCGTCAGGCCGCCTTCATCGCATGCTTGCGCGCGCGCATCACGTTGTGGCACTCCTGCACTTCCGGCAACAGCTGGGTGACTTCCTGGCGGACCGCCGGCGGAAGCTCGTTGTCCTTCAGCACGTCCTTGAACGCGCCCAGCAGGCGGTCCTCCGATTCTTCCAGCTCGGCCACATAGCCATAGTTGGTGTCACCGAAGGCTGCACGCACCTTGCCGTAGAACTGCTGCATCGAGCCGACCACGGTGCCGTGCTCAGCCGGCTTGCCGCCGCTGGCGGCCACCGAGCCACTCAATGCGGCCACGATGCGACCCTTGACACCGGCAATGCGGGTGAACAGCGCCGACAGCTCGGCATCCTTCACCTTGGTTGCGGCTTCTTCATAGAACGACTTGCCGTCACGGGCGATCTCGATCAGGTCGTTGAGACGGTGTTCGATGGTGGACTGGGTGCTCATGGCGTTGCTCCTGTGTCGTCGTTTCGGGGGAGAAAAGCAGCCTCGACTGCGCTGCCTGTGGATCCACTCTGGACACGCTCGTGTGGTTCGCAGGTGAGCAACGATTGATACGTACATCACTTCACCCAACCCGCACTGACTTTTTCACGCGGCGGTGGCGCGTGGATCACATCGAGCGATCCTGGGCAGGGTCACCAAGGAACAAAGAGGATGATCAGCACGATCACCAGGACCGCAACGAGTGCTCCCATCAGCACGTTTCTCTGGCGCCAACTGGGCTTGGGTTTTCCGGGGGTATTCATGCCTGTTACCTGTCTCTGCGGATGACCCCGGCAGACTGATGTATCCAGGACAGTGCGTGCGTGCAGAGCACGTGCAGGCAACGTGCAGGGCACCGCCCGCATGTCGATTTACGGCGCACTCGCTCGTCAGATCATCAAAGCCCTCCTTGACCGCGGACCGCTCCCATGCCTCCCATCCTCACCGCCTTCGCCACCTCCCCCGACCGCGGCCAGGGCTTGGCCCGTGACATGCGCGTGCGCTGGGCACTGGAGGAACTGTCGGTAGCCTATGACGTACAACTGCTCACCTTCACCGAGATGAAGCAGCCCGCTCACCTGGCACGGAATCCGTTCGGGCAGATTCCCACCTGGCAGGAGGGCGACCGGACCCTGTTCGAATCCGGCGCCATCGTCCTGCACCTGGCCGAACAGCACCCCGGCCTGCTGCTGCGCGATCCGGACGCCCGCATGCGCGCGATCATGTGGGTGTTCGCTGCGCTGAACACGGTGGAACCGCCCATCGTTGAGCGCTCCATGGCCTGGGTGCTGGAGCGCGAGCAGCCGTGGTACGCACAGCGGCTGCCAATGCTGGATGAGCGGGTTCGGGCGCGGCTGGCGCAACTGTCGACATGGCTGGCCAAGGCGCCGTGGCTGGATGGCGATTTCAGCGTGGGCGACCTGATGATGGTCTCGGTGCTGCTGCGCCTGAAGAGCAGCGGGCTGCTCGACGAGTATCCGACGGTGGCCGCCTATGTGGCCCGCGCGACGCAGCGGCCCGCCTACCAGCGCGCCTTCGCCGCGCAGCTGGCCGTATTTCAGAACGGGTAGTTCCACGCCATGCGTGGAAACACTCAGCGCAAGCTGCGCCGGCAGGCGGCCTGCACCAGCATCAGCTGCGCCACCAGGATCAGCATCGCGCAGCCCGACAACAGCCAAGGGTTGATGTACCACTGCTCATTGAAACTGAAGTCGCCTGCGGAAATGCGCTTCCAACCGTTGAAGTGCTGCATCGCTGCGACCACGAAGGCGAAGCCACCCGCTGTGTACGACAACCAGGGCACGGTGAGGCTCCCCGGGCGCGCGAACAGCGTCAGCAGGCCGAGCACGCCGATGACCGTGCGCTGCACGCGGCAGTACGGGCAGACATAGGCCATCCCGCTCCATTCCACCGCCCAGGCCAGCAGGCTGACCAGCACGGCCGCGCCTGCGGCGGCGTGCAGGACTTTCGGCGTGATCGTCATGCCACTCGCGTGTGCCATCCCCTGCTCCTTGGTTGAAAGACCCGGGCAGGGTAGCAGTGCTGCAGCCTCATCCCTTCTTGATGACGGTCCGCTTGCCGATGGTGCTGGTCTTGCCAGCGGTCGGCCTGGCCAAACCAGGAATCAGGAAATCGGTGACCTTGTGGCCCATCGACACCTTGGACGCCAACCAGCGCGGCATGCGCCCGCGACCGGTCCAGGTCAGGCGCTTGTACTCCGGGTCGCGATACTTGGGCGCGACTTTGCCGGATTTACGGCGGGCGGGTTTGCGGGCGGGCGCAGGTGTTTCCGAGGCTTGGCCGCCAAAGAGTTCTTCGAGGGTGTAGCCGGCTTCGGCGGCGGCGGCCTTCAGCATCCGCCGCACCGCACTGGCCGGACGGCGGCTGGAAATGAGCTGTTTCCGCTGTTCAGCGGCAACCACCAGGGCACCCAGCTCGCGAAGGCTGAGCGATTCAATATCGATCGTCATGCGGGAAAGGTCTACTGCAGCGCGGCAGCTGTCAAGGCGCCTTGCCCGGCGCGTAGACACGGGCTTCACTGCCGGTGGGCTCCGATCGCCTGCGTCGGCCATCTCCGAGGACCTCGACGTGAGCACTTCATCGCATTCGCTCGCCTACCTGCTTGCACGCATCCTGCTGATGGCCCTGTTCCTGGTCTCCGGGCTGGGCAAGCTCGGCGATCTCAGCGGTACCCAGGGCTACATGGAGGCAATGGGAGTACCCGGCATCCTGCTCTGGCCGACCATCGCGTTCGAAATCGGCAGCGGCCTGTGCATCCTGCTCGGCTTCCAGACCCGGCTGGTGGCGGTCGTGCTCGCAGGCTTCAGCCTGGTCACCGCTTTCATCTTCCACCACAACTTCGCCGACCAGACCCAGCAGATCATGTTCCTGAAGAACCTGGGCCTCGCCGGCGGCTTCCTGCTGCTGGCGTGCACCGGGGCGGGACGTTACAGCATCGATGGGCGTGGGCGGCGCGGATGAGCGCGCGGCATGCCGCCATCACCCCTGGCCCATGGGCGCGACGCGCCGCAGGCGCAGGTTGCGCCATGTCGGCTGGGAGCCGCGAAAATCCACCGCTTCGCCATCGCTGGTGAACAACAATCCTGGCTCCACCTCAGCAACCAGGCGGATGCCATCGATGTACAGCCAGCCGTGTCGTTGCTCCAGCACAACGAACATCGATGGTTTGCCCCATTGGTCAACGCGATAGCGTCCCAGCCAGGGTTGCCAATGGGGCGCCTGCGGCCCGGTGGGCCCATCGATGGGATCGTTCTGGTCCAGGCCATCCTCGCCGTTGCTGCATTCCAGGTACGCCGGCAGCATGTCCGTCGCCGCATGGTAACGGTACGTCGCAACCTCTCCATCGGTGTCCACAGTGAAAAGTTGATCGCCGTCGATGGCCGCAAAGCGGGTACCCTCGGCGTGCGCCCCTCGATGCAGTTGCAGCTCCCCGTTTCCGGCAACCCCGATCTTCGCCTTGCCGCTGCGCCCGATCCAGCTTCCCGCCATCTGCTGCATCTGGTCCTGGGTCAACCTGATCGGCGCCAGGCTTGATAGGGGCACACGCGGCTGACGGGGCCCGAAACGCGCCGACAACAGCTGATCGAGCAGACGCTCGCCGATGCCGTACCCCGCAGACGTCGCGCGATTGAACATCGCGGCAAATCCAGCGTTTGCCTGCCTGCAGTAGGTGAACACGCACCCGAATCCGAAGCCCCCCGCCGCGGTGGTGCAGCAGCCTCACCGGTGTACTGCCGTAGAGGCGTTCGCTGCGCATCACACCGAGCCCGTAGTCACCGCCCAAGCCGAAACCATGCATCTCGTCCCAAAGGTGAGGCTCGAGCAGTTGCTGCGCACCGGATCGGCCGCCACCGAGCAGGAAGCCAAGATACTTCGCCATGTCGGCGGCACTGGTCCAGACGCCTCCCGACACCACCAGCGGCGTCACCGGCGGTACCTGCGCATGGCCTTCCTGGGTTCCCAGTGCCCGCCCCTTGCTTGCCAGGTAGATCGAGGCATCGGCCGTACTGTCGCGCATTCCCAGCGGCTCGAAGATCCGGCGCTGCAGCCAGGCCGGATAGCTGATGCCCGCAACCTGCTCAAGGACATGACCGGCAAGGTCGAAGCCCAGGTTGGAGTAGCGATAGCGCGTACCCACCGGAAAGCGCAGCCATGTCTGCGAGATGCTGCGGACGTGCGCATCAAAGCCCGGCGACGCCGGTTCGTAGTTGTTGCCCAGTGGCGCCTCGTGCGTGAATCCCGCGCGATTGGCAAGCAGCAGGCGCAGGCTGATGCGCTCCTGTGGAGCATGCTCGAAGCGGCTGCGCACCGTGAACGACGGCAGATAGCGGGTAATGGGCGCGTCCAGATCAAGGATGCCGTCCTGCACGGCCAACAGCACCGCCACCGCCGCGAAATTCTTCGAGGTGGACTGGATGCTGAACATCGTGCTGGCGTCTACGGGCACGCTGCCCTGGCCTGATACGTGACCGAAGCCTTCAGTCCAGCGCACCTGCCCGCCTTCGACCAGGCAGACGGCAGCGGCACCGATGCCGCTGCCGTCCATGGCCGAGCGGATCACGCCGCGTTCCGCGTCGATCAGGCTCGCGGTGGTGACGCTTGGCCGCGCCGGGGTGGCAACACCGGTGGGAATGAGCGTGGCCGCCGGAACAGCCGCGGCATTGACCAGGAAGGTGCGACGACTGAGCGTAACAGGCATCAGATCACTCCACTTCAGGATGCCGCCATCTTCCCGCCAGCAGAAATGGCAGGGCATGTGTCATTCGGCACAGAGTGCGGTGATCGATGGAGCTGCGCCTTCGCTGGCTGAGCAGGCCTCAGCCCGGAGGGTCCGGCAAGCGGATTCCCTGCGCCAAAACAAAGGCGCGGGACTCGCTCCAATAGGCCTGTGGCGGTTCCCGCAGCTCGGGTCGCGCCCAGTAGTCGTTGCCATGCAACGCGCTCATCACATGGCACCAGCCGTCACGCGGATCGTGAACCTGAAATCGCCCGCGATGATGGCGCGGATGATACGCATAGTGGCCAAGCGCCTCCTGGCGCGCTTCATCCGGCGAACGACCCGCCTGATGGACCAGCGTCCATGCACGCATGTGGCGTGCATGCGCAAGCGCGCCAAGGTACTCGTCCTCATCCAGCAGCGGCACCTGCTCACCGCGGGCCAGGCACAGTGCGTCCGATTCGGCTTCGTAGTCCAGCGACGGATGCGCCAGTTCCGGGTGCTGCTGCCAATACCCTTCGCCCTTCACGTGCAGCATCGCCCAGTGCCAGGGCTCGTCGTGGAAGATCAGCGCGTGTTCGTATTCGCGGCCGGGGCTCTGGTCGGGATAGCGCTTCCGTGCCTGTTCGAGCGCCTGCGCCTCGGGCACCTGGCCATGGTGGACCAGACACCAGGCGAACAGGTGCCGGCTGTCTTCGATTTCGGTGGTGAAGTCTTCCACCGGCATATCGGTGTTGGGCATGGTCGATCCCTGTGTGCGGATCAGATGATACCGACGCCGCAGGTCGCGCGGGGGGAGCGATGAGGCCTGCGACCGGTCATGCGAGGTCGGTTGGTGGCCCACCAGCAACCACACTAAACCTTAAGAGCTTTGGAATACTTACCAAACACTCATTGACTCCAACATTGTTACCGCCAAAGTTGCCGCCAAGATGGCGCCGCTAACGACTTTTCGAGTCGTCGCTGCTAGCAGCCAGCTCCGACAACCGCTGCAAAGGGGCAAATAGTAAGACTGGCAGCCCATTTCAAGGCACCGGCAATGAAGAAAGAAGGAACTCGACAGCTGTTCAGAGGATGAGATAGACCACGATCTCAAGCTGCCCTTCAAGCCAAGCGCGGGGACGGCAATCGGTGCGATTCAACTCTACTACCTCACAGCGCCCCAAACGCCCAGTGGCTTCGTTCTTTATTACTTTGATCCGCCCCTGCCCGTTGCCAGATGGAACTTTGGCGTCCATCTTGTTTGATCTAAGCAGGATGCGCGCGCAATCGTCTCCACAAGCGCGTTGTCCCGGCCGAGCAAGAAGCGCTGAGAGTGTCTCGCGACGTTCAAATTGATGCTCCTCACCAAGCGCCGATCAATCTTTCGATGTGAATTGCTGCGCTTCAATCCGTACATGGCCAAGGCGTGGGTGCTATCAAGAGGCACCAACACAAGTGCTTCCGCTGATCCAAATCCGACTCCGGCCCAGGAAGGCTGAGGGGAGAAAGTTGTCAGAACTACCGGGGCGTCACTGACCACAAAAGCTGCGCCGGCAGGAGCCTCTAGTACGGACCAATGGCGGGTAGCCAGCACCTGCGCGATGTGCTGTCCCATTGGCAATGCCATAGACACCGACCACTGGTGGTCAACGTTCACTGTGAAGTCTCCGCGCGCGGTGAAATCGGCCAGCCCCTCTGCTCTCTCTCGCATTTCCCCTTCATCGAGACCAGCAAATTCTGGGCATCCGCGCAGCGAGGCAAGTGCCCTCTCATCGTTGGCAAAAGCCGTTTGAGTAAGGATCTTCACAAGCTGGCCGGTAGCTTCACCAACGCTCTGTATAAACTCCGGCGTCCGGACAGCGAGCGTTCCAACAAACAGAGCAATCGCTGCCCTGGCATCGTCTTGCAACGGGTTCCCACCGAGGAGTATCGGAAAAATGCGAGACGCATCGCTTTCGATCCTGCCGAGGGCTTGTTCCCATTCGAAGCGCTGCCTGCCGTCTTCGTCGTTAATTGTGTAGAGGTGCCCTACCGCTCCGGTATTCAAGGGTTGCTGGCGGCGCATCTGGTCAGTGGACCTGTCATAGACGGCAAGGCATTGATCCTGGCCAATGAATCCCTGCAAGAAGAAGCGCGGCAAATAGTGCTGACGCTTCGGTCCCTTCAGGACGGGGGGAGGCATAGGAACTGCGGCGATGGCGTCGTTCTGCATGGCGCAATCGTACCCACTGGTGGGCCACATTCAATCGCCGCTTAGGCCACCAATACGAAAGAGCACGAAATCGCATGTTTCGCACGTACCCCAGTCCGCGCGCGCACGTGTCTCCCCGCCACGCCTGCGCACTTCATAGGGTGCTTTTTCTGCGCTACCTGCGCACGGGCCAGCAGCAAGCCCAGCAAGGCTGTCGGGGACAATGAGGGGTCATGCCGCCACCTGCGAATCCCTGCACCAAATGGGGGTGATTGGTGAGGAGTTGAGCGGTCGTATGGATGCCAGACGTGCAGTCGCCAAAGAATGGAGGCAAGAGGGCATCCAATAGCGTCCAAGAAGAACGCAACACCACTTACAGTGTTTCAGGAAAGCTATGAAATGGGGTTGTGGAACACTTTTTTGGTTACAGCCCCTGTCCGGGCACTGTCGCCCCTCTCCCGCTGCCGCTTCTCCTGTCTCCCAACGGTCTTGCCGATATCACTGCTGCCCTGCCGCCTGCCGTCTCCTGCTTGAGAATTCTGACTCAGTGTTCTTTATGGTTACATTGGTACGCTGGTTACAGCGCGCTTGGAATCCATATATATACGCCCGGCCATCAGTCATCCGCAACTTGCATGTACTCAAGTGGGAGACCGAACTGCACACGCAGGCGCTCAAGATACTCTGCCGTTATGCAGTCAAGAGGTGCGTTTGACACAACAACCAGTGCCGCCGCCTCCAGGCCGTTCCCACGGTAAGAGTATTCCAGCAACTGTCCCAAGGCCTGCCTCACCGCACTGGAGGCTGTCTTGGCTGGCTTGATCTCGTAGAGGACGAACTGGCCATCCTGCTTAAGGGCGAGCGCGTCCGCAGAGCCCCCCGTGCCTGTTGGATGCTCGGACGCTACCAAGTCACCAAATTTCTCATGAAGCAAATCGATAAGGCGGTCTTGAATGACGTTCTGCCTGTACTGGATCGACCTCAACCCTACCTCTACCTCTGCGGTGCCGCTCGCAACACGGGATCTATGCCCTGGCAAGAATTTCACTCTTCCGGACTCGGAGGCCAAGTTGCGGAAGACGAACCAAGGGAAGAGGTTTCTGACATGATAGTCGTCCGCAAGATCACATTCGGTCAGGTGTGCCGACAGTGCGGCCGCCTGGTTCGCCCAATTGCCACCCGGATTGATGAATCCTGTATGTCGAGCAAACCATTCGATAGCATCCTTCTGTTTCTCCCTGTCGACGACAGTGTGATACCTATCGGGATGGATGGCCGCAAATGCTCTAGCCAAGACGAGGTGTGGCTTCTTAGAGATCAGGCCATCCGCTGACAATCTATCCAAGTCCGCCGCCAAGCGCTGGAAGTTCGCCGGTGTGCCATCAGCTGCGATCTTCTCGGTCAATTGGATTAGGCGAGAGCGTGCACGGTCGACGTCCGCCCTTCCGAGGGTTCCTCGGCCCGCATGACTAATGGAATTGTCCTGCTCCATCCAAATCGTATCGATAACGTTAGCGACTACTCCGCGACGCACAGCATCACTCACTGAATCGATAGTGCGGCGATAGTTCGGCAGCCACGCATGAAGTAGAGAATTGTTTTCATTAAGGAAACGATCTCTGAAATGTTCAGCGTCGGCGTCAAAATGGGGCGGAATGACGAATTTAGAAAGATAGGAATGCAGCTCAGGCGAGATTTCGACCCTATTCCTCTTATCGAAGGAGATCGTCGTTGGCTGCCCATTGGCTCGGTATCCAGCTGCGACTAGCCCTGGAGTGCGCAAAACTAGCTCACGCAGGAAACTGTCCAGGGGAAGATAGGGCCCATCCTTCTGATTGGGATGACTGTGGCAGTACACCGCAGTCACACCATCGTTTCTTACGACACGGGGATGAACAATTTCACGTGGCTTGTCGGTCCAATAGCCGACTCCCAGCAGGCGACTGCCTTCAACGAACTGCTCAAGATCGTCCATGCGCTCCATCGTGGTGGCTACCAAGAAGTGGCAGCTTCGTTCAACTCGTAGTACTTGAAGGGTAATGTTTAGGACGACTCGAATTTAGCAGTGAACGGCATAGAGGATCAGACCTTTGGCACGGGTTACCGTCTGCTGGAGACATGGTGTCGCCCACCTCAACTGGCGCGATGGCGGCAAGAGTTCCGCCCGTCCATCGGTCGTGTCAACCGTCGCAAAGCTGAGGAGATACGCTCAGCGCGTGAAGCGAAGCCGAGGCATGGGGTCCGATCATCTCGCGGGCGCCACTGTTGCGCGACTTCTTGGGCGTGCTGGGCCACCCCTTCCTCCTTGCGATGCTGGACTGACTCGGGCCATGCGCGGCCCATTCGTCCCGTAGCGAGCGTCCGCAGCGCTTACGGATCAGATTGAGGCGCCGGCCCTAGTACCTCAGCCGGAACACAACACGGTTCCGGAACAGGTGCTGGAGGCCCACCGAGCATAGCAAGAAGAGCACTACGCCTCCGACTAGCCCAATCCACCAAGTCAGCACTGCACCCGACCAGAGGCCGAAGGCGATAGAGCACACTAGAACCACGGAAGCCGCCCAATTAGGGATGCCGTACTCAATGCGAGCCTTACACCCTCGGCAGACTATCGCGCCGCGTGGCACGCGTCCCATGCACATCGGGCAGGTCATCTCATCGTCCATGTTCTCGGCTCGTTTGTTTAGACATCTGGAGCGATATCGGCCTACAGGGCGGAAACTTGTGTCCCCCGATCACAGCTACCTGCTGGCCTTGGCTAGCGAGGGTGTGGTAGTGCTAAAGACAGCGCGAATGCATCTGAAACACCATGCGAACGCATTGCGGACGCCGACCAGCTCGCTGACCGTATCGGTTAGTCTCTCGCCACTTCAGAAGCTGCCCGGCCACCCGGGTAGCCGGGCGCGTGGTCAGGCGCACCAGGAAGTCTGGGCGACACGCATCAAGGCTCTTGCGGACGTCGCTGGACATCAAATCAATATGGTGGGCCCACCAGGATTCGAACCTGGAACCAAGGGATTATGAGGCTCCACATTTTAGCCATGGATTCAACTACATAGGCCCGCGATTTTTCCCGAGCCTATGCCGTGGAACGCCTGCCGCGCCGGGTGCAGAAAGTTGAATTTCCCGATGCGAGGCCGGGTCAAGCGGCTATTGCGAAGGGCTCTACGAGCGCGGCCAGCAGATCCATGGCCGCTGGATTTGCATGCTCGGCGTCGCCGCGCTGATTGAATCGGGTCCAGTCGGCTTGAGCTAATCGTTTCAGTTCCGCTGGTTCGACTGGAAGCCACTTCATCGGCCAGAACGGCAGGCGGCGTTGCCCCACCCGGCCCCGCTGCAGCTCCACTAGCCCGTTGTGGCTGCTGGCGCCCAACACGCGGGAGTACGCCACCGACAACCCGTCTTCCGGCCCCTCCAGGTACTGGAGGAAGCGATCGCCATCGAAGAGGAGCACCCCCGTAACCCCAGCATTACGGTTAAACCGGGCCGCGTCGTCCACAATCTGATCCAGCTTTCCGTTGGACAGGCCCAGCTTGTCGCCGGCGATTCCCTCGCCCGCACCACTCACGTATACAACCGCCCTGATGGGCATGCCGCACCTCCTTGATGAGTCACGACCCTATCAGCAGCGGGCTCAGGCGAGCGTGAGGTAGCGACGATCTGCGCAACAGTTCAGGAAATCGTGATGCTGAATGCGGACGACCATCACAAGATGGAGGCATCGTTCGGGAGAACATCCGCCAAAATTTCTTGGTACGCCGCAATGCCCGATACAGGCCTTTTCTACGTTCTAGACCTTGATGCAGTACGCAACCGCGATGGCAACCTCGACCGCGTGACCGCAATCAGCGTCCGCTGCAACCACTGCAAGCACATCACGCATGCCAAGGCGCCGAATCTCGAGACCATGCAAGGGGGCACCCTACTCGCGTGCGCCGGATGCGGCGAGCGCCAGGCCGTCAGCAACGCCCGCCTAGTCGAATGCGACCATGTGCTGGGGCACACCTTACCCTTCGCGATGCCAGCCTGATCCGCCCATGTGCGGCCGGTTCGTCCAGCTCCCCGTTGTCGACTTCGGCCAGCCGGGGCTGGCTGACCTTGCCCTCGGCCTGGCCGAGATCCAGCCCAGCTACAACCTGGCGCCGACGCAGCGCGCATCGGTGATCCTAGACCGGGGCGAGGGCCGACAGGTCACACGGTTGGCTTGGGGTCTGCTGCCGTTCTGGGCCAAGGCCAAGGGCCTGCAGGGCTCGACCATCAACGCCCGGATCGAGACGGTGGCCACCAAGCCAGCGTTCCGGTCGGCCTTCAAGAAGCGCCGCTGCGTGATTCCCATGGCCGGCTACTACGAGTGGTCGGTGAACCCCGAGGACGGGAAGAAAGACCCCTGGTTCATCCACACAACCGGGCCGCTGCTGGCCGCTGGCCTGTGGGAGGACACCAGCCCGCTGTTGCCCGACGGCAACCTGGGCACCTTCACTGTTATCACCGGCGACAGCAGCGGCGTATCCGCCGACATCCACGACCGCATGCCGGTATGGCTGCACGCCGACCAGCTCGATGACTGGACGGCCGGGAGCCCCGACGACGCCATGGCAATGCTGCTGGCCAGCGAGCCGCCAGCGATGGAGGCTTTTCGCGTCAGCCGAGCGGTGAACACCCCGCGCAACAACACCGAGCAGCTGCTGCAGCCCGTCGGCTGAGCGGATGCCGTCAGGTGTCTACTCGCCCCAGCCGAAGGGCGGCTTGATGTGCAGCTTGGCCAACCTGTTCGCCCGCACCGCCTCTCGATAGGCCTGGATCTTGGCCACGTCCTCGCGCAGGCGGGTCTCGTGCCTGGTCACCCACATCTCGGCGCCGGCGCGACCCTGCTCGTAGCTGGTACACCAGCGGAATGGCCCGCCGGGACCATGCCGGTGCCGGTCGAGACTTGCGATCCAGATCCCGTCGTTCACGCGTTGCATCAGTACGACCACCCACACGCCGCTGCAGGCGATGACCGTGGGGGCATCGTCGGGGAGGCTGGCAGATCGCGTCGTCCAGCAGAAGTCGGGGGGCAGCGGCATGGCCGGAAGCATACGGCTGAGCGTCGCAATGGCTGCGACGGGTCGATGGTGGCCAGACAGCTGAGAAGGAGAGCGACGGCGGAGCGAGGATAGGACTCGGGTTGCCGTCTTCCCCTTAATTGGGAATTTATGCCGCGCCCATCGGAACACCGCAATTTCTGCAACCCGACATTTCAAGTGAAGATTAATTCAATAAAAACAATCACTTAATTAGATTTCTCAATAGCAACAATACGGCAACCTTAGGGCAACTAGATTGCTCAATCTGACCGCAACCGGACGGCAGAAAAATGTCCTTATAAATCAACGACATTGCATCGCACCCTCCAGAAAATTGCCCTAAATTATCATCCACTGCAATCTCTCTTTCCCCATAAATTCAAACACTTACACGGCATGCGAAAGTGAGGTCGCAGAAATTGCCATTTTCCGGACACCCCCCATCCCCTAAACGGGAAGCACGGGTGACGCAACGCCCTCATGGCGCTGCGGAATCGCCCCGTTCCGCGCAGGGAACCGCAGGGCCAGCAGGTGCCTGGGAACCCCGGAGAACGCCATACAGGGCCGAGGCTGGGTCGCTCCGCAGGGAGTGCAGAAAAAACACCCTATGAAGTGCGCAGGCGTGGCGGGGAGACGAGTGCGCGCGCCGGGGGACAGAGGGCAGAATGGGGGCATGACCATCACCGCCCCGCTCCCCGCGCCGGTTGTCCGGGTGCCACCGGCCGGCAGCGCCTTCACCACCAGCACCGACGTGGCCGCGTTCTTCGACAAGCGCCACAGCCATGTACTGCGGGCCATAGAAGGCCTGTTGAGCGACTTGAGAGAGCACATCCAGTGGCCGGAACGGGCGGACCTGGATGACCAAGGGGACGACGAGGACCATCAGCCCAAAATTGGGCTGATGGTCCCCGACGATCTGTTCGAGGCCGCAGAGGTGGAGGTCAGCATCGGAAGTGGCGCCGTCCGGCGCGACCCGGTCTACCACCTGAGCCGCGACGGGTTTGCCCTGTTGGCGATGGGCTTCACGGGCAAGCAGGCCCTCGCGTTCAAGCTGGCCTACATCTCGGCGTTCAACGCGATGGAAGCCAGCCTGCGCCAGCCCTATGTGGCCCGCCTGGCTGAGGATCTGGAGTTCGCACGGGGCATTCGCCTCAAAGACAAGCTCATGCTCCACGAGCAGGCCCGCAAGTCGTCCCGCGCATTGAGCACAGCCACCAACGAAGACGAACGCCGCCAGGCCTACTGGCAGCTGTATCAGATCAACACGACCCTGGGTGTTCCAATGCCCACCATGGAAGCATTGGGAGTAACGCCCTTGTCCACCCACAACCGCTTGCCACACAGCCCAGACCGGAACGATGGCTGAGTCCAGACACAAGAAGGCCGCCCGTAGGCGGCTCGTGCTGCGCTGTGTCGTGGCTCGAGTTACGGGCTGGGCAGGCGAGCCTCGGCCACTGCTCTGCTCTCTAGATCCCGTCCAGACTTCAGCTCCCAGAGCCGACTACACCGCAGATTGTGGCTGCCTGAGCGGTTGCGCTCCCTCTGCTAACCCTCATATAGGGATGAAGGCGCCGGACTGCTGACCGACTTCTTGCCTCTGTAGTACCACTAAGGAGATTGCCATGTCCAAGGAAAAAAAAAGCACAACTCTCCAGGTTTCGGGCCCTGATCGTGATCCGAACCTAATGAATAAACTCACAGCGAGCGATATTGCCGTAGAAGCGGTACATGCCGCCATTCAGGCGGTCCCTGCTGTGGGACCGGCTGCGAGCGCGATGCTTAAACTTGCCGTTCAGTCACCGAGCCAGAAGCGGACTTCGGAGTTCTTCAATCACGTTCACAATGACCTAAGAGCCGTCGAAGACAAGCTGTCAAGCCTACCTGATGAACTCTTTGAATCAGGGGCATACTCTTCAGCTCTTATCAGCACGACCCATATTGCACTACTGACAAGAGAGCCGGAAAAGATTGATGCACTGAGGGCTGCAATGCTCAACGTTGCCCTTCATGCCAGCGATGATGAGGCTTTCAATCAGATGCGAATTGCGGCCGTAAGGGACATGACCAGCATCCATATCAAAGTGCTTCAGTTCTATGCAGCGAGACGGCCAGATGTCGTAGAAAGACTGGGGAAGGATAATAGGGCAATCACCCCCTCTGACTTTGAGACACCGTTACGGGCTTCTTTTAGACCTGACCTGCCCTTCTACATTGTAGAGAGGGCCTGCCGTGAGCTTGAGTCTGCAGGACTGATTTCTGTACGGCCAGGCTTCTACAAAATCATGTCTGGAGACAATTTCGCCACGATGCTTCCCACGGCCTTTGGTTCAGTTGTCCATGGATTCATTACGCTCCCGGCAGAAGTCAGCCCGCTAACACCGGCGGAGTAAGGTCGCTCAGCACAGGTCGGAAGTACTAGGTCTCCAACACGAGTGGATCCGTTACCAGCGAGACACTTTCGACGACGCGAAGCTGCAGTTTGTCCATCTTGGTTATCCCCAGACAGATGCACCCAGCACTGCATCTAGAACGCACACGGGAAGGCCGCAGTTAAGCGGCCTTCCTTCCTGAAGGCATGAGGTCAGTGACCGCCCAATCTGCTGCTGGCAACATCGTAGTAGTGCCCGGTCATCTCGATACCAGTCCAGCGGTAGCCCTCAGCATCCGCGGCCACCAAGGTTGTGCCGGAACCTGCAAAGGGATCGAGGATGCGGCCGCCCTGCTCGCAAATGCGCACCAGCTGCCGCATGAGGTCGGTCGGCTTGCCGGTCAGGTGGTGTTTGTCCGCTTTGCGCACCGCCTCGCGGAACACGCCCGGCAGCGTGGGTGCCGCCCGGCCCAGCGGCATCTCGCCCTTGCTGCCCCACACAACGTACTCGGCCTGATTGGAGAAGCGCCCACGCTGCGGCCGCACGCCGCCCGTCTTGTCCCAGACCGCCACACCGCGCCAGGTAAAGCCGGCACATTGCAGCGCGTCGGTGGTCAGCGGCAGTTGCCGCCAGTCGGTGAATAGCAACACCGGTGCGCCATCCCGCAGGACGCGGTTGCATTGCGCCAACCACAGCTGCATCCACGCCAGGTGTGACCGCTGGTCGCGTTCGTCGCTGGGGAAGTCGGCATGCAGGTGCGGGCCACCACTCTGCATGTACTTCTCGTTCGGACTGCGCTGACGGGCAGAGGCATGCGTGCCGCCGCTAGCGTATGGCGGATCAGTGATGAGAGCGTCGAAGCTGTTGGCCGGCAGAGTCGGCAGGACGGTCAGGGCATCGCCGTGGATCAGTTCGTTCTTCATGGGTAGAGCCTTCTTCGTGGTGTCGCTCGCGGCGATCCGTGGAGAGGCTCTGGGCCTTCATGTGGTTCATGTCCCCACACCGGGGGCATTTCATTTGCAGGTCATAGTCGCCGGCCGCTTTGGCTAGCAGGCGCGCACAGGCGCCACAGCGCAGGTTCTGCCGTGCTTGGTTCATGCCGCTGCCGCTCCCAGCTCAAACGCATCGAATCGGATCACCTCTTGGCCCAGCCACTCGTTGATCGCGGTCATGCGCGTCTGCAGCGGGGCAAGCTCCATTGCCGCCCACACCGCCGCTGCGTCCCGGATCGAGCCAAAGCCGCCGCTGTTCTGCGGAACGATGCCAAGCAACTGCGGAGGCACGCGCAGCGCTGCCAGCATGTCATCGCGGGTCACGCTCTTGATGCCGGTGAACTCATCCCTTGCCGCCACCTCGCTGACCGGGATCACCTGCAGGCCGTCCTTCTTCCCGTTGGGCGAGTGCACGAACAGGTTCTTGAAGTTGCCCGGCCCGCGCGACTGCCGCAGTGCATCGCGCAGCGCATCCACGTCCATACCCTCGGGCTGGGGGTCGGTCATGTAGAGGATGTAGCCGGCGTGCGATCCGTTGTTGTAGTACTTCCGCCGGAACAGCGTGGCCGACTCGTTGAGCAGCGCGGCCTGCACGGCCGGCATCCATTCCGGCAGTCCGTAGATTTCCTGATCGGCATCAGCCTCCCGCAGCTGGAACACCTCACCGGCTGGAAACTCATGCTCCACCCGCCCGGCGCGCACCTGAAAGAACTCACCGGGCTGCACGCCACGGCGCACGTACTGCGCCAGTGGTACGGCCAGGCCGTGCGCGGCGCCTGACATGGCACGGCGCCGCTCGACATACCCCATGCCGAAGGTGGTGTAGTCCAGCGCCAGCTGCGAGAACGCCTCGCGGCTCAGCAGTCGGTGCGGTCGGAACGTGCGCACCAGCATGTTTCGTTTGAATGTCAGGCCGCTGTGCAGGTACGGGTTGGAGCGTGTCGTGCGGGACAGGCCGTGCAGATCCACCGGCGGCTCGAAGTAGCGGCCATTGCGCCAGCATTCGAGGTAGTCGAGGAAGCCGCGCGACTCCAGCACAGGGCTGGCCTCGCCGAAGGTGAAGGCTTCGATACTCACCGGCGGCGCGACAATGGCGCCCTGGTCGGTGTCGGTCATCAGAAAATCTCCATGGTGCCGCGCGCAGCCTGCCCGCCTTCCAGCGGTTCATTCTGCAGCGCGTGCATGAGTGCCCAGGCCAAGTCGGCATGGCCAGTGGTACGCGAGCGCCCGGCGGTGTAGGTCACCTGGCGCCCGCTCGGGGTGATGGTTTTCTGGATCGCCAGCAGCGATTGCGTGAGGTCGGTCCAGCCGGCGTCGTACTCCAGCCGTTCGTCATTGATTACGTCGTAGGCTTTCAGCACCAGTCGCGTTTTCACCTCGGGCGAGTAGTTGAAGACGGTCACACCGGGGAAGAACTGGCGCACCAGCTGTGCAACGCCAGTGCCCATGCCGGTCGCGTCCACGCCGATGTAGGTCACCCAATAGCGCTTGGTGATCTGTTCGATGAACGCGGCCTGGTCCTTGAATTCCATGCCCTTGAACTGATGCCGTTCCAGCACGCGGAACTTGCCGCCAGGCACCAGCGGCGGGGCCACCACCACGATGCCCGCGCTGTCGCCAGTCTCGGCCGGGTCGTAGCCGATCCATACGGCTCGGTCGCCGTAGGGACGGACGGCAAATGGCTTGTAGTCGTCCGCCCACTCGACCCAGCTATCGACCTGGCACGGCTGCAGCATCGTGAGCGGAAACACGCTGGCGCTGTCATCGACGAACTCGCACATCAGCAGATTGGCGAATTCCTCAGCGCTGTAGTCGCGGCGCAGTTCCTCGATATCGAACAGGTCACAGCCACGGCCCGCCGCATCTAGAACGGTCACGATCTGGCGCCAGATCGCGTCCTCACAACACCGGCCACCCATCAGGCGCGAGTGGCTCACATCCAGCTGGATCTGCTGGGACACCGAGCGCCCCTTGTTGAAGCGCTCGCCGGTCCAGAAATCGAAGGCTTCATGCGCCATGGTGGACGGCGTGCTGAAGTAGGTCTTGCGCCACTTCTTGTGCATCGCCATGCCGCTGGCGACCTTGTTCAGCTGGTTGAACCCGTAGGTCCAGAAGAACTCGTCAAAGTAGAAATTGCCGTGGTAGCCCTGTGCGGTGCGGGCGTTGGTGCCCAGAAAGAACAGCTCGGCGCCATTGGCCAGCGTGATCGGGTCGCCGGTCAGGTCACGGTCCAACACCTCTCGCACGAAGCCGCGCATGTAGCCGAGGAAGATGTGCGCCTGGCTCTTGGATGCGCTCAGGAAAATCTGGTTGCGGCCGGTGGTGAGTGCATCGATCAGCGCCTCGCGGGCGAAGTAGTAGGTGGCACCGATCTGACGCGACTTCAGGATGATGCGCGTGCGTTCGTTGCCCGCCCGGTACCAATCGCGCTGGTAGTCGAAACAACCATCTACGAACGCCGTCTGCAGGCGCTCGATCTCTTCCTCGCTGAACTCGTTCTTGCGCGCCTTCTTCTTAGGAGCTGCGTTGCGGTTTGCCACCGCCGGATTGAGGTCGGCCTCATTGCCACCGCCCTGGTACCGTTGAATGCGCGCCTGCCGCTCCAGCTGGCGGTGCAGCAGATCAATCTCTTTGAAGTCGCCGCCGGTCTTGCCTTCCTTGTGGATCAGGATGGCCAAGCGTGCTTCCAGCGCGCCGCCGATGCGCTCGACGGTGTCGGCGCGGTCCCATTCGTCGCGCGCCTTCCAGCTGTGGACTGTCTTCTCCTTCTCGCCGATAAGCGAGGCGATATCGCACACGCGCCAGCCCATCCAGTACAGGAACTTGGCTTGGCGTCGTGGATCGACGTGGAGTTTTTCGGCTACGCTGGTCACGTGAACAGGTTGCCCGCCGCCACGCGCGCGCGACACGAAAAACCCACGTAGAACAGCGCCTTACAAACTAATCGCGTTGCCGCTACAGCGCCCTCATTCGACCATGGGTCATCGCATCGAGAACCGATGCGCACCGACACCAGCAGAGGGCGAGATGGCCAGCAAAACCAAGAAGCGTTCCGAGTTCTTCCGTGTCGCCGTCGAAGGCGCCACCACCGACGGGCGGGTGATCGAGCGCCAGCAGATCGCGGACATCGCCGAAACCTACGACCCGCAGGTGTACGGCGCACGCATCTGGCTGGAGCACTTCCGCAGCACGCTGCCGGACAGCCCGTTCCGCGCCTATGGCGACGTGCTGGCGGTGAAGGCCGAGGAAGTGGAAATCGCCGGCAAGAAGAAGCTGGCGCTCTTCGCCCAGGTCGAACCAACCGATGACCTGGTCGACATGGTCAACGTGCGCAAGCAGAAGGTCTTCACCAGCATCGAGATTTCCCCGGAGTTCGCCGACAGCGGCAAGGCCTATCTGTTCGGCTTGGCGGTGACCGACTCTCCCGCCAGCTTGGGCACCAGCATGCTCGCCTTCTCGGCCCAGCACCCGGAGAACAGCCCGCTGAAGGACCGCAAGCAGGCCCCGGAGAACCTGTTCACCGAGGCCACCGAGACGGTCATCAAATTCACCGCCGAGGATGAGCCGGAGGCCCGCCCCGGCCCGGTCGCCGCGCTGCTGTCCACACTGGGCCTGGGCAAGAAGGCCGCGCCGGCACCTGCCAAGGAAGATCCCGAGTTCAACGTGGCCGAGTTCGCCGCTCAGCTGCTCGGTGCAGTGGGTGAACAGGATGCGGCCATGGCCAAGCTCGGCCAGGACAACCGCGCACTGCACGAGCAGGTGCAGGCGCTGTCCACTCAGGTCGCTGGCCTGCGCAAGAGGCTGGACGAAACCCCGCAGGCATTCACCCAGCGCCCGGTTGTTCCGGGTGGCAAAGACGTGGACGCCGCCAACATCACCGATTGCTGATCGGACCCTCTCTCAACATTCCGGAGCTACCCCATGCGTACCGAAACCCGCCGCCTGTTCGAGGGCTACACCCAGCAGGTTGCCACGCTGAACAACGTCAGCGGTGTGGCCAACACCTTCTCTGTCGAGCCGACCGTTCAGCAGAGCCTCGAAGCCCGCATGCAGGAGAGCAGCACGTTCCTGCAAGCGATCAACATGGTCGGCGTGAACGAACTGAAGGGCCAGAAGGTTGGCGTTGGCATCACCGGCACCATTGCCGGCCGCACCGACACCAGCGGCGATGGCGAGCGCAACCCGTCCGATCCGACCTCGCTGGTGTCCAACACCTACGAGTGCCAGAAGACCGACTTTGATACCGCCCTGCCCTATGCCCGTCTGGACGCCTGGGCACATCGCCCCGAGTTCCAGACCCTGATCCGCGACGCGATCATCCAGCGCCAGGCACTGGACCGGATCATGATCGGCTGGCACGGCACCAGCATTGCCATCAACACCAACCGCGTCGCCAATCCGATGCTGCAGGATGTGAACAAGGGCTGGCTGCAGAAGTACCGCGAGCATGCGTCCGAGCGCGTCATGACCGAAGGCGTCGATGGCAGCGGCAAGATCAAGGTGGGCGGTACCGGCGCTGACTACGGCAACATCGATGCCCTGGTGATGGACCTGGTCGCCAACATGATCGACCCGTGGCATCAGGAAGATCCCAGCCTGGTGGTGATCTGTGGCCGACAGCTGGTGCACGACAAGTATTTCCCGATCATCAACCGTGACAACGCCCCCACCGAGAAGGTCGCGGCCGAACTGATCTTGGGCGCCAAGCGCATCGGTGGCCTGCAGCCGGTCATCGTCCCGTTCTTCCCGGCCAAGTCGCTGATGGTGACCAGCCTCAGCAACCTGTCGCTGTACTGGCAGATTGCCTCGCGCCGCCGTCACATCATCGAACAGCCGAACAAGAATCGCGTCGCCAACTTCGAGTCGTCCAATGATGATTACGTGGTGGAGGACTACGGTCTGGGCGCGTTGGCCGAGAACATCGAGTTCGGGATCTGACCATGGCCGACACCCCCGCCAGCCGCCATGTGAAGCGTGCGCTCGCCTCGAAGGAGGCGGCGCGCACCGCCGGCAGCAACCTGATGGAAGGGACCACAATCTACCAGCAGATGCAGGTGCGCTTGGCTTCCGACCGCGCCCGCCTGAAGCAGATCCAGTCCACGCAGGGCAAGGCTCAGCTCAAGACTGCGCTGCTGCCGTCCTATGCCCCGTATCTGGAGGGCGTGCTGTCGGCGGACGCCGGCGGCAAGGACGATATCGTCTCCACGCTGATGCTGTGGCACTTCGATGCCGGGCTGTTCGATGCCGGCCTCGACATTGCGCGGTACGTCCTGGCGCACGGTCTGGATATGCCGGACACCCACAAGCGCACAGCGGCCTGCGTGGTGGCTGAGGAGATCGGCTTGGCCGCGCTGAACGCGCTCAAGACCAGCGCCCCGTTCGACCTGAATGTGATCGACCGGGCGGCCACGCTCACCGAGGGCCAGGACATGCCCGACGAGGTGCGCGCCCGTCTGCTGCTGGCGCGTGGACGCAGCCTGCTGGCCACCGATACTGAGGCTGCGCCGCTGAGCGCCAACGCAGTCGTCCAGGCCATCGAAGACCTGCGCACCGCCATCCAGCTGCATGACAGCTGCGGCGGCAAGGAAGACCTCAAGCGCGCCGAGCGCCTGCAGAAGAAGTTCGAGGCCAGCCAGTCCAACGACTGACCTCACACCGAGCGTACCCCGCGACCCCGCCGGCTCGGGGCTGATCACCAAGACCTCTCTCCCTTGGCGTGACGCCCCGACCACCGGCGACCTACGGACACACCATGAGCGCCTTCACCGCCAACGCATCGCTTGCACCCAAGCTCGCCCCCGTCACCGCCGGTGCATTCTGGCCGGAGATCGACGTGGACGCACTGCGGGAAGCCATCCGCGTTCCCGGTGATGTGCTGGCAGCACGGTTGCGCAGCACCGTGGTGATAGCCGTGATCTCGGTTACGCGGGAACTGAGCGCATGGCAGGCGGGCAAGGAAGCGGCCGGCTACGCCGCACTGGCTGACGTACCCGCACAGGTCATCGATGGCGAGTCGATCCTGCTGCTGCAGTACCGCCGGGCGGTTCAGTGCTGCACGGCTGTAGAACTGCATGAACGCTACCGCTCCTATGACGCCACCGCGCAAGGCAACCAGCGTGCGGACGATCTGACCCCGACCATTGATGAAATGCGGCGCGACCACCGCAATGCCATCAGCGATCTGCAGGGGCTGCGCCGGGTCACGGTGGAGCTGATCTGATGCGCGTCATTGCCCTGCAGGGCGACACGCTCGATGCGCTCTGCCATCGCCACCTGGGCGCAACGGTCGGGATGGTCGAGAAGGCCCTGGCATTGAACTACGGCATCAGCCTGCTCGGGCCGGTGCTTCCCATGGGCACCGAGGTGGAACTGCCTGACGTGCCCGCATCGCCCACCGGCGCCGCCACGCGCCCACTTGTCCAGCTATGGGATTGAAGATGACCGAACCAACCTCTACCGGCAGCATGGTGGCCCTGGCCACCGGCGTTGGCCTTGCCTCGCTGCTGCCGGGCATCGAAACCGACGCATTCATCGGCGCGTTCGCCGGCGGGACGCTGTTCGTCGTCTCGGTCAAGGATCTGTCGCTGTGGAAGCGCCTGATCTATCTAGCCATCAGTGTGGTGGCCGGCTACATGGGCGGTACCGAGGTCATGCGCCGGTTCGACGTGGCTTCCAGCGGCCTGGCTGCGTTCCTGTGCGCGGCCACCATCATCACCCTGACCCTGACCCTGATCGAGCGCAGCCGCACCACGATGCCGACCACCACCCGGTACTCACGGGAGAACGTCGATGACTGAATTCCTGACCGCCGCCACGCTCCTGTGCAGCGTAGCGATCTGCATTCGCCTGCTGACCTACCGGCCCATGCCAGGTGCCAACCATCGCCACGGCATCGCCTGGTGCGCCTGGCTGCTGACCACGGCCACCGGCGGCCAAGCCCTGCAGATCATGCTGCAGGGACCGCGCGCCACCGTCAGCATCTGGCAGCTGGTGCTGCTGATCGTGCTGCTGGTGGCCACCTACCGCTCTCGCGGCAACGTCGCCCATCTGTTCGGGAGCCGATGACATGCTCACCACCACCCTGCTCGCCCAGATCATGCAGTGCCCCCAGCAGCGCGCCCAGCGCTGGGCTGAACCGCTCAATGCCGCCATGAAGCGTTTCGGCATCAACACGCCGGTACGCGCAGCCTACTTCCTGGCACAGCTGGGCCACGAAAGCCTGAGCCTGGCCCGCACTGAGGAATCACTCAGCTACAGCCGCGAACGGCTGCTGGAAGTGTTCGGCAAGTACATCACCGGCCCCGAGGCGGCGGCGTTCGTTCACCAACCGGCCAAGCTCGGCAACCGCGTGTATGCCAACCGCAACGGCAACGGCAACGAGGCCAGTGGTGATGGCTACCTATTCCGCGGCCGTGGCCCGATGCAGCACACCGGCCGTGGGAACTACCGCAGCATGGGTCAGCTGATCGGCCAGCCGTTGGAAGAGCAGCCGGGCCTGCTGATCGAGCCGGAAATCGGCGCCATGGCAGCGGCGGCGTTCTGGCAGGTGAACGGCCTCAACGCCTACGCCGACCAGCGCGACGTACTGGCCGTCAGCCGCATCATCAACCTGGGCAACGCCCGCAGCCGCGCCACGCCCAATGGCATGGCCGACCGCACCGCCCGCACCAACCGCGCCCTGGCGGCGCTGGGGGCGCGCTGATGCTCTACCGCGCCCTTGCATTGGCCGCATTGGTACTGGCCACCGCAGGTCTTTTCAGCTGCCAGCAGGGGCGCGTCAGCCGCGCCACCGCCGCGCTGGACAAGGCCAATCGCGCCCTGGCCACTGCCAACGCCGAGAAGTCCGATCTGGCCGGCAAGCTGGAGCTGGCCCAAGGCACTACCCGCGTCGTGACCGAGTACGTGGACCGCGTACAGCTGGTGCGCGAGCGCGGGCACACCATCACCAAAGAGGTTCCCGTCTATGTCACTGCGTCTGCTGATTCTGCCTGCGCTGTTACTGCTGGCTTCGTGCAGCTCCACGACGCCGCCGCGAGCGGCGACCCCGCCGCCGGCCCTGCCGGAGATCCTGATGCGCCCGCCACCGGCACTCCGCTCTCTGCCGTCGCCGAAACCGTCGCCGGCAACTACGCCACCTGCCACGCCACCGTCGAGCAGGTAGTGGCCCTGCAGGAGCTGGCACGCAATCTGCACGCCGAGCTTGAGCGACAGGCGGGTGGACAGTGAAGAAGCCGCAGCTGCTGCGGCAGCACCTGGTCGCGGCCATCCCCGCGCTGACCAGCGACCCGGACAAGCTGCTGATCTTCGTGGACAGCGGTGGGCTGGCCGGCACCTACCGGCCGGGCCTGGCATTCGAGTACCGCTACACCCTCGATCTGGTGCTGACCGACTTCGGCAGCGCACCCGAGGCGGTCATGGTGCCGCTGCTGCAGTGGCTGACCCGTCACCAGCCCGAGCTGCTGGCCAACCCAACCAACCGCGAGAAGCTGACCTTCGAGGTGGACGTGCTGGGCGACAACCTGGTGGATCTGGCCATCAAGATGCCGCTCACCGAACGCGTGCTGGTCACCCGCAGCGCCGATGGCACCGTGCAGCTGCAGCACCTGCCCGAACCGCCCACCGAGGACACCCATGCCGATACTCTGACAGGCGGCATCTTGGTGGCCGACGGCGTGCAGATCGCCACCCTGCCGGCAATCACCGAATGAGCGAGGATCTGCAGCGGCTGGAAGCCTGGGCGGCACCGCTCCTGCGGCGTCTGCAGCCGGCCGAACGCGGCAAGCTGGCACGCAAGGTAGGTACGGCCCTGCGCCGGGCGCAGCAGCGGCGCATTGCCACCCAGAAGAACCCCGACGGTACGCCCTACACGGCTCGGCGCAATCCACCGCTGCGCCGCGCGAAGGCCGGTCGAATCAAACGGGGGGTCATGTTCGCCAAGATTCGACAGGCCCGGCACCTGCGCGTGCGTGTCACCCCCAACGAGGTTGCCGTGGGATTTGCCGGTCGCGTCTCGCGCATCGCACTGATTCATCAGGAAGGCCGTGCTGACGCCGTGAGCAAGGGTGGTCCCCGCGTGACCTATGCCCGCCGAAAGCTGCTGGGCTTCTCCCCAGCCGACGAGCAGCTGGTGCGTGATCTGATCCTCGACCATCTGCGCGAGCCGTAGCGTAATCACCACCATTACAAGGCCTGCGCGATGACCGCGCGCGCGCGCGATGGGAAGCTGCAACCACGCTCCCAGCCGATGCCGCCGTGTCTACCTTTACCGCCGTTGACCTGTCCCGACTGCCGCTGCCTGCCGTGTTTGAGCCGCTCCAGTTCGAGCAGCTGCTCGCCCGGCGTGTGGCCGAGTTCAAGCGGTACATGCCCGACTACGACGCCCTGGTCGAATCCGATCCGGTCTACAAGGTGCTGCAGGCCAGCGCCTACCGCGAGCTGATGCTGCGCGAGCAGTTCAACCAGCGCGCACGCGGTCTGTTCCTGGCCTATGCGATGGGCGCCGATCTGGACAACCTCGCCGCCCCCTTCGGTGTCACCCGCAAACAGTTGGCCCCTGCCGATCCCGAAGCCGGGACGCCGGCCGCGTTCGAAACAGATACCGAGTTTCGACGCCGCATCCAGTTGGCGCCGGAAGGCCTTTCGGTGGCCGGACCAGAGGGCGCCTATATCTTCCACACGCTTTCGGCCGACACCGCCGTGCTCGATGCCAGCGCCACCAGCCCGGCGCCAGGGGAGGTCGTGGTAACCGTACTGGGGCGGGACGGCAATGGCACGCCCTCGGCCGCGCTGCTGGCCAAGGTCAACGACCTACTGCAGAGCGGAGAAGTCCGCCCGCTTACCGATCTTGTGACCGTCGCGCCGGCGCAGATCGTCAGCTACACCGTCGATGCGGACCTGACCACCTTTGACGGCCCGGATGCGGCCGTGGTGATCGCCGAGGCCAGACGACGGCTGGCTGCTTACATGAGCGAGGCGCACCGTCTCGGCCGCGATATCGCCGTATCGGCCATCTATGCCCAGCTGCACACAGAGGGCGTGCAACGCGTTCGCCTGCGCAGCCCCACGGCCGATCTGAGCATCAGCCGCACGCAGGCCGCGTACTGCGCCTCGGTCACGGTGAACCACGTGGGCACCGATGAATAGCGCCAGCCTGCTGCCGCCCAACGCAACGGCGTTGGAGCGCGCTTTGGAAGCGGCAGATGCCACAGTGATGGCCATGCCTATGCGGCACGGCCAGATCAAAGACCCGTGGACGTGCCCAGCCGAGTTCCTGCCGTGGCTGGCTTGGGAAATGTCGCTCGATACCTGGGACAGCGCCTGGCCTGAGCACATCAAGCGGCAGCGCATTGCCAGTGCCATCACCATCCAGCGTCACAAGGGCACTGCCGGCAGCGTGCGCGAGGTGATCGAATCGTTCGGCGGCTCGGTGGTCATCCGTGAGTGGTGGCAGCAGGAGCCACGCGGCATCCCACACACCTTCGAACTGGTGCTGACCCTCTCTGGCCGCCCCGGCGCAGATCCGTCGGCCAAGTACGTCGAGGACGTAATCGCCGAGGTCACCCGGACAAAGCCGGTGCGCTCCCATTTCACCTTTACCCAAGGCACCGAGTTCGCAGGGAAGCTCGGGCTGGTCGCGGCCCTTCGAGCCACTTCCTACCGACGCCTGCAGATGACCACTGAGGATTGATCCCATGCGATTGAAGTTCACCACCCGTGGCCGCGCCGCCCTGGTCAATGCCGCGCACACCGGCACCAAGGCCGTCACCGTGACGCAGATCGGCGTGACCGATCGAGCGTTCACACCGGACCCTGCCGGTGGCGACCTGGTGCTGCCAGGCGAGCGCAAACGACTGACCACTTTCGGTGGCAAGGCCGTTGCCGATGACGTGGTTCACCTGACCGTGCGCGATGAATCGAACGATTCCTACCCCCTACGCGGAATCGCCCTCTATCTGGAAGACGGCACCCTGCTGGCGCTCTACGGGGGCTCGGAGGTGATCCTCGAAAAGTCCTCGCAGGCCTTGATGCTGCTGGCCCTCGACTGGATCCTGGCCGACATGGACGCCAACCAGATCCAGTTCGGGAATACCGATTTCCTCAATCCCCCTGCGACAACCGAGGTGCAGGGCGTGGTCGAGCTGGCAACGGCGGAAGAGGCCATCACCGGCAAGGACAGCCAACGTGCGGTAACCCCCAGCGCGCTACTGGCCACGCTGGACGGACGGCTGGGCAAAGGGGCGCCCTCAACGCTGGGCAAGGCGATGATGGGCCGAGGCGATGCCGCAGAAGTCCGCACTGATCTTGGGCTCAAGAGCGCTGCGCTCAAGGATGAGGGAAGTGGTAAGGGACTGGACGCCGACAGCGTGGACGGGAAGCACGCCGACGACTTCGCACCCAAGGTCCATACGCACAAGCTGGTCGATATCACCGACCTCTCTGTGACCCAGCTCGTGCCACCCGGCATCGTCGGTCACTTCGCCATGGATACGCCACCGGAAGGTTGGCTGCGTTGCAATGGCGCCGACGTGAGCCGCACCACCTATGCAGCCCTGTTCGCTGCCATTGGTACGCGGTTTGGCAGCGCAAACGGATCGACCTTCCGCCTTCCTGACCTTCGCGGAGAGTTCATCAGGGGGTGGGATGCCGGACGGGGCATCGATCCGTCACGTGCCTTCGGATCGACCCAATCGGACTCGATTCGGACCCACGAACATCCTATGTATGCAGCAGCCGGTGGGGGCGACCGATGGCGCCTCAGCAAGGATCTTGCCGGAGCCGTCGGCGTTGTCTCCTCAGATGGCAGCACTGTTGACGACTACGGCCTCTACCTTGGCACTGCACGTGGAAACCTTGGCGACGAAACGCGTCCGCGCAACGTGGCGCTCCTGGCCGCGATCAAGTATTAGGAGAGGCGATGAAGACCAAGACTGTGTGGCAATGCGATCCCGACGGCTACCTTGTCGGCCCAACGATGGCCGATGAAAGCCCTCTCGAATCGGGCACCTACCTAATCCCTGCTGGTGCGGTGAGCGTGAAGCCGCCCCATCTGCTGACCGTCAAGCAGGAATGGCGATGGAATGGCACCGCGTGGCAGGCCGTGGACGTTCGCCCGCCTGTTCCTGTGTTGACGCCGGCAGAGCGCCTTGCCGCATTCCTGAAGGCCAACCCAGACGTGAACGCCCTGATTTCCGGCTGAAGCCGTGTAGGCAGCGGAGTTACGCCCCGCGCTACGTGCGCGCGCGAAAGTTGCCGGCGAGCATGGCCCCATGGATAGCGGCCTGCCACAGAAAGTAAGCAACCTGATGCGCGACGGCGTGGTGACCGAGGTCGATCACGCCGCCGCGCTCTGTCGTGTGCGCAGCGGTGAACTGGAAACCGCGTTCATCCCATGGCTGACGCCCGCCGCAGGCAAGGTCCGGGTGTGGCTACCGCCGAGCCGCGGCGAGCAGGTCCAGCTGCTCTGCATCGACGGTGACCTGGCCAACGCGGTCGCCGTGCCCGGAATGTTCAGCAACGCGTTCCCGGCGCCGTCCAGCAACCCGGATCTGGTGCTGATCCAGTTTGCCGACACCGCCACCGTGGCCTATGACAGCGCCGCCCACGCCCTCGCAACCAACCTGCCCGCCGGCGGCACCGTCAGCATCGTGGCCGACGGCGGCCTGCACATCACCGGGCCGGTCACCATTGAGGGCAACGTGTCCATCACCGGCAAGGCCGAAGCCAGCGAGGATGTGATCGCCGGCGGCGTCAGCCTCAAGCAGCACGAGCACCGCGACGTGCAGCCCGGCGGCGGTACTTCGGGACCGCCGGCGTGATCGGCATGGATGCCATCAACGGTGGCAGCGCCGAGGGCACGGCACACCTGGTGCAGTCCATCCGCGATGTGCTGACCACCCCACTCGGTTCGCGCATCCAACGCCGTGACTACGGTTCGCTGCTGCCGGAACTGATCGACCAGCCGTTCAATGATCACACCCGTCTACAGCTGTTCGGTGCCACCGCCACCGCCCTGATGCGGTGGGAGCCACGGATACGGCTCACCCGCGTTGCGCTCGCCCAGGGCGGTGCTCCCGGCGTCTTTGTGCTCGACCTGGACTACCAGCACGCGGGTAGCCGCCAACCACGGCGCGCCACCGTCCCACTTCGCTTCCAAACCCCATAACGCAGGAGTTACCCATGGCTCAGGACTATCACCACGGCGTGCGCGTCATCGAACTCGATGGCGGCATCCGTCCCATCCGTACCGTCGCTACTGCCATCGTCGGCATCGTCTGTACCAGCCAAGATGCGGACGATGCAACCTTCCCCATCGACACCCCGGTGCTGCTGACCGATGTGCGTGGCGCCATCGCCAAGGCGGGCACTAAGGGCACACTCGCAGGTGTGCTGGGCGCCATTGCCGATCAGTCCAACCCGGTCACCGTGGTGGTGCGCGTGGATGAAGGCGAGGACGCTGCGACCACGACCAGCAATGTCATAGGCACCGTTGCGGGTGGTCGCTACACCGGCCTGCAGGCGCTGCTGGTAGCCGAGAGCAAGCTCGGCGTGAAGCCGCGCATCATCGCCGCACCGGGGTTGGACACCGAGGCTGTCACCACCAGCATCGCCTCAATCTGCAAGAAGCTGCGCGCCATCGCCTATGTCGGCGTGGGCGAGGCCAAGACCGTCTCGGAAATCCTGCTCTACCGCAAGAAGTTCGGCGACCGCGAACTGATGATGATGTGGCCCGACTTCCTGACCTGGGACACTACGGCCAAGAAAGAAGCCGTCAGCTACGCCACGGCCCGCGCCCTCGGCCTGCGCGCCCTGATCGACCAGCAGACCGGCTGGCACAAGACCCTGTCCAACGTGAAGGTGCAGGGCGTTACCGGCATCAGCGCGGACGTGACCTGGGATCTGCAAGACCCCCAGACCGACGCCGGGCTGCTCAATGCCGCTGCGGTGACCACCCTCATCAACAGCCAGGGCTACCGCTTCTGGGGTTCGCGCACCTGCAGTGATGACCCGCTGTTCGCCTTCGAGTCGGCCACGCGCACTGCGCAGATCCTGGCCGACACCATCGCCGAGGCGCAGATGATCTACATCGACAAGCCGCTTCACCCATCGCTGGTGAAGGACATGATCGAGACGATCAACGCCAAGTTCCGCGAGTTGAAGAACGGCGGCTACGTGATCGACGCCAACGCCTGGTACGACGAAGCAGCCAATCTGCCCACGCAGCTCTCCAGCGGCCAGCTGGCCATTGACTACGACTACACCCCGGTGCCGCCGCTGGAAAGCCTCAACCTTCGCCAGCGCATCACCGACCGCTACTTCGCCGACTTCGCCAACCGCATCACCGCCTGATGCACTGAGGAACCGCTCCCATGTCCCTGCCCAGCAAACTGAAAAACCTCAACCTCTTCAACGATGGCGCCAGCTATCTCGGCCAGGTTGTCGAGGTGAAGCTGCCCACCCTGACCCGCAAGATGGAAGAGTTCCGCGCCGGCGGCATGGTCGGGCCCATCGATATCGACCTCGGCCAGGAGAAGATCGAACTGGAATGGAAGTGCGGCGGCCTGATGCGTGACGTGCTGCGCCAGTACGGCGCGGTGCGCCACAACGCCGTGCAGCTGCGCTTCGCTGGTGCCTACCAGCGCGAAGACAGCACCGAGGTCGATTCGGTGGAAATCGTCGTCCGTGGTCGCCACACCGAGATCGACGCCGGTACCGGCAAGGTCGGCGACGACACCGAGTTCAGCACCAAGACCTCGGCCAGCTACTACAAGCTGAGCATCAACGGCCGCACCGAGATCGAAATCGACATGGTCGGCATGGTGTTCATCGTGAACGGCGTGGACCTGCTCGCCGCCCAGCGCCGCGCCATTGGCGCCTGATCCCCCAAGCGCCGAGCCGCTCCAAGGCCCGGCCGCCCCCCCTTCCTGAGAGAGACGCACCATGACCGCCAAGACCCACATCGCCATCGCCCCGAACACCATCGCGCTCGACTATCCCATCCAGCGCGGCGAGCAGACCATCGACACCATCACGCTGCGCAAGCCCAATGCCGGCGAGCTGCGCGGCATCAAGCTGGTGGATCTGCTGCAGATGGACGTGGGCGCGGTGGCCACGCTGCTGCCGCGCATCACCGAGCCGACCCTGACCGCTGCTGATGTGAACAAGCTGGACCCCGCCGACCTGGTCGCCATCGGCACCGCGACGGCAGGTTTTTTCTTGCCGAGGGCGCAGCAGGAATTCCTCGGTGTGTAGAGGATTACATGGCCGATATCGCGGTGATCTTTCCGTTCACGCTCACCGAATTATCGGCCCTTTCGCTGTCTGAACTGATCGAATGGCGCGAGCGCGCCCGTGTAAGAAGTGGAGCCGAGCCGTGATACCGTCCACCCATGGTCACCGTGATCGCCATCGTTGTTGCGCTGCTCCTGCTCGGGTTCGTCCTGGCGCTGCTGGTGTGGGCGTTGAGCGCGCTCTGCCGCCTGCTGGCCGTGTTCGCTCCCGATCCGTCCGATACCACGCCGCCGTAGGTGGCGCGCCGGTTGTCGTCGCATGAGCGGCGGCAACCTTCGCCTGCAGGTAGTCCTGCAGGCACTCGACCAAGCTACAGCGCCCTTCCGCAAGGTCATGGCTGGCAGCAAGGGGCTGGCCGGCGCCCTGCAGGAGCAGCAGGCGACGCTGCGCCGGCTCAATAGCGCCCAGCGCGATGTGAGCGCGTACCGCCAGCAGCAACAGGCTATGCGGTCCACCCAGCAGCGCTATCAAGAGGCCCAGGTCCGCGTCGCCGCCCTGGCCCGGCAGATGGCCACCGCTGGCACAACGACTCGCAAACTCAGCCGTGAGTTCGCTCAGGCCAAGACCGCCGCCGCCCAGCTGAAGAACCAGCATCAGCAGCAGGCCGTCGAGCTGCAGCGTCTGCGCTCCGGTCTGGATCGTGCTGGCATCAGCACGCGCCAGCTCGGCGCCCATGAGCGCAAGCTACGCACCGATATCGCTGCCGCCTCGCAGCAGATGGAACAACAGCGCACTCGCCTGGCCGCACTGGATGCGGCTCAGGCGCGTAGCCAGAAGATCCACAGCGCCGGCATGAGCGCAGCAGCCCACGGCGCTGGCGTCGCACTGGCCGCATTCGGTGCGCTGCGCGCCCAGGGTCTGCCCATCGCTCAGGCCATGGAGTTCGAGTCCGCCATGGCCGACGTCAAGAAGGTGGTCGACTTCGACACACCCGACGGCTTCGAGAAGATGGGCAACGATATTCAGGAACTGTCCCGGCGCCTGCCAATGGTGCCCACCGACATTGCCAAGATCGTCGCCGCCGCTGGCCAGGCTGGCATTGCCAGCAACGAGCTGACCCGCTTCGCCGAGGACGCGGCGAAGATGGGCGTGGCCTTCGACACCACCGCCGAAGACGCCGGCCAGACGATGGCCACTTGGCGCACCGCCTTCCGCATGGGCCAGGATGACGTTGTCGTGCTGGCCGACAAGATCAACTACCTGGGCAACACCGGCCCGGCCAGCGTCCAGAAGATCAGCGAGGTGGTGAACCGTATCGGTGCGCTCGGTGAGGTCGCCGGCCTCGGTAGCGGCCCGCTGGCTGCGCTGGGCGCCACGGTGGCCGGTATGGGCATCGAGTCGGAAGTGTCGGCCACGGGCATCAAGAACATGCTGCTCACCCTGTCATCGGGCGAGGCGGCAACGGCCCGTCAGGTGGCATCGTTCGACAAGCTCGGCCTCAAGGCGGGCGACCTAGCCAAGGCGATGCAGGACGACGCCGGCGGCGCCATTCTCGACGTGCTGGAGAAGCTCAAGCAGCTGCCCAAGGCGGAGCAGGCGGCGACGATGACACAGCTGTTTGGACGCGAGTCCATCGGCGCGATCGCTCCGCTGCTGACCAACCTCGACCTGCTGAAAGAGAACTTTGGCAAGGTCGCCGATGAGCAGAAGTACGGCGGCTCGATGAACGCCGAGTACGCCGCGCGCGTTGGTACGGCGGAGAACGGCCTGATCCTGCTGAAGAACAGCGCCATCGTGCTTTCCCAGCGCATCGGCAAGACCCTGCTGCCTACGGTGAAGGAACTGGCCGCACGGGTGGCCAAGGTCGCCGACCGCATGGCCGAGTGGGTGAAAAACAACCCACAGCTGGTGGCCACCATCGCCAAGCTGGTCATCAGCGGTACTGCCCTGGCCGTGGCGCTGGGTGGCCTGCTGGTGGCCGGTGGTGTCGGTGCGATGGCGCTGACGCAGATCCACAAGGCTGTAACGCTGCTCAGCGGCGGCGGCGGTCTGGGCAAGCTGGTCGGCCAGGTACTTTCGCTGGGCGGGCGCGCGTTCCCAATGCTGTTCAACGTCGGCCGCATGCTGCTGCCACTGCTCGGCGGCATCAGCCTGCCGGTGCTGGCCATCGGCGCTGCTGTCGCGGTGGTGGCGGCGCTGGTGTGGAAGTACTGGGAACCGATCAAGGCGTTCATGATCGGCACGTGGCAGGGCATTCTCGACGTGGTCAGCCCGATCATGGATGAGCTGGCCACTGCGCTCGAACCGCTCGGCCCGGTGTGGGACATGGTGTCCGACGCCATGGGCAAGGCATGGGATTGGGTCAAGAAGCTGTTCGCCCCGTTCGAGGCCACCAGCGAGCAGCTGCAGGGCGCCACTGATGCCGGCCGGGGCTTCGGCCACATCCTGGGCAACGTGTTGACTGTAAACCTGCGCATGGCGGTGAAGGCCATCGGTTGGCTGGTCAGTGTGTTCACCACGATTCTCCCCGCGATCCAGAACGCCATAGGCGGCGCATGGACCTACCTGCAGGGCGCATGGAATCTGATCGTGGGCCTGTTCACCGGCAATGGCGAGAAGATCCGCTCGGGCCTGAGTGCGATGTGGGCAGGTGTGAACCAGATCCTGCTCGGCTGGCCGGCGCAGATGATGCAGGCCGGCATCGACATGGTGCAGGGCCTGGTCAACGGCATCGTGTCCAAGGGTGGTGCTGCCATGGAGGCCGTCGCCGGCATCGCCTCGGGAGTGGTGGGCAAGTTCAAGGGCATGCTCGGTATCCACAGTCCGTCGCGCGTATTCGCACAGTTCGGCGACTTCACCATGCAAGGTCTGGCCGGTGGCCTCGACCGCAGCCAAGGCGAGCCGCTGCAGCAGGTAGCCAGCCTGGGCGACCGCATGAAACAGGCCGGCGCAGGCATCGCGCTGGGCGCGGCTGCAATGCCCGTTATGGCCGGCGGCGCGCCGGTGATCGCCCCAAGCGCTGCAGCGGCCGCAGCGGGCGGCTCAGGCGCTTCCAGCTACACCATCAACATCACCGCGCCGTCAGGCACCGATGGCCAGGGCTTTGCGGCCCTGGTGCGCGCCGAGATCGAGAAGATCGAGCGCGACAAGGCGGGCCGGCGCTCCTCCCGTCTGACTGACTGAGATCCATCGCCATGATGATGACCTACGGCACCTTTGTGTTTTCCCTGCCTACAGCTGCCTACGATCAGCTGCAACGGCAAATGAGCTGGCGGCATGCCAGCAGCGAACGACTGCACGCGCGCCCTGCACGCCAGTATGTCGGCCTGGGCGAGGACACCATCAACCTGCAAGGCGTGATCGCGGGCGAATTGGCATCGAATCTGCACGTGCTGGATGATCTGCGCGCCCTGGCCGACGAAGGCAAACCGCAAGCGCTGGTTGAGGGCACGGGGCTGGTCTACGGCGCCTATGTACTGGTTGGCCTCAACGAGACACGCAAGGAGCTGTTCGCCGATGGCACGCCGCGCCTGATCGAGTTTCAGATGCAGCTCGAACGCGACGATGACGGCGCCGCCGCCGAGGTACCGGCATGAGGGCCCTTCCGTATCCCGTTCCGGCTTGGCGCGTGGTGCTCGATGGCGTGGACCTAACCAGCCGCCTTGCCCCGCGCCTGCTCGACCTGTCGCTGTCGGAGAGCCGTGGCGACGAAGCGGACCAGATCGACCTGCGCCTGCATGACCACGACGGACGCCTGGCGCTGCCGCGTCGCGGTGTGGAGCTGCAGGTGGCCATCGGCTGGGAGGGCGGCGGCCTGTTCGATAAGGGAACGTTCGTGGTCGATGACGTGGAGCACAGCGGGGCACCCGATATTCTGAGCATCCGTGCGCGTTCGGCGAACCTGACCGGTGCGGTGCGCAGCCGCCGCGAACGCAGCTGGCACGAAAGCACCCTGGGCGACATTCTCGGGGCGATTGCCGGCGAGCATTCCCTGCGGCTGGCGGTGGCCGCGGATCTGGCGCGCCAGCCCATTCCCCACCTCGACCAGGCCAACGAGAGCGACATCAACCTACTCACCCGGCTGGGCAAGCGCTTCGACGCGGTGGCCACGATCAAGGCCGGCACATTGATCTTCTCGCCCATCGGCGCCGGCACCACGGCAAGCGGCGAGCCGCTGCCAGGCGTTCAGATCACCCGCGCCAGTGGTGACCAGCACCGCTACAGCGTAGCCGACCGGGAGAAGTACTCCGGTGTGCGCGCCTACTGGGGCGACCGCAAGGGCGCCCGCCGCACAGGCGTGCTGGTGGGCACCTCGGAGAATGAGAAGAAGCTGCAGGCCACCTACGCCAACGCCGACGAAGCGCGTCAGCAGGCGGAGGCTGAGTTCAAACGGCTGGATCGCGGTACGGCCCAGCTGAGCTACACGCTCGCGCTGGGCCGCGCCGATATCTACCCTGAGCAGACGGTCACCGTCAGCGGCTTCAAGCCGGAGATTGATGGCACCGACTGGCTGGTGTCGAAGGTGACCCACAGCATTGAAGGCAGCAGCGGGTTCACAACCAGCCTCGAACTTGAGCGAGGCAGCTCGCCTACTCAGACGCCCATAGCATGAGCTGCCGGAATTGTCGGTACCGGACCGCTCTGTAGGCCTTGGAATGGTAGTCCTTCCACAGCGAATCCTGCACTTTCGCAACGATCCGCCCATCCGCGCTATTTCTCATCACTTCAAGCACGGCCGCATCCGGCAGTATGCACTTGTAGGATGCGTGGGGCTCCACAAAAACGGGACAGCCGGTATCCACGTCGCGGCTGCTAGGGAACCAAATTTGCCAGCTTGGATAGGGATAGCGCCGTCTGTACCGCAGTACATCAATTAGCCGGCGCCATGCGGGCACACGTGCTGGTCGGTACAGCAAGGTGATCGTCTCGATACGTACCCTGAGTGATGACACATTGCGCGCGTAGATATACATGCAGGGTCGGTCGTTCTCGAAACCCGCAACTAGGTTCACTTTCAATCGTGGCCGTGCCCTTACTACCGTCATGGCAAAGGTCAACGTCGACAGTACGGCACCCCATACGGCTAGCAAGTCAGTCAATTTCAGGCCTGACCAGTTCACTTCGCTCCCCTCGAATGTCGGTTGTGAGTAACCCTCGCAAGCAGGCGCAGCGCGTGTGACCTGAAGTAGCGCGTGAGAACACCCGCTACCAGGAACATCAGTGCATGTGCCACTGAAGAGCCGAGTGCGCCATCCATGCCGTCAGGTGCATAGACTGCCTGCCAGATTGCTAGCGCGATCAATGCGGTGGACAGCGGGCAACCGGTCTCTCTGGTTTCTCTCACGGATTCCTGTCGCGCCGTAGCTTGCTGCACCGCGTATGGACACTGCATCCGCACGTCACCCGTGAACAACTGGCCAATCGCGGCCCCCTCGAACACGGTAGTACCGCTGCACACACACACCGCCTCACCACGCTCTGCCACACCGCTGCACGCCATAGTCCCTCACTTCGGATTCCGCGCCGTACCGGCGCCCTTACGCGCGAGTTAGCGGCCTGAATGCGATGCGAGGTAAGCCTCAGCGTGCGGTCTTCTTCGATCCTTTCGGCGCCTTGACAACGATCTTTTGACCGCGCAGATCCACATCGCCGCTGATTTGCTGACCGATGCTGGTGTTCTCGAAGGAGGTACGTGGTGCGGCCGCTGCTGCGGGAGTTACGCCGCACAGTGCCGCCATCACGGCCGCGCGTGCCGAAGCCGACGCATTGCGCCAGGCATTGAGCAGGTCCGTGTCAGATTCGGACAAGCGCTCGCGCGTGCCGGTCAGCAGATACACCACATCGACGCCGAGTTCATAGGCGGCAGTGAGGTAAGCCGCACTCGCACCCACGCTGTCCATCTCATAGAAGATCTGTGTGCGCTTGGTCACTCCACACGCGACACCCATGGCCTCCTGGGTAAGGCCCAGACGCTTCCTTTCTTCCTTCAGCCTAAGACCCACACTCACGCTCAAACCTCCTTGACAGGTGAAACATGTTTCACTGAAGATAGTGAAAGATCTTTCACTGCTCGCTTAACACGGGGAATCGGAATGACCGCCATACGACGCACGACGCCCAAACTGCGTACGCCGGAGGAAGCTCGCCAGCACCTGCGCGACATGGGCATCACCGTGGTCGCATTTGCTCGGCAGAACAACCTCGACCGTCACGCGGTCAACGATGCGCTGCGCGGCGTTGGCAAAGGCAATTTCGGTAAATCGCATGAAGCGGCCATCGCGCTTGGCATCAAGCGCGACCCCAATTCTTGCACAGTTCCCGCCAATTCCCGTCAGTCGCCCACGCTGCGTGGCAAGAGTGGTAAAGCCACGACCAAGAACGCCGTCGCCAAGAAGGCGTCCAAGGCTCGAGGCAAGGCATGAGTGCCGCCGTTGGCCAGCGCGCAGTGTTCTGCTGTCCAGCCTGCAATTCGCGGCTGGTGAAGCGCACCAGCGCACTGCAGCACCAGTTCCTGCGCACCGATGCCTATGTGTGCCCGAACCCCATGTGTGGGGCGACATACACCGGCAATTCGGAGCTGACCAGCGTTGCCAGCCCGAGCGGCCTCCCCACTGCGCCTGCCTGCGAACTTCCACCGACGCCCGGTTATCAGCGCGTTTTGCTGCAGAACCGCTGGAAGCAAGACCAAGGCGAGGTGCAGCTCGACTGGATCGACGCGATAGACGAAATGCCCCACGGCGAGGGCGACCTGCCCGCCGTCTGATTCACCTTTCCCCTTCCACAACGAACTGACCTGGCGGCTGCGGCCGCCGGCTAGGGAGTGCTGTGCATGATGCGACACAAAACCCAGCGTGACGGATGGTCTACCGCCACTGCACCGAACTTCGTCAGCAGCCCCAGCGGCGTTGAATATGTTCCGTACAGCGAGAAGGCCCGAAAGGCCGCCGAGCTGCGCGCCCTGGTCGAAGCCCACATCGCCGCCGGTGGCGACTACCAGCAGCTGCCGTCCAGTGCCGCCGAACAGGTGTCCGTATGAACCCGTCCGCTGCTGAATCACGTTTCCACACTTTCCGCCATTTCCCCTTGACTTCGCCGGACAGGGAGAGCATTGTCTGCCGCAAGGAGCGTCGAAACTCCGAGGATACAGCGGCAACCGCGCCCGTCAGCATCGCGGTTTTTTTGCGCCTGCAAAGCTGGTGCACCGACGTTTTCTACGTCGGGAGGGCGGCAGTCATACAACACCCGCAAGGGGAAAGCTGCCCGCCGGTCTGTATCCCGGTTTCGAACCTCCCGACACCCTCGGTGCGACGCGTCGAAACGTCTCGCCGAGGCCATACCTCGGATACAGGAGACGTCTCCATGCCTCATGGCGCCCCTTCCACGCCCGGCAATCCTTCCGCGCGTCAAATCTCGCTCGCCTTCGGCCTGATCGCCGACACCCTCGAATGGCCCAACGATGCCTACCAGGCGTTCATTGCGCGCCTGATCGCCGTCGGCGTGTGCCCGCTCGCCATCACCCTGGGCGACATTCTCGCCGCCTACACCGCTACCCGTGACGCCAACGGCGGCGCGCCTGGCACCGACGACAAGGCGGTGCACTGATGGCGGGTGCCTCCAACGTGGTGATCCCTGATGCCGCCATGCGTCCGGTGATCGTGCTGGAAACTCAGGTGCCTGGCTTTGGCCTGCGCGCGTCCTTCGACCAACGCGGCGTGCTGTATCTGGCGTTGATACACGTCGAATCGGACGCGGCCGCTACCGTCTCCGCGCACAAGTCCAAGGATGTGCAGCGCGCCGCTACCGAAGGCATCCAGACCGGAACTGTGGTCTACCTGCTCGCCAGGGGCGAGGCCGACCGCTTCTTCCAGTGGCTGCGCACCGGCGACAGCTATCCGGGCGGGGTGAACTGATGGGAAGCCACAACGGCCACCTGCCGCCGCACCGCAATCCGCCGCCGCCTCATGCCGACCCGCACAGGCACCTGATCAGCGCCGATGATCTGACGCGCCTCTGGCGAATCTCTTACGCCGTCGAGCTGATCGCTGTCCTGCCTGCAGAGGCGGCAAAGGTGCTGGGCATCACAGCCGACCACACCTCAGCCGTGGCCGAGTACATCACCGATGACCTGCGCGGAATCCTTGCCCGCTCCAAGCCTGCAGACGAATAGCCCACCACCGCCCATGGCGGCGCACCACCGCCGCCGTGGGTAGCCAGGAGAGAGCCATGCACGCCCTCGGGCCGCCAGCCAGTACGACGTAGACCGACCACACCCGCATCCCCGGCGGCGCACCACCGCCGCCGGGGATGCCAGGAGAGAACCATGCACCACCACCACGCCGCATCTGCGGCTCGCCAAGGCTGAACCGGCATGCAGGAAGAAATCCGCCAGCAGGTACTGTCGCGCGTCGAGCGCGACTACGGCCTGAAACACCGCGCCGGTACGCCGTACATGCGCGGGGGCAAGTGCCCCCACTGCGGCAAGAAGGAGCTGTACACCAGCCACCTCACGCCATGGGTGCTGCGCTGCGGCCGTCAGGCCAAGTGCGGCCAAGAGGTGCGCGTACGCGACCTCTACGACGATCTGTTCGACGACTATTCCAAGTCCAACCCGCAGACGAAGGACGCGCCGCACGCGGCCGCTGATGCGTACCTGGCCACGGGCCGCGGCTTCAATGTCAAGGCGCTGAAAGGCCTGTATACGCAAGAGTCCTACTACGACCGCGCCAAGCGCGAAGGCACCGCTACGGTTCGCTTCCCACTGGTGAAGGGTGGTTGGTGGGAACGCCTGATCGATCGCCCCCACCGCTTCGGAAAGATGAAGGCGCGATTTGCTCCCGGCGAGAGCTATGCCGGGGTGTGGTGGAGCGCGGGCGCGAAGGATCAACTGCGTACCGCGCGCCAGGTGTGGATTGTGGAGGGCATCTTCGACGCCATCGCGCTACTGCAGCGCGGTGTCTGTGCCGTCGCGGCCATGTCCAGCAATGCCTACCCCGAGCTTTCGCTCAAGGAACTGCGCGACGCCCGCCCCAACGACCTGCCGACGCTGGTGTGGGGTCTGGACAACGAACCGAGCGCCCGCGCCTACACCGTCAAGCACGTGCGCCGGGCCGAGAAGCTGGGCTTTACCTGCAAAGCAGCACAGATCGAACAGCAGGGCGAAAAGAAGACCGATTGGAATGACCTGCACTTGCGCGCCCAAGCTGCGGAGGACGGCGATGCTGTCTGGCAGGCGGACGTGGACCTGGCTCTGCACAACGGCGCGCTGCTGCTGGCCAAGACTGCCATGGAGAAGGGCCTGATCATCTACGGGCGCGAGCAGCGCACGCAGTTTCACCTGGACCACCGCAACCGGCTCTACTGGTTTGAATTCGACCCGGTGCGGTTCGACAAGCTGTGCCGCGAGCAGGCCACCCGCAAGGAAGACATCGAGGAAGACCTGGACGAAGAACAGGTGGAGAAGATCCGCCGCGCCTGCTGCAACGTGCGCGAGATCGCCAACTGCTTCCCCAAGGCGCTGTACTACCAGCGCAACGAAGTCACCGACGATGCCTGGTACTACTTCCGCGTGGAGTTCCCGCACGATGGGGCCGCTGCCACCGGCACGTTCACGTCGTCGCAGGCGCTCAACGCACCGTCCTTCCGCGACCGCCTCGGCCACATTGCGCGTGGTGCCATCTTCGACGGCACCGCTGGCCAGCTGCTGCAGATCATGAAAATCCAGCTGGACAACATCAAAGAAGTCCATACGGTCGACTTCGTGGGCTACACCCCCGACCACCAGGCATACATCTTTGGCGACCTGGCCGTGCGCCACGGCGAGATTGCCCAAGCCAATGCTGAGGACTACTTCGACTTCAAGAAGCTGCGCATCAAGACGACCCAGCGCTCCATCCGCATGGACATCCAGCGCGACCACGACAGCTATCGCACCGATTGGTTGCAGTGGTTGTGGACCTGCTTTGGCACCAACGGCATGGTCGCCTTGGTGTTCTGGTTCGGTTCGCTGTTCGCCAACCAGATCCGCACCACGCACAAGTCCTTCCCGTTCTTGGAGGCCACCGGTGAGGCCGGTGCCGGCAAGACCACGCTGCTGACCTTCCTGTGGAAGCTGCTGGCCCGCAGCGACTACGAGGGCTTCGACCCGGCCAAGTCATCCAAGGCCGGCCGCGCCCGCGCTATGGGCCAGACCTCGGGGATGCCAGTGGTGCTGCTGGAAGCCGACCGCGACACGCCGGACAAAGCGCATGCCAGGTCGTTTGAGTGGGATGAATTGAAGGACTACTACGGCGGCGGCACCCTGGCCACCCGTGGTGTCCGCAACGGCGGCAACGAGACCTATGAGCCACCCTTCCGGGGAACCATCGTGATCAGCCAGAACGCGGCAGTCGATGCCAGCGAGGCGATCATGACCCGTATCGTCAAGCTGCATTTCCGCAAGCCGCACGCCACCACCGAGAGCCGCCAGGCGGCCGATAATCTCAACGCGCTGCAGGTCGAGGATCTGAGCTACTTCCTCATCAAGGCCGTGCGCGCCGAGGCCAAGGTGCTGAAAAAGTTCGGCGAGCGCGTGCGCTTCTACGAAGCGAAGCTGCGCGAGAACAAGGATCTGCGCATGGAGCGCCTCATCAAGAACCACTCGCAGATGCTGGCGCTGCTTGATGGGCTGCGCCTGGTGGTCGACATTCCAAAGGAGATGGTCGAAGAAACCCGCCAGAAGCTGGTGGAAATGGCCTTGGAACGTCAGTCGGCGATCAGCGCTGACCATCCCCTGGTCAACGAGTTCTGGGAAACCTACGAGTACCTGGAAAGCACCGGCAACGGAGAGCGGCCGGTGGTCAACCACTCGCGCGACTCTCAACGCATCGCTATCAACCTAAACGACTTCCTGGCCAAGGCTGCGCACCACAGCCAGCCCGTGCCGGACCTCAAGTTGCTGCGCACGTACTTGCGTGACTCGCGGCGCCACAAGCTGCTGGACCCCAATCTGACCGTCAACAGCAGCATCAAAACCAACATGAGCGGAGCCGGCGTAGCCGTTCGCTGTTGGGTGTTCCAGAAGTAAGAGAAAAAGCGGCCCGGCGGGCAGAGCACCACCTCTAACCCCAAGGCCATCCACCAACAAAGTTCAGGAGAGAACCATGCACGACATGATCAGCAAGACCGACCACACCAGGGCAAATACGAAGGTTTCCGGCACCGGACCAGAGGCGAAGGCTATCACGAGTGACGGACTGTGTGGATTTGACCCCGGCGACGCCAAGGGCTGCAGCGCAACCCTGACAATGCACATCACCCATAACAAGGTGATCGTCACCGCACAGTTGGATATGGGGGGCAACAAGACCGCCCAGCAGGTGCTTGAGCGCCGCCGGGGCAACGCGGCCGGCTGGGTGCAGACCATTGGCAGCGAAGACTTCGCCGTCGAGGCAGAGTGGATCTCCGCTGAGCTAGCCGAGCTGGCCAACCGCCTGCCTTTCCCCTTCGAGGTAGCCAACATGCTGCCGAGCGCCAAGGCCAGCCACAGCGCCGTGGCCGCTGCCGCGCAGGAGGTGGCCCATGGCTAAGCACCGCAAGCACCAGGCCATCCTGGGCCCGCAGGAACCCACCGCACCTCTGTCCAAAGTCCTTTACGGCCCCCAGGGCAGCGGGAAGACGCTGCACGGCCAGGTAATTGCCGCCAACCTGGGCTTGCGCCATGTCCGCGACCTGGACGATGTCCAGCTCACAGGCGACCGCCTGCAGCGCCACGGCTACCTGTACCTGGCCAACTGCCGGGACTACGGCCAGCGGGCGGCGCAGCTGCTCGGGAGCCGACTGCTGCACATCGACCAGGTGCTGGCCGCGATCGGCATTCGCCGCCAGGGGGTGCGCAATGCTTGAGCTGGTCCTTCTCTGCGTGGCCCCCGCATCTGCCGGCGCTGTCCTGCACAAGCTGTGGATCACCCGCCCCACTCGGCGGCGCCACAGCGGCCTGGCCGTGGGCCAGATCCCTCAGGCGCTGCGCCGCCGCGCCCCCATGGCCGTTCGCCGCACCGGAGGTGCTGCATGAGTGCGTGCGATTGCATGGACAAGGTCGACCAGCGTCTGGCTGAGGCTGGCGCCAACACACAGCTGTCCCGTTCCTTCTTCCTAGGCGCCGCCGTCAGTTCCACGGTGACCATCGCTACCAAGGCAGTGGAGAAGAAGCGCGGCCATTCGCCCTGGGCTGTAGCGCCCACGTTCTGCCCGTTCTGTGGCGTGAAGCTGTCTAGCGAGGTGACCAATGGCTGAGCAACTACTCCTCTTCCCTGGCACAACCACCGATGTAGAAGCTGCTATCCAGAAGATCCTGACCCTGCGCCGCAAGTGCTGCTGCAGCGGACAGGCTGGCGAAGACATTGATCTGATCAGAGCCGCTCTGATGCAGGAGGCCGCATGACACAGCTGCAGAAGACTGCGCCGCGCGCCCTCCCCGCCTGCCCGGATGGCCACCCGGCGCGGTACATCCATGATCTACGCCGCGCGGGCGCGGGCGGTGGCCACCTCATCGAATGCCGTTGCAGCACCACCGCGAAACACCCGTCGTTCGATCTTGCGTGGGCGCACTGGCACAAGCAACACGGCCTGCAGCCGACCGCCGCGGCAGTGGAGGAACCCTTGCCGAGCAACGTGTTGCAGATGAAATTGTTCGCCGCAGGGAGGGCTTGAGCATGGCGCAGATCCTGCACTTCACAGACCTGCAGCGGATCTGCGCTCCCGAAGGCCCGCCCCCACGGGCCGTCACCGTCCGCCGCTGGGCAGACAGGGAGGGCATCCGCTACAAGTACGACCGCCAGGGTGGAATCTGGACGACCCTCGACGCGGTGAACGCGGCGCTGGGCTTGATCGACCCGCAGCACGAAGACGTAAGAGAAGAGGACAACATCTGATGGCACGCGGCAGAAAGAGGAAGTTCAACCCGGACATTCCGGCGCACATCGAGCAGAACGCGCTGCCGCGAGGGATCTACTGGCACGACAACCGTTGGTATGTCCTTGAGGACCACGCGGAGGGTGGCCGTCGCGTCAAGCGCACGGTGGCCCACGCGACTGCGCGTTTGTCGGAACTACATGCCATCGTGGAGTCACTGACGACCGGCCAAGAACGAGGGACGGTTCGCTATCTGTTCGACCGATTCCACGAATCCAGCGAGTTCAAGGAACTTTCACTGGACACCCAGGATGACTACAAGCGATATGCCGATAGCCTGGCCAACTACGTGCGCAAGTGCGGCACCCCGTTTGGGCGCATGCAGGTGGACAGGATCACCACACCGGTGGTGCAGCGGTTGGTGGAGGTATTCGCCAGGGGACGACCGGCTACTAAGACTCAGCCCGCACTGCCGGCATTCCCTAGTAAAGCCAACCACCAGCTCCGCTACCTGCGCCGCACGTTGGCGTGGGGCGTCCGGCACGGCTACTGCAAGAGCAACCCGGCACAAGGCGTCAGACAGGCGAAGGAAGCACGCGAGCACAGGATGCCTACCCCCGATGCTTTCGCGAAGGTGCTTGCCTTCGCGCGCGAGCGTGGCGCCCGGCGTCCCCATACAAAGGGCAGCTGTCCCGCATACATCGCCCCAGCGATGGTGCTCGCATTCAGTGCGCGCCTGCGCGGTATTGAGGTCTGCACCCTTACTGATGCCCACCGGCTGGATCGTGGCGTGCATGGCGAGCGACGGAAGGGATCGCGCGCATCAGTCACGGAATGGAACGAGGAGATGGTCGAGGCATGGGAGGCGCTGGTTACTCGACGTAACGGGATCTGGAACCGCAAGGGTCGCAACTTCCCTGTGCCGATCAGGCCGGAGCAGCGCTTCCTCTTGGTGGAACAGACAGGCAACCCCATCGCCCGGTCCTCAATGTCCAGTGCCTGGCAACGCTTCATTCGCATGGCAATGAGCGAAGGAGTGATCGAGGAAGACGAGCGGTTCTCGATGCACGGTCTCAAGCACCGGGGTATTACCGACACCGAGGGCAATCGTGGCGACAAGCAGGACGCGGCCGGGCACAAATCGCCGACGACGACGGGCCGCTACGATCACGACATGCCCATCGTGAAACCACCGCGCAAGCGCTGAATTTTCCCGGCAATTTTCCCGGCAGCGCAAAATAGGCACTTGGGCGTAAGCCTAAGTGCCTGATTTAACTGGTGGGCCCATCAGGATTCGAACCTGAAACCAAGGGATTATGAGTCCCCTGCTCTAACCGTTGAGCTATAGGCCCTGCGCAGCGTCACAGTGTAGTGGAGGCCGCGCTCGATCGGCTACCCGGCAGCAGCAAGAGCCTCAGCAACACGCCCCAACCGCTTCTCCGCCGCTTCCGCGAACCACATCTGCCGCCGCAGATGTGCCTGGAACAGCGCCACCGTCCGCCCGGCCTCTTCCAGTCCCTTCTGGTTGCCGCCGTCAAAGCCCTCGACCAGTTCCGCACCAGACAACGTCAGCAACGCCAACGTCGCTCGTCGTGCGAACCCCAATGGGTCCTCGCGCTCATCACGCAGCACATCGTCCCAGTCCAACAACGGGGGAAAGTCGCAGCCACGCGTATCCGAGACACCCCAGCCGCACCCACCGCCAATCTCCGTCAGCCCCATACTCACTCTCCTACGATTCGTCGAACCTCTTCCGCCTCCTGTTGAGAGAGGCGACCGGGTGCTTCAACACGGTCGTAGGGCCGCCCGCAGCTTTTCCCCTTGCGGGGTCTTGTATGGCTGCGCGCCACCCGGCCAGAAACCCTTGGCTCACCGGAATGGCGAGTGTTGCGGATTGACCTTGGATTGCCTGCTGTTGCGGCAGACAGTCCGCCTACGACGGTGTGTTGAGCACCTGCGGAGGACTGTGTGGAAGAGAAGGTAGTGGCTTCAATTGGCGATTGCGACAGCGTCTGCGCGCAGCACTCGAAGCTGGGTACTTGGATCATTGAGCCACTTGGACTTCGGCCGGGTGACGGTCTCCTGCGACGATGAATCGCGGCGAAGGGTTCAACAATTCTCAGGCCAGTTGCGTCACAAGGTGCGGCAAGCAACCGACACCTGTTGAGAAGATCTGCCGGATACGTCATCGCGAACAGCAGCCGAGCATGGCTCGGCTCTACAGAAAAGCAGGAAGGGCAAGCGCAACGCCCAGAAAAGAAAAACCCCGCACCAGGCGGGGTTTCTCTCAACGCTTCAACAGCCGCTGGCTATCAATCGATATCCAGGAAGCTGCGCAGCTGCTCCGAACGGCTCGGGTGACGCAGCTTGCGCAGGGCCTTCGCTTCGATCTGGCGGATGCGCTCGCGGGTCACGTCGAACTGCTTGCCGACCTCTTCCAGCGTGTGGTCGGTGTTCATGTCGATGCCGAAGCGCATGCGCAGCACCTTGGCTTCCCTCGGGGTGAGGCCGGCCAGCACGTCGCGAACGGTTTCGGACAAGTTGATGTTGGTGGTGTTCTCGATCGGGGACTCCACGTTGGTGTCCTCGATGAAGTCGCCCAGATGGGAATCCTCGTCGTCGCCGATCGGGGTTTCCATCGAGATCGGCTCCTTGGCGATCTTCATCACCTTGCGGATCTTGTCTTCCGGCATGTCCATTTCCTTGGCAAGCTCCTCCGGCGTAGCCTCGCGGCCATACTGCTGGAGCATCTGGCGGGAAATGCGGTTCAACTTGTTGATCGTCTCGATCATGTGCACCGGAATACGGATGGTGCGCGCCTGGTCGGCGATCGAGCGGGTGATCGCCTGGCGGATCCACCAGGTGGCGTAGGTCGAGAACTTGTAGCCGCGGCGGTACTCGAACTTGTCCACGGCCTTCATCAGGCCGATGTTGCCTTCCTGGATCAGGTCGAGGAACTGCAGGCCACGGTTGGTGTACTTCTTGGCAATCGAGATCACCAGGCGCAGGTTGGCCTCGACCATTTCCTTCTTGGCCTTGCGCGCCTTGGCTTCACCGTAGGCCATGGCACGGCTGATTTCCTTCAGCTCTTCCAGGTCCAGCTGGGTCAGCTTCTCGATGTCGATCGTCGCCTGCTGTTCGGCGATGATCTGGTCCTTCACTTCGCGCAGGGCCGACGACCACTTCTGCTTGCGCTTCAGTGCGTCTTCCACCCACTCCAGGTTGGTCTGGTTGCCTTCCCAGGAACGGATGAAGTCCTTGCGCGGCATGCGCGCGGTGACGGTGGCCAGGTTCAGCACACGGCGCTCATGCGACTTGATGTCGGCCATGGTGTCGCGCAACTGCTTGGTCAGCACGTCGGTCAGCGGCAGCGGCAGCTTCAGGGTGACGAACACCGCCGACATCTCTTCGCGCAGGCGCGGCAGGTTCTTCTTGTCGCCCTTGGTCGCGGCCTTCTTGAAAGCGTTGAAGGCATCGCTCAGTGCCTGCATGCGCGCGGCGACTTCCTCCGGATCCGGACCGGTCGGTGCGGCTTCTTCATCGCCACCGTCGACATCGTCGTCCTCGTCCTCGTCGCCTTCGGCGTCCGCATCGGCGCTGTCATCGGCAACGACCGCCGGCGGTGCCGGCTCTTCGTCGACCAGGTCGTTGAAGCCGACGATCACTTCGGCCAGGCGCTTCTTGCCTTCCTTGTGGGCTTCGTAGTCGTTCAGCAGCGACTCGACCGAAACCGGGAACTGGCCCAGGGCCGCCTGGACCTGCGAAAGGCCTTCCTCGATGCGCTTGGCGATGGCGATTTCGCCTTCGCGGGTCAGCAGCTCGACGGTGCCCATTTCGCGCATGTACATGCGCACCGGGTCGGTGGTACGGCCACCTTCGGTGTCGAGCGCGCTCAGCGCGGCGGCAGCTTCTTCAGCCGCAGTGTCATCGACTTCGCGGTTGCCGGTGTTGCCATCGTTGAGAAGCAGGGTTTCCACATCCGGCGCAACTTCATGGACATCAATGCCCATGCCGTTGATCATGCCGATGATGTCTTCGATCTGTTCCGGGTCGACCATGTCGTCCGGCAGATGGTCATTGACTTCGGCGTAGGTCAGGTAGCCCTGTTCCAGGCCCTTGCTGATCAGTTGCTTGATTTCGGATTGGGCAGGACGTTCGTTGGCCATGTAGTGCTCGCGCCACCGGCTAGGGAGAAATAGGGAACGTAGCATTATACCAGCCCGGGGCCCCGCCTGCCGGGCGGTGGTCCCGCAGGCTCAGGGCCTGAGAAGGAAGGTCACGGGACCGTCATTGACCAGGCTGACGACCATATGGGCACCAAATCGGCCCGTTTCCACCCCGGGCGCGTGATTTTCACGACAGATCTCGACAAATCGATTGAACCCGCGTTCAGCCTCGTCCGGCGGTGCGGCGGTCGTGAAACTGGGGCGCATGCCCGAACGGGTATCGGCGGCCAGGGTGAACTGGCTGACCAGCAGCAGGCCGCCGCCGGTGTCGCGCAGCGACCGGTTCATCTTCCCGGCCTCGTCGGCGAACACCCGGTAGCCCAGCAGGCGCTCGGCCATCCGTCGCAGCTGGGCCTCGGTATCGCCCGGTTCCATGCCGACCAGGGCTAGCAGGCCGGGGCCGATCTGCCCCACCACTTCCTGGTCGACGTGGACGGCGGCCTGGCTGACGCGCTGGATCAGGACGAGCATCGTGGGCTTCCAATGAACAGGGCCGGCCACGATAGCAGCGCCCTTGGCTAAACTGGCGCCGATGAATCCGCAACGCAAAGCCCGGCTGGTCTACCGCGCCACCACCCTGTTCGCCCGCCTGCCCTGGCCAGTGCTGCGGGGATTCGCGCATGCCCTGGCGTGGACGTGGGTCCGTCTCAACGCTCGCGAGAGCCGCGTCACCCGGCGCAACCTGGAACTGGCCTACCCGGAACTGGACGGTCCGGCGCGCGACCGCCTGCACCGCGAGCTGCTGCGCTCCACCGCCCTGCAGGCCATCGAGACGCTGCGGCTGTGGAGCCAGAGGCCCGCCGACAACCTGCGCCTGCACCTGAAGCAGCGCCACGGCGAAGCCCTGTACGACGCGGCGCTGGCCAGCGGCAAGGGCGTGATCGTGGCCGCACCCCACTTCGGCAACTGGGAGCTGCTGAACCAGTGGCTGGCCTCGCGCGGGCACATCGCCATCGTCTACAAGCCACCGGAGGACGAGGCCAGCGACGCCTTCCTGCAGCTGGTGCGGGGCGGCCAGAACGTGCAGCAGGTGCGCGCCGAGGGCCCCGCCGTGCGCCAGCTGTTCAAGGTGCTCAAGGACGGCGGTGCCACCGGCATCCTGCCCGACCAGCAACCCAAGGCCGGCGACGGCGTGTTCGTGCCGTTCTTCGGCGTGCAGGCACTGACCATGACCCTGGTCAACCGGCTGGCCGAGCGCACCGGCGCCACCGTGCTGTATGGCTGGTGCGAGCGCATCGGGCCGGACATGGAATTCGCCCTGCACATCGAGCCGACCGACCCCGCCGTGGCCGACCCGGACCCGCAGGTGGCGGCCACCGCGCTCAACGCCGGCATCGAGCGCATCGCCCGCCGCGACCCGACGCAGTACCAGTGGACCTACAAGCGCTATACGCTGCGGCCACCGGGCAGCGGCGAGGAAGACCCGTACGCGACCGAAGAGCATCCGCACTGACGGTCGCACCACGCGGGCCCGTCCGGCCCCTGCGACCGGCGGCCGCACCACGTTGAATACGACGCCGTCGCCCCCATAGAGACTGCGATGTCCGCCTCCCCCGGTCCTGCCATGCCTGCTGCCTCTTCCCTGTTCGGCGACCCCGCCGCGATCCGCTGCGAACGCGCGGTGGCCGAACTGCGTGCCGGTCGCCCGGTACTGCTCCACGATGGCCAGCGCCAGCGCCTGGCGGTGATTGCACTGGACAGCGCCACTGCCAGCAGCTTTGCCACGTTCGCCGGTGCCGCGCGCGAGCGCCACTACCTGTTCCTGACCGCGACCCGCGCCCGCGTGCTCGGCGTGGAAGCACCGGAAGGCGCGCGCCTGCCGCTGGCTGGCATTGCCTTCGATACCCTGCCCTCGCTGGGTTACCTGCGCGAGCCCGGCCCCATGCCCGACGGCTGGGCAGCCGGCGACGCCTTCGATGCCGGCGCGGTGGAGCTGGCCCGCCTGGGCCTGCTGCTGCCGGCGATGGTCGCGGTGCGCCTGGACGTGGATGACCACACGTTCGACGGTGCCGCCGAGGTGGCCCTGTGCGACCTGGCCGAAGGCGCAGCACATGCGGCCCACGACTACGAACTGGTGGCGCGTTCGCCGGTACCGCTGCGCGACGTCGGCATGACCACCTTCGCGGTGTTCCGCGGCGGCGTGGCCCAGCGCGACCAGGTCGCGATCATCGTCGGCGAACCGGACCTGTCGTCGGTGGTACCGGTACGCGTGCACTCCTCGTGCCTGACCGGCGACCTGTTCGGCTCGCTCAAGTGCGACTGCGGCGACCAGCTGCGGCGCGGGCTGCGCAAGCTGAAGGAACTGGGCGGTGGCGTGCTGCTGTACCTGGACCAGGAAGGCCGCGGCACCGGCATCGCCGCCAAGATGCGCGCCTATGGCTACCAGCACGACGGCCTGGACACCATCGACGCCGATGCGCAGCTGGGCTTCGGTGCCGACGAACGCCGCTACGGCAGTGCGGTGGCGATGCTGCATGGCCTGGGCATTTCGCGCGTGGCTCTGCTCAGCAACAACCCGACCAAGGCACAGCGCCTGCGCAATGCCGGCATCGAGGTGCTGGACTGCATTCCGGTCACCGGCGAGATCACCGCCGAAAACGAACACTACCTGCGCACCAAGGCCGATCGTGCTGGTCACCTGCTGGATGTCGATGCGCTGATCCAGGCTGCCCAGTAACACAGCCGACCTGCTACCGTCTGCGCGGTGCGGCCACCGCCGCCGCCGCTCGCCCTGCCACCTGACGGAGCCCGCGTGACCGACGTCGCCCCTATCGCCCCGACCACCGAAGCCTGGCAATCGCTGCCGCAACGTGCCGCCCGCCTGGCCGCACTGGAAGGCGCCTTCGGCGGACTGTTCGTACCGGGTCTGCCACTGGCCGCAGCTGCCTGGTTCTTCGATCTGCCCGGCGGCCTGTGGACTGCCGCCCTGGGGCTGCTGATCGGCATCCTCTTCGGCGCCTGGCTCGGCCGCCGGCGACTGACCCGCACCCGCTGGCGCCTGGATGACCAGGGCCTGGGCCTGCGCCGCGACCTGATGTGGCAGCTGGAAACCCGGATTCCCATTTCGCGCGTACAGCACCTGGACCTGCGCCGGGGCCCGTTGGAGCGCCGTGCCGGCCTGGCCACGCTGATCGTGCACACTGCCGGCACCCGCATGAGCGCGGTCACCGTCAACGGCCTGGATGAAGCCGACGCCGAGCGCCTGCGCGACACCCTCTCGCACCAGCTCGACCAGGACGCCGACGCCCTGTGAGCCTGCCGCCGCCCCTGCCCGCATCGCTGCCTGCCGGTGGCGAGGACCATCGCCTGCACCCGTGGTCGTGGTTGTTCGTGCTGCTGATGCAGCTGCGACACTACTTCCTGCCGCTGGTCGCGCTGCTGGTGTTCGGCCAGCGTGGCGAGCGCGACCCGATGTGGGCGCAGTTGATTCCACTGTCGGCGATCGCGGCACTGGTGCTGGTCTCGGTGCTGCAGTACCTCAGCTACCGCTACCGCATCGGCAGCGATGCCATCACCGTGCGCAGCGGGCTGCTGGCGCGCAACCGCCGTGAGATCCCGTTCGCCCGCATCCACAACGTGGAAGTGCGGCAGAACCCGTTGCACCGGCTGTTCGGTGTGGCCGAGCTGCGCCTGGAATCGGCCGGCGGCGTGCGGCCGGAAGCCGAGATGCGGGTACTGAGGCTGGACCAGGCGCTGGCGCTGGAACGGCTGGTGCGCCAGCGTGGGCAGGCACCGCAGCCCGCCGGCGTCGTCGCCACGCCCTCGATCACCGGGACCGACACCGAACAGGTGCTGCTGCGCCTGTCGAGCTGGGACGTGGTGCGCATGGGCCTGCTCTCCAACCGCGGATGGGCACTGGCGATCGCCGCCTTCGGCGTGCTGTTCCAGACCGTGCCGCGGCCGGTGATGGACGCGGCCATCCAGCGTGGCGGCAGGGAGGCCTTCGGCTACGCAAGCCACCTGCATCCCGGCGTGGCCGGCGCCTTCCTGCTGCTGGCCGCAGCCCTGCTGCTGGGCTGGCTGGCGCTGCGGGCGTTGTCGGTGGTGCTGACCCTGCTGCGCTATCACGGCTTCACTCTCAGCGAGCAGGATCGCCGGCTGACCGTCTCGGCTGGCCTGGTCAGCCGAACCCGCAGCAGTGTCGCGCGTCGCCGCATCCAGGCCTGGACGCTGTACGAGACCACCCTGCATCGCTGGTTCGGCCTGCGCCAGCTGCGCGTCGACAGCGCCGCCGGCGGCCCTTCGCGGGATCAGGACCGCGCTCTGCGCGAGCTGGCACCGCTGGCCCCGGCAATGCGCTGCGAGCAGCTGGTGCAGCACCTGTTGCCTCAACTGCAGTGGCCGCCGGCGCAATGGCAGTCCATTCCGCAGCGTGGCTGGTGGCGGCTGTGCCTGGGCGCGCTGCTGCTGGTTCCCCTGCTGGCCGCCGCCGCGTACTGGCGCTGGGGATCATGGGGCCTGATCGTGCTGGCCTGGCTGCCGCTGGCGCTGCTTGTGGCCCACCGGCAGATGGCGCGCATGGGCTGGTATCTGGATGACCACTACGTCGCCGTGCGCGGCGGCTGGTGGAAGCGCTGGTGGCGCTGGGCCGAGCTGGACAAGGTGCAGGGCCTGCGCCTGCTGCGCTCGCCACTGGACAAGCTGCTGGGCACCAGCAGCCTGCAGCTGGATACCGCCGGCGCGCATGGCGATGTGGCATTGATCCTGCACTACCTGCCGCAGGCGCAGGCGCAACAGGTGATGGATCAACTGGCGGCCGCGCTGGCGCGGCGCAAGCTGCGCTGGTAGGTAGTGCCGGCCGCTGGCCGGCAAC